>OLQE01000347.1_pt1 | contig 39468 bp, 23 predicted proteins | sample 1643161 | NCBI WGS metagenome assembly OLQE01 (sample SAMEA3136650, study PRJEB25190) | human gut metagenome
ATTTTAACAAAGAAAATATTGTGCTATATGGATAAAAACGAGAAATATACAAGAGGAAAGATTGTTGAAAAGTACCATGAAACATGATATTATGATAAGAAGTAATCATACAGAACATTTATTTATAACAAAATCGTAAAAACCGTTCTGTGACAGAATTATTTTCAGACATTATTTGAGGCGAGGTTGAGGATGGAATATAGAGTTGGTGAAATGGTATTTAATGACTGGGAGATCGTCCGTGAGATCGGAAGTGGAGCCAGTGGTCAGGTGTGGGAGATCGTGAAAAAGGATCATGATATTTCCATATCTTCCGCACTGAAAGTGATCCGGGTCCCAAAGGATCCCTCATTAAAGAGAACGCTTTACGGGGACGGAATGGATGAACAGTCCGTGACAGCGTTTTTTCAGGATGTTGTCGAGGATCTTACGGATGAAATCAAGATCATGACGGACATGAAGGGGTTTCCGCATATTGTAAACTGTGAAGACTATCAAGTGATCAAATACCCGGAAGAGATCCGATGGGATATCCTGATCCGGATGGAGCTTCTGGTGCCGATCCAGACGTTTATACAGGAGCATGGGATTTCCGAGGCAGATGTCTTAAGAATGGGCAGGGAGCTTGTACAGACACTGGAGCTTTTCGAGAGCAAAGGGATCATTCACAGGGATATCAAACCCGATAATATTTTTGTGGATAACTATCAGAATTTTAAAATCGGAGATTTCGGGATTGCGAGGATCTGTGACAAAGCGTCTTCGGATCTGTCCAAAAAGGGAACGGAAAACTACATGGCACCGGAGGTCTTTCATGGAAAGGATTATGACCATACGGTAGATAGCTATTCTCTGGGATTGGTTTTATACAAGCTTTTGAACAACAACAGGCTTCCTTTTTATCCGGAAACCGGCTCTTATTCGGAATGGGAAATGCAGCAGGCGCTTATCGACCGTCTGAGTGGAAAGAAAGAGCTTCCGCTGCCGTGTGCAGCTTCTGAGGCGTTTGGAAAAATCGTTCTGAGGATGTGCGCCCACGATCCGGGAGAACGGTATCAGAATGCCGGAGAGATCCTGGCAGATCTGGAGCATATCACCGGATCAGGAAAAAACATTGCCGGAACAGCGGCTGCAGAAAAGGGAACAGGTGAGACCAGCAAAAGCCTGGATGAAACCAGAGCCATGTTTGGAAAGGATATGTTTATCTATGATGCGGAGACGGTAAAAAAGACCTCCAAAACAGGGATCACAGGAAACAGCATCGGTAAATCCACAGCAGGCAGTACGGCACAGACAGAAAAGAACGTGCAGAAGACAGAAGTGCCGCCGGTAAAAACGGAAGAAAAGAAAGAGGCGCTGAAAGCAAAGACAGAAAAAACAGGGGGAAAAAGAAAGAAGCCGAAAAAGAAAAAAATGCTCATCCAGGGACTGGCGGGTTCTGCGGTTGCGGTGGCAGTTCTGACCTATTTCCTGACAAACCAGAGTTATACGCTGGCTGTGGAAGACGGTTCCGGATCAGGAAAGTACAAAGGCGGCCAGAAGGTAACGGTCACAGCAAAGGATGTGGACGGCTCCACCTTCATCAAATGGGAGATCGACGGAAAACTCCCGCTGACAGAAGAAGAACTGACAGCAAAGACCGTTTCTTTTAAAATGCCCCGCCATGAAGTGCAGCTGACAGCTCTTTATGACGTAAACAGCCATAATGTCATCATCAATCATGGTTCCGGTTCCGGTGAATATGAGGTGGGAGAAGAAATCACCATTGTAGCGGAAGAACCGGCGGAAGGAAATGCGTTTGCAGGCTGGGATGTGGAAGACGGCACCGTTTATCTGGAGCATGCGGACAAGCAGAAGACGAGCTTTGAAATGCCGGATGACGAGCTGGAGATCACAGCTACTTATAAAACCCTCTCCTATGAACTTCAGGTGGAAAACGGACAGGGTGGAGGAACCTATGATTTTGGAAAAACAGTAAGCATCAAGGCCCAGGAAAAGGCGGGAGCGACCTTTAAAGGCTGGGTGGTAAAGGATGGAACCCTGGAACTGTCGGAAGAAGAAGCGTCCAGTCCGGAGCTTACGATCTCCATGCCGGCGACGGATGTGATCCTTGCTGCCGCATATGACCAGAATCAGCATAAGGTGACGGTCAACGGCGGAAGCGGTTCCGGAGATTATCTGGTTGGTGAAAAAGTAACACTGATTGCCGATGAGCCTTCGAAAGGAAAAGAATTCAGCGGCTGGGAAGTGGAAGAAGGTACGGTTTCCATCCAGAATGCCCAGAAGGAAAAAGCGGCGTTTGAGATGCCGGATGGCGAACTGGTCATCCAGGCTGTTTTTAAGGATATCGATTACGCGCTTTCTGTCAATGACGGAAACGGAACAGGAACCTACCATTACGGGGATCAGGTCCAGGTATCGGCGAAGGACTCCAATAACGGCGTACCTTTTTCTCACTGGACCATTGATAAAGGGACCCTGGAGATCAGTGACCTGACAGTACAGAATCTCTCTTTTGAAATGCCTGCACAAGAGGTGGCAATGACAGCTCATTATGCGCAGGAAAAATATACCGTAAAGGTAGAAGGCGGAAAAGGGAGCGGAATGTATGATGCCGGAAGCACCGTCTCCATCACAGCCGATGAAACGGATGCGTCAGGTATTCCGTTTGCACGCTGGGAAGTGACAGAGGGCTCTCTGAAGCTGGATCCCGCAGCGGCAGAAAACAGAGAAGTCTCCTTTGAGATGCCGGCGGAGAAGGTATCCGTTAAGGCCGTATATGAAGCAGGAGACCGTTATAGCGTCATGGTCTTTGGCGGCAGCGGCGCAGGCGTCTATGAAGAAGGAGAGACCGTTACCGTGACGGCAGAGGAAGAGCCGGGCAAGAAGTTTAACTGCTGGTTTATCTCCGCGGACGGAAGTGAAACTGTAGAAAATGACAATGCCAGCTTTTCTTTTGAAATGCCGGCAACAGACCTGATCATCACAGCGATGTACGACCTGGAATAATATGAATAGATATGACATGACACTGGACGGAACAGAAAAATTAAAGGATGAGACGGCTTCTATGGAAGTGACGGAAACAGCCGCAGGGCAGTGTCAGCGGCTGTTCATTGAAAATCCCACTGGCCTGAAGGCAACGCTGCTGTCACAGACGGGAAAAATGCAAAGTCTGTTTTTACCGTATCCGGCCAAAGGAAGCCTTTGTTTTCCAAAAGAACCGGTAGAACATGTTCCGATCCATTTTGAAGCAGAAACAGAAAAATGGGTTTCCGTACGGGAAAATACGGCGAGGTATCTTTCCGCGGAAAATCCGTTTGAGAAGAAACAGAAGCTTTTGAATCAGGAGCTGATCCTGATCCGAAACGGAGAGTCCCTGTTTATGCTGTATACAGAGGAAGTGAACGAAGCCAGTTTTATCCGGCATAATTATGTGGCACTTCCGGGAGATCTCTACATCGGAAGAAATGAAGAGAATGATCTTGTGTATTCCGCACCGATGATATCCGGCAGACATGCCAGGCTTCATTACAATGGTACTACGTGGAGCATCCATGATCTGGATTCAACGAACGGGATCTATGTAAACGGGTATCGTGTGAAATCCATGAAGCTGGATCTTGGCGATGTGATCGATATCTTTGGTCTTCAGATCATTGTGGGCAGTCGTTTCCTTTCTGTCAATGACGGAAATCACCGTGTGGCGATCTCGCCGAAAAAAGCCAGATTTGTCGATGACACAAACAGCGTTATGAGCAATGTATTTCCGGAAAAAAGGAAAAACAGTGAGATGCTGTTTAACCGCTATCCGCGAAAAAGGCTTGCTTTTGACGATAAGACCATTGAGATCGACAGTCCGCCCATGCCGATGGGAAAGGACGGGATACCGCTCATCATGCGGATGGGAAGCTCGATGATCATGGGAAGTACGGCGGCGCTTACCGGAAATGTGACCATGCTTGCAAGTTCGATCCTGCTGCCTCTGTTGTCCCAGGGGTATACGAAAGAGCAAAAAGAAGAGTACGAAGAACGGCGGTTGGAAAAATACCGGGAATACCTTTCTCAGAAACAGGAGGAGATCCTTCAGGAAAAGGAGCGGGAGGAATCTGTTCTCCGTCAGAATTATCCGGAGCTTTCCAAAGTCCTCGGATATGTATATGAAAAGAAGAAGCTGTGGTCCAGAACGAACAGTGATGATGATTTCCTGGATGTCCGGATAGGAAGCGGAAATATCCCGCTGAAGGCAAAGATCAGCTGTCCAGGGGAACATTTTGATATGGAAGAAGATGTTCTGAAGGATGAGCTGAATGAGCTGACAGAGACGCAGGTGATGCTGGAACAGGTTCCGATCATGATCCCGCTTCTGGAAAACAGAGTACTTGGCATTCAGGGAAGGCTGAGGGATGTGACCGGTTTTATCAATACGCTGGTCCTGCAGCTTACGATCCTTTTCAGCTATGATGAGGTAAAGCTGGTATTTCTGATGGAGGAGAGCCAGCTGGACGACATGGCTTATATCAAATATCTTCCGCATGTCTGGGATGATCAGCGGTCCATTCGGCTGATCGCCACCAATGCTTCAGAAGCCTATCAGGTAGGCGAATATCTTCTGAAAGAGTTGGAGAAGGATCTGGAAAGCCAGAGAAAATGGGAGCAGATCCGAAGCGAAAGACCGTATTATCTGGTGATCGCCTTGAGCAAGAAGCTGCTGGATGGCGTGGAAGTCATCAAGCAGGTCATTCAGAAAAAGGAAAGCATCGGCCTGAGCCTGATCACCGGTTTTCCGGATGTGCCCAAAGAGTGCTCTGTCATTCTGGAACTGAATAAAGAGACAGAACAAGGCATTCAGAATAAACTGATCTATGTACGGGAACTGGATAAAGAGGATGAAACGTTTCTTGTAGATGATTTTGAAGAAAAAGAAGCCCTGGAGAGTATGCGTGTGCTGGCAAATACCAGGCTCCGTCTGGTATCCCAGGCCTATGCCCTGCCGAAAACCGTCACATTTCTGGAAATGTTTGGCGTGGGACGTATCGAGGATCTGAATATCGCAGAACGCTGGAAGAACCATGATCCGGTGATCTCTCTTGCGGTTCCTGTCGGAATCGGGACAGACGGAGCGGAATTTCTGCTGGATCTCCATCAGAAATATCAGGGGCCCCACGGGCTGGTGGCAGGAACGACCGGTTCCGGAAAGAGTGAATTTCTGCTGACGTATGTTCTTTCTCTGGCAGTGAATTTTCATCCGGATGAAGTGGCTTTTTTACTCATTGACTATAAAGGCGGAGGTCTGGCAGGTGCGTTTGACGATCCACAGAACCAGATCCGCCTGCCGCATCTGATCGGAACCATAACGAACCTGGACGGAGCGGCCATCAACCGGTCCCTGATCTCGATCCAAAGCGAAGTCCTGCGCCGGCAGAAGGTTTTTAATGATGCGAAAAGCCGGGCAGGGGAAGGAACCATGGATATCTACACCTATCAGCGGCTGTACCGGAGCGGAACGGTCTCAGAACCCATGCCGCATCTGTTTATTATATCAGATGAGTTTGCGGAACTGAAACAACAGCAGCCGGATTTCCTCGATCAGCTGGTGAGTATCGCCCGGATCGGCCGAAGCCTTGGCGTGCATCTGATCCTGGCAACGCAGAAACCGGCAGGTGTAGTGACAGACCAGATCTTAAGCAATACAAAATTCCGCGTCTGCCTGAAGGTCCAGGACCGGGCAGACAGCATGGATATGCTGAAGCGTCCGGAGGCGGCGGAGATCAGAGAAACCGGCCGTTTTTACCTTCAGGTTGGAAACAATGAGTATTTTGCCATGGGACAGTCGGCCTGGAGCGGTGCCGAATATGAACCGCAGGACGAAGTGGTAAAACAGAAGGATGAGAGCATTCAGGTCATCGATCATGTAGGCTCGCCGGTCATGACGGTGAAACCGGAGATCATAAAGAATTCCACCGGAAAATCCCAGCTGGTTTCTCTTGTGAAATCCATTATGGAGATTGCCAGGGAGCAGAAGATAAGCTCCAAAGCACTGTGGCTGCCCATGCTGCCGGATCAGCTCCCGGTGGAGAAAGAGGAGGAGAGGCCGGAAGAACTTCTGAAGACTACAATCGGCTTACTGGATGATCCGGCAAGGCAGGAACAGTATCCGCTGTATCTGGATCTGGAAACCTGCGGTCATATCCTTGTATGCGGAGAGCCGGGAAGCGGAAAAACCTCTTTTGTGGAAGCACTTCTTTACTCACTGGTGAAAAAGACGACACCGGAACAGTTTCAGTTTTATATCATGGATTATTCCAGCCGACTGCTCAAGGTGTTCCGGAATCTGCCTCACTGCGGAGCGGTACTGGAGGAGGATGATGCAGAACAGAGTACGGAGCTGTTCCGTCTGATCAATGGAATCATCCAGGAGCGGAAAAAGCTTTTTTCCACACTGGAGGTAAGCAGTTACTCCGATGCGGTCAAACGGCAGCCGCTTCCCTTTATCCTGGTAGTGATCGATAATGTGGCCGGTTTCCTGCAGACGAAGGCCGGACAGAAACAGTATGACCAGCTCCAGTATGATCTGAAAAACAGTGTGAATTACGGTGTCTCCTACCTTTTTACCATCGGTCATGTCAATGAGATCAATATGAGGACCAGGCAGGAGCTGAAAGCAAGGATCGCACTCCGGCTAAAGGATAAATATGATTATACCGATATCCTGGGTGTCAAATGTACCTGTCTGCCTCCGGAAAAACCGGGACGGGGACTTTTCAGTCACAGAGGAGAAGCGCTGGAAATGCAGCTGGCAAGATTTGCACCGGAGCTGGATCAGGAGGAGCGGATCCAGAAGTTAAAAGAGGAAGTAAATGACCTGGCAGGCAGAAACCAGAAATACCAGGCGGCAAAAAAACTGGCAAAGATCCAGGTCGATCAGGAATATGAAGATTTTCTCGCAGGCTTTGCCGGAAGCCGTTTCCCTCTGGGCTATGAGGTAAAAACATCGCGGCCCATTGCCCTGCCGTTAAAACAGTTTAACCAGCTGAGTCTTTATTTCAGTGACAAAACGGCGGCAGTTCCGATCCTGAAAAACCTTGTCACTTATGCGAAAGCGGAAAATATGGTGGTCGCTTTCCTGAAAGAGGCAAAAGAGAGCTGTTATGAGGAACTCGGAATGGCGGAGGATGCCAGGATTTTTACGGCAGACCGGGAAGGGATCGAGCAGCTGGCAGCGTTTCTTTGCGCCAACGCCCAGCATCGATACAACTTTTATACGCAGTACTGTGAGGAACACCACTGGAATCCGGAAACGGCTGTCGCAAAACAGGAAGTGTTTTCCCATATGAGGGAGAGCTTCCGGCCGATCCTCGTACTTTTTGAACGATATTCCGATCTCCTTTCTGTGACTATGGAGATCAGCGGATACCTGGCGAAATTCAGCTCCGTGTACGTCCTTGCGAGGTATGCACAGATCTATCTGATGGCCGGATTTTACAGCGACGAGCCGCCATATCTCTGGGGAAATGAGTTGTATAAATGCTTCAACACCGGAAAAATGACCCTGCTCTTTGGGGAGAAGCTGAACAAACAGAGTCTCGTCCAGCTTCCCTATGACATGGAGCGGCTTCTTTCCAAAAAAGGCGGCAATCATTTTATCATGAGTTATCGTGGAGAACTGCATCACCTGATAATGCCCTGCGGAGAACTTCGAAAGGAGACAGTGAAAACAGATGACGATTCGATTTTTGAGGCTGGATGATGGATAAGACAGAGCAGGAACGTTGCCTTCGCTTTTGTACGGATCTTAGCAGAATGTTAGAAGAAGAAAAAACAATGGTAGCCGGATTTTTATCCGGAGATATTGCGGAGGAGTATCAAAAACTGCTGGATTCGGAGCTGGAAGAATGGATCCGGCTGAAAAAAAGAATGGGTTCCAAATATTAAACTTTATATACAGGAGGAAAAAAGAATGGACAGTGCAGCAGAATTAAGCTTCCGGATGGAAAGCGCAAAACAGTGGCAGAAAAATGTGGAGGAAGAGTTTAAACGGGTAGATGAGCTCTTAAAGCTGGTGGCAGAAGAGCTGAAAACGCAGCCTTATGAGGACGATACGATCATGATGGGGCTGAAAAAGACAGGAGAAGCTCTGGCAGAAGCTTTCCAGACCCTGACACAGAACTTTATGAAAGCGGTAGACGGACTCAGCGATATTATGGAGGAGTGGTCAAGAACTCTTACGAAAATTCTCGAGGCGATCGCAGAAGCAGCCAGAAAGATCGGACACTGACCCTGAATAAAAAAGAAAAGAGGATGAAATAACATGGCAGGATATATTTTAAAATATAGCGCAGGAACTTATCAGAGAAAAATCTCCGCACTGGAGGGATATTACTCACAGCTGGTCACACATCTGGAACAGCTGAATACGTTACAGGGACAGATGAAGGATTTCTGGGATGGTTCTGCTTCTTCCGCAGAATACATGAACCTGATCAGTGATAAGATCAACGAAGTAAAGAACCGCATGGAGGATTGCAAAAATACCAATATTCAGTATCAGCAGGTTGTGGATGATCTGGCAAATGCAGGTTCTACCGTGGATAATATCGTATCCGATGTAAAAGATGCCTCCAAAGCAGCAACCGATGCGGCAGGAGCGGCAGCAAGTATCGTAGGACTGATCGTGTAAGCTTTTATGGAGATAAAGGTGATACCTGCAAGGTTACAGAAGCATACGGTATATCTCGAAGAAGAAATCCGGATCGCGCGCCGTATTGAAGAGATGGCAGAGGAAGCCTTCGGGTCAGATCCCGGTGGAGCCGAGATCCTGGCCTCTGTTCGCAAACTCTGCCGGAGCATCGAACTGCGGCGTGAGATCCTGGAGACGCTGGACAACTCTCTTCGGGATCAGGAAGTAGTATTACAGGAGTATGTAAAGGGATTATGGAGACAAAACTTTTGATCACACTGGATATCGCGTCGATCTCTCAGAGCTTTGAAGTTCTCGTTCCGGACTTCCTGAAGGTAAAAGAACTGATTCCATTGTTTGTAAAGATTGCAGAAGAACTCTCAGGAAAGATGTATCAGTCTTCCGGGACGGAATTTCTTTGTTCCTGTGCGGAAAACACGTTATTGGATGCAAACAGTACTCTGGGGGAATATCATATAAAAAACGGAGACCGTTTCATTCTGTTGTGAGAGGGGTGGCAGTATGAAGTTTAAGAAAGGCATATGGACAGCAGCAATCCTTCTTGCGGGCATTTTTCTGGAGACAGGAACGGTTTTTGCAGAGGCTGGGGTAAAAAATCTGGAAGGAAATCAGATGCCCACGGGTGATCTGGCAGAATATACGCCGTCAAAGCCTATGGAGCTTCTGTCAGGGCAGGATGCCGCAAAGCTGGATGAGATCATGAGCACCTACAATGGATCCGGCAGCAGTCTACTGAAGAACACTTCAAAGAGTTATTACTATTATGAAAACCTGGATCCTGTTGCCAAGGAAATCTACGATGTGATGCTTGGGGTGGCACAGGATCCGGTGAGTGAAGGCAATATCGGTCTTATGATGACGGATATCGATCCGCAGAGTCAGGACTACTATTATGAATTTAACGTCGCCTACCGGGCTCTGTGCTTTGATCATCCGGAACTCTTCTGGCTGTATTCCGGACAGGAGGCGGAAATGGTGTACTTGTCGGAGGCAGTCAATTACGGGGGCTTTTATTTTGTCTATATTAAAATGGCAGAACCCTTTGTCAATTATGAGAAGCAGATGCAGGCCTTTAATACGGCGGCAGAAGCTTTTCTGGCAGATGTCAACAGAAATGCCTCCGATTATGAGATTGTCCGTCAGATCCATGACAAACTCATCGCACTGGTAAATTACAACGATCCGGTAGCTGACGGGGCAGTGGCCCTGGAACGGGGGCAGGATCTGGCGCATACGGCCTATGGCTGTCTGGTGACCGATTCCAGCGGGATTTCCAACTATGCGGTCTGCGACGGCTACACACTGGCGATGGAATACCTTTTGCAGCAGTGCGGGATCGAAGCCGCTTTTATCGGTGGAATGGCAGGCGCCTCTGAGGCAGAAGCCGGAGGCCACGCCTGGAATATTGTAAAAATCGATGGTGTCTGGTATGAAATGGACAGTACCTGGGACGATGCCGGAAGCCGGGAAGATGATCTGACGCCTGGCACGGAGGAATATCAGTATTTCATGGAGGCCCTGCAGGATCCCGGATACAGGGAAAAGCTGGATCACTTTCTGTTCCTGGTTTCCACGGACACGATCACACATTTCCTGCCGGGAGATGAGTATAAATATATCACCCAGGATGGCATGTATGAGATCCAGATGGTGCAGGAAAGTGTACATATCCGCTTAAATAACAGCAGCAGGGGTTCTGAGTGTGATTCTGCGATCATTTCGCTGGCGCCGGATGCGTTGCAGAGTTATCAGTAAGCCCAGAGGAAAAAATATGAAAAAACATAAGGTTTTAAGAAGAACAGCCCTCTTTTTGTCTGCCGTTCTTCTGTCTGAGGCAGTGATGCCTGTATCTGCGCTGCAGGAGGATGTGGAAAAACAACTGAAGGCGGTAAAGAGTCTGACAGACCTGGATCCGGATGCAAATGCCGCTGCAATCGGGATCTTATTGCAGCAGTGTATGGAGCTCTTGCCGGACGGAGATCCGGTGAAAAGCACACTGCAGAGTATTCAGGTACTGTCGGAAGGCGGAAGCCAGAATGCCGCTGCAGTAGATTTACTGCTAGACGGTCTGCTGCAGGGAATCGGAGAAGCCGAAACAGAAGCGGCCGCTTCCGGGAAAACGGCTGCGGAGGGAAGTCAGGAACGGTTTTCCGGAATGGTATTTCCGGATCTGAGCGCACTGCAGGAGACGGTTTTTGACGCCGGTATACCGGATTTTCAGATGCCGGAACTGACACAGACAAAGATTCCAGAGAGTGTGCTGGTGGATGTTCCGGGAGACTGGGGGAACAATGCGGCAAGCGGCCGCAGCCTGATCTCTTATTCTCCGGTGAACGGTTCCGGAGCGATCAGCCCCAAGGCCGGAACTCTGACCATCAGTTACTTTGCCATGGAATCAGAGGATCCGGCCAGTGCTTTTTTCAGCTATGAGAAAAGTATCTCGGATATGAGTGTCACTTCGGATATGCAGTCTGAGGATCTATCTTCAGCCAGTCTGCCCGCCAAAAAACTGAATTTCCAGATGAATGTGGGAGCCAATCAGTTTGCCTGTGAAACGGTCTGCTTTATCTATGAAGACACGGTGTATGCCTTTGAACTGATGCAGGGACAGCTGTCTGCCTACAACTATTTTCCGGTATTCAATCAGGTGGTGCAGAGTGCCGAAATCGCAGGAGAATCCGCAGTGATAGAAGGTCCGGCGGAAACGGAAGTGGCTACAGTGCCGGAAGGTCCGATAGAAACAGAAGTACCGGCAGTACCGGAAACGCCGATGGAAACGGAAGCGGCTGCAGTGCCGGAAACGCCGGTGGAAACAGAAGCGCCGGCAGTACCGGAAACGCCGGTGGAAACAGAAGCACCGGAAGTGCCGGAAACACCGGTGGAAACAGAAGCACCGGAAGTGCCGGAAACACCCGTGGGCACAGGGGAAGAGGACATCAGTTCCTTCCGGTATGAACTGAATGGTCATTCCTATCAGTTCCCGACACCGATGAGTGAAATCGATCCATCGGATATTCAGCTGGACCGGCAGCTGGAATTACCCTATGACATCTGTTCGGATGCAGATGTGGAGTTTGGCAGCTGGACAGAGATCATCAACACGCAATATTTCTATTTTGAAAACTCTCTGTATAAAGAAATGACGGGGATCACGAATATGACAGGCTATGACACGGTTCTGTCAGAAGGCATCCTGACGGCACTGATTGATACAAATGGTACCTATCTGGACGTGGTTCTTCCGGGAGGTGTTCGCGTAGGCGGTGCAGAGTCAGATATTTTAAGAGGATTTCCGGCTTTTGCGGGGAAGGAAATGGATGGTGTGGCGACTTTTGCGGGCAGCGATTATCTTTATGCATGTAATGTAAGAGATGATGGATGCAATGGCTATGCCATTGTTCGGAATGACGATCCGTTTTACAGCGCAGTGACGATCATCTGCGAAAATTCTTTGATAAAAGAGATCAGTTTTGAATGTATTGGCTCGGAAAGAGCAAAAGGTGTTTTTCAATGAAAAAAAGGAGGATTGAGTCATGAGAGGAAAGCGTATTAAAAGATGCATTGCTTTTATGCTTATCGCAATGATGAGCATGGCGCATCTGAGTTCTGTCATGGTACAGGCAGCTGATATTTCAGGTCTGGCTTCTGAGTCCAGACTTCCCATTGTACTGACTCTGGGAGCAGACCTCTCCGAAGAACAGAAGAGCCAGATTCTTCAGTTCTTTGGGATTGAATTGTCAGAGGTGACAAGCATTACGATCACAAATGCGGATGAAAAGGAAAAGCTTGGAAATCTGATATCCGAAGAAAAAATCGGATCTTATACCTACAGCTGTGCGCTTGTAAATCCAACAAACGCAGGCGGTATTCAGGTAAAAACGGCAAATATGAACTACGTGACCAGTAATATGATTGCCGGTCAGTTATCCACCTCCGGCGTTTATAACTGTGAGGTCCTGACAGCGGCTCCCTTTGAGGTTTCCGGTACCGGCGCTCTGACGGGCGTTATGATGGCGTATGAGGAAGCCAGCGGAATCCAGCTGGAAGAAGGCAAGAAGGAACTGGCAAACGTGGAGCTCATCACGACAGGAAGCATTGCTGACACGGTAGGACAGGATCAGGCAACCCTTGTGGTCAATGACATTAAGATCCACATTGTCAGAGATCAGATCACAGAGGAACAGGCCGTTCATGAGGTCGTGGACAATGTGATCGGTGTGACGGAGACTGCGGCAGCAGAGGCAGCAGCAAATCAGGGCAAAGAAGCACCGGCAAAGCTTGGGGAAGTGGAAAAGACCCAGCTGTATGATTTCAGCTACAAGTTCAGCCAGATGGATTATGATTATGCCCAGATGCAGCCGACCCTGGAGCGTGTCACCTACAACGTGGCAACAAGCAGCGGTATTGACGACCCGATTACCGATACCTTTACAACAATCACAGAAGAGCAGGTTCTGCCGAGCAACAGTATCCTTCTTCGGACCAATGATGAGATCTGGGGCGACGATGCGATCATCAACGCTACCAGCAGCGTTGCCGTATCTGACAGACCCGCAGAGCCTATCCAGGTTTTCACCGGTGAGGCAAGTCTGACCGCAGCAGGCGGTGTAAAGGCAGATGCTTTTATTTCCGGAACAAATATCATTGAATACAAGGATCTGAACGGTTCTTACGCCCTGATGGATCTGAATGGAAATCTTCTTACAGAATCCATTTACAGTCAGGATATGATGGGCAGAAAAGGTTATATCATAGCCGAGCTCAATGATGGCTCCGGAAAATCCGGTATTCTTGCACCGGACGGTTCTGTTGTTGTAGATTTCCAGTATGACGCTGTAAAAGTCGTAGGAAACATGTGGGCGGTAGGTGTGATCCTGACAGAAGGCGGTACGGAAGACGAGTATGATTATACGGACTATACCAATTATTATCTCATCGATCATGCAGACGTTTACTACATAGGAAACCAGGGAACCCAGTGTGTCGGAACCTTGGGAAGAGATGATTTTTACGATGCGGAATCCTGCGCGGATTATATCAATATCCAGGCGAGAAGCGGTGTGATCACCACCTATGATTCTGCCTTCAATGCCGTACAAACCGCGGATTCCCTGTACCATTTCGGTGATTATGACTATGACAATTCTCTGGAAGATGCCCTGCAGCAGAAGACCGGCTATTCTGTCAGAAGTTTTTATGGCAAATACGCGATGGTTTCCGGTGATAATGGTTACGGAATCATTGACCGGTATGGAAATGTCATTGTGCCCACACAGTTTGGCAACTTTGATACTTCCTTTGATGTTTATGAAAACGGCGGTTATTTCCTTTCCATTGGAAACGAGCAGACCGTTTTCGTAACAGCCGGAGGAAATGTCACCGGTTCCTTTAACTATGGCTATAATAATGCAGAATCGGTTATGGGCTATGGAATGAGTGCCCGGGTAAAGACGAGCGATGGCAAATATCTCCTTCTGTCTGCAGATGGAAGAGAATCTGATCTGGGAACAACGTATGAATATATGAACGTGATCAAAGAATCCAAGGGTATGCTCTGGATCGGTCAGCCAACTGACGGAAACGGGTATGATCTGATCGACTGGCACGGAAATGTACTTCTTACCGGAAGCAGCGGTTATTCCATGTCAGAAAACGGAAGCTATCTCATTTCCCAGGAAGGATACACCTCATCCACTCTCTATATGGTAAATGATGCAGATCCCGTGGATCTGGCCAACAGTGCCGGAGGAGCCACAGAAATGCAGGTCGAGACAAAAGAGGGAGCCTCTCTTGAAGTCTTTGACGGAGAAGTAACGATTGCAAGTGTCGGTAATGTTGCATCCGAGAGATTTATTGATGGTACAGATCTACTGCTGGCAACCAATGACGGAAACAAATATGCGGTTATGGATGTGACAGATACGCAGTACTCAAACCCGCAGTTTTCCCGTTATACGAGCTATGAGAGTGGTTTTGTCATCATGGAGGATGCGGATACAGAGAAAACAGGAGTTATGACGACAAAAGCGCAGATGGTAGTTCCCTGTGAGTTTGACAATGTGAACATCCTCAATGAGAAATGGATCGCAGCCTATCTGCTAAAAGAGGCGACAGAGAGCGATTATGATTTCCAGAGTTATTCGGATAATGGCTATTATCAGATCGAGACCGCTGTTATTTATCACATAGGAGAAACCGAGACCGCTTCCGTAAAACTGACCAGAGATCAGGTGGCAGATCTTCAGGCAGATGGAGACTATCTCAATGTCCAGGATCGAAGCAGCGGAAAAGTAACGACGTATGATGCTTCCTTTAATGCTGTGGCAGCAGCCGACAGTGTATGGAACTTTGGTGATTACTCCTATGAAAATGTGGTTCTGAAGCAGATCAGTGACAAATCCGGTCATGGAGCACTGAAAGTCTATGATGATGGCTATGTCATGGGATCTGACTGGGACAGCGAGGCAGGAGAGAGCGTATATGGTGTCATAAATATGAATGGAGAAGAGATCCTTCCCTTTGAATATGACCGAATCCATTATAACTACGGCGGCAGTGGCAGATGTCTGAGTACAAAGGGCTATTTCTGTGTAGAAAAAGACGGCAAGATCGGTTTTGTAACGAAAGGCGGAGAAGTAAGCTGCGAATTGAAGTATGACAGTGAAAACTTTGAGTGTGATGGTTTGGCCGGTACTTATAAGAACGAAGATGGCACTTACACCATCATTGCAGCGGACGGAACCGAATCCGGTCCTTATCCGAATTGTCCCCGTGGCCGGGCAAATGGTATGATCTTTGATGTTTCTACGATCGACGGTAATCCGATCCTTGTAGACTGGCATGGAAACGAGCTGCTGAAAGGATATTCCTATTTCAGCTTTTCAGACAGTGGAAATTATTTTGTAACCAAAAAAGATTATGGCGATCCTACGGAGCTCTTTACGATCAATGGAGCAGAAGTGATCGGTGTTAATGGCAATGCGGACGGAACCGGAGCTGTTTCTATGCCGGAAGCAGAAGAGCCTGAAACTCAGCAGACCGATGCGCCCGCAGAAGCGGAGAAAGAAGCACCTCAGGAAATGAAGCAGATACCGGAAACACCGGTGGAGACAGCCGCAGCAGAAGTGACAGAAACAGAAGCTCCGGCAGCAACAGGAGGATCAAAAGAGGAAATCCTTCCGCTCCTTCAGAGTGCTTCCTCACTGGTAGAGGCCGATGCAGCAGCAAATAAAGCTGCCGTTCTGACACTTCTTACGCAGGCAAAAGAAAAAGCCGAAGGCAGTTATCCGGATGCGGCTTCCGTCATTGGCGGTGCCATCACCCTGCTGGATACAGACAGCCCGGACGGTGCTTCCGTTCTGGCACTGCTTAATTCTGCGACTACGATATTGGGATAACAGGAAGAAAAGGCAAAAGATCTGCTTTATGTTTCACGTGAAACATGCAGGCTTGAATATGTAAAATTTTGCAAAAAACATGGAAAAATAAAAACTTCTGATAGAAGGTAAATTTTTCCATGTTTTTTATTTATCGGCTTCGAAATCTGTCCATGTCATAGAAAACGGGAGAAATGCTAAAATAATGAAAACAAAACGAGGAGGAGAAGAGAAGGCATGAGAGGCAGAAAAAAGCATGGAGTACAAACAGATGCAGTAAAGAAAAAAAGTATATGGACAAACTGGCGGTTGTATATGATGTGTCTTCCTGCGGTCGTTTATTTACTTCTTTTTAACTATAAGCCGATGTATGGAATCATAATTGCTTTCAAAAATTATAGTATGAGAAAAGGAATTATGGGAAGCCCCTGGATTGGTTTTGCTAACTTTCAACGTCTTTTTTCTTCTTACTGGTTTCCAATCATCCTGAAAAATACGTTGACATTAAGCATTCTTTCGCTAGTGATCGGATTTCCAATTCCAATCATTCTGGCACTGGCACTGAATGAAGTACAAAACAGCCGATTCCGGAAGGGATTCCAGACAATTTCCTATGCACCGCATTTTATATCAACAGTTGTTCTATGCGGAATGCTGACCCTGTATCTGAGTCCCTCTTCAGGTATCATCAATAAGTTTATTGAAATTCTGAGTGGAAGCAATAAAAATTTCCTGCAGGATCCGGCCATGTTTAAATGGATTTATGTATTAAGCGGCATCTGGCAGGAAATGGGCTGGGGGAGCATTATTTATTTTGCTACTCTATCCGGTGTAGACAGATCGTTGCTGGAGGCAGCAGAAATTGATGGGGCTTCCAGGATGCAGAAAATCTGGTATGTCAATCTTCCGGTATTGATGCCGACAATTCTGATTCTGCTGGTATTAAACTGCGGTTCCCTTTTGAGCGTTGGATATGAAAAAGTATTTCTTCTGCAGAATCCGACAAACTTAAGCGCATCAGAGGTGATTTCTACCTTTGTGTATAAATCCGGCTTGGAAAAAGCGGACTTCTCCTTTGGTACGGCAACAGATTTATTTAACTCGGTTGTAAATTCCATTGTTTTGCTGACGGCAAATGCAATCTCAAAGAAAACCACAGAGACAAGCCTGTTTTAAGGAGGAGACGGAAGCTATGAGACTGGATAAAATCAGTAAAACAAAAATGAACAATATTATTTTTGAAATTGTATTATACCTGGTGTTGATTTTGCTGGCTGTGTTGATGCTGTATCCGCTTTTATTTGTGCTGAGTGCATCTTTCAGTGATCCGAAAGCAGTTGCAGGAGGAGAAATGATTCTTTTACCAATCAGCCCCTCCTTGGATGGATACAGGTATCTGCTCCAGTATAAAGAGATCTGGATTGGATATGCCAATACCGTGTTTTATGTTTTCCTTGGAACAATTCTGAATCTGGCAGCTACACTTCCCTGTGCGTATGCCGTATCCAGAAGAGACCTGAAGGGTCAAAAATATCTGATGATCTTTTTCATGATTACCATGTATTTCAGTGGAGGAATGATTCCGGGATATCTTAACATAAAAAGTCTTGGTCTTCTGAATACCAGAGCCATCGTTCTGGTAAACGGACTGGTATCTACGTTCAACCTGATCGTTGCGAGAACCTATTTTATGACAGCGATTCCATGGGAAATCCAGGAAGCTTCTGTGATTGATGGCTGTAATGATTTTCAGATTTTCAGCAAAATTGTATTTCCGCTGTCAAAGCCGATCACAGTGGTGATGGCATTGTATTATGGTGTGGGGCGCTGGAACTCTTATTTTGTGGAAATGATCTATTTGAAAGACAGAGACAAATATCCGCTGCAGCTTTTTCTGAGGGAAATTCTGACAAAAAGCACCTTTGCAAAAACAGCTATGGCAAATGGAAAATCTTTTTCCGCAGAAGAAATGATGGCACTGATCAAGCAGGCAGATACGGCCAATATGATCAAATATTGTGTGATTGTGATATCCGCATTGCCGATGCTTTTGATTTATCCGTTTTTGCAGAAATATTTTGAACAGGGTATCATGATTGGCTCTGTGAAGGGTTAAGCAAAGAGAAAATTTATACCTGACAGGGTATATTAATAAAAAAGAAAAGGAGAACAATTATGGCTATGAAAAAAAGAACAAGACAGGCAATGGCATTTTTACTGGCAACAGGTATGGTGGCTGGATTTGGAGGAAGCACCAATATCGTAGTGAGAGCAGAAGAAAATGGAGATGTTACCGTAAACGAATCTGGATATCCGATCACAAGCAAAGAAATCACCATAACGGTATCAGGTCCGAAACCTTCCGGCCTGGATGACTGGACACAGCTGGCAGACATTGAAGAATATGCAAAGCGACTTGGAATCCGTCTGGACTGTAATTTTTATGAAACTGACTGGGAAACACAGCTGACTTTGATGGTAGCAGGTGATGAACTGCCGGATCTTCTGACCGGTTGTAACATGAATATTGGTGATGTAAATGAATGGGGAGGAGAAGGTTATTTCCTGGATCTCGGCCAGTATCTGGATGAGATGCCGAACCTGCAGGCATATTTTGAAAAGTATCCGGAAATGAAAGCATTCTGCAGTACATCCGATGGACATATTTACGGACTTCCGAGACTGCGCGTAGATATGACGGACCGTCTGACCAGAAGCTTTATCAATAAAGTGTGGCTGGAGAATCTGGGACTGGAAGTTCCGACTTCCATTAATGAGTATTATGATGCACTTGTAGCCTTCAAAAATCAGGATGCAAATGGAAATGGAGATACGGATGATGAAATTCCCCTTTTGTATACAGCAGCATCCGGTGGCTATTCTGCGATCGACACGACTTTCCTGGATGCTTTTGGAATCTTTACAAGAGATGTGGACTGTGCCTTCCAGGCAGATGAAAATGGAAAAGTAAAGCTTGCAAATATCAGTGATAATTATAAAGAATTTTTGAAATTCATGCATAAACTGTATGAAGAAGGCTTAATGGAACAGGAAGCATTTACCATTACTGGAGAAGAAGTTACGACGAAAGAGCAGGGAGATGTATATGGCTCCTTCGGCTGTGGTTCTGCCCCGTTTGTTATGGCAGGTAAGGACATCAGTTATGATGCCAACTGGCTGGGATTGTCCGGCCTTACTTCCGATATTCACTCCGAGCGTGAAACCAGCATTGCAAGTCCGGTTCAGAATGGTATTATGGTTGCTGTCAATGCCAATACACAGTATCCGGAAGCGATGGCACGTTTCCTGGATTATTTCTATACCGATGAAGGAATGCTCTCTACAACAAAGGGTTATGAAGGAGTTACTTTTGATATGGTACAGGATGATCTTCTTGGAATCGAGATTCCGGAAATGAAAGTGCCAGATGGTTACAGCTCAGGAGAAGAATATCGCTATAAAGGCGCAGTTCTGAACGAAGCATTAAATCTGGTAGAAAGAAATCTGGACAGAGAAGCATTGTTTGATGGTGGCCAGGATCTTCTGGAAAAACCGGAAATCGTTGAAAAGTACGGATGGGCAGCCAGAGTTCTGGATGCTTATAAGGCAGATGGTGTGACTGGTGTGGATTCTTACCCGGTTGTATCCTATACAACAGAAGAAATTGAAGAGAGAAGCCCGATTTATAAAGATCTTACAACCTATCTGCAGCAGGCAAAAGCTCAGTTTATCACGGGAGAACTCGATGTGGATCAGGATTGGGATACCTATGTAAATACTGTAGAACAGATGAATGCCAGCCGTCTGCTGGAAATCGAGCAGGCTGCTTATGACAGATTTACAGCAATAAAGGAATGATATTCTTTTTGCAGGCAACAAGCCGGGAATTCTTGTTTGTGTAGATATTTGGTAACTGTTGGAATTAAATACTCCGCTGCCTGCAGCGGAGTATTTGATTATAGCAATTCAATAAAACAATGCAGTCCGAGTGATTTTACAGAATTGCTATTAAAAAGGGGATTGCTATGATAGAAAAATTATTTTTAATCTGTAATGCACATTTGGATCCTGTATGGCAATGGGAATGGGAAGAAGGTGCAGCAGAAGCTTTATCTACGTTCCGCATTGCAGCAAAATTCTGTGAAGAATACGATGGTTTTGTTTTTTGCCATAACGAGGCTTTGCTGTATCAATGGGTAGAGGCATATGAGCCGGAGCTTTTCACCAGGATCCAGAAACTTGTGAAACAGAAAAAATGGCATATTATGGGAGGCTGGTATTTGCAGCCGGATTGCAATATGCCAAGTGGGGAAGGATTTGTAAGGCAGATTTTAACAGGCAAAAAATATTTTCTGGAAAAATTCGGAGTTTCCCCTTCCACTGCGGTCAATGTAGATCCTTTTGGCCATAGCAGAGGATTGGTTCAGATCATGAAAAAATGTGGTTATAATGGTTATCTGTTTATGCGGCCAGGAGATGGAGATCGATATATAAAACTTCCGGCAGATGAGTTTAAGTGGATAGGCTATGATGATTCTGAAATAATTGCTGTGAGAATAGATGGAAGTTATAATTCTTCCAGAGGCTGTGCTGCAAAAAAAGTCAGAGAATATCTGAAAAACAGCGAAAAAAAAGAGACTGCAGTTTGTTTGTGGGGAGTAGGAAATCATGGTGGAGGTCCCTCCAGAAAAGATCTGGAAGACCTGACAGATCTGATCAGGGAAAAGGAAAAAGAAAATGTTCTGATCATTCACTCAACACCAGAGGAATATCTGGCAGAAATAGAAAAAAGAAAGAATCTTCCTGCGGTCAGAAAGAGTCTGGTTCCATGGGCGGTCGGATGTTATAGCAGTCAGTCAAGAATAAAACAGCTTTATCGGATGGCAGAAAGTACTTATTTTTTTGCAGAAAGTATGTGTGCACATGCAGCTGTTTTGAAACAGATGGAGTATCCCCAAAAAGAGCTGAATGCAGCTTTAAAAGATATTTTAAGTGCGCAGTTTCATGATATGTTGCCAGGAACGTCCGTTTTGCCGGTGGAAAAAGCTGGAATACGCATATTGGATCATGCATTGGAAATTCTGTCAAGAATCAAGGAAAAAGCATTTCTGTCAATGACTTTCTGTGAAAAACCGAATCCGGAAAACTGTATTCCGATTTATGCATACAATCCCTATCCTTATGAAATTTCAGGAGATTTTCTCTGTGAACTTATGTTATGGGATCAGGACTGGGAACACGAATTTCTGATCCCGGAAGTCCGGGGAGAAGATGGAAAGCGTTGTCCGACTCAAAGTGAGAAAGAGAACAGTACCATTCCACTGCAGTGGAGAAAACGGGTCGTATTCCATGGGGTACTAAAACCTATGAGCATGAATCTTTTTCAATGCGGTTTCCGTCCGGCTTCCAGGAGACCTTTCTTTAAAGCAGAGGAAAAGGGAAGATGTCTTTGCATTAAGAGAAAAGAAATAGAAGTGCTGATCAATTATGATACCGGTCTGATCTGTAATATAAAAAAGAATAATGATCCATATGTAAAAGAAAATGCATTTGGACTGGAAGTGTATGAGGATAATTATGATCCATGGTATATGGAAAAAAATACATGGAAGAAAAAAGAGGGAGAATTTCATCTGTTAGATCCAAAAGAAGCTGCAGAATTCTGTTGTACAGATACCCCGTTGAATGCAGTCAGAGTCATAGAGGACGGAGAAGTTCGAACAGTAGTAGAAGCACTGTTTGGATATCATCATTCCTATGCGGTTGTCCGGTATATTATTTCGGAGACTGGAGATCTGGAAGTAAAACTGCATATGGTGTGGAATGAAAAGCAGAAGCTTGTAAAAATGAATGTTCCATCCGTACTTAAAGAGGCAGAATGTATGGGAGAGCAGGCATATGGTCAGGAACTGCTGAATCCGGAACTGGAGGAAAATATCTCTCAGAAATACCAGGTTTTGTATTCCGGAGAAAAAGGAATCCTGATTGTAAATAATGGCGTATATGGCTCTTCTTTTTGTGGAGAAGAAGGGACACTGAAAATAACTTTATTGCGTTCTCCTTCTTATTGTGCGCATCCGATCCCGGGACGTACAACGATGCCGCAGGATCGTTATATGCCCTACATAGATCAGGGAGAACATGATTTCAGTTTCCTTTTCCGGTTTGGGACAAAGGAGAAAATGCTGCGGCAGGCATCCAGGACAGCACAGGAATTTCAGGCACCTCCCATGCTGCTGTCTTGCTATCCTCCTGAAAAATCCGGAGAAAAAAACAGTCCGGTACAGTTGCTTCATACAGATACCATTCAGTTTGTTACGTTGAAAAAAGCAGAAGACGGAGAGTACTTTTTTGTACGTCTGTTTAATCCGACAGATAAAGAACAATCGGCTGTATTGCATTTTCAGGATAAAAAAACAGAATTGAATTTTGAAAAATATGAGATAAAAACGATCCAGTGCAGTTGCCGGGAAGTAATAGAAACAGAACTTCAGATTTAACCGTTTTCTTCTGTTTCAGAGAGGAGGATATATGCTGTATCGTAAAAAAGAAGAACCAAAGCTTAGTGAAGAGTTATTTCAGAATCCGACCAGTGAATACCGGGGAACACCATTCTGGGCCTGGAATTGCAAGGTGACGGAGGAGCAGATCGATTTTCAAACGGAAGCGTTAAAAGAAATGGGGATGGGCGGTGCCCATATCCATTGCAGAACCGGGATGAATATTCCTTATATGAGCGAAGAATTTTTAGATCGGGTTGCTTATGCACATGAAAAACTGAAAGAAAAACAGATGTTGACCTGGCTGTATGATGAGGATCGGTGGCCATCCGGGTATGGTGGCGGTTATGTGACGAAAGATTCCAGATATCGGATGCGTTTTCTCGTTTTTTCCCCGGAAGAGATCCCGGAAGGGTTACCGGAGAAGAAAGGGCGTGATATTTCTGCAGCGGTTATCATCAGAAGTGAGAAACGGACCCTGCTGAAGCGTTATGCTGTATGTCTGAATGAAAATGGAACCATGGATGATTATCAGGTACTGGAAAAAGGAGAAACCTGTCCGGATGGATATGATCCCTGGTATGCATATCTGGAAATTTCAGGAGATAATGTCTGGTTTAATAATCAGGCCTATGTCAACACACTTGATCCGGAAGCAATTTCCTGTTTTCTGAAAGTGACCCATGAAAAATATGCAAAAAAACTTGGAAATGATTTTGGAAAAGATATTCCTGCCATTTTTACGGATGAGCCGCAGTTTGCACATAAAACAAGACTGGAGCATGCACATGACAGGAAAGTACAGTTTTTGCCGTATACAGATGATTTTGAAGAAACTTACCAGAAGGCATACGGAGAAACATTTCTGAATGGTCTGCCGGAAATTTTCTGGGAAAGAAGCGAGGAACCGGTCTCAAAAACAAGATATCAGTATCATGACCATATAGCAGAGCGGTTCGCCGGTGCTTATGCAGACCAGATTGGCGCCTGGTGCGAGGCACATCACCTTGCGCTGACCGGACACATGATGGAAGAACCGACTCTTCAGAGTCAGACAGCCGCTCTTGGAGAAGCCATGCGGTCTTATCGGAGCTTTCACATTCCCGGAATTGATATGCTGTGTGACTGGAGAGAGCTGACAACAGCGAAACAGGCCCAGAGCGCAGTGCATCAGTTTGGCAGAGAGGGAATGACAAGTGAGCTTTACGGTGTGACAAACTGGGATTTTGATTTCCGGGGACATAAACTGGCAGGAGACTGGCAGGCAGCCCTAGGAGTGACGGTACGGGTCCACCATCTGACCTGGGTCAGCATGGAGGGAGAGGCAAAAAGAGATTATCCGGCCTGTATCGGATACCAGTCCCCATGGTATCGGGAATACAAAATGATCGAGGACTATTTTGCACGGCTCAATACGGCTCTTGTAAGAGGAACGCCGGTTGTCAGGATCGGTGTGATCCATCCGATTGAATCCTATTGGTTGAAGTGGGGAAGCGAGGAGACGACCTATGCGGACCGCATGGAGATGGAAGAAAAATTCAATCATCTGATCGAGTGGCTGTTATATGGGAATCTGGATTTTGATTATATTTCAGAATCGTTACTGGAGAAAACCTATCATCAGGATACCGATGGCTTTGGAGTCGGCAGAATGAAGTATGAAGTTGTGCTGGTACCCGACTGCCTGACATTGAGAGCGAATACGGTAGAAGCACTTGAAAGATTTTCCGAGGCTGGCGGTCATATTATTTTTATCGGAAAAATACCGGAATATGTAGCTGCAGTGAAAAATGACAGAGTTAAAAAACTGGCAGAAAAGTGTCAGCGGCTTCCGTTCGAAAAAAGAGAGATCCGGGAAGCACTGGAACCCTGGAGAACCATTGAAATCCAGACAGACAGAGGGATTCCGGCGGGACCATATCTGTATCAGATGCGCCAGGATGGAGAAAACAAATGGATTTTCCTGGCACATGCACAGAAACCGCAGGATCCGGACGCTGTTTTGGAAGAACGTTTGAGAATCTGTGCACCCGGTTGCTGGAAAGTTCTTTCTTATGATGCACTGACAGGAAAGAAGCAGGAAGTCCCGGTTTCTTATAAGAATGGAAAAACTCTGTGGAGTGAGGTTTCTTATGCACAGGATTCTTTCTTATATTGTCTGCAGCCTGGAACATCCGGTTTTACAAAGACAGAGAAAACAGTTGGGGAATTGCATCCGATCCGTATGCCTGAAACGGTCCAGGCTGAACTTGAAGAGCCAAATGTGCTGGTTCTTGATATGGCAGAGTACCGGCTGGATGACGGAGACTGGAGAGAAAAAGAAGAAATCCTGCGTCTGGATAATGTGCTCCGCAAGGAGTTGGGATATCCCCAGCGTGCAGATGCTTATGCCCAACCCTGGATTTATGGAGAACAGCCCTATGAGCATCAGGTATCCCTGCGTTTTGTGATCCGGTCAGAGGTGGAAGCAGAGAATGTTTTACTGGCGTTGGAAAATCCGGAGATCACAGAATTATTCTGGAATCAGCAGCGTGTGATTTCACCGGTGGAAGGCTATTATACAGATCACCAGATCCGTACGAGAAAGCTTGGAAGGCTGCAGAAGGGCGAGAATCTTCTGGAAGCACGGATTTCATATCATTCGAAGGTAAATATCGAAAATATGTATCTTCTGGGGGATTTTGGGGTAGCTGTAACAGGAAGCAGGGTAATGATCACTGCACCGGTTAAAGAATTGGCATTTGGAGATATTTGCGGTCAGGGACTGGCTTTTTACGGCGGAAACCTGGTTTATCGGATGGAAATTGAAGTGCCTGAAGAGGCAGACCTGGTGATCAGGACCACGAAATTCCGCAATCCGTTGATTCAGGTATCTCTGAAAAAAGACGAAGAGTGTACGGTCAGAAAAATCTTTAAAAGCCCGTATGAGGCAGTTTTTAAAAACGTTCACAAGGGAAACTATATTCTGGAGTTTCTTGCATATGGTAATCGCCGGAATACCTTTGGACAACTTCACAACTGCAGCAATCATGTCATGTGGTGCGGACCGGATGCCTGGAGGACAACAGGAGAAGACTGGGCGTATGAGTATCAGCTGATAAAGACCGGTATTTTAGTTTCCCCGCATGTTGCATGGATTTCCAATTCTGAGTGATACATAACTTGAAAATCATTCCTGAGTACACTATACTTGGTGCTATAGCGATGAACTTCACAGAATGAGCTGTCAGACTTTTAAAGGAAGTTACTCATCTGTGAAGTTTCTTGTAATTGAAGAAAATTATTCAGCAGATGTATCAGACGAAATGGTATGGAAGCGGGGAGACGCATGGGGAAAAAAATTTATTATGTATTGGGTGGTTTGCTGGCTTTTACGATCCTGATCGGAGTTGCCTGTGCTCAGAAGAACCAAGTAAGGGAGAGTGAAAGACATTCACCGGAAGAGGAAACAGAAACCGGGGAACAGAACGAGTCGGAAAATGAATTTGAGGGTGTTACACTTACCATGTTAAATTTCTCATCTTCAACGCCGCCCGGAGTTATGGAAAAGATGTGTGAAATCGCAGGAGAAAAACTTGGGTTTGAGATTAAAATAGATCCCTGCAGCAATGACAATAGTGTAAGAACGCGGCTGGCAACGGGAGAATGTCCGGATCTTCTGGTTTATAATAGCGGAAGTCTGCTCTATTCCTTAAATCCGTCAGAATTTTTTCTGGATCTCACAGATTCGGAGATGGCAAAAAAACTGGATGAAGACTTTATCCGGGCAGCAAGTGTGGATGGTGTTTTATATGGGATTCCACAAAGTGACAGCATGGGAGCAGGCGTCTTTTATAACAAAGAACTGTATGACAAATATGGACTTGAGGTTCCATTGACCTTGAAAGACTGGAAGAAAAATATGGAGATTTTACAGGACGGGGAGATTACGGGACTTGGGATTGCACTAAGCGATCTGGTATCAAGCCAGCTCCCGTTTCTCGCCGATAATTACCGTCTGATTTACAGGGAACCGGATTTCGCACAGCGTTTTACCCTTGGAGAAACCGGATTTTCCAAGTCCCGAAATGCTTTGCGGAGCTGGGAACGTTACGAAGAACTGATTCCATATTTTAATACTGACTGCAGTACTGTGGATTTTAAGAGTGTGGAAAAACGTTTTTTTGCAGGAAGCATAGGACATCTTATTTATTTTTCCAATAAGATTCCGGAATGGATGGAAACCCATGGAGAAGAGCTGGACAAGATTGGTTTTTTTGCATTACCTGGAGATACGGAAGAAGAAACCGGTCTGACGATATGGCCGTCAAATGCGATCCTTGGGAGTAAAAAGAGTGAGAACAGGGATGCGATCATGGCTTTTCTGAAATGGTATGTTTCTGACGAGGGAATGGATGTCCTGACTTCTTTTTATCATCCTGCTGGCGTTTTTCACACAGGATATCATCCAAAGGAAAAATGTTCGGAACTTGTGGAAAAAATACAGAGCTATTATGATGAAAATAAGGTTACGCTTGCTCTTGAGTATATGACGCCGGTCAAGGGGGTTGAATGTTCTGTCATATGCAGGAGGATCGGAAGCAGAAGAATTACAGCACCGGAAGCAGCAGCGGATTATGATGAAGAATGCAGAAAGATGGCGTTGAAGATCGGACTTTGGGAGTAAGTGAAGACAGGGGGATGGCTTTGAAATTTCAGTCAAAGATGAGACTGGTTTATATTGTTCTTGGAATTATGACCTCTTTTATTCTGGGATATCTTTATTATTCGATTAGTATGGACAAAATATACAGATATGAGATGAACAGCCTCACGGTCAGTGCAGAACAGCTGAAAAATCAATATGATGAAATGATTGAGACGATGAAGGATGTCAGTTATTACCTGTTGAGTGATCCGGATATACTGGATGCGATCACATCGATCAGTCTGATGAAGCGCTCCATCGATACGGAAACTTATTTTGAAGATGCGGAACGGGCAATCCTGGAAGGACAAAGCTCTGATTATCTCCAGAACAGATTTTACCGGATCATATTTTGCAATGCAAACTGTAACCCCATTGGGAATAATGGAATTCATTTTAAAAACCAGGTGTCTTATCTGCAAATGCCATGGTATGAAAAGGCTGAAAACAGTGAAGATACTTTTACCATTGTCGGTTTGCATCAGGATCTCTGGGACAGTGAAGAAGAATGTCAGGTTTTTTCGGTTGTGAAGCAGATTCAGGGCAGAAATATGGGCTATATTGAAGTTCAGCAGAGCACGGATAGGGTAGAGGAAAAGCTGCGGGTGGCGGATGAAAATCTGAAGGTTGTTATTTTGGATAGGGATGGAGAGATTTTATATCAGAACACAGAAATCGATACTGCATTTGCCAGAAAAGCACAGATGCAGAAGGTTGCCGAAGCAGATCAGTTTAACGGAAGTGATGGAATCAAATATCTGGCAGCAGGGATTTCAGATGAAACATCCGGGAACTTTGTTCTGGTGTATAAAGAAAGTGCCCTTATGCGCAAGGATCAGAGCCACATCATTTATACAACAATCCTTTTATCTGGAATGATGTTGTTGTTTTCCATAATCTATATTAGTGTATCTACGCGTAAACTGACGGATTCCCTGATTCAGCTACAAAATCTGCTTAAAAATACAAGTCTGGAAACTCTGCATCGCTCGGAAAGTACGGAAATTACAGAAGGGAATGATGAATTTCAGAGAATTGCAAGAATCTACGAAGATATGAGGGAACGTCTGCTTGGAGCGATAGACAGGGAAAAGAAGATGCAGACCCTGCAGCTTCAGGCCCAGCTGGATATGCTTCAGGCGCAGGTAAATCCTCATTTTATTTATAATACACTGAATGTCATCTCCAGCAGAGGAATCCTGGATGATGATGAAGTGATCTGTGATATTTGTGATGATCTTGCAGGCATGCTGCGCTATTCAACAGATACGGAGAAAAAAACAGCGACAATCCGGATGGAGCTGGAGTATCTTAGAAAATATTTTTCTCTGATGAAATACCGTTATGAATACAAACTGGAATATGCAATAGAAATGGATCCCGAGATTGAAGAACAATGGATTCCAAAACTGACTGTGCAGCAGTTTGTGGAAAACAGTATAAAATATGGCTATGAAAATACAAGCAAGGTCATGCGGATAACAGTGAAGGCTTACCGTTCCGGGGATCACTGGTATATCCGGATACAGGATAACGGAGAAGGGTTCTCAGGTGAAATGCTTGGCCAGCTGGAAAATGAAATGGGAAAATTGAAGCAGGAACTGCAGGAAAATAACCGAAATGTGGAAATGAAAATCGGTGGAATGGGAATTCTGAATACTTATGCACGTCTGTATCTTTTAAGTGAGAAAGAAATGAACTTTCAGATTTCCAACCGGAAAGAAGGAGGAGCAGAGATCCTGTTTGGCTCTGTACTGGAAGAAAAGAGGGAATGAAACCTATGTATCAGGTGTTTATTGCAGAAGATGAGCCCGCTGCATTACAGCATTTGTGTAATATCATTCGGATCAAATGCCAGAATTTTCAAGTGGTGGGAACAGCAGAAAACGGTCAGGAGGCTTTGGAACAATTAGAAAGGATCCATCCGGATATCTTGATCACGGATGTAAAAATGCCGATTATGGACGGTATTATGCTTGCAAAACGGGTGAAAGAAAGGTATCCGGATCTTTTGACGGTCATTATCAGTGGTTATCAGGATTTCTCTTATGCGCAGTCGGCACTTCGCTTTGGAGTCTGTGATTACATCTTAAAACCGGTAAAGCCATCCGTCCTGCAGGAAAGCCTGCGGATTTTAAAGGGGAGGCTGGATGAATATTACTATAAAATGAGAAAACGGATCATCCATGAAATGTGTGCTGGTAATTTTACAGAGAATCCTGGTTTTCAGCAGATATTTCCGGAAGAAGAGTACTACACAGCACTGTTGAGAAAAAACAGCCTGCCCAGAAGATTTCTGGAATCTCAGGGAGTGGAATTCTTTTCAAGTATGGAAGAGCAGATGATCGTATACGGCAGGGATGAGATGGAAACCTTATATATTTGTCCGCAGAAACTGCTTTTTCACAACAGTTTTTATCAGGTAGTACAGAATCTCCTGGAAAAGGAAAAGAAAACAAAAACGATGTCCTTTTATACATTGATCCTGACGGAAAAACCGGTTTCAGCAAAAGAACTGTTTCCAACCATACGAAGGCTGATTTATATATTGGATCACCGACTGATCATCGGAAAAAATCAGACAATAGAAATTGGCTTGCAGGGAGAGAAAAAGGAACAGAAAACAGAAACACAGATGCAGGAAGAAAAATTAATTCTGGAGCGTCTGCGGATTCTGGTCAGAAAACATGACTTTCAGGCAGCTGAAAAGGAAATAGAGAAACTGTTCCGGCTATGGGAAATCCAAGAGTACTCACAGCTTTGTGTGGAACAGAAGGTGAGAGAGCTTTTTCAGATATTTAAAAATGAAAATGTTGAAAATGAGCTGCAGGAAAATGCAGAATATCTTCTGGATGATCTGTTTTATTATACGGAGAATATGCAGAAGCTGAAAGAAAATATCAGCCAGATTTTATGCAGAAACAAAGAGGAACAGCAGAAAGGAAAAATCGATACGCCGGACTTTTTCGAAAAAATCGAAAATTATATGAAAGAACAGCTGGCGCTGCCGCTGTCCGCCCAGAAGATATGCACAATTTTTGGAATTTCCCAGACGTATCTCAGCAAGCTGTTTCGAAAATACAGCACAGAAAGCTTTAACCGGCATCTGGCGACCTTGAGAATCGAGAAGGCAAAAGAAATCATGGAAGATAATCCGGATTTGTTCATCAAAGCTATTGCAGCGATGGTGGGCTTTTCCGATCAGTTCTATTTCAGCCGGATTTTCCATTCCATAACAGGGATGAGTCCGGCAGAATATATGAAAAATCATAAAGGAATATCGTGTGATGCAAAGTCTTGATAGATGAAGCGGAACATGCTATAAAGAAACTATACCAAAACCAAAGAAAATGGAGGGACTTACATGGGAATCATGAGTTCAGAATGGAGCGGAAGACTGCAGCACTGGATGCGCACACTCAAAGATGATTTTTACAGACCACTGGGAACCATTTCTTGGGAGGCATTTCGTACCATGGAGCATCTGTCACTGGAAGAGGCGATGAAAGGACAGTTTGAGCCGGTGGAACCCGGCTTTACCTGGGGTAAAACCTGGGAATACTGTTGGTTCCGAGGTAAGGTGGTTCTTCCTAAGGCGGCAGAAGGAAAACGCATCGTTATGGATTTAAGACCGGACGGGGAGTCTACATTATTTGTAAATGGTCGGGAATTTGGTACTTACCGTGCTTCCTGGGTAAGCCAGAAACATCACTTTATAGAAGATAATGCTCTGAGCACGGAGGCAGAAGCAGGAACGGAATACGAAATCTTGATGGAAACCTATGCGGGCCATTATTATCCGGAATCCCCGGATGGCGGCTGTGCAACAGGACCGGTACTTCCGGGCGCCTACCAGGATCCGCTGGAAGAGGGCAAACGACGGACCCTGGGCGTGTGTACTTTTGGCATCTGGAATGAAGATGCCTATCAGTTATGGATGGATGCAGACACGTTAAAACAGGTATTGGATAAGCTGGATCCCAATTCCCTGCGTGCAGCCAAAATCGCAGAGGCGCTGGAAAACTTCACGCTTGTCGTTGATTTTGAGCAGGACGAGGCTGGAAGGATCGCTTCTTACCGGGCAGGCAGAGAGGCGCTTAAACCTGCACTAGAGGCGAAAAACGGTTCTACCGCACCGGTCTTTTATGCAATTGGAAATGCCCATATCGATCTGGCATGGCTGTGGCCGATGGCAGAGACCCACAGAAAGACGGAGAGAACCTTTGCGGCGCAGCTGCGTCTCCTTGAGGAATATCCGGAATATAAATACATTCAGAGCCAGCCTGCGGCCTATGAGATGTGCCGGAAATATTATCCGGAACTGTTTGAGAGAATCAAAGAGGCAGTTAAAGACGGAAAATGGATTGCAGAAGGCGCCATGTGGGTGGAGCCGGATACTAACATGGCTTCCGGAGAAGCGCTGATCCGTCAGCTGCTTTACGGAAAAAAGTATTACAGAGAAGAATTTGGTGTGGACAGCCAGATGCTGTGGCTGCCGGACACCTTCGGTTATACCGCAGCGCTTCCGCAGATCTTAAAAAGCTGTGGAGTGAAGTATCTGGTGACCCAGAAGATTTTCTGGTCCTATAATGAAGGAGAACAGTTCCCCTATCATTATTTCTACTGGGAGGGCATGGATGGCTCAAAGATCACGTCCTTCCTGCCTACCAGCTATACCTACCGCACTGACCCGAGCGAGCTCATTGGCGTCTGGGAGAACAGAAGCCAGAAGAGAGATCTGGATGCCTTCCTCCTGCCCTTCGGCTACGGCGACGGAGGCGGCGGTCCGGCAAGAGATTATCTGGAGTATGCGAAGAGGGAAAAAGACCTGGAAGGCTGCCCGAAGGTAAAACAGGAGAATCCGATTACGTTTTTCAAAGATATGGAAGCAGAGGGCGGACCGAAGCATACTTATACGGGTGAGCTGTATTTCAGCGCCCACCGCGGAACCTACACCTCACAGGCCATGGTGAAACAAAATAACCGGAGATGCGAGCTTTCCATGCGGGAGCTGGAGCTCTGGAGTACACTGGCTGCATTAAAAGGAAAGGCATATCCGGCGGAGGCTGTGGAGCGTCTGTGGAAAGAGGTTCTGCTTCATCAGTTCCACGATATTCTGCCCGGTTCCTCGATTGCAAGAGTTTATCAGGAGGCAGAAAAGGCCTTCCATGCCATTCTCGATGAAAGCCATGAACTGACGGAGGAAGCCCTTCAGAGCCTCACAGAGGGAGAAAACGGCATCACGGTGGGCAATTCCCTCGGTTTTGCCTATGAGACGGTTCTTGAGCTTCCTGAGAGCTTTGCAGCGGGTGCGAAGACGAAAGAAGGAAAAGAAATTCCGACAGAAAAGATCGGCGATAAAGTATATGGACTGGCAGAGCTTCCTGCCTACGGTATGGTTTCTCTGGTTCCGACAGAGGAGCAGACGAAGGCGGAAGATGAGGTGGTACTGACGCAGAAGGGAGACACCTATGTTCTGGAAAACCGTCAGGTGAAAGCTGTCGTAAACGGTAAAGGAGAGGTCACTTCTTTTGTACTGAAGGCAAGCGGCAGAGAGTTTGCGGCAGAGCCGATGAACCGTTTCCATCTCTACAAGGATGTTCCACGTCTCTTTGATGCCTGGGATATCGATTCCAACTATAAGGAGCAGGAGATCACGGCAGCAGAGGATGTGAAGGTAAGCGTTCTTCAGGCAGGCAGCCTGCGCAGCGTCCTGAAAGTAACCGGACGCATCAGCAATTCTTCTTTTGTCCAGTATATCCGTCTGGATGCCGAAAGCACAAGGCTTGAGTTTGAGACTGTGGTTGACTGGAAAGAACTGCATCGGCTTCTGAAGGTTGCCTTCCCGGTTTGTGTATTCGCAGAGAACGGTATCAACGAGATGCAGTTTGGCTATGTAGAACGGCCGACCAGACGGTCCAGAACCTATGATAAAGACCGTTTTGAAGTCTGCAACCATCGCTACAGCGCCCTGTGTGACGGGGCACATGGCGCGGCTGTGCTCAATGACTGTAAGTACGGCATCAGCATGAATGAGAATGCGCTGGAACTGACCCTGCTCCGTGCAGCGGCAGCTCCGGAGATGCATGCGGATAACAGAGAACATCATTTTACCTATGCATTTACCGCATGGGAGGGCAGCTTTGCAGACAGTGATGTTGTCCGTCAGGGATATGAACTGAATGTAAAACCGGTTGTGACAGACGGTACGGCTGATGCCTTCTCCCTGTTTGATGTGGAGAAAAACAATGTCATTCTTGAGTCTGTGAAGCTTGCAGAAGATGGAAGCGGTGATCTGATCCTGCGTCTCTACGAGTCTAAGAAAGCAGCTGTTCATACGGCTTTATTTACCACGCTGCCTGTGGCGCAGGCATGGAGTTGTACGATGCTGGAGGAAAAAGAAACCGAGCTGGTAGTGGAAGATAAAAGTATTTCTCTTGACTTCAGGGCGTTTGAGATCAAAACCCTGCGCCTGAAATTAGCATAGCGTAAAGAAAAAACCATGGAAAAACGAGAACTTCTGACAGAAGGCAAATTTTTCCATGGTTTTTTTATCCGAAAAATCTCACTGATTGTTGTTATTGCTGGAAAAGATATCCGCGACTTCACTGATCGTAATGTAAGCGAGCGGATCAATGTTGTGTACGATGTCTTTCATCCGGATGATCTGATATCTGTTGATGATAAAGTAGATCATCGATTTGTCGCGGTTTGAGTAGCCGCCTTTGGCACTGAGATGTGTCACACCGCTTTCAAAGGTCTCGCTGAGCGCTTTGCATATTTCATCCGGATGTTCTGTGATGATAATGGCACATTTGGACCGGTCGATGCCTTCCACAATGAAATCGACGGTCTTCAAAGCGGCAGCATAGGTGACGATGGAATATAAAGGCAGGATCCAGCTTTTGAGTACAAAGCCGCAAATGATATATAGAAGGATATTATAGATCATGACAAAGGTTCCGACCGTGATGCCAAGGCGTTTGGAGAAAATCACTGCCATGACTTCAATTCCGTCCATTGCACCGCCGAAACGGATCGCAAGACCACTGCCGATACCGGATATCACGCCGCCAAACAGTGCACAGAGCAGCAGATCCGTGCCGGCAAGAGGAGAGGCAATACTGACATCAATGGGAAAGACATCCGTGATCAGCCATGCGAAAAGAGAGTAGACCGCCACCGTATAGATCGCATAGGCAGTAAAAAGCCTGCCCAGTTTTTTCAGACCGAACAGAAACAGAGGGATATTCAGTAATAAAAGGAAAAAAGACAGAGACAGATACGGTGGAGTGATCTGTTCCAGCAACATAGAGGTTCCTGAAATACCGCTGTCATACAATTTGACCGGGGTCAGGAAAATCGTGATCCCAAAGGCGTTTACGATTCCTGCAACGGTAAGCATCAGTAGATTTACAACACGAAAATTCTTGGGGTGTTTCATTTTCTTACACTCCTTTATTCAGGTGAGGGCAGCGTGCCGGTATGATGGCTGCTGCAAGGTAGAGTTGGTTACGGGCAGGTAGCGAAGCGGATTGAGAAGATCCGTTTGCAATAAAGTATAACATATGGACAGAGGGAAGAATAGCCCTTATGTAAAATTTCTGTATCAAAAACAGACAAAAATCTTATAGAAATTTAACTTTGGACAAATGGAGATTTTACAGAGCTCTCCTATAATAGGCATCGTCAAGAAAAGAAGTGAAACAGATTCATTTTGCATTTACAACGAGTTATGTAAAGGAGAGTATTATGAAAGCAAAAAAAGTCGGTGCATTATTATTGGCAGCAGCAATGGCAGTCTGTACAGTACCTGTTCATGGAATGGCAGCAGAAGAAGGAACAAAGACTCCGAAATATATTTTCCTGTTCATCGGTGATGGAATGAGTTATCCGCAGGTGCAGACAACCAACTATTATCTGAATGCGATCGCAGATGACGGAGATGAGATCCTCAACAGCGAAAGCAAGCTGAACATGATGAAATTCCCGGTAGCCGGATCTGCACAGACCTATGACAGCACATCCTTCTGTCCGGATTCCGCTTCCACAGCAACTTCCATTTCCACAGGTCATAAGACCTACAGCGGAACCATCAATATGGATGAGAAGATGGAGACTTCCTATGAGACCATCGCAGAAAAACTGAAAAAACAGCTTGGCTACAAAGTGGGAATCCTTTCCTCTGTAAACTTAAACCATGCAACACCGGCAGCTTTCTATGCACATCAGGCATCCAGAAATAATTATTATGAAATCGGTCAGGAGCTGATCGCAAGTGATTTCGATTATTTTGCAGGCGGCGGTCTGAAGAAGACAACCGGAGCAGATGGAGATAAAACGGATCTGTATCAGCTGGCAGAAGAAGCAGGGTATAAAGTGATCAAAACCCAGGCAGAGGCAGAGAGCCTGACCGCAGAGGATGGAAAGGCAATCGTTATCGATGAAACGCTTGCGGACAGCGATGCAATGAGCTATGACATGGACCGCGAAGAAGGCGAATGGGGACTTTCTGACTATGTTGAAAAAGGAATTGAGGTGCTGGACAATGAGACCGGCTTCTTCATGATGGTTGAGGGCGGAAAGATCGACTGGGCCTGCCATGCAAATGATGCCGCAGCAACGATCACAGATACCGTGGCCATGGATGATGCAGTCGGAAAAGCAGTGGAATTCTACAAGGAACATCCGGATGAAACCCTGATCCTTGTAACGGGAGACCATGAGACTGGTGGTCTTACCATTGGCTTCGCAGGAACGGATTATGACACCTTCCTTACCAACATCAGCAACCAGAAAATCTCCTATGCAAAATTTGATTCCGATTATGTGGCAGCATACAAGGAGAATAAGACGGATTTTGACACCGTAATGGCTGACATTACAGAGCTGTTCGGACTTCAGGCGCCGGACGGAGCCACAGAAAGCTCCAACCAGGCAGACAGCAAGGATGTGCATCCGGAAGGAACGGACGATAAAGGAAGCCTTGTGATGACCGATTATGAGTATCAGAAGCTTCAGGCTGCTTATGAAGAAACCATGAGCAGAACCGGTGAAGAAGAGGAATTTGGCCAGGAAGAATATCTGCTGTATGGAAGCTACGAACCGCTGACCGTAACGATCACACATATCCTGAACAATAAGTCCGGTATCAATTTTTCCTCCTATGCACATACAGGACTTCCGGTAGAAGTATTTGCCATGGGAGCAGGTCAGGATGAGTTTGTCGGTTACTACGATAACACAGATATTTATAACAAGATGGCGGCACTTACAGGAGTAGAATAAATGACAAGAGACAGGATTAGAAAAGGTTCTGTTTCCCTCATAGCGATTTTACTGATTGTTATCCTCATGGCCCTTCCTACGGGCTATGAGGATGCTGCTATTTATAAGGGAACAGACAGAGTGAGAGCAAAGGTTCTTTCCACAGATGAGAGTTCTGTGATCAATAATGGTCTGATCCAGTCCGGAGAGCAGTACTGCAAGGTGAAGATCCTCGGAGGAAAGTTTAAAGGAGAGGAAGCAAAAGCCGTAAATATGCTGAGCGGTTCGCTGGAAGCGGATAAAATGTTCCAGGAAGGAGACATTGCACAGGTAGTGATCAGTTATAGCAACGGAGAAATTCTTTCCGTTATGATGAGTGATCACTATCGCCTGGACAAGGAACTTCTGCTTGCAGGGATTTTTGTTTTACTTCTGATCGGCTTTGCCGGAAGAACCGGTTTGCGGGCAGTGTATTCTTTTATGATTACCATTCTGGCAATCTGGAAGATCCTGACACCTGCATACCTGAAAGGTGCCAATCCGATCTGGTGGGGAATCGTGTTGACGGCATTTCTGACACTTCTGATTATTTTTCTGGTCTATGGGTTTGACAAAAAAACACTTGCAGCCTCAGCCGGTGCGCTTCTTGGGGTACTGGTAAGCTGTGTTATGGGCTGCATTTTCACGGATGCGTTTAAAATCCATGGTGCCGTTATGGCATACTCGGAAAGCCTTCTCTATGCCGGGTATCAGAGTCTGAATCTTTCGCAGATTTATATGAGTGGAATCTTCATCGGAGCCTCAGGGGCCATGATGGATCTCTCGGTAGACATTACTTCTGCCGTAAATGAAGTGATCGGAAAAAAACCGGACATTGGCTGGAAGGAAGCGGCACAATCCGGGATGAACGTCGGAAGGGCAGCGATGGGAACGATGACAACAACGCTTCTGCTGGCTTATTCCGGAGGTTATATAGCGCTTCTGATGACATTTATGGCACAGGGAACACCGATAGACAATATCCTGAACTACAAATATGTAGCAGCAGAATTACTGGACACGATCGTTGGAAGCTTCGGTCTTGTGACGGTTGCACCGTTTACTGCACTTACCAGTGCGTTGCTGCTCACAAAAAAGAAAAAGCGTAACAGCTCCGCATCTTTGCAGTCCTGATGACTGATGTTTCACGTGAAACATCAGCAAGGCAAACGGGATGCCGGGAATACTACAAAAGAAAGAAGGAATAAAAGAATTGACATATAAAGAAATCGCAGCGAATGAAGAAATCAATGCGTACTTACGAAAAGGAGATGAAAACCTGGGAATGCTTGGTTTTACCGATCACTCCCAGGCACATTGTACAGAGGTCGCTCATCAGGCAGGAAAGATCCTGGAACGGTTTGGATATTCCAAACATGAAATAGAACTGGCTAAGATCACAGGATATATGCATGATATCGGAAATGCGATCAACAGAACCCATCATGCAGAATATGGAGCTCTGCTGGCAAATGATCTGTTAAAAGAAGTGCAGATGCCACTGGAGGACAGAATCACGATCGTGTCTGCCATCGGAAATCATGACGAGTCAACAGGAAGTCCGGAAGATGTCATTTCTGCCGCACTGATCATTGCAGACAAGACGGATGTAAGAAGAAGCAGAGTCCGGCAGAAGGAAATGGCAGCGTTTGATATCCACGACCGGGTCAATTATGCAGTTACCGAATCAAAACTGAAAATAGAAAAAGACCGTTCCATGATCGCATTAAATCTTCAGATTGATGAAAGTATCTGCTCCATGTATGACTATTTTGAGATTTTCCTTGGTCGTATGATGCTTTGCAGAAAATCAGCAGAGATTCTGGGGACGACATTCAAGCTGACAGTCAATGGAAGAAAAGTTCTGTAAAAAAGGAAAGCCGTGTATTTCAGGCTTTTCTTTTTTTGCACCGACCAAAGCGCAGGCAGCAGTGATTTACACGGTAAAAAATGGAAAAGGAAGATTGCGTTGTTTAAAAAAATCTGCTATTCTTTTTCTATGAAATAAGGTTGTCCGGAGACATTTCTCAAAATGTCTGACCCGGAACATACAAGATAAGGAGGAAACAGAATATGGAAAAATCAATGGTTTATTTTACCGATTTCCGTTGCCCGGTGGGTACGAGCCAGCTGGATAAGCTGAAAAAACTTTGTGTTGCAGCAGGGATTAAGGATATCGATATGGATGGGAAATTCGTTGCGATAAAGATGCATTTTGGTGAGCTTGGCAACCTGGCATTTCTTCGTCCGAACTATGCAAAAGCAGTGGCAGATCTTTGTAAAGAGCAGGGCGGAATGCCGTTCCTGACGGACTGCAACACGCTGTATCCGGGAAGCAGAAAGAATGCACTGGAGCATCTGGACTGTGCAAATATCAATGGTTTCAACACCATTTCCACAGGCTGTCAGATCATCATTGGCGATGGCTTAAGAGGGACCGATGAAGTAGAAGTTCCGGTTGTAAACGGAGAGTACTGCAAGACAGCATATATCGGTCATGCCATTATGGATGCGGATATTTTTATCAGTCTGACCCATTTTAAAGGCCATGAAGCTACCGGATTCGGCGGTGCCCTGAAGAACATTGGTATGGGATGCGGAAGCCGTGCAGGAAAGATGCAGCAGCATGCCAGCGGGAAACCGGCCATCCATACAGAACTCTGCCGTGGCTGCCGTCGTTGTGCAAAGGAATGCGGAAGCGATGCGATCACTTATGTGGATAAAAAAGCAGTCATTGATTATGAGAAATGTAAAGGCTGTGGCCGCTGTATCGGAGCCTGCAGCTTTGATGCCGTATATAACCCCAACAGCAGCGCCAATGAGCTTCTGGACCGGAAGATGGCAGAATATGCCCAGGCAGTCTGTCATGGCCGTCCCTGTTTCCATATTTCTCTTGTG
>OLQE01000348.1_pt1 | contig 39466 bp, 42 predicted proteins | sample 1643161 | NCBI WGS metagenome assembly OLQE01 (sample SAMEA3136650, study PRJEB25190) | human gut metagenome
AATGAAATTTTTTGCAATATTTTAGAGAATACAATATTAATAAAATAAATTTCATCATCTGTTACATATAGAAAAAGGAATTTATACTTTTTATTTCCGAAACATTTATTCATATAAATTGTAAGCAATAAAACAAATTGCAAATCCTCCCCCTCTATAGTATCATATTACTCATAACCATTTTTGAAACAAAAGGAGAAATATCATGAGTAATGAAGTTTTAGCAGTCGTTGCAGGTAAGGAGATTACAAATGCGGAATTGGATGCATTTTTACAGAATGCTCCAAGAGAACAGCAGGCGTATGTTACAAATCCACAGTTTAGACAGCAGTATTTGGAGCAGCTGATTTCTCTGCACTTATTTGCGCAGGCAGGGGAGGATGCAAAGCTTGAGGAGACTGAGGAATTTGCGAAGATTTTAGAAAATGCGAAGAGAGATATTCTTGCGCAGCTCGCGATGAGAGAGACATTAAAGGATGTAACTGTGACAGATGAGGAAGTGGCAGCTTACTATGAGGAAAATAAGCAGCAGTTTACAAAGGGAGAGACAGTTAGTGCAAAACATATTTTAGTAGATTCAGAAGAAAAGTGTACTTCTGTTCTGGAGTCTATTACAAGTGGAGAGAAAGCATTTGAGGATGCTGCAAAGGAAGCGTCTACCTGCCCATCTGGTGCAAGAGGAGGAGACCTCGGAGAGTTTGGAAAGGGTCAGATGGTCAAAGAATTTGAGGAAGCAGCATTTGCAGCTGAGATTGGTCATGTGGTAGGACCGGTAAAGACACAGTTTGGTTATCATCTGATCAAAGTTGAGAAGAAAAATGAGGCATCTGTGGCAGCGTTTGATGAGGTAAAAGAGGCGATTAAGAGAAACTTGATCCAGCAAAAGCAGAATGCAGCATATAATGCAAAAGTGCAGGAACTGAAAGAAAAATATTTACAAAAATAAATGAGTGATACAAAGAATGCCGTAAAAGTGGTCGTAAGAAGCACTTTACGGCATTTTTCATATAGTTCAATTATTTTTACAAACCTGTTTATTTCTATCGGTTATTTTTATGTAGCTATGTAACTTACATTACTCCACTTGCATTACCCGATTCATATTCTTGGGCTGTTGTATTCCCAGCATCTGTTTCATCTTGCGGACGGTTGCATTGTATACAATCCAGATGATCAGGACAAGTACGAATAAGAGTGCCAGGCACACAAGCAGTGAGGCAATTTCCGTGAAAGAAATGGTGCCGTCATTTGCGTACATGATCATGGAAAAGAAGAAGTACATAGCGACCATTCCAATGATGGAAGGGGTAAAGAAGATTTTTCTCGTCTGTGCTTTTACTTCTTTTGTGAGGAATGCAGGGGAGGCGCCGAGCCGTTTCAAATCCTCAAAGACGTAGCGGTTGTTCAGGACGATGGAGATACTTCTTGTATAGCAGATGATCAGCGCTGCCATGACACAGATAATGGTGATAAAGAAGAACAGCATCAGATAAACTGCCGTTGTGCGAACAAAATCAGTGGAGTCCAGCATTTTGAAGGAAGGCATGTATTTCCATCCGAATCGGAAAGTGCTGCCGTCACAGTCTGCATAATCTACTTTTGCATCGGCTGCATACTCAGGTTCATCGAGAAAGTAACTTTTCCCATTGACGGAACGCCCATATTTTACAACGCGGTCATAGTTGGATGAGATTGCGTATTTTTCTCCGAGTGCATCCATGAAAACATGGAATAATTTGTCGGCAAATTCGTAGTTGTCTTCTCCGTCAATGTTAAACAGGACTTGATGTTCCGTCCATTCATCGCCTAGACCGACTTCCATCTTTTCGTAGTCTGCATCGTTTAGAACATAATAGTTTGAGCGCCCGGAGAACAGACTGTAGTGCAGATAGCCGTCAAAAGTAACTGGAAGTTTTTTCATCGTTGTCATGTTGATGATTTGATCTGCGTCGGAGGTGAGCCAGTAGGTGTCGGTCTCATCCTCATTGGAAACTGCTTTGTATGTTCCGGGAGCAACTTCTGTCTTCTGTCCGGTCAGAAATTCAAAAGCGGAAGCGGTAAGGAAGGTTCCCTCATTGGCAAATTCCTCATAGACAGTGTAGAGTTTTCCGTCGTCCGTAGTTCGCTCTACCGTGGTTGACATGCCGAGAAGGATGGTTGCTTCTTCCTTGTAATCTTTAATCGAGAGGTCATAATCTTTGGCAAGATCTGCAATTTCTTCTTTTCCTGGAACCGGTTGACCGACCGGATAGTGGAAAGAATAATCATATGGGGTGGCTTTCACCTGTATCGCCTGTCCGACTTGGAGTGTTGGAATATAGAATAGCGCAAAGGCGCCGCCTGCCACGAGCAGTGCGATGACCATCATATTATTTACAGTCTGTTTTCCATGAAATTTCATCATACTACGTGAGATAATCCCTTTGTATGGATGCTTTTTATGGTTTCCGAACCCACGTACCACAATGTGTAAAAGAAACATATACAGACCGATGAAGAGCGGTATGTAAAGAAGGGGCAAAAACGGGGAGGAAAAGCGCCGGAAAACGACCTGATAAATTGCTGGTCCAAAATATCCGGCAGTTCCACCGAGGATCATCAGCAAAATACCGACGGAGGCATACCATGGCTTTACATCCCGCACGGGTTCGTTTTTGTGTTCTTCATTCACGACATCCATAATGTTCGTGCGGTAAAGTGTCCGTCTTCCAAGGAGAAATGCAAAAAGTAAAATGATCAGGATAAAGGCTGCAGGAATCAGGAGACAGCGAAAGTCCAGAACCAAACGCATCTCAGTGCTATCTACAACAAGCAGACGGAACAGCTGCCAGATAGACCAGGCAAATGGAATCCCAAGTGAGGTTCCGAGCAGGGAAGCGCTTAAGGAAGTGACAGCAGTGTCCTTGTACAGATGATTTCGAAGTACTTTTTTAGAAGTTCCGAGTGCGAGGAAGATTCCGAGTTCCCTTGACTTCATGCGGAAGAAGATATTTCCGGCATAGATGGTAAAAATTACGCATCCGATGCAGGCGAGGGCGAAGATCATCATTGCCTGTTTTCTGCTGTCACCGCCTTCTGGAAGAACGAGAAGGACAGTCGGCGAAGTCAGGATCGCGGAGTAGGCTGTGATCAGTAAAAGCGCTGTAAAGTTACAGATAAAGTACAGTGTGTAATTTTTTCGGTTCTTTTTTCTTAAGGCAGAAAAAGTATCAGTTAAGGTTTTCATTGTTCTCTTCCTCCTCTTCTAATGTATTCATCTGTTTTAATTCCTCTAAAAGTGCATCGTGAAAAGCATGCTGGGAACTGTTTCGTTCCATATTTTTATAGACAACTCCATCTTTGAGCAGGATGACACGGTCGCAGAAGGAGGCGGAAAAGCTGTCATGAGTCACCATGAAGATGGTTGCTTTCAGAGAAGCTTTTGCCTCCAGGAAAGAATCAATGACAGCGCGGCTGGATTTCGAGTCAAGATTTCCAGTCGGTTCATCTGCGAGGATCAGAAGCGGGGAGTTGATCAGTGCTCTTGCAACTGCGGTCCGCTGCCGTTCTCCACCGGAAATTTCTGCCGGATATTTGCCGGCAATCTGCGCAATACCAAATAAGTTACAGAGCCGGTCTGCCATCGTCTCTTCCTTTCTTCCCACATTTCCTCGGATGATTGCAGGGAGGAGGATGTTCTGCCGTACGGTTAGTCCATCAAGCAGCATAAAATCCTGAAAGACAAATCCTAGTTTTTCGTTTCGGATATGTGCAAGGGCATCTTCCGACAAGCCTTTTAATTCTTTTTGTCCGAGTGTAATCTTGCCCTCCTCAAATGGAATGTAGCAGGAGATGCAGTTTAAAAGGGTGCTTTTCCCGGAGCCGGACGGGCCCATGACAGCGACAAATTCGCCTTGTGCAACGCTGAGACTGACGCCTTTTAACACCTCATAGCTGGTTGCTCCGACCTGATAAGATTTATGAAGATTTTTTACATACAGCATAGAAATACCACCTTTCTGAATTGTTTGAATGAAATCTGTATGGACAGAATTCGGAGTTTATGGAAATTTATGATCCCGGATTGTTCTTTTGTGTTGCTGTTGAAAAAAGTATAGCATGGAAAAGAAGAAGTAAAATTTGGGATGGAAAGAATGGCAGTTCTGATGTAATGTTTGGAGGGGGATGAGGAGAAATGTAAAAAATAGCAGCCGGAATGTAAAGTTTTGTATCCGGAGAGAGAAAAGCAGGAGGCGCAGAGACAAAGATTTATGTTATAATGCATAGGAAAATAGATGTACCAGGAGATGGGGTGCACAATGGAAATATGTAAATGTCGCATGGAGACAAGGTATTCGGTGTGTGATAGTTCTTAATTCTGTGGACATTGAGGAGGTATAGATCATGTTAAGAATTGGAATCTGTGATGATGAATGCTATGCAAGAGATGCGCTTCGGTTGGAACTTGAGAAACTCTTAGAAGAGACGGAGGAGATCGTCTATGAATTTTCCTGTGGGGAGACGGCGGTCAGCTGGCTGAAGAAGCACCCGGGGGAGATTGATCTTCTGTTTCTGGATGTGGAGATGAAAGGGGTTAACGGAATCCGGACAGCGGAGCAGATCCGGGAATTTGACACAAGAATCCAGATCGTGTTTGTGACTGGTTTTCGGGATTTTGTGTTTGAGGGGTACCGTGTGCAGGCAGTTGATTATCTTGTAAAGCCTGTGGATGCGGACCGGCTTTCCAGTGTGCTTTCGCGTGTGCGCAGACAGCTGGAGCAGGTGCGGCAGAAGCAGTTTGTCTTTCAGAATGGGGACGGCGTATACAGGCTTTACCAGGATGAAATACAGTATTTTTACAGTGAGAAGAGAAAAGTGGTGGCGGTGACAAGGGAAAAGGAGCTGTCCTTCTATGCCAAACTGGATGAGGTGGAAGCTCGGGTCGGGAGAACTTTCGTGCGGATCCATCAGCGCTACCTTGTCAATGCAGATGCGGTGTCCTATATCGGCGCATCTTCGGTGCGGATCGGAAGAGAGGAACTGCCGATCAGCCGGGCGCTGAAGCAGGATGCGGTTGCAGCGCTTGCGAAAGCCATGATCGGTGGTGATCTCTCATGATAGAAAAAGTGATTCTTTCGATTGCGGAGTATTTCAGGGTGTTTCAGATAATCTGCTCAATCTTTATTGCTTTGGCAGTCAGCTTTACGATCGAACGATTTTTTGTGGTACGCCGACAGTGGTACTGGAAGCTTCTGCTCTTTGGCTGCAGTTGGCTCCTGAGCTCTATGCCGTTTTTTATCGGGGATCTGGTGAACCTCCCTCCGACGGTGCTGGTATTTGTGGCGGGAATCCTGCTCGGATGTGAAGGAAGTCTGTTAAAAAAGCTGTCACTTTCCTTTATGATCATCAGCCTGACATCTTCTTTTAGTGTGCTGATAGATAATTATCTATTGTCGGCTGACAGTGGAATACCGACGGAGCAGGAAAGAATCGTCTATCTGTCTGTAAAACTGCTTTTTTACCTGATGATCTATTGCAGTGTGAAAAAATTTGTCCCGAAGAAATCCTATGAGTTGTCCAATCGGCTCTGGAGTCTTTTGGGACTGTTGACGTTGACACCTTTTTGTACCGTTTTGTCGGTTGTGTTGTTTCAGGAGTACAATGGTGAAATTCTTACAGCAAATGCGGCGTTCAATAAGACGATCCTCTGTCTTTGTATCCTTTCATTTGTCGGTCTGATCTGGGCAGTCGTCGTGTTATCCCATCAGTATGAGCTGGAGCAGAGCAGCAGGCTTTTAGAAATGAATCAGCTCTATTATGAATCATTGGAGCGGCAGCAGCTGGAAGTCAGAAAACTGCGGCACGATATGACAAATCATCTTCAGACACTTGCAGGACTTTCCGGAGAGGAACACAAGGCATATCTCGACAAACTTCTGGATCGTCCGGGGATCAAAAGGAATGTACAGTATTGTGAAAATCCGGTGATCAATGCCGTGCTGAGTACAAAGACCGGCAAAATGGAGCTGGAACAGATTGCATTTGCGTATGATCTGCAAGTGCCGTCCAAAATTGACATGGATTCGGTGGATCTCTCGGTGTTGTTTGCAAACAGTCTTGACAATGCGATCGAGGCGTGTGAAAAATTGCCGGGACAAAAAAGAAAAATTTCTCTGCAGGCCAAGAATGAGAAAGGATTGTTTGTGATGAAGATAGAAAACACTGCAAAAAGTGAAGGAAAAATTTCGGAAAAGGCTGCGCCGGGCCTCCTTCCGCAGACGACGAAGAAAGATCGGAAGCTGCACGGATATGGGTTGAAGAGCATTCGGGAGATCGTACAGAGATATGGGGGAAGCATGGAAATTACAAAAGAAGAGGAGCGGTTTGTACTGTTTCTGTATATTCCGGTGATGATATAGCGCCCGGGATGGAACTTTATCTGCCCCAAAAGCTGTGCGGCAGACTTATCTTGGATCTGCAGACCGCACTCCCTGCGAGATAAAAAGAAGGACTGGTCGACTTATCCCTCTTTCTGTGATATGATAATCCTTGTATTAACAATCACAGAAAGGGGGATTTTCATGGAAAATATGTCTGAGGACAGAGGAAAAAATATGGCGAAAAAGCCGTCAGATCATATATGTATCGGGCTGCTGGCCCATGTAGATGCAGGGAAGACAACATTGTCGGAAAGTATGCTCTATCTGAGTGGAAGAATCCGGCAGCAGGGAAGAGTGGACCATGGGAATGCCTACCTGGATACTTATGAGCTGGAGCGGGAACGGGGAATTACGATTTTTTCAAAGCAGGCAGAGCTTGTATCCGGAGAACTTCAGATCACGCTTTTGGATACACCGGGACATGTGGATTTTTCGGCGGAAATGGAGCGGACACTCCGGGTGCTTGATTATGCAATCCTTGTGATCAATGGGGCGGACGGTGTGCAAGGACATACGGAGACGTTGTGGAAGCTTTTAAAGCAGTATCGGATCCCGGTGTTTTTGTTCGTCAATAAAATGGACCAGAATGGTACAGATGCAAAGAAATTGCTGAAGGAACTTCGGGCGAAGCTCTCCGGAAGCTGTATCCGATTTGGGGAAGCGGAAGATTCGGAGGAATTTCTGGAAAATGTGGCGATGGCAGAGGAGCAGGTGCTGGAAAGCTATCTGGAACATGGCACGATCGACCGAGAAGAGATTTCCAGACTGATCGGGGAGCGGAAACTATTTCCGTGCTATTTTGGCTCCGCGTTAAAAAATGCCGGGGTGGAGGAATTGCTTGGCGGTCTGGAACGATATACCGAAGAAAAGACTTATCCGGATGTATTTGGCGCAAAAGTCTATAAAATTGCGCGGGATCCGCAGGGGAACCGTCTGACATATCTGAAAGTGACCGGGGGTGTATTAAAAGTCCGGGATCTGATACGATATCAGGATGTGGAGGAGAAGGTTAGCCAGATCCGGATTTATTCCGGTGAGAAATATGATGCGGTTCAGGAAGTGCGTGCAGGGCGCGTGTGTGCGGTGACCGGGCTTACGAAAACGTATCCGGGAGAAGGACTTGGGGCAGAGCCGCCATCGGAAGGACCGGTGCTGACTCCGGTTTTAAATTATCAGCTGATACTCCCGGAAGGATGCGATACCCACGGAATGCTGCTCAAGCTTCGCCAGCTGGAGGAAGAAGATCCGGAGCTTCATATCGTGTGGAATGAGGAACTTGGGGAAATTCATGCGCAGTTGATGGGGGAAGTACAGACAGAGATTTTACAAAGTATGATCCGGGAACGATTTCAGACAGAAGTCATGTTTGGACCGGGAAATATTGTATATAAGGAGACGATCAAACGTCCGGCGGAAGGTGTCGGGCATTTTGAGCCGCTGCGCCATTATGCGGAAGTACATCTGCTTCTAGAACCAGGAGAATCGGGAAGTGGACTTGTGTTTGCGGCAGACTGCAGTGAGGATGTCCTTGACCGAAACTGGCAGCGGCTGATCTTAACACATTTGGCCGAAAAAGAGCATAGGGGTGTGCTGACTGGATCTGCGATCACAGATATGAAGATTACGCTTGTTGCAGGCAGGGCACATCTGAAGCATACAGAAGGAGGAGATTTCCGTCAGGCAACTTACCGTGCGGTTCGCCAAGGGTTAAAATCGACAGAAAGTGTGCTTTTGGAACCGTACTATGAATTTCGGATGGAGATCCCGGCTGAATTTGTCGGAAGAGCACTGACAGATATTCAGAGAATGGCAGGAGAATTTCAGACACCGGATACAGAGGGAGACTTTGCGGTGATCACCGGGAGCGCTCCGGTATCTGAGATGAGGGATTATCAGCTGGAAGTGACAAGTTACACGAAAGGAAGAGGACGACTGTTCTGTACTTTAAAGGGATATGCACCTTGCCACAATGCAGAGGAAGTGATAGAGCAGATCGGATATGATTCCGAGGGAGATCTGGACAATCCGACCGGATCCGTTTTCTGTGCGCATGGAGCAGGTTTTCATGTCAGCTGGGATCAAGTGCCGGATCATATGCATTTGGAATATGTGTGGACATCTGAGGCAGAAAAAGAGAAATCGGCAATTGAGGCTAAGAAAGGTCAGGGAAGCGTACAGAGTGGAAGAGTTTCGAGTAGTTTTTCAAGAAGTGTTGAAGAGGATAAAGAACTAGAGGAAATTTTCCTTCGTACCTATGGAAAAATAGAGAGAAAACGTCCGATTGCTGAGCGGCGAGTAGAGAGCCCGGAGGAAAGACAAAAGCGGATTCGAAAGGATCAGATGGAAGAATATCTGCTTGTAGATGGATACAATGTGATTTTTGCATGGGAAGATCTAAAAGAGCTTGCAAAAGTCAATATCGAAGGGGCGAGAAATAAACTGATGGATGTGTTGTGCAACTATCAGGGATTCAAGAAATGTAATCTGATTCTTGTGTTTGATGCATACAAGGTGCAAGGGCAGGAATTAGGGGTTCAGAAATACCATAACATCTATGTCGTGTATACGAAAGAAGCGGAGACTGCAGACCAGTATATTGAAAAAGTTGTTCATGAGATTGGAAGAAAATACCATGTAACGGTTGCTACTTCGGATAATGTAGAGCAGGTTGTGACACTGGGACAAGGTGGAAAGCTGTTATCTGCCCGGGAGCTTCGGACAGAGGTGGAAGAAGTGCAGCGCCAGATAAGAGAAGAATATCTGAATCGTCCGCAGAAGGGGAAAAACTATCTGTTTGATTATCTCGATGAAGAGATTTCCGGTCAGATGGAAGAGGTACGACTTGGGAAAAAAGAGCTAAAGGATGTCTGGGGAGAGTGAAGATGCAGATAGAATTACGATATCTGAGTGAAAAAGATAAGAAAGAGATCTGTGGATGGAAATGTGCTGTAAAATCCCTTGCTTTCGTCACGGGTAGTCCAAGAAAATAAAATGTTGTAGAAATAGGAAACACGAAAGTGATGAATGGATGCAAACAAACTTGATATCATTCATTCCCACTTTCGTGTTTTGGTTTTATAACATTTCTTCCAGTGTTTGATAAAGTGATAGAGAGTTCATTTCGTCGATTGTAAATTCTTTTGCAAAAGCGATGATTCCATCTTGAATCTCCTGGCGGCTGTAATTGTGATCCGATAAGAAATTATCGGTATATTCGTTAATATGCGAATAGAAGGTCAGTCCCATCAGCAGATAGTCTTTGCTGTCAGGTTCGACATTTGCGTATAGAAGGTTCTCGGCTTCGTTGATTTTTCCGCCGTCTGCGAGGGAAAGGATCCGTGCGAAAATATCATCGCATGGGGTGTAAAGCCCATCAGAGGGCAGTTCATAGACAGTATCTGACTTCCCAGTAATTAGTTTGATGAAGAAGCTGACGATACTTTTGATCATCCGCATAATATAATCTTGCTCAAATTCCATAGAGACCTCTCCTTATTTCTGAAGCATAGTTTCGGTGTGATGTAGTGTTACAGTTGTAAGCATATCAGGCTGGACTTTGCCAACGGTGTTGTACAATTTCAATCAGTCAAGAAAATCTGTGTCATCATCGAACTGTTTGGCAAGCTTTTTCTGGCGATACTTTGTGAAAGTTCCCATTAGAAACAAAACTACAAACATCAAAAAGAAAATACTGATGGCAAACAAGGCGCAAATGGACAGTACATGTTCAGAGCCGTTGCATGCGAGACCTGCGCCGAGTAAAAAGGTAAAAATCAGTGTTCCAATTAGGCTGGCACTAAGATAAGTCTTCATACATGGTGTAGAATCATATCCCCAAAGCCCTTTCTTCACACAGCCGATCACAACGATCAGACATCCGACCAGAAATGAAATATTTTCTCCGGCAATCTGCTTTGGACCTGCCCCGAGAAAAAGTGATTGCACCAGAAGTGACAGAAGGAGTACGCCCCACATAATCCAGAATCCAGTGCGTTCTACTTTCATCATTTCCAGTTCCTGACGTTCGTCAATAATTTTCTTCATAGCTACTCAACCTCCCAAAATAAATCGTCTAATGTTTTGCCCAAAGCCTTGCAGATTCGGATACATAGTTTCAGCGAAGGATTGAAATCTCCGGCCTCAATCATACCGATCGTCTGTCTGGTCACATCGGTCATCTCTGCAAGCTGGACTTGCGAAAGCCCTTGCTCCATGCGGGCAATCTTTAGTTTCATATTTTTCATATACGGTTAAGAATCTCCCTTCCAGCCAGTAGATGCAATGCATGCTGCTGACTTGATTTCTGTCTTCTTGTCTTCAGTATATGAAATATATAAAAGTATGTCAAGTATATATTGCATTTTGTGTAATATAGTTTGCATACAGGGCGCCGTAAAAGTATTATTTTGAAAACAAAAGAAGACAGAAACATTGTAAAGCAAATACGAAAAGTCTTGCTTTGCTCAGTTTCTGTCTTCTGTATCAAATTTGCAAAGGTATCTGTCTGACTAGCAGATTAATTCCGCCTGTCAAATCCATGGATCCAGTCTGCTTTAAAATAGTAGATGATAAATAAAATCGAACTTAATGTCCAGGTGATCGGGTATGCCCAGAAGATGACTTTGATGTCTGGGATGATCCGGACAGCGACGGTAATGTAAGATACACGGATTATGCACCAGCAGATCAGCATAACGAACATCGGTATCGTAGATTTTCCAGCCCCGCGGAGGATTCCGGCAATACAGTGCGAAAATGCGAGGAGGAAGTAGAACAAAGTAATGGTACGTGCCTGTGCAGTTCCAAAAGCTACCACTTGTGGATCATTGTTAAATGCGGCAACAAGGTATGGAGCGGTAAAGAAGATAATGATTCCGACAATCTCTGCCATAGTAATGGAACAGAGCACACCGAATTTTGCGCCTTTTTTTGCACGCTCGTACTGTCTGGCGCCGAGGTTCTGGCTGATAAAGGTAGTCAGAGACAGTGCAAAGCATGTGATCGGCAGGAAGCCAAATCCCTCGATCTTTGAGTAAGCACCGCAGCCGGCAACTGCCATTTTTCCAAAGGAGTTGATGTTGGACTGCACGATGACATTTGCGAAAGAAATGATCGAGTTCTGGAAGCCAGAAGGAAGTCCGTTAGAAATAATCAGCTTTAGCATTGGAAAGTCAAAGCGGATTTTCTTTAGGTCGATTTGATAATCTTCTTTGCAGCGCATCAGATGGATCAGGCAGAGGATTGCACTTAAAAACTGTGAAAGAATTGTGGCGACGGCTGCGGATCCCACACCAAATCTGAACACACCGATAAAAAGCAAATCTAGAACTACATTTGTCACAGAGGAAATGATCAGGTAGATCAAAGGATGTCTGCTGTCACCGACAGACTGAAGGATTCCAACAAAAATATTATAGAGTACAAACGCAATGGATCCGAGGAAGTAGATGCGGAAATACAGCACTGAATTTTTTAATACATCTGCGGGAGTCCCCATCCACCTAAGAAAAGTAGGTGTCATGATCAGTCCGATGGCAGTCAAAAGAATTCCTGCCACAATTCCAAAAGCAACGGTTGTGTGAATGGCATCCTGTACTTTTTCCTTTTCGCGTGCGCCAAAGTATCTGGCAATGACGACGCCGGCACCAAGTGAGATACCATTGAAAAAGCCGACCATTAGAAAAATGAGACTTCCGGAAGAACTGACAGCGGCAAGGGCATCACTTCCAAGGAAGTTTCCAACGATCAGGGAGTCGGCGGTGTTATAAAGCTGCTGGAAGAGGTTCCCAAGGAACAGCGGAATGGCAAATAGGATCATCCGTTTCCAAATGGGCCCCTCAGTCATTAAAGTAGACTTTGTTTTCGTATTCATAATTCAGATCTCTCCATTCCCAAAATAATATCTTTTCTTATTATAGCATGCCTTCCGATCAGTGAACAAAAAAGTTGTATGAATGAGAAAAATATATTATCCAATGTGTCGTAAAATCCCTTGCTTTAGCTATGGGGATATAAGGCACGTCCATCGAATTTACGCAAGTAATTGAAGATGGAAAAAATAATTGTATAAGATGACATAGTATAGTATAATACACATATGAATGTGAAATATAAATCAAACAACAATATCGTCTATTCTTGTAAATATCATGTTGTGTGGTGTCCCAAGTATAGACGAAAAGTATTAACAAATGGTGTAGATGTCCGATTAAAGGAACTGCTCCTTGAATATGCTACAAATCTTTCTGTAGACATTCTGGAAATGGAAATCATGCCAGACCATGTACACATACTCATGGAAGTAGCCCCGCAGTTTGGAATCCACAAAGCTGTAAAATCTCTAAAAGGATATACTTCTAAAGTATTGAGAAGTGAATATCCGTTTTTAAAGACAAGAATGCCTACCCTGTGGACGAACAGCTATTTTGTATCTACAGTGGGCGGTGATCCTTTGGAAGTCATTGAGCAATATATTGAAAACCAGAAAACATCACAACGGCAAAAGGATAAGTTAGGATAATGCAAAAAGGTATAAAATTCAGAATCTACCCAAACAAAGAACAGCAAAATATCATCCATCAGACTTTAGGTTGTTGCAGACTCATCTACAACAAAGGTCTTGCTATGCGTAACGAAGCCTATGAGAAAGGTGATAAAGTTGGCTATTCACAGACTTCTGCAATGCTGACAGGCTTAAAGAAAAGTGATGATTTTGCATTTCTTAAAGTGGTAGATTCCATTGCCCTGCAACAATCCTTGCGTGACCTCGACAGAGGTTTTGTAAATTTCTTCCAAAAACGTGCTTCACATCCGACTTTTAAGAGTAAACATAACCGCCACCAGTCCTACAGAACCATCAATCAAGGCGACAATATCCGCATTGCAGGAAAATATTTAAAACTTCCAAAGCTGGGATATGTGAAAGCTCGTCAGTCGATGGCAATTGGAAAAATCCATAATGTAACCATCGAACATACTCCAACAGGCAAGTATTTTGCAGTGCTGAATGTGGAACAAAACATAACAGAGATACCAATGCAAGTATCGATATCTTAAACAAAGGACTGCAAATACAGTCAGCATAAACAACATAAAACTGCACCGTAGGGCATACGGGAACAGTATAATCTAGCTTGTGGACACTGTGTAAGACGTTGTAATACCTTTTGGTATCAGCCAACGCAGTAGTGGTTGAAGCAAGAATCCCCCTGCTTTAGCTGTGAGGAGTGTCAAAATACACAATAATTTACAACGATTGTGGAAAGAGCCAGACGAGATAAAGACATTTACAGAGGAGGAAGAAAATATCTCGAAAGAAAGGGTACAGAGAATGGAAAAAAAAGGGATTATTTTTGATTTAGACGGAACGATTTTGGATTCGATGCATATCTGGGAAGAAATTGATAAGAAATTTCTTGGAAAAAGAGGACTGGAAGTTCCGGAAGATTATTTGAGAAGTATTGCGCCTCTTGGGTTTGAACGGGCGGCAGTCTATACCATTGAACGGTTTGGATTTTTAGAAACACCTGAGCAGATCATTGCAGAATGGTATCAGATGGCGACAGATGCTTATGCAAATCAAGTACAGCTAAAGCCGTCAGCAGAGGAATATCTTCGTTATCTGAAAAAACGGGGGATCAAGATTGGAATTGCAACATCCTGTGAACCGCAGATGTTTTTGCCGGCATTGGAGCGAAATGGAATTTTGGATCTGTTTGAGTCCTACACAACTGTGCGAGAAGTACCGAGGGGAAAAGAGTTTCCGGATATTTATGAGAGACAGGCTGAAAAGATGGGACTTTTGCCGGAAGAATGTGCAGTATTTGAAGATATTCTAAAAGCGGTACAAGGGGCGAATGCAGGAGGATTTTATACGGTAGGTGTGTACGATGCACATTCAAAAGATGAATGGGAAGAAATCCAAAGGCACGCAGACAGCTTTATTTACAACTATAAGGAGTTGATCAGATGAAGAAGATTATTTTAGCTTCCGGTTCGCCGAGACGCAGAGAGCTGCTTGCGCAGATCGGATATACATTTGAGGTTGTGACAAGCGAAAAAGAAGAGGTATATCAAAGCACGGAACCGCAGGAAATCGTAAAGGAACTGGCGCTTTTAAAAGCGAAGGACGTGGCGGAGAAGACTGCATCGGATAGAGAAGAAGATTGTGGCCGGATAATCATCGGTGCAGATACTGTTGTGGCGCATGAAGGGAAGATTTTAGGAAAGCCAAAAGATAAGGAAGATGCAGCGCGCATGCTGGAAGCGCTTCAGGGGGATGCCCATGATGTCTATACCGGAGTAGCTGTGATCTGTTATGACAAGGAGGGGCAAGAAGAAGTCATTTCCCATGCGGTACAGACAAAAGTATATGTAGATGTAATGACAGAGGAGGAGATTCAGTCCTATATTGCGACTGGGGAACCAATGGATAAAGCGGGCGCATACGGAATACAAGGAAGGTTTGCAGCACATATTGCAAAGATTGACGGGGATTACTATAATGTGGTCGGACTTCCGGTGTCTTATATTTATAAAGTGCTTCGGGAAAAAATCTGATTATTAGACATGGAAAAAGCCTTTGTTTTTGCGATTTGAAGGAAGTTATAGGGGAAAAAGCAGGAAAAAATAAAAAAACATAGGAATGTAGAAGAAAATCTTTTACATTCTCTTTGTTTTATATTATAATACTGTTGCAATATGCAGAGATGCCGGATTTATGATTCTGACATCCTGTGCAGGAAGCAAGTAAATTAAAGAAATAGATTTGGAGAGTGCAAAAGATGGAACGTAAAGTAGGTACTATATCAAGAGGAATCCGCTGCCCGATCATCAGAGAAGGCGACAACCTCGCAAATATTGTAGTAGAAAGTGTATTAGATGCAGCAACAAGTGAAGGCTTTGAGTTAAGAGACAGAGACGTCATCTCCCTGACAGAGTCAATCGTTGCAAGAGCACAGGGAAACTACGCTTCTGTTGAGGCAATCGCAAGTGATGTAAGAGAAAAATTAGGCGGCGAGACAATCGGTGTTATTTTCCCGATCTTATCCAGAAACCGTTTTGCGATCTGCTTAAAAGGAATTGCGATGGGCGCAAAGAAAGTAGTTCTTATGCTGAGCTATCCGAGTGATGAAGTTGGAAATCAGCTTGTATCTTTAGACAAGCTGGATGAAGCAGGAATCAATCCATACAGCGATGTACTTACTTTGGAGAAATACAGAGAACTGTTCGGAGAGAATAAGCATGAATTTACAGGTGTAGATTATGTAGAATATTACGGACAGCTGATCAGAGAAGCAGGTGCAGAAGTAGAGATTATCTTTGCAAACAATCCGAGAACAATCTTAGATTATACAAAGAATGTAATGACTTGTGATATCCACACAAGAGCAAGAACAAAACGTATTCTCAAAGCAGCAGGTGCAGAGCGTGTATGCGGAATGGACGACATCCTGACAGCGCCGGTAGATGGAAGCGGATGCAATGAGAGATATGGTCTGTTAGGCTCTAACAAGTCTACAGAAGGCATGATCAAGTTATTCCCAAGAGAGTGCCGTGACCTTGTAGATGAGATTCAAAAACAGATCTTAGACAAGACAGGAAAACATGTGGAAGTAATGGTATACGGAGATGGAGCATTTAAAGATCCTCAGGGAAAAATCTGGGAATTAGCTGATCCGGTTGTATCTCCGGCATTCACAGACGGACTTCGCGGAACTCCGAACGAAGTAAAATTAAAATACCTTGCAGATAACGATTTCAAAGATTTAAGCGGAGAAGCTTTAAAAGAAGCAATTTCCAAGAGAATCAAAGAAAAGAGTGACAATCTTGTCGGAGATATGGCTTCTCAGGGAACGACACCGAGACAGCTTACAGATTTGATTGGTTCCCTCTGTGACCTTACAAGTGGTTCTGGAGACAAAGGAACACCGGTTGTGTTAGTGCAGGGATACTTTGATAATTACACAAACTAGTGTAAAAAGCAGAAACGATACAGCAGTAAGAACTGTTAAAAGTTTATAAAGACTGGAAATGAGGCATTGTCGATGATCAGAAGATCATTTGGCAATGCCTTTTTCAAATAGTTCAAAAAATGCAATATTTTGTATAAAAAAGCACAAGAAAATGTGAAAGAAAGGTGATACGATACAGTTAGATGAAACAGCAAAGGGAGGAAAAGAACTATGGAAATTAAAAAAGAGAATATGGAGTGGCTTGCAGAAGCGATGCACTATGTAAAGAGCAAAGTGAATGAGAATCTGCCAAAGTATTCAACAGTTTTTCCGACATCAAGTTCCGAAAACCTGATTTATGGAGAAATGGGAAATAAAGATTGGACAGAAGGATTTTGGACAGGGATTTTGTGGCTTTTGTATGAAGACACAAACGAGGAAAAGTATCTTTCTGCATTGGAGACATTGCTCCGCACATTTCAAGAGAGATTAGATCAGAACATTGGTTTAAATACACATGATATTGGATTCTTATACTCTTTATCCACACTTGCGGGTTACAAAATTACAGGAAATGAAAAGGCACTGGAACTCTCGGTGCGCGCTGCAGATCGTCTTATGGAACGATACAGTGCAAAGGCTCAGATTATTCAGGCATGGGGAAATTTGGAAGATCCAAAAGAAAAAGGAAGAATGATCATTGATTGTTTGATGAATTTATCATTATTATACAATATCAGTGAGATTACCGGAGAAAAGAAATATAAAGAAGCAGCAGAACATCATGCAAAACAGGCTCAAAAATATTTAGTTAGAGAAGATTATTCTACTTACCATACATATTATATGAATGTAGATACAGGAGAACCGATCAAAGGAGTGACAGCCCAAGGGTATTCCGATAATTCAGCATGGGCGAGAGGACAGGCATGGGGCGTTTATGGATTTGCGCTCAGCTATGCACATACGGGGGACAAGACATTTTTGGAAACCGCTTCTCGGATCGCAGATTATTATCTTGAGAGATTGCCAGAAGATTTTGTCCCATATTGGGATTTATATTTTCAGGAGGGGGATGAATACAGAGATAGCTCTTCAGCAGGAATTCTTGCATGTGGGCTTTTGGAATTAAGTAAGCACCTTCCGGTCTTAGATCCAAGAAAGAAAGAATATGAGGAAACGGCAGTTCGAATTGTGAAGTCACTGTTTGAAAATTATACAACGGAGAAAGATCTTTCAAACGGGATTATCAAACATGGAGTATATGCAATTCCATTCCATGTTGGAGTCGATGAATGTTGTATCTGGGGAGACTATTTTTATGTGGAAGCATTAATGCGTTTAAGAAATGTCTGGAATATGTATTGGTAAGGGAGAAGAAAATGAAAGAAAAGAACATGTTTTCTCTTGAGGGAAAAGTTGCGCTCATTACAGGGGGCGCCTATGGAATCGGATTTGCAATCGCTGCTGCGTTTGCTGAGGCAGGAGCAAAAATCGTGTTTAACTGTTTGCAGCAGGAACATTTGGAGAAAGCGATAGAAGAATATCAGGCAAGAGGAATTTGTGCAAAAGGATACCTTTGTGATGTCACAGATGAAGCACAGGTAGCAGATATGGTCGCAAAGATTGAAGCGGAAATAGGAGTCATTGATATCCTTGTAAATAATGCGGGAATCATCAAGAGGATTCCAATGTGTGAGATGTCTGCGGAGGAATTCCGGCAGGTAGTCGATGTAGATTTGAATGCACCGTTTATTGTGTCTAAGGCAGTGATTCCATCCATGATCAAGAAAGGACATGGAAAGATCATCAATATCTGTTCGATGATGAGTGAACTGGGAAGAGAGACTGTATCTGCGTATGCGGCAGCCAAAGGTGGATTGAAAATGCTCACAAAGAACATTGCTTCAGAATACGGCGAGTACAATATCCAGTGTAATGGAATCGGACCGGGATATATTGCGACACCACAGACGGCACCGCTTCGTGAAGTGCAGCCAGATGGAACAAGGCATCCGTTTGACCAGTTTATCATTTCGAAAACACCGGCAGCCAGATGGGGCAATCCGGAAGATCTTGCAGGTCCGGCAGTCTTTCTGGCATCGGAAGCATCAGATTTTGTAAATGGACATATTTTGTATGTGGACGGAGGAATTCTCGCCTACATCGGAAAACAGCCATAAGGCAATAAGGAGGAAGAATATGAAAATAGCATTAATTAATGAAAATAGCCAGGCAGCAAAGAATGAGATGATTCTGCATGCGTTGGAAAAAGTAGCATCCGAAAAAGGGTTTTCGGTAGACAATTATGGGATGTATTCTGCAGAAGACGAGTGTCAGTTGACGTATGTGCAGGTTGGGATTCTTGCAGCAGTTTTATTAAATGCAGGGGCGGCGGACTATGTGATCACCGGATGCGGAACTGGTGAAGGAGCTATGCTTGCATGCAATTCTTTTCCAGGTGTGATTTGTGGACATGTAGAAGATGCATTAGATGCTTATACATTTGCACAGATCAATGACGGAAATGCAATTGCAATCCCATTTGCAAAAGGATTTGGATGGGGTGGAGAACTGAATCTGGAGTATATCTTTGAAAAACTATTCGCAGAAGAGAGTGGGCAAGGATATCCAAGAGAGCGTGCAGTCCCGGAACAGAGAAATAAGAGGATTTTGGATGAAGTAAAAAAAGTGACTTACAAAGATCTGCCTACAATCTTAAAAGAGCTTGATCGTGATCTTGTGAGAGGTGCATTGCAGGGGGAAAGATTTGAGGAACTTTTCTTTGCGAATTGCAAATGTGAAACGCTGGCAGAATGTGTGAGAGAAATTTTGAAGGAAGATTAAGATGTTAAAAGTAACAATAAAAAATGCCGAGGGACAGGAAATATTAAGTAAAGAGGGAGAGCAGGAAATTGCATTTCTCTGTGAACGAACTTATGAAGAGGGAGATCGTATTGTAGTGGAAAGCAGTGAGAAAAACTGTTTTCTCTGGCTGCAAGTAGATGAGGTGCTTGGGCGTTCGATGATTTATCTGAAAGATGCAATGGAATATATCATTCCATTTGGTGAGAAGCGATTAAATAAATCACCAAAGGCATTTTGCGGATCAGAACATTTTATTTGGCTAAAACGTGCCAAAGAGTTTGAGAGAAAAACTTACCGAAATCTGGCGCTGAATGTCAACGATCAGTCATGTAGTACAACTTGTTATCCACATGTATCTGCAAATGTAGAAACGAGAGGAGAAGCTATCTTTGCAGCAGTCAATGTAGTTGACGGAGTGACTGCAAATGAAGGACATTGGAAGTGGCCGTTTCAATCGTGGGGAATTAATCGTCGTGAGGATGCAGCGATCAAGATTGATTTTGGAAGAGAAGTGGAGATCGATCGGATCATTCTCTATACGAGAGCAGATTTTCCGCATGATAGTTGGTGGGAGCAGGCTACAATCCGTTATTCGGATGGAAGCACAGAGAAAATTTCGATGAAGAAGAGCATACTTCCACATGAATTTATGATTGAAAAAAGGAAAGTGAGCTGGATAGAACTGTGCGATCTGATCAAAGCAGACGATCCATCGCCATTTCCGGCGCTGACACAGATTGAAGTGTACGGAAACGACTTGTAAGTGAAGAAAATTCCAAAAAAGTTACCACATCCTTTAGGATTGCGGTAACTTTTTTCTATTGCGGTTCTATTTGTGCTTGCAGGATGCTGTGTGTCTAAAGCCGCTCAGAACACTAAGAAGAAAACTGAGAGTATTTCTTCGGTGAGATGCCGACTGCCTTTGTAAATGTCTTCAGGAAGTTACTGTAATCGTTGAACCCGCATTCCTCACATGCCTCATTGACCGATTTCCCTTCAGCAAGCAATGACTTTGCGATCGTGATTCGTTTGGCAGTAATATATTTGTTGATCGTTGTCCCGGTCGCAGATTTGAAAATACGGCACAGGTAGGAAGGACTCAGATAGAAATTTTCGGAGAGTTCTTCGATTGTCAGTGGATTCTGAATGTGCTGGTTGATATAAGTCAGAATCCGGTCAACCTGTTGGTGCTGCGTCGAGCGAAAAGAAGATGTGACAGGGAGGTTGTTGTCAGAGAAAATTTTATTCAAAAATACCATTAATTCTGTGAACGTGGCTTTCTCTATAAGATCTGCGCCGAATCCGTCTGTGCTGACAAGTTTATGAATGAAGTACTGAAAGAGCTTCTGCTCCTCGGCATTCAGAGAGCGCTTGTGCAGGTTTGGATTGGAAGCATCACGAGAAGAAAAGCAGTTATCCAGATTGGTCTGCCCAGAAGAAAGCTGTTTTAAAAAGTCTGGAAAGATAGATAAAACAATCCGCTCATGGACTTTCTCGTCAATATAAGTTAAATGGTGGCTTTCATACTGATTAATGAAGAAAATATCCCCTGGTTCGATGCTGTAGAACCGGTTATCAATGAGAAACTGTTTGCCGCCGGAAATAGAAAAATAAATTTCATAGCTTTCGTGAATATGTACATCCATGGTCTTTTCATCATTGTATAAGTGGGCAACAGCAAAAGTTTTCTGATCTAAACAAGAAGCGATTGCTTCTTTACATGAACGTTGTAATTCCATATCAAACCTCCTCAAAATTTGATAAAATTATAACAGATTTTGTGAATTTTTACAATTCGTCTTTGGATGATTGTACTCTTTTAAAAAGTATTTGCTGCCTTTTTCGGAAAACACCTACCGCCGTATATTGACATTCCAGGAGCGTCAATTTATAATCAATAATTAGGGGACTAACAAATGGAGGATAATATGGAACGGGACATTGCGATTGGCAGAATAATCGGCATTTTGTCAAATCAGATCAAGAGACAATTTGACAGTTCTGCCTCAAAGACAGGTGTGACCGGAGTGCAGGGACGGGTGTTGCATTATCTTTTGGGACAGCCAAGAGAACAGGAGATTTTTCAGAAGGATCTGGAGGAAGAGTTTAATTTAAGAAGATCTTCAGCTACGGGTATCTTACAGCTTATGGAGAAGAACGGATATATCGAACGGGTTCCGGTGGAATATGATGCGAGATTGAAGAAAATAGTAGTACTTCCGAAAGGGCTGGAGGCAAGTGCGGCAGTGGATGAGGATATCCGATATGTAGAATCTAAGCTGCAAGATGGCCTGACAGAGGAAGAATTGGAAATTTTTCGACGGGCAGCAAAGAAGATGTTAAGAAATCTCCAACAGTCGAGGGATGGAGAAGAAAAAGGATAATTTTGTCTTGTAAGGGAAAAGAGTGGATAGCTGCAAGGCTAAAAATAGAATTGACAAGTGAAAATAACCGTGCTATTCTGTTACGGTGTAAAATAAAGTGCCGGATGGGCTATAAATTTTTTCTGTTTCTGATTTAAACAGAAAAGATTTATAGCCTTTTTGTGTACTAAAAAAGGAAAAGATAAAGGAGGAGTTGTTAAATGAAACAATCAGAAAATCAAATGGGAACGAAAGCAATTTTTCCTCTCTTGATGGGGATGTCTGTTCCGCCGATGATTTCGATGCTGATTCAATCTTTATACAATATCGTAGACAGTATTTTTGTAGCTAAGCTGGGAGAGGAGGCGCTTACAGCAGTCTCTCTCGCTTATCCGCTTCAGAATTTAGTACTTGCCGTGGCGGTAGGACTTGGTGTAGCAACGAATGCAGCGATTGCAAGAAATCTTGGAGCAAAAAAAAGTGAGGAGGCAAATGATGCGGCGGCACATGGGCTTGTGCTGACAGGTATTCATTCGATATTTTTTATTTTGCTTGGAATCTTTTTTACAAAACCATTTTTGCAGATGTTCACAGATAATCCGACGGTGCTGGAGTGGTCCTGTCAGTATTCTTATATTGTGATCTGCCTTTCGTTTGGATCGCTCTTTCATATTGAGATTGAAAAGATGTTTCAGGCGACAGGAAATATGTTTTTGCCGATGATCATGCAGGGGGTGGGAGCGATTGTGAATATTATCCTTGATCCGATCATGATCTTTGGACTGTTTGGATTTCCGGCGATGGGAGTACGGGGAGCAGCGACAGCGACGATTCTTGGACAGTTTTCCGCGTGCATGTTATCCATCATCTTGTTTTGCAGACACAGTGGAGGACTTCAGATTCATATGAAGGGATTCCGCATGAAAGGAAGGATTGTCAGACAGCTGTATCTTGTAGCGGTTCCATCTACCGTGATGATGTCCCTTCCGTCTATCCTGATCGGTGTTTTAAATGGAATTTTAGGAGCTGTTTCCCAGACAGCAGTTGCGGTACTTGGAGTGTATTTTAAACTTCAGATGTTTGTCTATATGCCGGCAAATGGAATCATTCAAGGAATGCGCCCGATCATCAGTTACAATTATGGAGCAGGGGCCAAGAAGAGACTTCATGAGACAATTAAAGTCAGTGTGCTGGTGACAGCGGTCATTATGGCAGTGGGAACGATTCTGTTTATGGGATTTCCAGAGCCGGTTCTTTCTTTGTTCAGTGCCACAGAAGAAATGCAGAAGATGGGAGCACAGGCGCTTCGGATCATCGGAACTGGATTCATTGTATCTACATTAGGAACAGTATTTGCCGGTGTGTTTGAGTCGATGGGAAAAGGAATTGCATCGCTGACCGTATCTCTGTTACGACAGCTAGTCATCATTGTTCCATGTTCTTTGATACTGATCAAGGTGATGGGAGTTGCGGGAGTGTGGTTGACATTTCCAGTATCAGAGGCAGTGGCAGCAGTTGTTGCCTCTATTCTTCTGTACCGTATGATGAAGAAAATTTAGCATGCATAGTTTAGGGCGGCCGGATAGCACCTGTCCACAATCTTAAAGAAAGATTCAGAAAAACAAGGTGGAATTTTTCAGAAAAAAGTAGTAAAATATAGAAAAGATACAGAAAATAAAACCGATACGCACAAGAAGGGGGCGTCAGTATGAATCAGGAATTGATCAGACAGTTAAAATATGTGAAACAATGCATCGTAAACAAAGAAATGCGTGGAAATGACTGGGAGGAACAACAGGAGGCTGTCAACAAGTTGGAAGAAGTCATTAATTATCTCAAAGATGAAGAAGGAAGAGAAATTGAGTTTGATTCTTAAGAAAATAGAGATCAGCTGTGATTATAAAAGTAATCGCAGCTGATCTTTTAGTTTTTATAAAAAAATTCTGCAGCATACGATGTGATCACAAACTCATTGTCTTTTTAGGTGATCTACGAGGTACATCCAGTCAAAGGTATCTAATAGATGTTCGCCTTCACGGAGGTGATAGCCGACTTTTCCGGCTATCTCATGCTCATTTGCAGAGGGAAAATGTCCGGTCATTTTTGGATAAGTGGAATCTGTCATATAATATTCCCATGCTTTAGAGGCAAGGAATGTACTGAAATATTCCCCCTCCGGATTGACTTTGTCAAGATGATTTTTTATGGTTTTCTAAAATTGATGATTTATCCGCCGAACAATCTTCCAATACTTCGTGCTTATAAATCTCTTGAAACACTGTATTCAAAGACTTTTGGGCAGTTTCAGATTGTTTCACATTTACAATAAAAGTTGTTTTTCCTATTCGTGTTAAATAAGAACAATTATACTCTTTCATATAGCTTGATTCTCCTTTTTTCTAATTTTGATTGCAGGGCATTTCACTTAGAACGCCTACAAAAAGATTACATTTCATTTGAACATATCAAGAAGTCATTAAGTCGTGAGTATGGTCGAAGTGGACTACAAATGATTTTCTATTTAGAGATTTAGGCATAAGAAAAGCAGGAAGACCTTTTTACGGCTTTCCTGCTCAGTGATACTACTTTAAGAGTAGCAATTATTTATTTGCTATTCAGTTCTACAAACTGGGATTTAATGTTTTCTTTTAAAAAAAGCTATTACTGCTACTCCTAACAATACAATTCCTATCATAATTAGTTTGAAAGCTAAATTACCATTCAGCTTTCCTGCGACAAAAACAGATGTAGGACCATCAGCACCTCCAACAATTGAAACAGCAGCGTTCTCTTTCACCTTCATTATTCCCCCAAAACTAACAAATAGCATTCCAACAATACAGGGGACAATCCAAAATACTTTTTTCATTATATATTCCCTCCATAAATTCAAATTTACCGTTCAAACGACAAATATCTCGTTCCTTGAAAAGTCAGTCTGCCAGTATCACCTTCTACAAGCATTCCATATTCTGTTCCAGAAACGCAAAGCTCTATTCTGTCTCCACTTTCCACCTGAAATGTCACATAATATGAAGTGCTTGTTGTAGTATGGAATCCGTGTGCACCGCTTGAATCACCTGCATTTGCATGTTGATGCTGCGTAATGTTTTCTCGCTTTGCAACAACGACAACTGGCACTGTTAATCTAGGTGACTGATTATTCTTATTCCATGTGATAATTCTCTGCACCAAAGAGAAAATAATGATACCAACCACAGTAATAAACATGATTGGAAATATAGCGTTCATCAATCCAAACATCTCAAACACCCTCCTCGTATCACCAGATTTTTTTGTTTTGACAATTTCAAATTTACATATCTATATATTGTCAGTATATCAAGTCTAGAACTTCAATACAAGCTGTTTCTTGACATCAAAAGGTAGCCTTTTCCTTCTATTCGATACTCCATTTACATGTATAAAAATAACCCACTGACACATCAAATATCAGTAGGTTAAATGTTATCTCTTTAAAGGCTCAAACTGGGAGTTATCTCACTCCTGTTAAGATAAAATTCATTAGCTGCTCTACATCATCAAAATCATCATAATCTCCGTTTATGCCATCTCGATGATACACAACTCCATTTTTCTCATTTCTCTCTAAACAGTCCAAAAGCTTTTCTTCTCCATATTTTTTAGCAAATAAAGTAAATGTGTATGGTTTGATTTTGCCCAATAATCCTTTCTTGCAATTTTCTTCACACTTATAACAATGTGTCAACTCTTTTTCAATTGAACATTTTTTATTCTCGCAAACATCATTATCTGGGCAACCATTTAAGCCACATCCATTACAATCAGCATTTTCTGTGCATAAGCAACACGCGAGCCCACATCTGGCAATTCCTAATTCCCTTTTCATTTGCACACCTCCGCAACTTCTAATTTCTTGCTAATATTATACTTCATCAGAATAAAGAATGGAAGAAATTTTCTACCTCCGAAGCCTAATAGAATGCTATTTTTTTATACTTATAGTCCGCTTCGACCATACTCACGACTTAATGACTTCTTGAATACTTCCCGAAAAAGAAAAACTGCCATCAATAGATAGCAGTTTCCTTTCGGCTGGTATTTCATTATGAATACACAATATCATTCAGTACAATTTCATCTACACAGGCTTGAATGTTATTCATCAATCCTATCCATCCCATCATATCCTCAGACTTTAGCTTTTCCGTCACACCTTGTCTTGCAGCCATTTCCCTTATCAGATAATCAGCCATACTGCACGCTGAAGTATCTATTTGAATAAGATGTTCATTTAACTTTCCACTTGCAAGTGGCTTAAAATAGAATGCTTTTCTGTGTTCTCTTAAATATCGTCCTCTCATTCTTCCGTATTTTGAGAGGGTGGGTGGTTCTTCCATCATCAAGCAGGGATAGTAGTAATCTCCGATGAGTTCGTACTGGATACCGGTTCTTTCATCTGTGATAAAACTTTGCATTGTTCTTTCTCATTTTGCTTCTTATGATAAAACTCCAAGGTTTTCTTATTGTGGTTTATCTTTTTGCATTTCTCAGAACAGAATTTCTGCTGACTGTGTGTAGGCCAGTAAATACTGCCACACACCTCGCATTGACGCTGACGATAATAGTGATCTCCTTTTTCTGCAACTCTGTCAGCTTTTACTTTGTCCTGTCTTGCTTGGTTGCAGCACTCCTTTGTGCAGAAAATCTGTCGGTTGCTTGCAGGGGTAAATTCTTTCCCACAATGAGGACATACTTTCTTTTTAACGATTTCACCACCATTTTCAGCGATTTTCTTCGCTTTTCGTTTCTCTCGGTAGGATTTTTCTCGCTTACGCTGTTTTGCCAATCTCTCCATCTCTTCCCTCAGAAGTTCTTTCCAGGTGACCGCATAGTCAACTGCAGGGCGTTTGCCATATTCTATCTCTGACAGCGTATTTAATATGAGCTTTCGTCTGGCTTCCCAGTCTTCTTTTGTAGGGCAGCCATCTTTAATATCTGGAACGATTGCTTTTTCTAGAATCATGCTATTCACTTTTGGAATGTGATATCTGCTTAATAAATATCAAAATAGTCAATATTATATTTGGAATTTCATATAACTTGTGATATAATGCCGTTAAAGTTAGAAGGGGAGTGACATTATGAGAGCATGTGAAGTAATGAAGCTATTGCGGATTTCACGACAAACTTTGTCAAACTATACAAAGAAAGGTTTAATTCGTACAACTACATTAGTGAATGGTAGATATGATTATAATACGGACGATGTTTATAAGTTGCTTAACAATGATGTAGAGAGGAAAACTTGCATTTATGCCCGTGTATCTACCGTAAAGCAAAAGAAAGACCTGGAAAATCAAGTGGATATATTAAAACAGTTTTGTTTTATGAACGGTTATAAGATAAACGAAGTTTACACAGATGTTGCAAGTGGTATCTCTTTTGAAAAAAGAAAGGATTTTTTCAAATTACTTGATGAAATCATAGATCATAGAGTGGAAAGAGTTGTAATCACTTACAAGGACAGACTTTCAAGAGTAGGTTTTGACCTATTCTATCATCTTTTCCATAAGTATGATTGCGAAATTATAGTAATGAGTGAAGTCGGTTCACAGAAGTTAGATCGTGAGGAAGTCTTTGAAGAAATCATAAGTTTGCTGCATTGTTATTCGATGAAATTAGATAGCAAGCGAATAGTACAGAAGATGAAAGAGGCTTTGGAAGATGAAAGCACAGAGAGTTGAGAAACAGATGATAAAACCTACAAATGAATATTTTCCTATGTTGGATCAATTCTGTTTTCTGTCAAAGAATTTATACAACCATGCAAATTACATTGTAAGACAGTCTTTTGTGAAAGACAATAAGTGGATTCGATATGGAGAATTGGATAAACAGCTGAGAGCAGATAAGGATTATCCGGACTATGCCGAAATGCCTACTGCACAAGCAGCACAACAGACATTACGGCTGTTAGATAAGAATTGGAAGTCGTTTTTTGCATCCATCAAAGATTGGTCTAAAAATAAGGATAAATACCTTGGTAAACCAAAACTTCCGAGATATGCAAATAAAAATGGCAGAAAGTCACTTATTATCACGAACCAAAACTGTAAGCTGAAGGACGGAATGATACACTTTCCAAAGTCGTTCAACGGTTTTGTATGTAAATTCTACTGTTGTAACAGACCTGACTTTGTAAAATTAAAGCAGGTTCGGTTTCTGCCACACTACAACTGTATTGTAATAGAAATTGTTTATGAAGTAGAGATTACGGATACCGTAAAGCAGAATCAAAATTATATTTCCATAGATATAGGTGTAGATAACCTTGCTACAGTTGCGAACAGCTTTGGAAAGCAACCGTTCATTGTCAATGGGAAACCGTTGAAATCTGTAAATCAATATTACAATAAACATGTTTCTAAATACAGAAGTATTGCAAATCAGATGAACGGGGTTGCTTATACAAAACGGATGGACAAGCTTACCGAAAAGCGTAACCGTAAAATGGAGGATTATTTGCATAAAACAAGTCGTGAGATCATCGAATACTGCAAGAAATACAATGTAAGCAAAATTATCATTGGCAATAATAAGGAATGGAAACAAAACAGCAAACTGTCGAAGAAAGTAAATCAACACTTCGTTCAGATACCATATAACAGGCTTATTCAGATGTTAGAGTACAAAGCACAAGAAATAGGTGTAACGGTAATCATTACCGAGGAAAGTTATACGAGCGGTACTTCTTTTGTAGACAATGAAATGCCTGTAAAGGAAAACTACAATAAATCTCGTAGAATCAAAAGAGGTTTGTTCAAGACATCTGACGGAAGTTTCATAAATGCAGATGTAAACGGAAGTTACCAAATAATGAAAAAAGTAATTCCAAATGGAGAAATCCTATGGAATAGAGGCTGTGCGTATCAGCCATTTCGAGTAGCGATTGTGTAAGCAGTCGTGACGAATTAAGAAAATACATTTTTTGTCATAGAAGCATGATATTTCTGGACAAATTGGATGATTTTCGTTACGTAGTTGTTGTGGAAAAGGAATATACTGACCATTTTTGGAAGGATAAAACAGAAGAGAATAAGGGAGAGACATATGGCACAGAAGAAGATAACAGCATTGATTTTTGATATGGACGGACTGATCTTTGACTCAGAGCGCGTTGTGCAGCGTTCCTGGAACCGAGCAGGAGAGGTGCTCGGAATTCCCGAAATGGGAGAACATATTTATCATACGATTGGATTTAATGTGGTGAGAAGAGAACAATATTTTCGCACAGCCATCCGGGAAGATTTTCCGATGGATAGGTTTAATGAACTGACAAGAGCATTTTTTAAAGAAATCGTAGCATCTGAAGGTCTGGCGATGAAACCGGGGGTGAAAGAGCTGCTTGCCTATGCAAAAGAGAATGGGTATAAGCTTGCGGTCGCCTCGTCTTCGAGAAGAGAACATGCGGTGAACTTGTTGACAGAAGCAGGAGTATACTCGTATTTTGACGGTAGTGTTTTCGGGGATATGGTAAAAAATGCGAAGCCGGATCCGGAAATTTATCGGACTGCCTGTGAAGTGATCCAGGCAGTGCCGGAGGAGACGGTAGCATTGGAGGATGCACCGGCGGGTGTGAAATCTGCATCAGGGGCAGGTCTGCGGGCGATTATGATCCCTGATCTTGTACAACCAGATGAGGAGACGATGAAGGATGTCTGGAAAAAGTACAATACACTTCTGGATGTCTTGGAGTTATTAAAAGAACAAGAGGCAGATAACAAAAGGAATATGTCCGGAGGGAAGGAATAAAAGAGAAAAAAGGAGAGGGAAATGAAAATGAGAGAAAAATCAAGAGAAAATCATAGTGGAAGTCAGGCTTTGGCAGGACATCGCAAAGCACTTTTTCTGACGATTCTTGCGCTGGCATGGCCGACACTTTTGGAACAGATGCTGCAGACACTTGTACAGTATATTGATGCGGCGATGGTCGGAAGAATCGGCGCAGAAGCCACGGCAACGGTCGGGATGAGCACGTCGGTCACATGGCTTGTGAACGGACCGTTGTTTGCAATGGGAATTGGATTTATGGCATTTATTTCAAGGGAAATGGGAGCAGAAGCATTTGATAATGTGAAGAGGGCATCTGTGCAGGCAGTGATCGTTACCGTGGTGACCGGAATCGGAGTTGGGGTATTGACACTTGCTGTCAGTCCGATTCTTCCAACGTGGATGGGAGTAGATCCGGCGATCAAAAAGGATGCGTCCCTCTATTTTGCGATTATCTGCCTTCCGATGCTCTTCCGCAGTGCGATCATTATTTTCGGAGCGCTGCTTCGGGCAGTGGGAGATACAAAGACACCAATGTATGTCAATGTTTGTATGAATCTTGTGAATATCGTCCTGAATTACCTTTTTATCTATGATACAAGAATGATCAAAATCGGTGGAGCCAGTGTGAAGATGTTTGGATTCGGATATGGGGCAGTCGGAGCCGGAATCGGAACGGCAGTCTCCTTTGTAGTTGGCGGAATCTTTATGACGATCGCACTTTATAAAAACCGATATGTATCTCCGGCGGGATGTGAAATCCGCCCGGAGCGGGAAATTATGGAACCTTGTATTCGCGTTGGATTTCCAGTTGCGATGGAACGCATGGCTACCTGTCTTGGTCATGTCGTGTTTGCATCGCTTGTGACAGGACTTGGAACAGTGGCTTTTGCCGCGCACTCGATTGCACTGACAGTAGAACAGGCGTTTTACATCCCGGGATATGGAATGCAGGCCGCAGCAGCTACTTTGGCAGGAAATGCCATTGGTGCAAAAGACCAGAAGAGGCTGCACGAATTGACAAGGATGTTGATCGTGATCATTCTTGTGATCATGACTGTATCCGGAGCGCTCTTGTTTTTCATGGCACCACAGCTTTTGCAGCTGTTTACGAAGGAAAGTGATGTCATTGCACTTGGAACGGTTGTCCTTCGTATGGTTGCAGTATCAGAGCCACTATTTGGTGTATTGATTATCCTCGAGGGAATTTTCAATGGGGTAGGAGATACGGTAAAGCCGTTTTACTATGCACTGTTCAGTATGTGGTGTGTGAGAGTGTTAGGAACATTTTTCTGTGTCAAAGTATTCCATCTTGGACTGTATGCAGTGTGGGGATGCATGATCGCTAATAATGTCTGTCTGGGAAGTTTGTTTATCCTGCGATATCTGCGGGGAGGCTGGAATCCACTGAATAAAGAGAAAAGTAGAAAATAAAAATAGTAGTAGGAATCGTGATAAGTTCAGGAAGGCAATGTGGTAGTGAGGCGATCATATGAAGAAAATTGTAATAATCCCAGATTCTTTTAAGGGAACGATCAGCAGCCAGGAGGCAGGCAGAATTATTGAGGAAGAGGCAAAAAAGAGATGGCCGGATGTGGAAACAGTTCGGATGGAAATAGCGGACGGAGGGGAGGGAAGCGTGGATGCTTTCCTCTCTGTTTTAGACGGGGAGAAAAAACAAGTAAAGGTGAGGGGACCTTATGGCGAGCAGGTGGAAAGTTTTTATGGAAAAATAAAAGAAACAGCAGTCATTGAAATGGCAGCAGCGGCAGGACTTCCTCTTGCAGGGGAGCGCTTAAATGCCGGGGAAGCTACAACTTATGGGGTTGGAGAGTTGATTTTAGATGCGCTTCAGGGAGGAGTGAAGAAAATCATATTAGGACTTGGGGGAAGTGCTACAAACGAAGGGGGTGCTGGTGCGCTTGCGGCATTGGGAGTTAAATTTTTGAATGAAAGAGGAGAAGAATTTATTCCGGTTGGGAATACTTTACATTGTATTAAAAAAATTGATCTGTCAGAGCTTGACCAACGAATAAAGGAAACGGAAATTTTGGTTATGTGTGATGTCAGTACCGTTTTGTGCGGAGCAAACGGAGCAACTGCAATATTTGGACCACAAAAGGGGGTAGAACCGGAGGAAGTTTCCAGATTAGATGACGGATTGAGACATTTTGCAGAGAAAATATATGAGGTGACCGGAAAGGAAATTTTGCAATTAGAAGGAGGCGGAGCTGCCGGGGGAATGGGAGCTGGCATCGCAGCGATTCTTGGGGGAAAGCTGATGAGTGGAATTGATGTTATGCTGGATACGATCACATTTGAGGAGGTTTTGAAAGCTACATCCATGGTAATTACTGGGGAGGGAAAGATTGATGGACAGAGTTCCTATGGAAAAGTAATTTCAGGGGTAGCGAAACGGGCAAAGAAATATCAGGTTCCGGTGATCGCACTTGCGGGGGCAGTCACAGAAGATGCAGATCTGTTGTATGAGATGGGAGTCAGTGCAATGTTTGGGATTAATAGAAGAGCATTGTCATTTGAGGAACTAAAAGCGACAACGAAAATAGATTTGAGAAAGACAGCAGAATCGATCTTCCGTTTGATGGATCTGTCCTCAAAAGTTTAGTTTTTTTTCACTTGACGATGAATGAAATTTGACAGATAATAGAGTTCGATTTAGAGAGAGGAACATAACAGGACGAAACAGGCGCACTTGCGGCTGGCGGAAGAGGAAAGAAGAAAAAATATATTGAAATAGAATAAAAGAAGAGGAGAATTTATGAAGAGTTTTTATACAAATGGAACGATTTTGACCATGGAAGATGACGCACTGTATGCAGAGGCAGTGTGTGTGGAGAATGGGCGGATCAAGGCGGTCGGAACAGCCGGGGACGTGTTGAAGCTTCGGGAGGATGCAGATGAGATGATTGATCTGAACGGTGCGGTGCTGATGCCGGGATTTATTGATGCACATTCTCATTTTGTCGGTGCAGCCAATGCGATGACGCAGTGTGATCTGTCTCTTTGTAAGGATTTCGGAGAGATCATAGAATTGATGAAAGCGTTTAAAGAGAAGAGAAATCTGCCGGGGGATGCATGGATCATCGGATGTAATTATGACCAGAACTTTCTTGCAGAAGGAAGACATCCGGATAAGACGGTGTTAGATCAGATCAGCAGTGAGAATCCAGTTCTCTTAATCCATGCATCTTCTCATATGGGTGTGACAAACAGCCGTGGACTGGAGGTTCAGGGGATTACGGAAGCGACAGAGGACTGTCCGGGTGGACGTTACGGAAGAGTCGCAGAAACGAGAGAACCGGATGGTTACATGGAAGAGAAGGCATTTCTGGCATTCCAGGAAAAGCTTCCGATGACATCGATGGAGGAGTTGATGCGACTGATCGGGGAAGCGCAGAAAATGTATGCAAGCTACGGGGTAACGACGGTACAGGATGGAATGGTTGCAAAGCCGTTGTTTCAGCTGTTAAAGTATGCATCGGGTGCAGGACTTCTGAAGCTGGATGTCGTTGGCTATGCTGATGTAATGACTGCAGCAGATTTGCCGGAGACGGAGCCGGAATATGCGGGACAGTATAAAGATCATTTTAAAATGGGCGGCTTTAAAGTGTTCCTTGATGGTTCTCCGCAGGGAAGAACTGCGTGGATGACAACACCTTACGAGGGAGACGACACATACTGTGGGTATCCGATCCACAGCGATGAGAAATTAAGAGAGTATATTGCAGTCGCTTTGGATAAAAAGCAGCAGCTTCTCGCACATTGTAACGGGGATGCGGCGGCAGAACAATATATCTCGCAGTTTGAGAAAGAATTAGAAGCAAGAGGAGAGAAAGACAGTAACCGTGCAGTGATGGTACATGCGCAGCTTGTCAGAAAAGATCAGCTGGGGCGAATGAAAGCAATCGGGATGATTCCGAGTTTTTTCGTGGCGCATACTTACTACTGGGGAGATATCCATATCAAAAATTTTGGAGCGCAGAGGGGAAGCCAGATTTCACCGGTAAAAGATGCGCTTGAGGATGGAATGAAGTTTACATTTCATCAGGATACACCGGTAGTTCCGCCAGATATGATGCGGACAGTTTCCTGTGCAGTGAACCGTGTGTCAAGAACCGGTCAGGTGATTGGGGAAAATCAGAGAATCCCGGTGCTTGATGCGCTCAAAGCGATCACAAGTTATGCGGCATACCAGTATCACGAGGAGCAGGAAAAAGGAACAATCGCTGTTGGAAAATATGCGGACTTTGTCGTGCTTGATAAGAATCCTCTCAAGACAGATGTGAAAGCACTCGCGGATATCCAGGTGCTTATGACATTGAAAGAAAATGAAGTAGTCTATCGCAGAGAAGAAGTGCAAAAAGAGAACGTAAGAGAAGGAGAGGCAAGTCATGAATAAGCGCAGCAAAGGGATTGCACTGGCAGTGATCACTGCAGTTATGTGGGGGATTATGGGGATTTTCGTGAGAGATCTCTCGAAATACCAGTTTTCCAATATTGAGATTTCTTTCTTCCGATGTGCTCTGGCGGGGGCGGCGTATTTTGTATTCCTTCTGATCACAAAGCCGGCAGCGCTTAAAATCAATCTGAAAGGGATTATTATTTGCATCGTGTATGGGGCAGTCGCCTACAGTATCAGTTTTGTCAGCTATAGTGTGGCAGTATCGAGAATTCCGGTTGGGGTTGCGACAGTACTGATGTTTATGAGTCCAATCTGGGTTGCAATCCTTGGAAGGTTTATGTTTGGGGAAAAACTCGAGAAAAGCAAGATTATCACGATCTTTGTCTGTCTGATTGGCGCTATACTTGTGGCAAATCTGATCGGAGGAGGAAATATCAAACTGGATGCGATCGGTATTCTTGCGGGAGTGGTCAATGGAATCGGTGTCGCGTTGCAGATCTTGCTTCCAAAGTTTTTCGCGAAAGATTATGACCGAGATACACTGCTTGTCTACGGATTTCTTGGAGCGGCAGTGGTTCTGTTGTTTGGAATGGATTTTGGTGCAGTTGCAGGACATTTTGCGGCGGCTCCGGTGACCAATCTTTTGTGGGATCTGTTTGGGATTGGAATCCTCTGTACGATGGTGGCGAATGTGGCATGTGTGAAATCTACTCAGTATGTAGAGGCGACAACGACGAGTATTCTATCTGCACTGGAAGTTGTTGTAGGGACATTGGTTGGATTCCTTGTGTTCCATGAGCATCTGACTATTTTGCAGATGATCGGGGCGGTCATTATCGTTGTAGGTGCGATTGGATCCGAGCTGGTTCAGGGGAAAAAGAAGACGGAATTTAAAAAGTAGAGTGAAATAAAAATGAAGCGGACAGCTTGCAAAATCTGATGAAATCTTATAAAATGCAGAGGTAATTTTGCAGAAAGATTTAGAAAGGGGATATTTATGCCAGACATCAGAAGTACATGCAGCTGTCCGTTAATCTTTACACATCGTATACTGGGAGGGAAATGGAAGATGAGAATTTTGTGGCATATCATACACGGAGAAAATCGTTTTTCCGAATTAGAAAAAGCACTTTCCGGCATTTCGGAGAAGGTACTTTATACAAGTTTAAGAGAACTGGAAGAGGCAGAGATACTGGTCAGAGAGGTTGAGCAGGAACAGAAGCCGTCCATTATCCGCTACTATCTGGCGGAAGAATACGCGGAGGTGAAAGAAATGATTCGTGCTGCTCACAGCTTTGCCGAAAAATATGTCAGAAAGAATGAGATTAGACAGTGTGGGGACTTACAAAAAAGTAAGGTATTGCAGGAAAAAGAAAAACTGTGTATAGTTGATACGGAATAAGAAATGAATATATTTTTTTACCTATGAGTTAGTGAAAACTAATATATGTAAAAGAAAACTAATCGGAGGTGGTGTTATTAAAAAATATATATCAACGATCATTCTGGCAGTGGCGCTTGTGATCTTATCGGTCGTATCACTTTTTATCGGTGTGATTGACACAGATCCCGGAGCGCTTTTGACAGGAAATCCGGAGACTGTGAAATTGTTTCTGATTTCGAGAGTGCCGAGATTGCTTGCGATTTTATGTACCGGAATAGGTCTGAGTACGGCGGGACTGATCATGCAGCAACTCTGCATGAATAAATTTGTCTCTCCGTCCACAGGAGCCACAATTTCATCTGCCCAGCTTGGGATACTGCTGGCGCTTGTATTTCTGCCGAATTCCTCACTGTGGGGCAGAGCGGCTTTTGCATTTGTGGCAGCGATACTCGGAACATGGATTTTTGTATGGTTTATCCAGCACATTCAGTTCAAAGATGTGGTACTCGTTCCGCTTGTAGGAATTATGTTTGGAAATGTGATCGGAGGCGTTACAAATTTCATCGCATATAAGTATGAGATGACACAGGCGCTTTCTACATGGATTGTGGGACACTTCTCAATGGTACTCAGAGGCAGATATGAGATCGTATATATGGCGGTGCCGCTGGTGATTCTTGCTTTCGTGTTTGCCAATCACTTCAATATTGTGGGAATGGGAAAGGACTTTTCAAAAAACCTCGGTGTTCCGTATAATTTTATTCTGTTTATGGGAATTACGATTGCTGCGATGATCACAGCCTCTGTGGTTGTTGTAGTGGGTTCTATTTCCTATATTGGACTGATCGTGCCGAACATTGTTGCGATGTTCAAAGGAGACAAGATACGCGGTACTTTGATCGACACGGCTCTTTTCGGAGCGTTATTCGTGTTGGTGTGTGATATGATCGGGAGAGTTGTGATTATGCCGTACGAGTTGCCGATCGAGCTGATCATCGGAACAGTAGGAAGTGTTCTGTTTGTGATTCTGCTATTGTATCGTCTGAAGAACGGAAGAAAAGCAGTCCGGTTTGAGAAAGGAGGAATTGGCAATGGGCAGTGCGGCACATAGAAAAAACAGGCGGAAGCTGGCATTGATGGTATTTCTTGTGGTTGTGGCTGCCGCTGCATACCTTTTTAGCGACGTGTCATTTGCAAATGAGCGGCTCTTCCGCTATGCGATGAAGATAAGGATTCCGAAGCTGATCGTAATGCTTGTCACGGCGGCTGCGATCGGAGGGGCCTCCATTGTATTTCAGTCTGTGATCAACAATACGATTGTAACGCCTTGTCTTTTGGGAATGAACTCTCTGTATACACTGATCCACACCGCGGTCGTGTTTGTGGCGGGATCGGGAAGTTTCCTTGTGGTGAACGGGAACGTTTCCTTTGCGGTGGACCTTGTTTTGATGGGAGTGGCGGCGACAGTCATTTACAGTTATCTGTTCCGTAAGACGAATCATAATATTTTGTATGTGCTTTTGATCGGGACGGTACTGACATCGTTTTTCGGGAGTATTCAGAGTACGCTTGTCAGAGTGATGGATCCGAACGAATATGAAGGTCTGCTTGCGTCGCTTGTGGCAAGCTTTAGCAATATCAATTCGGAAATTATTGTGTTTGCGGTACTGCTGTTGGCAGTTTTGATCTTTGCACTGCGAAGAGAACTTGCGCTTCTGGATGTTCTGACACTCGGAAGAGATCAGGCGGTCAATCTCGGGGTGGACTATGACCGGGCGATTCGAAGACTTTTACTTGGAGTGGCACTCTGTATTGCGATTGCCACAGCGATGGTAGGTCCGATCTCATTTCTGGGACTTATTATTGCGAACCTGTCCAGACAGCTTTTGAAGACGTACCGCCATTCACAGCTGATCGCGGGCGCAGCACTGTTTGGCATGATTGTTCTGGCAGGAGGCCAGATGATCGTAGAGCAGGTGTTCGTCTACGCAGTTCCGGTCAGTGTATTTATTACAGTAGGGGGCGGGATTTATTTCCTGTATCTTCTGCTTGGAAAAAGGAGGGTTAATTTTTGAGAATCCATGAGTTGAAAAAACAGTATGATGGGAAGACCGTTGTGGATTCCGTTTCCTTTGAGATACAGAAAGGGAAAGTGACTGCCCTGATCGGTCCGAATGGTGCCGGGAAATCCACGGTTATGAGTATGATCTCACGTCTGATTGCAAAAGATGAGGGGCTTGTGGAAGTAGAAGGAAAAAGCATTGAAAAATGGAAGAGCAAGGAGTTATCCAAACATCTGGCGATACTGACTCAGAGCAACCATATCCAGATGAAACTCACTGTCAGAGAACTGGTGGCATTTGGGCGGTTTCCCCACACAGGAGGAAGGCTTACAGAGGAAGATGAAAAGATCATAGACCAGGCAGTTGCCTATATGGAACTGAAGGAGTTTGAAGACCGTTTCATCGACGAGTTGTCAGGAGGACAGAGACAGAGGGCATACATTGCCATGGTAATTGCGCAGGATACCGAATATGTGCTTCTCGATGAGCCGACGAACAATCTGGATATTTATCATGCGACCAACCTGATGAAAATGGTGAGGAAATTAAGTGATGATCTCGGAAAGACCGTGATACTTGTACTGCATGAGATTAACTATGCATCTTTTTACTCGGACTATATCTGTGCGTTTAAGGATGGAAAAATTGCAAAATACGGAGCAGTCGAGGAAGTTGTGACAAAAGAGGTGCTCTCAGAGATTTACCAGGTAGATTTTGAAATACTGAGGATCGAAGGGAAACCACTGTGCATCTATTATTAAGGCAAAGAGAATTACGGTAAAAGAAACAGAAAATAAAAAGAAAGCAAAAGAAGGAAGGAAAAGGAGAAAACGATGAGAAAATTAACAGGAGTATTACTTGCGGGAGCGATAGCGGTCAGCCTGGCAGCATGCGGACGGGCGGAGGAAAAAAGCAATACCTCCAAAAAGGCGGAGACAGAACAGACAAAGGAGCAAACACCGGAGAATGTGATGATCAAATCCTTTAATGGAAACAAGGAAGAGGTGGATCTGGAAGTTCCGTACGATCCGGAGAGGATCGCGGTGCTTGATATGGCATCACTTGACATTCTTGATAATCTGGGCATGGGAGACCGTGTCGTAGGTTCCGCTTCTACCTCTCTGGAATATCTTACTGATTATGTGGATAATGAAGAGGTAGCAAATCTGGGAACAATTAAAGAAGCGGATCTTGAGGCTGTTATGGAGTGTGACCCGGATGTGATTTTCATCGGAGGACGTCTGGCATCTTCTTATGACGCGCTCAGTGAAATCGCACCGGTCGTATTTCTTTCCACAGACAGTGAGCTCGGTGTTGTAAAGAGTGTGACAAAAAACGCGGAAACCATCGCATCCATGTTCGGTCTGGAAGATGAAGTATCGAAAAAGATAGAAGGATTTGACGAACGTATTGAGGCACTGAAGAAAACAGCAGAAGGCAAAACAGCGTTAGTTGGTATGACGACAAGCGGAAGTTTCAACTTGATGGGGAATGATGGACGTTGCTCGATTGTTGGAAGAGAGATTGGATTTGAAAATCTTACTGCGGCAGAGAGCACATCGACACATGGAAATGAAGCATCTTTTGAGACGGTAGTGGAGAAGAATCCAGACTATATTTTTGTTATGGACAGAGATAGTGCGATTGGTGCAGACGGGGCACAGACCGCGAAAGAAATTGTGGAGAATGAACTTGTCATGGGAACAGATGCATATAAGAATGGACGGATTATCTATTTGGAACATCCAGCAGTGTGGTATACAGCAGAAGGGGGGATCACAGCACTTAACATTATGCTTTCTGACCTAGAGAATGCACTGTAAGAGAACAAAAGCATTGTAAAATACTGTTGCAGAGTGATAAAATTATAGAGGAGGAAAAGGTATTTTCCGGATACAGAAATTGTACCGGAAGATGACTTTTCCTATCTTATATTATTAAAGTAAATTTGAGAGGATATAGGATACTTCTTACATTAGTAATCCCTCACATAGGCAGCCTTTTCTTGCGTGTTTTCCATAAAGTTTTGCAGCATATATATAAGCATATATATTTTCACGAGGTGTACCGATCGGCAATTGGCAGCCTACATCTAAAGTATATCCCATTGGATTGTCGCTCGCTTCTTGTAAACATAGTTTTACAGCATTTATTACATCTGTTGTTGTTCCTCTTAAC
>OLQE01000349.1_pt1 | contig 39359 bp, 35 predicted proteins | sample 1643161 | NCBI WGS metagenome assembly OLQE01 (sample SAMEA3136650, study PRJEB25190) | human gut metagenome
CCATTAGCCTCAGACAGAAGCTGCGAATGCAGCGATAGCGCATGCAATGCGCGTGGTGCTGAGTCCCAGTGGGACTCGCTTAGCACCGACCGAAGCGGAGCGTAGACCTGTGGCCTGTTGGCTGAACGTCCTAAATAGTTACTTCGAAGTCTGGTCAAAACCTCTCCCATCATACCATAAAAACCGCCCGGATAGCAAGTACAGGGCAATTTTTGTATAACAGGAGTTTCCGGCGGAATTTGTTATACAAAAAAGCCTCTCCGGTCCTGCCCCGTAAGGGAAAACCGGAAAGGCTTCTTCATTAACATGATCCGCTCTCAGATCAGGCTGCTTTTCCCAGAAGACTCAGTGCCTGAGAACACTCGGAACGGTAACGGCTGATGTAAGCCGGATACTGCTTCATACGGTAATTATACAGGAGACGGAGAAACTCGCTGTCACTGCTGGAGTTTGTGATCTTTGCTGCGATAACCGCATTCGCTGCGGAAAGCTGTCCATGCTGGATCGAGTAGCTGTACACAGCTCCTTTGACCACATCCGGCCTCTTGCTCATGTCAATCCCATATCTGGAAAGATAACGTGCAGTAATATCATAATATTCCTGCTTCGCATACTGATCCTGATAATTGGCAAATTTTATTTTGTTCCTGCTGAAGATCGTATTCCACGCCCGGTAGAACGCCGTATTCCCCTGAAGCTTCCCCTTCTGGAGAAGAGAGAGAGCTGCATAAGATTTAAACTCTTTAAAAAATACCGGATCCTTCTGATAACAGTACTTTACAAAAGGAAGAAGGGAATATCGATAATCAAACTGATATTTTCCACAGGCATTTCCGTGATCTCCGCCGGTCTGGTTATAACCCTGGTAAAAATCGTCGCTTCTGCCGGACTCATAGATCGTAAAGAACAAAAAATCATCAGAAAGTCCGTCCTTATTTGAGGAATCATCCTTTCCGCTGCTGCTATCTGCATCCGTGATGGTGCATCTGCCGTTGGCATCAAAGGAATAATGCTTGCCATTGGCATCAAAATCATCCGTGATCATGACACCGTTTTCATCAAAGAAATACTGGCTTCCGTCAATGGTCACGAGTCCGGTATCCATAGCTCCCACCGCTCTGGAAGGATCACTGGTATTGAAATGATACCGCTTTCTGTTGATGGTCAGCCAGCCTGTAGCCTTGTAACAGATCTTCGCACGGAAATAATATGTAGTACCGTCAATCTCATGAAAACCACTGATTGCCGCTCCATCCTCACCGAAATAATAATCTCTGTTCTTGATGGTCTGCCAGCCTTTGGTCAGGGTTCCATCCGTCCGGATCGTATTCGTATGCTGGAAATAGTAAAGCTTTCCGTCCAGTTTCCAGAGTCCGCTGCGGATCATATAGCCGCCTGCCTTACGGAAATATCTCGGCTTTCCTCCGATCGTCACCCAGCCGCTCACACGCTCTCCGGTCTGCTTGTCCGTATAGTACCAGTTGTGTCTGTATGCAACCAGTCCTCTGGCAATCTTACCATTGGCACGGTAATAGTACCATTTTCCTCCTTCTCTGACCCAGCCCAGTTTCCTGCTCTTCTGCGTGGTCGCCGTCACCGTGGATATGCTCTTGCTTCCTGCAGCGCTGGCTGTCTGCGGTGTAAAACACACGGCAGCTGCCATGAAACCGGCCGCGATCATAAGGAATTTCATTTTCATACTAGTCCCCCTAATTTCAATTTATTACAAATCTGTTAACTAGTTATGGCTATTATACGTCAGATCTTAGGATTTGTCAAATTTTTCTTAGTTTTTTCTTTCGACGCTCCTCTCCGTACGGGAGAAAAATATCCGTTTTTTCACGGAAAAAAGCCATGACCGGCGCTTTTTCTGCCAGGTCATGGCTTTTTAAAATCCGCTGATGGCGGGTCACAAAATAATACAGATGAGCCGCCCTCTGGACTCATTGACGATCCGTTTCATAGTCTCCTGAAGCTTTTTCTGGCTTTCCTCGCCAATGACGGCAAGGCGGGTACGGATGCCGTCTCCTACCAGCTGCTCCACCGATTTTCCGAAAATGCTGGTCTTCCAGATTCCGTCCTCCGTTCTGGCATTTTCCCGGATATAAGAAATGAGATCCTCTGCCTGCGCTTCACTTCCCACAATGGGAGCGATCTCCGTCTCGATATCTGCACGGATGAGATGGACAGACGGGCTCATGGCCCGGATCTTTACCCCGTACCTGCTTCCCTGATGGATCACAGACGGTTCCTCCAGTGTGATCTGGGACTGTTCCGGAAGGATCACGCCATATCCGCTTTCTTCCACAGATTTCAGGGCCGCCTCCACCTTTTCATAAGTTTTCTTTTTCTCTGCCAGTTCCCGGATCATGGAAATCAGCTGATACTCTCCTTTCAGTTCCACACCGGACAGTTCACTCAGCATGGCATAATAGTATGTATCTTCGATCTCCATACGGATTTTTACTGCTCCCCTGGAAAGAACGATGCCTTCCATACGGATCCCGCTGATACAGGGAGCTTCGGAGCGGAAAAGACTCTCCTCCTTCAGATCCCGGATATGCGTTACCTTTGCAAGGATCTCTCCTGCTTTTTCCAGCAATGCTTTTTTTACCGGATGTTCCGAGTCCAGCGTTTCCGTCCATTTGGGAATGTAAAATTCCACCCGTATCAGCGGAAATTCATAGAGGATCTTCTTGAGGATCCGCCGGACATCTTCCACGGTAAGCCGTTCCAGGTTCACCGCCATGGCTGCCATCCGGTATTCCTTTTCCAAAAATTCCACCGCATCTATGGCCGCTTTTCCATAAGGATCTGCACTGTTCACCAGTGCAATACAGGGTTTTCCGGTTTTCTTCAGTTCCTCTGCCGCCCGTTTCTCTGCTTCCCGGAAACTCTCTCTTTTCAGATCTCCAAAGCTTCCATCCGAGGTGATCAGGATTCCCGCAGTGGCATGATCCCGGATCACCTTTTCCGTCCCCAGGACTGCCGCCTTTTCAAACGGCATCTCTTCCAAAGACCAGGGCGTTTTCACCATCCGCGGCTGTTCCTCCTCTGTCATGCCGTCCGCGCCCTTCACCGGAAAACCGACACAGTCCACGAGACGGACTTTCAGCTCCGTCTGATCCGGCAGTCTCAGAAGAGCAGCCTCTTTCGGCACAAATTTGGGTTCCACCGTAGTAATGGTCTTTCCCTTCCCGCTGGTCGGCAGTTCATCCGTAGCGATCCTTTTCTCCTGATCTTTCAGGTTCGGAAGCACCAGAAGTTCCATAAAGTGCCGTACAAATGTGGATTTTCCTGTCCGGACAGGTCCTACCACTCCCAGAAAGATCTCCCCGCCGGTCCGGGCTTTGATATCTTTATAGAGATGAAATTCTTCCATAAAAATCCCCCCTCGCTATACTGGTAAAGTATATTGCAAAGGGGGCAGGTTTAGCACTTCAAATATTCAACTTTTTTCACGGAACTCCGCCGTTTCTTTTTTACCTCATAAAGATTTTTATCCGCATGCTTTTGCTATTTTTCCAAATCCCATTGATTTTTCATTAAAAAAACAGTAAAATATCACCAACTTTCATACAAACAAGGAGGAATGATCCATGAATGAAGTTATGGAAAATCTGCTCACCAGAAGAAGCATCCGAAGCTATCAGCCCGATATGATCCCCATGGAAACCATTGAGGAAATCGTAAAAGCCGGCACTTACGCAGCCACCGGCATGGGGCTCCAGTCTCCCATCATTATCGCTGTCACAGATAAAGAGACCAGAGATCAGCTGTCCCGTATGAATGCGGCTGTCATGGGCAGCTCTGCGGATCCTTTTTATGGCGCCCCCGTGGTCCTCATCGTTCTTGCGGATAAAAACAGGGGAACGTATCTTTACGATGGCAGCCTGGTCATGGGAAATATGATGACTGCCGCCCATTCTCTCGGTATCGGAAGCTGCTGGATCCATCGTGCGAAGGAAACCTTTGAATCTCCGGAGGGAAAAGATCTCCTGAAGCAATGGGGCATTGAAGGCAATTATGAAGGAATCGGTCATCTGATCCTCGGCTACGCCAAGGGCGAAGCTCCTGCTCCCAAGCCACGGAAAGAAAATTATGTCTACTATGTAAAATAAGCCTTTCTTTTTTCCCTTTCGTTTTCATAAGCTGTAAGAAAACGAAAGGGAGCTTTTTTATGTCTGAAGCTTCTGTCTCTGAAAAAATCCTTTCGGAAGATTATGCCGACCTCATCCTTCCGGTCACTTTAAGCGGCTCTTACTTTCTCAATGCCTACGAACAGATGGGCGGTGAGCTTCTTGGTAATAACTACGGAATGATCCACATTCCTCTCTCCATGCTTCCCAGGGATCTTCTCGCCTATGTGGGCTACTACAACATTCCCAAGCTCTACACTCTGCTGGATGAAAACAGTCTGGAAGTTTCCGGGATCCTGCGCGTCCGCTCCCAGCCACTCCTTGGTTATACGGGAAAAGATATCATCCTCGGTTTTCTGGATACGGGCATTAATTATACCCTGCCTGTTTTCCGGCGCTCTGACGGCCGCACCCGGATCGTCGGCATCTGGGACCAGACAGACCAGAGCGGAACACCACCGGAAAAGTTAAGCTATGGTTCTTCTTACACAGAAGATGACATCAATCTGGCCCTTCGTGCAGAAGATCCTTTCTCTATCGTCTCTTCTGTCGATGAAAACGGTCACGGAACCCTTCTTGCCAGCATCGCCGCAGGAAGCGAAAACGTGATCCCTGATTTTTCCGGTGCGGCTCCGGATGCAGATATTGCCATGGTAAAGCTGAAACCGGCAAAAAAATTTCTCCGGGATTTCCAGCTGATCCGCGAGGATGCCATTGCTTTTCAGGAAACAGATCTCATGGCCGGCGTCCAGTATTTCCTTGGTCTTGCAAACCGCCTGAAAAAGCCTTTGATCCTCTGTATCGGTCTTGGCACCAATCAGGGCTCCCACACCGGCTCTTCCCCACTCACCAATGTTTTGAGTTTCTCTGAGTCCATCGACGGTTTCTACAGCATCATTGCCGCAGGAAACGAAGCAGGCAAAAGCCATCATTATGCCGGCAGACTCGCCTCTCCCGACTCTGTCCAGGCGGTAGAGATCCTGGTCGATAAAGAGGAACGCGGCTTTGCTGTCGAGCTCTGGGCTTCTTCTCCGGAGCTCTATGCCATCTCCATGACTTCGCCTTTGGGTGAAACCATTCCAACGATCCCGGCCAGGCTTTTTCAGAATATCACCCTGAATTTCACCCTGGAAAAGACCCGTGTGGATATTTCTTATGAGATCGTGGAGGCTGCCTCCGGAGATCAGCTGATCCTTATCCGTTTTACAGATCCTACGCCGGGAATCTGGACCCTGCGGGTAGAGAACCACTTTTATGTCAACGGTGATTTTCAGCTCTGGCTTCCCGTTACCGGTTTTATTTCCCCTCAGACTGTTTTTCTGGCTCCCGACCCCGATACTACGATCACGGATCCCTCTACCACACTTCTGCCCCTTGCAGTCAGCACCTACGATGCAGAAAACGGCAGCCTTTATCTCCACTCCAGCCGGGGCTATACCCGTTCCAAAGAGATCAAGCCGGATCTGGCTGCTCCCGGTGTCCGCGTTTCCGCAGTAAACAAAAACGGAAATCTCACTGCGGTCACCGGTTCCAGCGCAGCGGCAGCCATCACCGCAGGTGCGGCAGCTCTCCTGATCAACTGGCGTCTCAACGGGAAGCCCCGACACCTTATGACTTCTTCTGAACTTAAGAACTTTCTGATCCGTGGAGCCGGACGTTCCCGGGACCTTACCTATCCAAACCGATCCTGGGGGTACGGCACTTTGAATGTCTACGGTGTCTTTGAATCTCTTCTGTAGGATTTCGGCTGCACACCGGCTGTACGGAAGCAACTGTCACTTTGACTTGTCTGATTTCACTGTACCTGGAACCAAAAGAGGAAAGTCACATACTATAAAGTGTATTCAAAAAACGGAGGTTTTACCGAATGAGCGATCTGGCTGCCACAAACTGTGGATGTAACTGCGGATGCGAAAACAATAACAACTGCGGACTGGGTTTTGCAAATGGTGGAGGATGCAGCTGTATTCTCTGGATCCTGATTCTCTCCTGTCTGTGCGGAGGAAATGGGAATAACCTGTGGGGCAATGGCTGTGGAGGAGACAGCTGCTGGCTTCTGATCCTGATCCTGCTCTTCTGCGGAGGAGGATGTGGAAACGGAAACGGCGGAGGTTGCAGCTGTGGATGCACCTGTGGAGGAAACAACACCTGCGGATGCTGAGGATCACAAGGCATAAGGAAAGCCCCTTCCCGGGGCTTTTCTTTATGCACTTCTCAAACAGTTCTCTTTCTGACGGACTTCTCTCTTTTCCGGATATCTTTCTGATCCTGTTTTTCTTCCCTGTTCTCTCCGTATGTCAGGAGTGCTCCATCCTCTTCTGTCGGAAGCTGCAGGCCTTTCCTTTTCATACAGTCTTCATCTATCTCATAAAATGCATTTCCTTTCCGAACCAGCATTTCTCTGCCTCCTGTTTTTATTCTCCCCTATCAGCTTATGCTTATGGAAAGGCAGTTGTCATAGAATTCTTTCCACTCGCATAAAATAACCCATAAGAAAACCGACAGGGAGAACTTTTGTGGAAAAAGAAAAGGAACTCTGCATGACCCCTGTAGATCTGGCCGCCGGCGGAGAACAGCTGCAGCTCTTAAAAGCCCTGGTACCTTATCTGGCAGCCGGAATGCAGAAACCCTTTGTTCTCCTGATCAAATGCATGGAAATTCAGAATCTGGCCGCTTTTTTCAGCAGACCTCCGGTGCTTTCTGCCCAGACTGCTGATACTTCCGGCAAAACCTATGGCTTCTCTGAAATTCTTTCCGGAATTTCTCCTTATCTGCCCCGGCAGCAGAGAGAACTCTTTTCCCAAATCCAGCCTCTTCTGGAAATGCTACAGCTCTTTTCTGCCATGAACCGGAGCGGAGATGAATCTCCGGACCCAACAGAGCTTTTTTCCTCCATGCTCTCACCGGAACAGCAGGCCATTTTTTCCATCTTCTCCCAGCCGGGATCAGAAAAAGGAGACTCCGAAACAGATGGACAGAAACTGGACGAATAATCCTTCTCTTCAGAACATCGATCCACAGAAGCTGGAAATGCTCTTAAAACTCACCGAACAGGGAAAAGGCAAAGCACAAAAGGACCTCCTTCCCTTTCTCATGGCGGCTGCAAATCAGTCCAGGAAAAACGGAATGTCTTTCTCAACTCAGGAGACCGATGCCATCATTGAAGTCCTGAAAGCAGGAAAGTCCCCTGCCGAAGTTCAGAAAATCGAACAACTCAGGGGACTTATGAAGACCTTTCTTTCCAAAAAGCGTTAACCGCCGATCTTTACATGGATTCCTGCTGATTCTGCCACTTCCTTCAGCATCTCCATATGCTCGTTGGAGGGCGGAACCAGATGAGCCAGCGTATACTCTCTGCCGATACCCTCGTATTTATCCTGTCCCAGGCGGTGATACGGAAGAAGATTCATCTCCTTTACACCTTTTAAGGATCTGGCAAACCGGGCAATGGCATAAATCTCTTCCGGCGTATCATTAAAGGTCGGGATCACCGGCACACGGACAATGAGGTTCTGTCCTGCATCTGTGATCTTTCTGGCATTTTCCAGGATTCTTTCATTCGGCTGGCTGGTGAACATCTTATGTTTTTTACTGTCCATATGCTTGATATCCATCAGATACAAGTCCAGCCAGGGAAGGATTTTCTCCTGGATCGTTTCAAATTTTGCAAAACCGGTAGACTCTATGGCTGTGTGGATACCGCTTTCCTTCGCACAGCGAAGAAGCGCTCCCGCAAAATCCGGCTGCAGGAGACACTCGCCTCCGGAGAGGGTCAGCCCTCCTCCGGAACGGCGGTAATATGCAGCGTCTTTCATGACTTCTTCCATGACCTCTTCCACGGTCACGTCACGGCCCACCGTCTTTTCTTTCCCATTCTGGACCATGATCTGGATATTCCGGGTCTGAGATTCCGGGTTGCAGCACCATTTGCACCGAAGGGGACAGCCCTTCAGAAAAACAATGGTACGGATCCCGGGACCGTCATGGATGGAATATTTCTGGATATCAAAGATCCTTCCCCGGATCTTTCTGTAATCATCACTCATGCTCTTCCTCCTCAGAAGCCCTGGGTCGTACGGTTGATGATATCATCCTGAAGCGAACGGGACAGTGTGGTAAAGAGGGCGCTGTAGCCTGCCACACGGACTACCAGGTTTTTATAATTCTCCGGATGTGCCTGTGCATCCAGAAGAGTCTCGCGGCTCACCACGTTAAACTGCATATGCATACCCTTCTGATCGAAGAAGGAACGGATCAGAGCCACAAACTTCTGAAGACCTTCCATTCCGCTTAAAGCAGACGGATGGAATTTCTGGTTGAACAGCGTTCCATTGGAGGCAATGAAATGATCCAGCCGGGCTACAGAGTTTGCAGTAGCTGTCGGACCATGGACATCTCTTCCTGCCACCGGACCCACGCCGTCAGCAATAGGAGTATTTGCCAGTCTTCCATCCGGGGTTGCTCCTGTCTGGGCACCCAGCGGAACGTTGGCAGATACGGGATAAAGACCGGCCTGGAAACGGCCGCCTCTGGGATTTTCATACTGCTCCAGCGGTTTCGTATAGGTATAAGCCACTTCTCTGGCAAATTCATCGATCTCACGGATATCATTTCCGTACTTCGGAAGCTCATCGATCATTTTCAGAAGCTCATCGTAGCGTTTCACGGTCTCTTCCGGAAGCTTCAGATCACGGAAGCCGGAAGCCACTGCTGCTGCGATCTCCGGTGTCACCTGTTTTCCGGCAGCACTAAGCTGCTCTGCCACCTCTTTTGTGAGGAAGGTGATACGCTCTTTGCTGAAGCCTCTTCCGAAGTTATCGGCAAGCGCACGCTTGTATTCTTCCATGGAAACTTTCTTCTGCTCAAATACCAGCTCTTTGATGGCATAAAGAGAATCTGTGGCATTGGCGATACCAAAGCCCTGAGGACCGGTGAAATTATAGACTGCACCGCCCTCCTGAAGAGATTTTCCTCTGCTGATGCAGTCATCAATCATAGAAGACTGATACGGCAGCGGGCAGCGCTTTGCATGAGCCAGATCAATGCTGTTATCCGCATTCACCATCAGGCGGATGAAATAATTCATCTGTGTCTGATAAGCGTCATAGAACTGATCAAAACTGGTCATTTCTTCTACCGGCATGGTTCTGGGTCCCACCTGCTCGCCAAAGTCCTCACCACTGGTAAATACCAGCTCCAGAGGACGGAGCATATTGAAGAAGGCCGCATCATGCCAGCCGTCGGTCTTTCCTGGAACCTGAGGCTCCACGCAGCCGATGATATTGTAAACTCTGGCATCCCGTAAAGAAACACCACGGTTCATGATCGCCGGAATGATAACTTCGTCATTATAGTAAGCCGGAAGACCGATTCCGGTACGGGTAAGCTTTGCTGCTTTGATCATCAGCTCATCCGGTGTTTCATTCCATACGCGGATGGAAAGAGAGGGAGCCGGCAGATGGACATGCATGGATGCCTCAATACACATAAAGGAAAGGTCATTTGTCATATCCTCGCCTTCCTCGTTCTGACCGCCTACGATCAGGTTCTGGAAAAGAGAATAGCCGGCAAAGCCTTCTGCGCTGGCTGCATCACGGACTTTATTGAGATCGTTCAGTTTCACCCAGATACAGTCCAGAAGCTCCTGTGCGTCTTCATGGGTGATCTTTCCTGCATCCAGATCCTTTTTGAAATACGGATACATATACTGGTCAAAGCGTCCCGGAGAAATGGAGTGACCGGAAGACTCTGTCTGAAGAAGCATCTGTACGAACCAGAAGGACTGGCAGGCTTCATAAAAGCTCTCTGCCGGTTTTGCCGGTACACGCTCACAGTTGGCTGCAATTGCAAGAAGCTCCTGTTTTCTCACCGGATCCTGGCAGGCAGCTGCCTCTTCTCTGGCCAGGACCGCATAACGGCCGGCATAGTGGATCGCTGCTTTACAGCAGATGATCACTGCTTTCAGGAAAGCGGAACGCTCCGCATAATCTGCTTCTCCTGCGGTATGGGCAGCCAGTTCCTCTTCTGCTTTTCTCATGATCCCTTCATAACCAAGCTCCAGCACTTCCCAGTATTTTACGGTAAAGTGACCGATTCCATTGTAGAAATAGTTGCCGGGCGTGAAAATGTTATGCTTCATGGCAAGAAGCGTTTCCTCAGTCATAAAGGAAGTCGCCAGATCACTGGTCGTCTTTCCTTTCCAGTATTTGTAAGCCTCATGAAGTTGCTGTTTTGCCTCCTCGGAAATATGGAACGGATCCGCTGATCTGGTGGAAAAAGTATCAAACTCATCCTCTACCCAGCTGAAAGAATACTCCGGAAAGACCTGACAACCTCTCGCTACTTTTGAGTTGCTTCCCACGATCAGCTCCCCCGGCCGGATCGTAATCGGAAGCTTTTCACAAATAGCCTGAAAAGCTTTGGCTCTTCTCAAAACAATCGGTTCCTCTTCTGTCTCTTGATAGCTCTCTGTCAGGATGACCGCACGATCTGCCTCAATCTCCGGCATATGATCATAAAGGTCATCAATCAGTTTCTGAATCCTGGGACGTTTTTCCACATCCCTGTCATAATAATTACCCACAGATAATACCCTCCATACCTTCTAGCTTTTATAGCTTACTTCTTACTGTTTCTCCTGCTCTTTGTCAGCCAGGATACACTCTCTCAAAAGGATCAGTGCATTGGCTGTCGCCTGCTCACGGATCTTCTGGCGTTCCCCTTTAAAGTGGAATTCCTTCACCACGGTACGATTGTTATAGCAACAGCCGATATAAACAAGACCTACCGGTTTTTCCTCTGTTCCGCCCGTCGGCCCTGCGATTCCGGTTACGGATACACAGACGTCGGAGCCGGTAATAAAAGCTCCGTTTTTGGCCATTTCTTTGGCTGTTTTTTCACTGACTGCACCGTACTCCTTCAGTGTGGTCTTTTTCACATCCAGGAGTTTTCTCTTCGCACGGTTGGAATACGTAACAAGTCCCTGTTTGAAGACTTCGGAAGCTCCCGGAACCTCCGTGATCCGTGCAGCAATCATACCACCGGTACAGGACTCCGCCGTCGTAAGAGTCAGAGACCGTTCTTTCAGGAAATGAACAATGATCTCCTCCAGACTCTTATGCTCATCCATCGTAAAGATATGATCACCAAAGCGTTTCACCAGTTCCTTCAGCATAGGCTTCGCCAGCTTCGCTGCTTCTTTTTCACTTGCCGCCTTTGCGGTCACGCGAAGATCCACCTGACCGATCTTTGCATAGGTTGCAATGGTAGGGTTGGTCTGTTTGTCAATGAGATCACGGATCTCATCTTCCACAAAACTCTCACCCAGTCCGCAGATCCGCACAATGGTGGAATAAATGATCTCCGGCTGCAGTTTGTTCAGATAATCGTATACCTTTTCCTCGAACATGGGAACCAGTTCTCCCGGAGGTCCGGGAAGAAGGATCACGGATTTTCCTTTCTTCTCCATAATGATACCCGGTGCTGTGCCGTTTTCATTATCCAGTACGATGGCGCCTTCCGGAACCAGGGCCTGTTTCCAGTTATTGTCCGTGATGGTCTTGTACTGGCTGTTCTTGAAATACTCCTCGATCCGTTTTCTGGAATGAGGATCCTCTTTCAGCGTCATTCCCATGACCTCTGCGGCTGTTTCCTTTGTCAGATCGTCCTGGGTAGGTCCAAGACCTCCGGAAAGGATCACCACATCAGAACGCTTTAATGCTGTTTCCAGAGTTTCCTTCAGCCGCTCCGCATTGTCGCCGACCACGGACTGATGGTACATGGAAAGTCCCAGCTGCGCACATTTTTCAGAAAGATATGCCGCATTTGTGTTGACGATGTTTCCAAGCAGAAGCTCTGTTCCTACACAAATCAGTTCAACTACCATTTCTCCTCCAATCTGTACAAAAGTCCAAATACTTTCATACATTCATCCTTCTGTATAGCAAATCAGTCTAATCCAACATTATTTCTGTTCATTAAGAACCGCACGGTTTTTCCAGATATAATCCACCAGGGAGATCACGGTCAGAACCACTGCGATATAAATGAAGGCAGTTTCCAGAATATCAAACACGCCTCCGAAATTCGCGATCAGAAGAATGATCATGATCATCTGTGAGATGGTCTTCGCTTTTCCCCACCAGCTGGCCGCGATCACAATGCCGTTATCTACAGCTACCAGGCGGAAGCCGCTGATGATAAACTCTCTGGCAATGATGATCAGGACTACAACCGTGGAGATCAGACCGTTGCTCAAAAGGCAGATCAGTGCAGAACAGACAAGAAGCTTGTCTGCCAGCGGATCCATAAATTTACCGAAATTGGTTACTTCATTATTTTTTCTCGCCAGATAACCGTCCAGGGTATCGGTAAGACTAGCCACGACGAAGATCACAAGTGCGATGTAATTGTCATATGAGGTGATGTTACAGATCATAAATGCGACAAAAAACGGGATCAGAAGCACCCGGACGATCGTCAGTGTATTAGGAACATTCATTTTCATTCTGCCAGCTCTCCTATCAAATCATATTCCAGGGCTCCGGTAACCTTCACTCTGGCGAAATCACCGGACACCAGGGTTTCTGCCGTGTTGATGAAAAGATAGCCATCCACATTGGGGGCATCTCCGTAAGTACGGGCCACATAAGCATTCTCTCCTGAAACTTCACCCTCCACCATGGCAAGAAGCTCTCTGCCTACCATGTTTTCCGCTTTTTCAAAAGCGATGTCCTGCTGAAGCTCCATGAGCTCATTGCGCCGCTTCTGCTTGATCTCTTCCGCAATCTGGTCCGGCATTACAGCTGCCGGGGTATCCTCCTCCGGAGAATACGTAAATACGCCCAGGCGTTCAAACTCCACCTCATCCACAAAATCCATCAGTTCCTCATGCTGCTCCTCCGTTTCCCCCGGGAAACCGGTAATGAGCGTTGTCCGAAGAACAATATCAGGAATCTCCGTTCTCAGAGTATGGATGATATCCAGAAGCTCTGCTTTTGTGGTGCGGCGTCCCATACGTTTCAGGATCGTGTCATTCGCATGCTGGATGGGAAGATCCAGATAGTGGCAGATTTTCTTTTCCTCTTTCATGACCTGGATCAGCTCCGGATAGATTTCCTCCGGATAACAGTACAGGATGCGGATCCAGCGGATGCCTTTGATCTTACAGAGTTCCCGAAGCAGCCTGTGAAGGCTCTTCTCTCCGTAGAGATCCTTACCGTAAAGAGTCGTCTCCTGCGCTACCAGGATCAGTTCCTTTACCCCCTGTTCCGCCAGCGTTTCCGCTTCCCGCAGAAGATTCTCCATCGGAACGCTCCTGTAGTTTCCCCGGACCTTCGGGATGATGCAGTAGGTACAGTGTTTGTCACAGCCTTCAGCGATCTTCAGATATGCAAAATGACCGCCGGTCGTGAGGATCCGTCTGCCGTTTTCCGAAGCAAACCCTTCCAGCGGTTCCAGAACCAGTGATTTCTCATGCTTTTCCAGGGCAGCCTTGACTGCCGGGATCAGTTTATCAAAGCTGTTCGTTCCCAGAACAGCATCGACCTCCGGGATCTCATCAATGATCTCCTGCCGGTAACGCTGAGCCAGACAGCCGGTAACGATGAGTGCCTTGCAGGGACCATGTTTCCGGTACTCTGCCATTTCCAGAATGTTCTGGATGCTTTCTTCTTTGGCATCGCCAATGAAACAGCAGGTATTGACGATGATCACATCTGCCTCTGTCTCGCTGTCTGTCATGGTGAAATGCTCCTCTTCCAGAAGCCCCAGCATACGCTCGGAATCGACCAGATTCTTGTCACAGCCAAGAGAAATAAACAATATTTTCATAAAAACTCCTTATTGTGTTTTATTCATTGCTATAATTGTACTATTTTTCCGTCAAAAAATCAACCGCCACAGGAAGAAAAGAGCCCTCACTTTTACAGCAAGGGCTCTTGTTCAGACTTTCTTATTCCTCTTCTTCCAGCTCCTCCATGGGAACCTCATCTGCCTGAAGGTCGATGCCCGGCATATCAGATGCAAGCGTTGCAGCAAGCGCTGCCTCTTCATCTGCCTTATCTGCCTCCTCATCTTCTCCCAGGACTTTCAGCTTGCCAAGCGCCATCTCTTCAACGGCTGTGGAAAGCGGCTTTTTGCCCCTTGCCGCACAGTCAGATTTTGCTCCGTCAATAAGCTGACGGGCTCTCTTTGCTGTGGCAAGAACAATGGAATAACGACTGTTTACCACAGGAGTATCGCCCTCCTCGACGTCTCCGTTTACTACCTTTATCAGTTCTGTGTAAGATGGATGTAACATTTATTTTTCTCCTTTCCGAAACTTCTGCAGTTCCTCTCTGATTTTAGCGATTTTTTCTATATTCTGCTGCCGTGTCATCCGGCGGTGTTCACTCTTAATGATCTCATGAAGCTCTTCCACGCAGGTATCCAGCTCATCATTGATGAGAAGATAATCATAGACCTCCACACCCTCTGCTTCCTCAGAAGCACGGCTCAGACGGGCTTCGATCACATCCTGTGTCTCAGTGCCTCTGCCGGTAAGGCGTTTTTTCAGTTCCTCCCCATCGGGTGGTGTCACAAAAAGAAGAAGGGTATCCGGCCGCTTTTCCCGTACCTTCAATGCGCCCTGGATCTCGATCTCAAGGATCACATTTTTCCCCTTTTCCAGCTGCTCCTCTACATAAGCCCTGGGCGTTCCATAATAATGGTCGCAATATCCGGCATATTCCAGAAAAGCATCCTCCCGGATCATTTTTTCAAACTCTTCGTTTGTTTTGAAGAAATAAGCCTTTCCTTCTTCCTCGCCCTCTCTGGGCTTTCTCGTCGTTGCCGATACAGACAACGCATATTCTTCCCCATGAAGCTCAAAAAGACGTTTCATCAGGGTTCCCTTGCCAGCTCCGGAAAATCCGGAGAGTACAACCAGAATTCCTCTGTTATTCATCGTCTTCCCCTTTCCACTGCATCTCTTTTGCACCTGCCGACATGCGGCGGCCTAACGTATCCGGCTGAAGTGCGGAAAGGATCACATGATCCTCCTCCGTGACCAGCACGGCCTTGGTACGTCTTCCCTGGGTCGCATCAATGACCCTTCCGGCTTCCTTGGCCTTCTGGACCAGCCGTTTCACCGGTGCCGCATCCGGACATACCACAGCGACTACTTTTTCCGAGTTCACCAGATTGCCGAACCCGATATTTACAAATGCTGCCACAAATGATCGCTCCTATTCAATGTTCTGGATCTGCTCCCTCACCTTTTCGATCTCAGTCTTCAGATTGATCGCAAGATTGGAGGTCTGAAGATCATTTGCTTTGGAAAGAATGGTATTTGCCTCCCGGTTCATCTCCTGGGCAATGAAATCAAGTTTCCGCCCGATGCTTCCGCCCTGGAGCAGTTCCGTCTTCATTCCTTCGATATGGCTTCTCAGGCGGACCGTTTCCTCATCGGTACAGATCTTATCCGCATAAAGGATGACCTCTGCTGCCAGCCTGGATTCATCCATCTGGCTGTCAGTCAGAAGAGCATCCACCTTTTCCCTGAGACGGGAACGGTACTCTTCCAGTACATGCGGATAACGGGTCTCCACCGCATCCACATCACGGAGCATGCCATCGAGTTTTCCGATAAGATCATTTCTCAGATTCTCACCCTCTCTGGTACGTGTCTCCACAAACTGCTTAAGGGCTCCTCTGAGAGCTGTTTCCAGCAGCGCCCAGATCTCTTCTTCATCCACCGTCTGCTCTTCCATGACAAACACCTCCGGGCAGGCGCCCAGGACAGAAACGGTGATATCATCCTTCAGGTCGAAATGTTCCGCCATCCGACGATAATATTTCAGATATTCCCCAGCGATGTTTTCGTTGTATTTCAGAGAAAAATTATTCTCCGTATCGTCCTCACAGGTAATAAAAACATCCACCTTACCCCGCTGTATGTATTCCTTCATCACAGAGCGGATGGCGGACTCAAAGAAATTAAATTTCTTCGGCATTTTAATGTTTACATCGAAGTAGCGGTGATTCACCGCTTTGATCTCCACTGTAAACTTCCGGTTGCCCTGAACGTGCTCACAACGTCCAAAGCCGGTCATGCTTTTGATCATAGATATCGCTCACTTTGCTTTCGTCTTTTTGGCTGACCGCTGTTTCATCGAACATACGATACTACGCCATCTTCCTATCCATTATAGAGGAAACACAAGCCTCAGTCAACGAAAAAAATTATTTTTTCTTTTTCGGAATGCGCCCGGTCTTTTTCAGGATGAAATTCTGGAGCTTTGTAAAGATCACCAGCAAAACAAAGAAAAGGAGGATCGGAAGTACAAACATCAGCACCAGGACCAGAACAAAAACGATTTTCTCTCCGGTCGTGGACTCTGTCGTCTCCACTTCTGTTTCTGTTTCTGCTGCCTCTTCCCCCATTGTTTTCTCATTTTCTGTAAGAGTTTCTTCCTGTACAACTGTCTCGTTTTCCGCTGCCAGACATACAGGTGCCGCTATCGCTGTCACCAGAGCTGCCAGAAGGCAGAACAGCAAGAATTTTCTTCTTTTTTTCATTTTGTTTTCCTCCATTGCTTCTGTCTCACAGGCTTCCAGCGGATGCCTGCGAATTGCTCGCTGGAAAGCAATTCTACATTTCACCATTGTAGCAGACAATTTTCAAAAATGAAACCCCTTTTCTCTTGCGGAGCAGCAGTTTACCTAGTATACTGAAATACAGCGCCATTTTGAAAGGAGTGTTATCCATGGCATTAGACGGAATTGTAATTTCCAGCCTTGTAAAAGAATTTAATGAGACACTTACCGGTGGAAAGATCGCCAAGATCGCCCAGCCGGAAAATGATGAGCTTTTGCTCACGATAAAGAATTTCCGCACCCAGTACCGCCTTCTGATCTCGGCAGGAGCCAGTCTTCCGCTGATCTATCTGACCGGAGACAACAAACCAAGCCCCATGACGGCGCCGAATTTCTGTATGCTCCTCCGAAAGCATATTGCCAACGGAAAGATCTTAAGGATCTGGCAGCCGGGTCTGGAGCGGATCATCCATTTTGAGATCGAACATTTAAATGAGCTCGGCGACCTTTGTCACAAGGTACTGACTGTAGAGATCATGGGCAAACACAGCAACATCATTTTCTGTGATGACGGAAACCGGATCATCGACAGCATCAAGCATGTAGGCGCCCAGATGAGTTCCGTCCGGGAAGTTCTTCCCGGCAGGGAATATTTTATTCCACATACACAGGACAAAGAAGATCCGCTCACTATCACAGAGGAATGTTTCCGGGAAACCGTTCTGAGCAAACCACTTCCTCTTTCCAAAGCCCTTTATATGACTCTTACCGGTATCAGCCCCCTGATCGCAGAGGAGATTTGTCATCGGGCCTCCCTGGAATCAGACCGGAGCGCCAATTCCTTTTCTGATACGGAGGCCATTCATCTCTATCACACGCTGGCACGGCTGATGGAAGATGTAAAAAGTGGGAATTTCACTCCGTCTGTCGTCTATGACGGCCGGGAGCCTCTGGAATTTTCCGCAGTTTTGCTGACACTCTATCATGACAAACAGATAGAAACCTTCGACAGTATCTCCGTGGTACTGGAAAATTATTATGCCATGAAAAACACCATCACCCGGATCCGGCAGCGTTCTTCTGATCTCCGGCGCATCGTAAACACCGCACTGGAACGGAACCGAAAGAAATATGAGCTTCAGCTCCGTCAGCTCAAGGACACGGAAAAGCGGGAAAAATTCCGGGTGTACGGTGAACTCATCAACACCTACGGTTATGGTCTGGAGCCCGGAGCCAAAAAACTGGAGGCCCTCAATTACTACACCAATGAGATGGTGACGATTCCACTGGATGACACACTGACTCCTCAGGAAAACGCCCAGAAAAATTTTGAAAAATACAACAAAATGAAACGGACCTTTGAGGCGCTTTCCACACTCACGCAGGAGACCAAAGACGAGATCGATCATCTGGAATCCATCAGTACCTCTCTGGATATCGCACTTTCGGAAGAGGACCTCGTTGAGATCAAGGAAGAACTCACAGAATATGGCTACATCCGCAGAAAAGGAAATGCCAGACGGATCAAGATCACATCCAGACCCTTCCACTATCTTTCTTCTGACGGTTTCCATATGTATGTAGGAAAAAATAATTTCCAGAACGAAGAACTGACCTTCAAATTTGCAGTCGGAAATGACTGGTGGTTCCACGCCAAAGGCTGTCCCGGCTCACATGTCATCGTGAAGACAAACGGAGAAGAGCTTCCGGACCGGACTTTTGAAGAAGCCGCCCGCCTGGCCGCCCACTACTCCCAGAATAAAAAAGCCGACAAGGTTGAGATCGATTATGTGGAAAAGAAGCATGTCAAAAAAGTGGCCGGTGCCAAACCCGGGTTTGTCATCTACCACACCAACTATTCCATGGTCATCGATACCGACATCTCCGGCATCCAGCAGCTTACCTGAGCGGGAGAACACCCGCTCCCTGCTGAGCATTTGATAAAAAGAGGCTTACGTCACACAGATCTGTTCTGACGTAAGCCCTTTTTCATCTTCTTTTACATTTTTTCAAAACGTTCCACGTTCATTACAAAAATCGTACTTCCGCCAACCTCTACATTGATCGGAACCGTATAATTCATTCCCGGTGAGATCGGTCCACTGGGAGCTGCCAGATTGGTATACTTTACTGTCTTTCTTTCACCGGCATATTTCTGGATGATGGCAATGGCCTGATCCACCTTTTCATCCTCTGTACCGATCATCAGAGTCACATGTTTCCTTTTCAGAAAACCTCCGCTGGTTGCGATCTTTGTTACAAAATAACCTTTAGCCACCAGCTGTGCGCTGGTTTCCATTTCATCGTCTTTTCCAACGATCGCCATGATCATTTTCATAATGCAGACCTCCTTTTTCCTTTTTCCTATTCTACCACAAATACTTCCATCACTTCAAGATTAGATTTGTCCAGAATAGCCGAAAAGCCCGTCTCCCGCTGTGTTTGCGGAAGGCAGGCTTCTTTGCAGTTATTTATTTTGCAACGATATTGATGATCTTCTTCGGAACATAGATTTCCTTGATGATATTTCCGGTAAGCTTGTCACCCAGAGCCTCTTTACCTCTGGCAATGGCATCCTCTTTGGAAATGTCAGCAGGAATTGAGATCACGATCTTGGTCTTGCCGTTGATCTGAACGGGAACCTCGACCTCATCATCCTTCATGGCATCCTCATCATGCTCCGGCCAGGTGTTCTTAAATACAGACTCCTCATGGCCAAGCTCCTGCCACAGTTCCTCTGCCAGATGGGGCGCAAAGGGAGCGATCAGAACCACTGCTGTTTCCAGAGTTTCCTGATCAATGCCCTCTTTCTTGGCCATCTCGATCATTTTATTGTTATACTCCATGAAACCGGAGATAACGGTATTCAGATTGAAGCTTTCCAGACGCTGGGTGATGGTGTGTACCATACGGTGACGGAGCTTGATCATTTCCTTTGTCGGCTCTACAGTCTTGTCCTTATTGTCCATGACAAGACTCCAGAATTTGTTCAGGAAACGATATACGCCGTCAATACCACGGTCATCCCACTCGGCATCCAGCTCAGGCGGTCCTACAAAAAGTTCATACATACGAAGAGAGTCACAGCCGTAATCACGTACCAGATCATCCGGAGAAACGACATTTCCCTTGGATTTACTCATCTTGATACCGTTTTTACCGGTGATCATACCCTGGTTGAAGAGCTTATGGAAAGGCTCGTCAAAATCAACCACACCGATATCATACAGGAATTTGGTGTAGAATCTGGAGTACAGAAGGTGCAGAACTGCATGCTCAACACCACCAATGTACATATCAACCGGCAGATATTTATCTGCTTTTTCTTTGGATACCAGTTCTTTGTCATTGTGGGAATCCACATAACGGAGGAAGTACCAGGAAGAACCGGCCCACTGGGGCATGGTATTGGTCTCTCTCTTTGCCGGAGCGCCACAGCACGGACAGGTCGTGTTTACCCACTCGTCAATGGCAGCCAGCGGAGACTCACCGGTTCCGGTAGGCTCATAGGATTCCACATCCGGCAGACGGAGCGGCAGCTGATCCTCGGGAACCGGCACATTTCCGCAGTGCGGGCAATGAATGATGGGGATCGGCTCACCCCAGTAACGCTGACGGGAGAATACCCAGTCACGAAGCTTGTAGTTAACGGTCTTACGGCCGATGCCCATTTTCTCAATGATCATGGGAGCTTCCTGTTTCAGTTCTGCGGACTCTCTGCCATTCCACTCACCGGAATTGATCATGATACCGGAAGCCTGTGTATAAGCCTCTGTCATGTTCTCGATCTCTTTTCCGTCTTTTGCGATGACCTGAACGATCGGAATATGAAACTTGGTTGCAAAAGCAAAATCACGGTCATCGTGAGCCGGTACACACATGATGGCGCCGGTACCATAGTCAGCCAGTACATAGTCGGACAGCCAGATGGGAGTCTTTTTGCCGTTCAGCGGGTTGATGGCATAGGAACCGGTAAATACGCCGGTTTTCTCCTTATCCTGCATACGGTCTACATTTGACTTCATAGAAGCATCGAAAATGTATTTCTCCACTGCCTCTCTGGTCTCATCGGTAGCCAGGCTCTTTGCCAGCGCATGCTCCGGAGCCAGTACCATGAAGGTGGCACCGTGAAGGGTATCCGGTCTGGTGGTATAAACGGTGATCTTCTCCTCGCGGCCTTCTACCGGGAAATCAACCTCAGCGCCATAGGATTTTCCGATCCAGTCGCTCTGCATCTTTTTTACCTTCTCCGGCCAGTCCAGTTTATCCAGATCGTTCAGCAGACGCTCTGCGTAGTTCGTGATACGGAGCATCCACTGACGGAGATTTTTCTTTGTAACCGGGGTGCCGCAGCGTTCGCAGCAGCCGTTTACCACTTCCTCATTGGCAAGTCCTGTCTTACAGGAAGGGCACCAGTTGATGGGGAATTCTTTTTCATAAGCCAGACCTTTTTTGAACATCTGTACAAAGATCCACTGTGTCCATTTATAGAAATCCGGGTCTGTGGTGTTTACCTCCATATCCCAGTCATAGATAGCAGCGATCTCATTGATCTGACGCTTGATATTGGAAATATTTTTTGCCGTGGAAATGGACGGATGCTGTCCGGTCTTGATGGCGTAGTTCTCAGCCGGAAGACCGAAAGCGTCCCATCCCATGGGATGGATCAGATAATAACCCTGAAGCATTTTATATCGGCTCCACACATCAGAAATCACATATCCTCTCCAATGTCCTACATGCAGACCATTTCCTGAGGGATACGGGAACATATCCAGACAGTAGTATTTCGGCTTTTTGCCGTCGTTGACGTTTACAGGATGCTCTTCCCAGATCTTACGCCATTTCTGCTCAACGGCACGATGGTTATACGGTATTGCCATTTCTATTCCTCCTTGTATTCTCTTATGGGAACCTTCTTTTCGAAAAACTGTTAAACATTCGAAATTCGCTGGTTTCATAACTAATCACTAATTTTACTCATTTGACTTGCATTTGTCAATAGATGCGTTTATATTCTTATAATAGAAAAAAATCTTCGCAAAACAAACGCAAAGGAGACTACCCTATGAAATCGTCCTTTTTTGCAGATCTTGTGACCGGCATTTCCGGTTTTCTTTTCTGCCTTTCACTCAGCATCGTACTGATCCTTCATTTTCGTCCTCTGTATGTACAAGAGATCAAAGATCAGGAACTTTCCTCTCTTTCTTCCATGTCGGAAGCAGAAATCCTGGAACAGTATGACGCTCTGATCCACTACAATTCTCTTTTTTACCGGGGAGAACTTCACTTTCCTTCTCTTCCCATGTCGGAAGAGGGACGGATCCATTTCAGCGAGGTCAAAAAAATTTTTGACGCCATCCAGCTTCTTCTGATCTTCAGCACCGCCACGTTTTTTCCTCTGGCTTTTTTCCGGATACGGAAAAGGAGGTTTGTTTTTTTCCGGATCATCCCTTCCATTTCTGCCGTTCTGGCCTTTCTTGCCGCTTTCGGCGCGATCCTGGACTGGGATGCCCTTTTTACCGCTTTTCACAAACTGTTTTTCCGTAATGATTACTGGCTCTTTGACCCGGACACGGATCCTGTCATCACCTGCTGCCGGACAGCTATTTTCTACACTGTCTCGCCGGCATCCTCGTACTTCTGCTCTTTTTTTCTCTGCTCTCTGCCTTCCTCTGGCATTATTTTTCCAGGAAGGAGCGATAAACCGTACAGCCATTTCTTCCGTTTCTTTTTGTTTCATAAAGAGCTTTATCTGCACAGACATAAATGTCTTTATAGCTTTTTCCATGGTCCGGCCAGAATGCGAGCCCCATACTGCTGGTGATCTTTTTTCCCTTCAGTTCCGGAAGATCCAGTTCAGAAATGTGATCCCTCAACGTTTTGGCTTTTTTCAGTGCGATTTCTTCTGTGGCAACATTTTTCATAAGGACCACAAATTCATCACCACCGATCCGCCCCAGAAGATCACTCTCTCGGAACTGTTCCTTCAAAATCTTCCCAATCTCCTTCAGCACCTTATCTCCCACCGCATGACCATACGCATCATTGATTTCTTTAAAGTGATCGATATCCATCATCAGAAATGCCTGTTTTCCGGTGCATTCCTCGCTTGTGATCCAGCTTTTCACTTTATTTTCCAGAGCCCTGCGGTTAAAGATACCGGTCAGCTCATCGATCCGCGCATAATAAAGCAAGGCTTTCTGTCTCCGCCCGTTCATGACAGTGATCACCAGAAACAACGCAACTACAAGAAGAAAAAGAACAAAGGCAAGGATCAGCTCATACCTGCGGATAAAGCTGTATTTCTCCAGTGCAGCCTTCTTCGGCACCACATAGCAGAGCATCCACTGATTGATGGAAAGCGGCACATAATTCAGGTAATAAAGCGTTTCATTTTCCTCAAATTCTGTGATCCCGCTCTGTTGCTGTTCAAAATCCTCCCTGAGATCATCGGTATTTGTTTTTCCAAAAAACCGGAGACGCTCACAGCGGCTGTAAAAGTTATCTTCTGTACTCAGCATGCTCTCCACAGGATTTACCATATCATCCGCCGAATGATTCAGGGAGATCACATCCCCATTCTGCGTTACCAGGAACTGAAAACCTGTTTCATCATAAAGATCTTCAAAGACAAGGCTTCCCAGATACGCCAGATCATAAGAGCCTCCAAGTGCTCCCTTTACCACTCCGTTCTGATAAATAGGAACACATAAGATCACCCGCTGTTCTCCGTTGAGCTTACTGATCAGTGGATCACTCAGCGTCTGTTCGCCCTTCATTACCTGTTGAAAATAGCTCCGGTCAGAAACATCTTTCTCTTCTCCGGTATTATAGGTACTGAGACCGTTTTCATCAATGATGCTCACAGCCTCGAGATAGCTTTGCTTCTGAAGAGAACGGATCAGATTCAGATTCTCTTCATCCTTTAGATTCTCCTGCAGACCGGCATAATCAGCCAGACCTTCCATATATTTATACTGGACATCCAGGACGGACTGCAGATGAAAACACTGTCTTTCCACATAGGCGTACAATTCTTTCTCTGTGTTTTTTCTCACCTTTTTTCCGTTTATGCCAAAGAAGATCAGAATACTGATCATCATTGCGATCAGAAAGATACCGATGACAATGCCATAGTTTTTATAGATTTCTTTCCCTTCCAGATTTTTCCTCATATTTTCTCTTTCCCTTCTGGTTGGATTTCTTCCAGCAAAGCTGCGATGCGTGTTACCTTTCTTTTTCTCTGGTATGGATATACTCAGAGAACAGTTTGTAAACCGTTGCCGTCATGGGCACTCCGATCAGCATGCCCGGGATTCCCCAGAGCCCGCCGCCTACTGTGACAGCTGCCAGGATCCACATTCCCGGAAGTCCCACCGAACCGCCTACCACTTTCGGATAGATCAGGTTCCCTTCCAGCTGCTGCAGGATCACCAGAAAACAGATAAACGGGATCACCTGTCCCGGGCTGACTGTCAGGATCATAAACGCTCCTACAATCGCTCCGATGTAAGCTCCGATGATCGGAAGAAGAGCCGTCGCGCCCACCAGAGCTCCCACCATGGGCGCATAAGGAAAGCGAAAGATCAGCATACCGACTGTACAAAGGCTTCCGAGGATCACCGCTTCCGTACACTGACCGGCAATATAGCTCGTAAAGGTATGATGGGCCACTGTCACCACATGAAACAGCCGTGTATAATCTTTTTCCTTAAAAAACACCTTCAGGATCCTTTTCGCCTGATCCAGAAGTCTCTCTTTTCCCGATAAGAGATAAATTCCAAAGATCAGACTCATAAACAGCCGCACGATACTGCCCGTCAGAACTCCCACCAGTTCTACGGTAGAATTCAGGATATCTGTCAGGCTTCCCAGAAACTGCTGGATGATCTTGGGCCAGTCGATGGCAAGACTTTCCAGCCATTCCTTCAAAGCAGGGATCCCGCCGCTGTGGTTCACAGCCCATGTCAGACCTTTCTCCACATAGACCGGCACCCCTTCTCCCAGCAGCAGGACCGCATTGATCAGCTCCGGAGCCACTACCCGGATCAGAAGAAAAATGATCCCCAGCACGGCAACGATACAAGCCGCCATACAGACCGGTCTTCTGGTCTTCTCTACCCAGGGAGCATTCTTTCTGGTAAAGTAGTGTCTCTCCATGGCTGACATAATGATGTTCAGTACATAGGCAATCCCACAGCCCATTGCCAAAGGCATGGCTACTGAGCCCACCGTTTTCAGAAAACCGGTGATCTGTTCAAAATAACGGATCATCAGGATCAGAACAGCAATCAGCACCAGATACCAGACACTTTTTTGTTTTTTTGTTTTTTCCACAGGCTTCTCCTTTCCGTCACTGATAGTTCTGAATAACAATCTGCAGTGTCTTATTTCCCCTGAATTCATTGACAGAAGGATAGTAAGTCATAGAAAGAGCCACCGAAGACGGCCTTCCCTGCAGAAGGAGTTCCAGATCTGCTGCACCGAATTTTTCCTTCACATAATTTTCAAATCCCGGAATATCCCCGAAATACAGCGCTTCCATGGTGCAGCCAGAACTGTTCTGTACCAGCATTTTCAGCACGTTTCTGTTTCTTCCTATGATTTGCGCCCGTAAGATCTTCAGCTTTCTGTCTGCAAATACAGGTTTTGTATTTGCCTTTCCAAAGGGTTCCAGAACAGAAAGCTCACAAATCAGCTTTTCACTAATATAATCCAATGGCATGGGAACGTCAATCATTATTTTTGGTATCAGATCATCTTCCGTCAACTCTGCTGCCTCATTAATCGCTTTGCGGAAAGCTTCCACATTTTTTTCCGGAAGTGAAAGACCTGCTGCCATGGGATGACCTCCGAATCTGGTAAAAAGATGACTGACCTTGCACATTTCCTGAAACATATTGTAGGCCTCGATAGAACGGCCGGAGCCTTTTACACCATCTTCCGCCCTGGTAAGGACAAACACCGGCCGGTGGTATTTTTCCCGGATCCTTCCGGCGATGATACCAGCCAGACTCTCATGACAGGAGGGCAGATAGATCACCAGTACTTTATCTTCTTTTAAAGAAGTCTCTTCCACCTGTTCCACGGCTTCTTCCACGCCCTTGACCGTCATATCTTTTCGTTCATCGTTAAGGCTTTTCAGTTCTTCTGCCAGTGTTTTTGCCAGTTCGGGAGTCGGTGCCATCAGAAGCTTCAAGGCTCTTTTTGCCGTATCCAGCCGACCGGTGGCATTGATGCAGGGGCCGAGCACAAAACCAATATGATAGGCACTGATCGTGCCATCCGTCAGGCCGTTTGCCGCGATCAGAGCCCGGAATCCTTCGTTCTTCGTATGGTTCAGCCGTTTCAGGCCTTCCTTCACCAGGATCCTGTTTTCTCCGGTAAGATCCATTACATCCCCTACCGTTGCAAAGGCCACATTTTCCAACAGCGGATCCCATTCTTCTGCCGGGATATGAAAAGCCTCATAAAGACACTGGACCAGTTTAAAAGCCACGGCTGCTCCGCAGAGATTTTTATAGGGATAAGGGCAGTCTGACTGTTTGGGATTGATCAGGGCATCTGCTTTTGGGAGATTCTCCTGCGGTTCATGGTGATCTGTCACGATCACTGTCATGCCGTAATTTTTTGCCACAGCGATCTCCTGTACCGCTGCAATACCGTTATCACAGGTCAGGATCGTCTCCACACCATCTTTTCTTGCACGGTCGATAAGATGCTCATTCAGACCATAACCATCCAGGATCCTGTCCGGAATATCCACATCTACAGCTGCCCCGCAGCGTTGAAGCCCTGTCAGCAAAATGTAGGAAGCATTTACTCCGTCAATATCATAATCTCCGATAACCCGGATTTTTTTCCCGCAAGAGATCTTTTCCTGAAGGATTTTCACCGCTTTGTCCATATCCTTCAGAAGATGAGGATCCTGAAGCCAGGTCAGATCTCCATACAGATATTCCCGTATGGCATCCTCACCCACAATATCCCTGTTCCGGATCAGCCGGATCGTCACGGGATCAAGCTGGAATTTTTCCCCCAGCTTTCGAAAATCCGCCTTTTTGGCGGCAACCATCCATTTTTCCATTGTATGCTCCGTTCCTTGTTATACAAAAGGCTGCCCTTTTCAGGACAGCCTTTTTTTGCTGCAGACCATCCGGTCTGTTTATGCTTCTTTTTTCATCAGTCTCTCTTTCATTGTATACCAGAGAGCACCAGTGATACATACAGAAGAATATGCTCCACATACCACACCCACCATCAACGGAAGTGCAAACTCACGGATGGAAGGAACACCCAGAATGAATAGGATCGCTACCATGATAAAGGTAGTAAAGGAAGTATAAATACTTCTTGTCAGAGTCTGTGTGATACTGTTGTTTACCACATCGTAAATACTCTCTTTTTTGCCCATTACCTTCAGGTTCTCACGAATACGGTCAAAAATAACGATCGTTGCGTTGATGGAGTAACCAACAATGGTCAGCATGCAGGCAATAAAGGTATTTCCGACGGAAATACGGGATACTGCGTAGAACATCAGAACTACGAGCACATCATGTACCAGAGCCAGAACCGCACTTGCTGCAAAACGGATATCCTTGAAACGGAACCAGATGTAGATCAGCATACAGATTGTTGCAATGATAACTGCCATTACGGCATCTTTACGCATTTCGCTTCCAATGGTAGCAGAAATGTTCTCAGAAGCGATCAGAGAAGTATCCACATCAAAGTTCTCAGCCAGTTTATCATTCAGACTATTTCTCTCATCCAGGTCCAGTGTTCTGGTCTTGATGATGACCTGATTGGTTCCTGTTACCTTCTGTGTCTGGATGTCTGCGTCTCCAGTCACTTCCTGAACCACCGGTTTTACTTTGGAATCGATATCAGCGATGCTCATATCTTCATTAAAGGTCACATTGGTGGAGGTACCGCCTTTGAACTCCAGACTGTAGTTCAGGGCACCTTTGCCGGAACCGGAATAAATTCCCATGGTAACCGGTCCGAGAACGATCAGGATAATAGAAATGATAAAGCAGATCTTTCTCTTTCCAAGAAAATCGATGGGTTTTCTTTCTTTGGCTTCACCATAATATTTCTTGTCTCTTGCAAACAATGCATAGAATGCGAGAGTCAGATATCTGGAAATGACCAACGCACTGAACATGGAAAGTACGATACCCATAGCCAGTGTATAGGCAAAACCTTTTACGCTTCCGGATCCCAGGATACCAAGAACCAGGGCAGCGATCAGAGTCGTGATATTACCGTCCACGATTGCAGATAATGCTTTCTGGAAGCCGGTCTGAATGGAATTCAGGACGCTCTTTCCTGCAGCAATCTCCTCACGGATACGGGCATAGATAATAACGTTGGCATCCACAGCCATTCCGATACCGAGGATGATACCTGCGATACCAGGAAGCGTCAGTGTGATATCAAACGCATTCAGAGTCACCAGCATCAGAGCTGTATACAGCAGAAGTGCAATACCGGCAACCACACCCGGAAGACGATAAACAAGGATCATAAAAAGAATTACGATGACAAGACCGATTGCACCGGCGATCAGGCTGGTGTGAATGGCTTCTTCACCAAGCTGTGCGCCTACCACCTGAGAACGCAGCTCTTCCAGTTTCAGAGAAAGAGAACCGATACGAATGGAAGAAGCAAGCTTCTCCGCCTCGCTCTGACCGGCCATACCGCTGATCACTGCTCTTCCATCTGTGATCGCTTCATTTACTCTCGGAGAGCTGATCACTTCTCCATCATAAACGATCGCGATCTGTTTTCCAACATTTGCGCTGGTGGCATCAGCAAAAGCTTTTGAACCCTCGTCTGTCAGAGTCAGCTGTACAACCCATTCTTTGTTCTTCATGCTGTCCTGCTGAACACCTGCTTCTGCAGAAGCAACCTGAGAACCATCCAGTACAACACTTCCATCGGTCAGCTGAAACTCCAGAGAACCGGGTTTACCCAGTTCTTCCAGGATCGCATTGGCATCGGATACACCGGGGATCTCAATGTTGATACGGTCAGAACCTTCCTGATAAACCTGAGCCTCTGTGCTGTAGCCGTCTACACGCTGCTGCAGCTTATAAACCGTATCTTTCATCTGCTCCTGTGTCGGGCTCTCATCACCGACTGCCTGATAAGTGATACTTACACCGCCAGCCAGATCCAGTCCGGTCTTAATGTTCTTTGCGGAGCCGGTGCCCGTAGGACCGAATCCAATTGCTGCGGTAAAGGTCAGAAGTCCCAGGAACAGGGCTGTGACGATCACAACAGCGATCGCTTTGTTTTTCTTCATGGCTTTATTCTCCTTTTTCTTCATCCGCCAGGGCGGCTTTGATCATAATCGCGCACTCCACTCGCTTGCGCTCAAGCTCACAGCCGATGTCATAGGCATCGTTGATGGAGCCATGGAAGTTATAAGAATTGGCAGCACAGCCTCCGCTGCAGTAAAATCTTGCAAAACACTTCTGACATTTTTCCTTTGCATAAACATTGCAGCACTTGAATTCATCCTGGATCTCTGTGTTGACGATTCCCGTATCCACATTGCCAAGAAGGAACTTTTCATTTCCGACAAACTGGTGGCAGGGATAAAAATCACCCCATGGGGTCACCGCCAGATATTCGGTTCCTGAACCACAGCCGGAAAGCCGTTTGTAAACACAGGGACCACCGGAAAGATCGATCATGAAATGGAAGAAATTAAAGCCTCTACCTTCCTTCTCTCTCTTGATCATCTCTTTTGCCAGTCTGTCGTATTCTTCACAGATTTTCGGAACATCTTCCTCACGGATGGCATAATCTGCCTCCGGCGGAGCAACTACCGGCTCCATGGAAACCTGTTTGAAGCCAAGATCTGCATAGTGCAGGACATCTTCAGAAAAATCAAGATTATGGTGCGTAAACGTACCTCTCACATAATATCTCTGCTGGTCTCTGCTCTCTGCAAATTTCTGGAATTTTGGAACGATGAGATCATAACTTCCTTTTCCATTGCGGAAAGGACGCATCTTATCGTGAACTTCCTTTCTTCCGTCCATACTTAAGACCACATTTCCCATCTCACGGTTACAGAATTCCATCACTTCATCGTTTAAGAGTACACCGTTGGTAGTCAGGGTAAAACGGAAATTCTTATTGTGGATCTTCTCCTGCTCACGCCCGTAACGGACAAGATCCTTTACTACCTGCCAGTTCATCAGTGGCTCGCCGCCAAAGAAGTCTACCTCCAGGTTCCGGCGGCTTCCTGAATTGGCGATCAGGAAATCCAGAGCCTTTTTACCCACCTCAAAGCTCATGAGAGCCCGGCGGCCATGATATTCTCCTTCTTCTGCAAAGCAATACTGACAGGCAAGATTACAGTCATGTGCGATATGTAAACACAGAGCTTTTACCACGGTAGGACGTTTCTTAAAGTCCTCAATGGCCGGACGGTAACGGTCTTCTGTGAAAAGAAGTCCGCTCTCTTTCAGCTCCTGACATTCATCCATGGCAGCCTTGATCTCCTCCTCCGGGTATTTCCCTGCAAGGCTGTCCCGGATGGATGCAGGAGTTTCTCCATCCTGCTCCAGATATGGAATCACGTCATAAACGATATCATCAACCACATGAACCGCGCCGCTGTTGACATCCAGCACAATATTGTATCCATTATTTTTATACCGATGGACCACGATTCATTTAACCCCTTTCAAGCAATAAGCAGCGAACATAAGGTCCGCTGCCTATCTCGCATTTTTCTGATTATTTATTGTTTTCGCAGCTCTGGTTTCCTACTGTACAGGAAGTTTTACATGCGGACTGACAGGAAGTCTGGCACTCTCCGCAACCACCTTTCTTTAAGGTGTTCTGAAGTCTTTCTGTATTTAAGGTCTTGATGTGTTTCATTTCTCTAGCCTCCTTTTTTCTTAACTTTTGTCATTATAGCATAGGTAAATTCATTTTTAAAGTATTTTTTCTTTTTTACACACCTTTTTCACATTTTTGTGTTATACTGAGATCACTAACAGGGTTTGTAACCCGAAAGAAAGGAATCAGATATATGAAAAAACGCATTTCATATGCCCTTGGAGTGACCTGTACCGCAGCACTCCTTCTCGGAGGCTGTTCTTCCTCCTCCACATACGGAAAATATATGACGCTTGGCGAATACAAGGGCCTGGAGATCAGCAAGATCAAGGCAGAGATCACCGACGATGACCTGGAGCAGGAGATTTCCTATACGCTGGATGACAACACGGAATACTTTGAAACAGACCGGGCTGCACAGAACGGCGATATGGTCAATATCACCTACAGTTCCACGATGAACGGAGAAGCATTTGACGGCGGCAGCGGAGAAGACATGGACATAGAGCTGGGAGCCGGCTACCTGGAGGGTGATATCCTTCAGGACGCAGAGAGTGAGATCATCGGCATGAAGGCCGATGACACCAAGGAAATGGATCTCACCATTCCGGAGGACTACTATTTTGACGATTCTCTGGCAGGCCAGAAGATCCATGTGACTCTCACGGTCAACAGCGTCTCCGAGATAAAACGCCCGGAGCTCACCGATGAATTTGTGGCTTCCATCTCCGATTTTGATACCGTAGATGCTTATAAGGAAGACCTGAAAAAAAGCCTGGAAGCTTCGGCTGATGAGAATAACGAATACACAGCCGGCAGCGATGCGCTTACCCAGGTAGTGGAAAACAGTACCTTTAAAGGCTATCCGGACGATCTTTACAATAAATGTAAGGATCTCTATGATCAGACCAATCAGGCTTATGCAGAGATGCTCGGTCTGGATGTTTCTGATTTTGAAGGCACCGAGGAGGAAACAAAAGCTGCTGTGGAGAGCATGGTCTATGAGGACATGGTCATTACCAGTATTGCTGAAAAAGAAAAACTCACCGTTTCCGATGACGAATATCAGAAATATGTTGAAGACAATCTGGATACTTATGGGATGAGCAGTGTAGAAGAATTTGAATCTACCTATTCCAAGGACAGTGTCATGGAAGAGCTGCTCCGCGAAAAAGTCCAGAAGCTTCTGCTGGACAACGCCAAGATCACAGAAGTGAGCGAGGAAGACTATTATCAGGAATATGAAGGTGGAGAAGAATCCTCCACCGAGGATGTCATCGATGTCACAATGGATGAGACAGAAGACGTATCCACCGAAGCCGCTTCTGAAGCATAAGCGGTACATGCCAAAAGGAAAAGACAGCTCCCGCAGATAAAAAAAGGAGTTGTCTTTTTTGTTTTGACCACCTGTCAGAAATTATCCAGAAATTCCTGATTTACCCGACGCTGAAAATCACCACGGTAATTCAGGGCAATAAATCTTTCCCAGGCACCCTGAAGGAATTTTCTCCAGGACTCTTCTTCTTCTCTTACCAGGATCGGATAGAACAGGATCCCGTTCTTTCCTGCCGCCTCCAGATCAGAGGGTGCATCTCCGATCATCAGCACATGATCCTTGTCATAACCAAATTCCAGAAGCTTTTCCACCAGAATTTCTTTTTCGCCGCCTTCCTGGGTAAAGAATTCATTGACATAGGATTCCAGTCCGTTCTGTTTCCAGTCTCTCTGAACCTCTGCATTTCCACCTGCAGAAACCACGGCAATATCCGCCTCTTTTACGATTTCTTTTAAGACCTCTTTTACACCGTCGAATGCCAGAACCTCGCCCTCATGCATAAAATTCATGGAGCCGTTCACCAGTTCCGACCAGGCCAGAGCTTTCCGCATACACTCATTTCCGGTCTCCTCATAGGCTTCCTTTAAGCTCTCATCGGAAAGTTCCTCTGTGGTGGAAACCCAGTGAACGTAACCGGCGAGACCTTCGATCCGCTTGTAGTTTTCGTTGACTTCCTTCAGCATCTTAGCCAGTCCGCGGAAACGGTTGGTTCCTCTGTCCAGACTGTAGAGATTGATCTCTCTCCAGCGGGCTGTCAGCTCGATTTTATATTCTCCCAGTTCCCATACCATCAGCATACAGGGTGCCAGACATTTGTCATGCTTCAGATCCATCGTGTCCATAACACAGCCGTCTGAATCAATACATACCAGAAATTCTTTTCTTTTTTCCATTCGTTCCTCCACGAAATCACCTTTTCAAAGCCGGAAAACATCCGGTGATAACTTTCACCGGATGCTCCCTGCTGCTTTATTACTCAACGGTATTATTTACTTTGCTTGCTCTCTCTTCTACTTCCTTCTTCTGGATATCAGAAGGTGCCTGCTCATAACGGGCAAACTCATAAGAGAAGTCTCCGCTTCCGCCTGTCATGGCGCGAAGTGTGGTGGAATACCCGTAAAGCTCCATCGTCGGAATATCTGCTTCAATGATCTGGTTTCCTTTATGATCCGGATTCATTCCAAGCACACGGCCACGGCGTTTGTTCAGATCACCCATAACATCACCGGTATATTTATCCGGAACGATCACTTTCAGGGAAGAGATCGGCTCAAGAAGTACTGGTGAAGCTTCCATAAAGCCTTTCTTGAAGGCCATGATCGCTGCCGTCTTGAAAGCCATCTCGGAAGAATCTACCGGATGGTAAGATCCATCGTAAAGAACAGCCTTTACGCCGACAACCGGATAAGCTGCAAGAGGTCCGCGCTGAACGGCTTCCTGGATTCCTTTTTCTACTGCCGGGAAATAGTTCTTCGGAACGGCTCCGCCTACCACTTCCTGCTCAAATACGTACGGTTTATCCAGATCACCGGAGGGCTCAAAACGCATCTTTACATGACCATACTGACCATGACCACCGGACTGTTTCTTATATTTTGCTTCTACATCGGCATTCTTACGAAGAGTCTCACGGAAAGCCACTTTCGGTTTTACCAGTTCTACTTCAATCTTATATTTGGTAAGGATCTTGCTGATGATGAGCTCCAAATGCTGGTCTCCCATACCATAAAGCAGTGTCTGACGGTTCTCGGAATCGTTGACAGCCTTCATGGTCAGATCCTCCTGCATGATCTTGGCCAGAGCCTGTGCTACCTTATCATCATCGCTCTTGTTCTTTGCATAATAACGTTTGTAGGTATAGGGAACTGGAAGATCCGGTCTGCCATACTGGATCGGATTGTTCTTAGAGGAAAGGGTGTCACCGGTCTTTGCATCCAGTTTTCCGATCGCACCGATATCTCCTGCATGGAGCTCCGGAACCTCGATGGTGCGGCTTCCTTCCATAACATACAGCTTGCTGAGTTTTTCCTCTGTTTCTTTGGTCACATTGTAAAGCGTATCGTCATTTTTGATAACACCGGAGCAGACCTTGATGAGAGAATATTTACCAATGAACGGATCCACAATCGTCTTGAAGATCTGCGCAGACTTCGGTTTTGCGAAATCATAATCCGCCTCAAAGACTTCATTGCTCTTGGTCAGGATACCTGCTTTCTTTCTGTCGTTGGGCTTCGGGAAATACTGAACCATATCATCCAGAAGGTTCGCAATTCCTTTCAGCTCGGTGCTGGAGCCTAACGTTACCGGCACGATGGTTCCATCGTCCACGTCAGCAGTCAGCGCCATCAGAATCTCCGGTACAGAGAACTCTTCTCCACCGAAATAACGCTCCATGAAATCTTCACTGGTCTCAGCTACCGCTTCCAGAAGAAGCTCACGGTATTTCTCCAGATATTCCTCTGAATAGGAAGGGATCGGGCACTCTTCCTTCTGACCTTTTGCCAGATAACGACGACCTTTCTTCTTTACAACGTTTACATAACCGACAAACTGCTCATTCTCACGGATCGGAAGGTGAATGGGAGCGATTTTCTTTCCATATAATTCCGTCAGATCTTCCACTACCTGACGGAAGCTGGCATTATCCACGTCCATATTGCTTACATAGAACATTCTGGGGAGTTTGTATTTCTCACAGAGTGCCCATGCCTTCTGGGTTCCCACTTCCACTCCGTTCTTACCGGAAACCACGATGATCGCTGCGTCTGCTGCGGATGCTGCCTCTTCTGCCTCGCCTGCAAAGTCAAAATAACCCGGTGTATCCAGAATATTCAATTTCACATCACCCCAGATAACCGGCACTACAGATGTATTGATTGAAAATTTACGTTTGATCTCTTCTTTATCAAAATCGCTGATCGTATTTCCTTCTGCCACGCTGCCCAGACGGCTGGTAATTCCTCCCATGTATGCCAGTGCCTCTACCAGGCTGGTCTTACCGGAACCACCATGGCCCAGAACAACTACGTTACGAATTCTGTCTGTTGTGTAAACTTTCATACGATTTTCCTCCAATACTAGTTAGTTTTATAAAGCCCTGTGAAATATTTCCTCTGCTGAAACGGAATATTTCACGTATGGGTATATTGTACTAAAAAATCCATTAAATTTCAACTACTTTATTCATTTTTAACAAGAAGTTTTTGAATTTTTTTCAGCAAAATGAAATTCTTTTGTCACACTTCTCCTCAGATTTCCGGAAGCACAAACGGAACGCATTTTTTACACTTTAAAGTCATAAAGTATTGACATCTGAAACAGCTGATAGTACAATGAGTGAAGATTGCAAAAAAAGATGAAAAGGATGAAAAACAAATGATTATCGTAATGAAACCTCATGCTTCTTCCGACCATATCCAGGAAGTGAAGCATTTTATCGAAAACAACGGTCTGACTGCCCATCTTTCCCAGGGTGAAGAGGTCACCATCATCGGCGTAGTCGGCGATAAAAAGAAACTCACCGGCAAAAACCTGGAGCTTCTCCCCGATGTGGACCGTATCGTCCCGGTAACAGAAAGCTATAAGCTTTCCAACCGGAAATTCCATCCGGAACCAAGCATCGTAAAAGTCGGAAATACGGAAATTGGCCCGAACAACCTCACCATCATGGCCGGTCCCTGTGCCATTGAATCCGAAGAGCAGCTTATGACCATCGCCAGAGCTGTAAAAAAATCCGGTGCGACAATCCTCAGAGGCGGCGCATACAAGCCCCGTACCTCCCCCTACTCCTTCCAGGGTCTGGAGGAAGAAGGTCTTCGCTATATGAAAGAAGCCAGTGAAGAGACAGGTCTTGCCACCATCTGCGAAGTCATCAGCACCGCTTCTCTGGAAGCCGCTGTTAAATATGTAGACATGGTTCAGATCGGTGCCCGGAATATGCAGAACTTCCAGCTTCTGCGTGAGGTTGGCCGTTCCGGTCATCCGGTTCTTTTAAAGAGAGGTATGGCAGCCACCATCGATGAGTGGCTCAATGCTGCAGAATATATCATGGCCGAAGGAAACCCCAATGTTGTCCTCTGCGAACGCGGCATCCGCACCTATGAAACTGCCACCAGAAATACACTGGATATCAGTGCTGTTCCGGTGATCCGTTCCAAATCCCATCTGCCCATTATCGTAGATCCCAGCCATGCCACCGGCGTACGTGCCTATGTTGCTCCTCTGGCTAAATGTGCCATTGCAGCCGGCGCCGACGGTATCATGGTCGAGGCTCATAATAATCCAACCTATGCGCTTTCTGACGGTCCTCAGTCCCTGACTCTGCCTCAGTTTGACGAACTGGCTAAGATGCTGGACGCTTATGCGAAATTAGAGGGAAGGGAGTTCTTATGAGTGCCTTTACGGCCGGCTTTGTCGGCCTGGGTCTCATCGGCGGTTCCATCGCCAGAGCCATGAAGCATTATTATCCGGACTGCCGGATCCTGGCTTTCAACAGGAGCCATTCCACTCTGGATTATGCTCTGGCAGAAGGGATCATCGACGAAGCACTTCCCGCCATCAATGAAGCCTTTGCTTCCTGTGATTATATTTTTCTCTGTGCGCCGGTGGAAACGAATGCTTCCTGTCTGCCGCTTCTGAAGCCTTATATTAAGGAAGGAATGATCCTCACAGACGTCGGAAGCACAAAAACAGACATCCACCAGGCAGTGGAAAAGAACGGATTGAACCGTTTTTTCATCGGAGGCCACCCAATGGCAGGCTCGGAAAAGACCGGCATTAAAAATTCCAAAAGGATCCTTCTGGAAAATGCTTACTATATCCTGACTCCCACCAGCGAAGTGGATCCTGCCCTGGTAGAAAAATACAAAGAGCTGGTGATTTCCCTGAAGGCCCTGCCTCTGATCTTAAGCTGTGAGGAGCATGATCTTTCCACAGCCGCTATCAGCCATCTGCCTCATCTCATTGCTGCTTCCCTGGTAAACCTGGTGAAAGATTCCGATTCTGAGAAGCAGACTATGAAGACCATCGCTGCCGGCGGTTTCAAGGATATCACACGGATCGCTTCCTCTTCTCCGGAAATGTGGGAGCAGATCTGTGCCACCAACCGTGACAACATCCTCATCATGCTGAACCGTTACATAAAAAGCCTTGAGAATATCCGAAAAGAACTGACCGAATGCAACAAAAAAGAGATCCATGAGCTTTTTACAGAATCCCGGGATTACCGGAATTCCATTTCTGATTCTTCTCAGGGATCTCTTCCAAAAAGTTATTCTCTCTACTGCGATCTGGTGGATGAAGCAGGTGGAATCGCTACCGTAGCCACGATTCTCGCAACCAATGGTATCAGCATCAAAAACATCGGTATCGTCCACAACCGTGAATTTGAAGAAGCCGTCCTTCATGTGGAATTCTATGAGAAACCGGCACTGAAAAAAGCGGTCGATCTTCTCCGGAAATACCGTTACGTGATCTATGAACGTTAAGTAACCGTTCAGGGTCAAATGCAGATCTTCGGCTGCCTGAACAAATATCCTGAATACGCACACAACATTAGAAAGGGCTGCATATGAAATTTACAAAATCAGCTCCCCTCTGGGGAGAAATCACCGTTCCCGGTGACAAATCCATTTCCCACCGCGCCGTCATGCTGGGGTCCCTGGCAGAGGGAACCACCGAAGTGACCAATTTTCTGAAGGGTGCCGACTGTCTTTCCACGATCCGGGCTTTTCAGGCAATGGGGATCGATATCGAAGAAAAAGATGACACTCTTCTGATCCACGGAAAAGGTTTGGACGGACTGCAGGCACCAAAAGAAACTCTGGATATGGGCAACAGTGGAACCACCACCCGTCTTCTCTCCGGGATCCTGGCAGGCCAGGATTTCGAGACCACCCTTACCGGTGATGATTCCTTGAAAAAACGGCCCATGAACCGGGTCATCACTCCGCTTTCCCAGATGGGAGCAAAGATCGAAAGTCTTCCCGGAAACGGCTGTATGCCGCTTCACATTACCGGAAGCCGGTTAGACGGGATCCATTATACGACACCGGTAAAGTCAGCCCAGGTAAAATCTGCCATTCTCCTGGCAGGCCTTTATGCGGACGGTCCCACCAGTGTAACGGAAGCTGCGCTTACCCGGAACCATACCGAACTCATGCTCCGTTATTTCGGTGCAGAGATCACGACAGAGGGCACCACTTCTACGATCCAGCCCCGTCCTCATCTCGTCGGTCAGAAGGTAGAGGTACCGGGAGATATCTCTTCTGCTGCTTATTTTATTGCAGCCGCCCTTCTGATCCCGGATTCTCAAATCCTGATCCGGAATGTAGGCATCAACCACAGCCGTGACGGAATCCTCCGGGCAGTCCATGCCATGGGCGGTGATATCCGTCTTCTCAACCGCCGGAAAGACCAGGCAGAGCCGGTCGCTGATATTCTGGTGAGATCCGGTTCTTTGAAGGCTGCCGTCATCGGCGGTGACCTGATCCCTGCCCTGATCGATGAAATTCCCGTATTGGCCGTCCTTGCCTGCTTTGCAGAAGGCACCACTGTCATCAAGGATGCGCAGGAACTGAAGGTAAAAGAATCCAACCGTATCGATACCGTCGTATCCAACCTGAAAGCCATGGGCGCTCATGTGGAAGCCACGGAAGACGGTATGATCATCGAAGGAGGGCATCCTCTCCACGGAGCCCTGATCCAGAGCCATCTGGATCACCGCATTGCCATGTCCTTCGCCATTGCCGGTCTGGCTGCAGATGGTGAGACAGAGATCGACCATGCGGAATGTGTAGACATCAGTTATCCTCGCTTTTATGAAGATCTGAAGAGCCTGCAGATGGAGGAAGAGTAGAAGCTGCCAACAATTTTTCAAACAGTTTATGCATTTCCGGTTTTTTCCGTTTCAGTGAGATGGGCTTTCCATTTTTGTCAAGGAAACAATGAGCCGTTTCACCGGTACAACGAAGTTCTTCGGTCACCGCATCCGCAACTTCATAGGTAATGGAAAGACGGATCCCGTTATAGGCTGTTATTTTTACAGTGATCTTCACCTGCTCGCCATACCGCGTCATGCTCCGATAGACCGCATGCGCCTCCAGTACCGGACTGATGACTCCTTCGGCTTCCATCACATCATATCCCATGCCGGCTTTTTCCAGAACATCCGAGCGTGCTTCTTCAAACCAACGGATATAATTTGAATGGTGGACGATCCCCATCTGATCGGTCTCGTAATACTGTACTTTATGCGTGTATTCCATTTTTTCTGTTTGTTCCATGGTATCACCTTTCTTTTTTAAAATCCCCCTGAGGGCAGCTTTGCACAGTGCCCCAGGGGGATTTTTTTACCTTTTTATTCTATGATACCAGTGTCAAAAGGTCAAAAAGCTGTTCGTGCTTGCACGATAAGGCTTTTGAACTTGGGACACGCCAAA
>OLQE01000350.1_pt1 | contig 39284 bp, 35 predicted proteins | sample 1643161 | NCBI WGS metagenome assembly OLQE01 (sample SAMEA3136650, study PRJEB25190) | human gut metagenome
TGGTGAGTGCCTTGATTATTGAAATCGTCGAAATCATCGAAATTATTTGTCAGTCATAATCCTTCGGTTTTAAGATGCAGACTACAGGCAAGGGCGCCAAAAGCAAGGTCATGCCACTGCTGCTCAATAGAAAGAAAGGGAAACAATGAGGTTCTCGTTAGGAAAAATAATTGCTCTCTGCGGTGCTGCGGCGATGGTTGTTCCATTGGCAGCGTGTGGAACAACTCAGTCGGAAACTCCCGATGGGAGCGGTAAGACGGTTGTTAATGTTTGGGCTTGGGATAACAATCTTAAAGCTAATGCTAAGGTTTTCATGAAGAAAAACCCTAACATTGTCATCAAATTTACCAATGCCGGTAGTAGTAAAGATGAATACAAAGCTCTGAATAATGCTTTGGAAGCTGGCAGTGGAATTCCGGATATAGCCATGATTGAATATTTTGCGATTCCTGAGTATGTAATTAAGGGCTCTCTTAAAAATCTGAATGACTATGGGACTGCCAAATATAAGGATTTCTATACCCCAGGTACTTGGAATGCAGTGAATTTCAATGGCGGTATGTATGGTATGCCAGTCGACTCTGGACCAATGGCTTTTTACTATGACAAAGAGGTATTTGACAAAGCTGGCATTTCTGAGCCGCCAAGTACTTGGGATGAGTTCTATCAAGATGCAAAGAAGATTAAGCAGATTGGTTCATATATTACTAATGATCCAGGGAACGCCGGATTCTTCAATGCAATGGTCTGGCAAGCAGGTGGACACCCATATTCCACATCTAAAGACGGCACCAAGGTTACCGTCAAACTCACTACTGATAAAGGAGTGCAGAAATTCTGTGACTTCTGGCAAAAGATGATTGATGAAGGACTAATCGAAACGAAGACAAAAGATAGTTCTGATGATTGGTATCGTTCAGTTGGTTCCGGAGAATTTGCGAGCGTGATATCTGCTGCATGGGCTCCCGGCATGTTTTTAAACAATGCTCCGGAGGGTGCTGGAAAGTGGCGAATTGCTCAAATGCCAACGTGGAACGCCGGCGAGAAGGTAAGTTCTGAGAACGGCGGCTCCTCCCTTGCCCTGATGTCGTCATCCAAGAATGCGGATGCTGCGTACAAGTTTATGGAATTTGCCAGCACTAATTCTGATGCCATCATGTCCCGTGTGGACCAAGGTGGTTTTCCTGCTGATTTGAAGACCATGTCTAACGATAAATTCCTTAGCCAGACTACTATGGTGAACTCCGATGGAGACACGGTGGATTATTTTGGCGGTGAGAAGTTCAATGCTGAATTCGCCGAGGCTGCGAAGCGTGTCACATCTAAGTTCGAATTTCTGCCCTATGACGTTTATGCACGAAGCGTTTTCACCGACACTGTCGGGGCGGCTTACATGGGACAGACCACAATGAAGGAAGGTGTGAAGGCTTGGCAGGACAAGCTCGTTGAGCAAGGAAAGAGCCAAGGCTTTACTGTGAACGAATAAGGATAACAATGGCTGGAATCAAGGACGTGGCGGCTCTCGCAGGAGTTTCCATAAGCACGGTTTCCTATGTGATGACAGGGAAACGTCCCATAGGGGCAAATACCCGTCGGAGGGTATTGCAAGCTGCGCGGGAACTTGGTTACTTGGCGAAAAACGGTGGTTCAGCTCCGTTGAGTGGTGAGACTCATTTCGTCGCGCTGAGTTCGCCCGTCCATGATTCCACCAGCTATACCAACTATTGTGCTTATTTTCTAAATTTTCTCAAAGCGGCCAGGCGACTTGGCTATGAAACGTTGCTGTTGACTGAGGAAACAGGAGATGAGCAGCTTCGCTCTATCATCGATACTGGGATGGTGGATGGTGTCGCTCTTATGGATGTGACTATGAATGATCCCCGAATTGAATTAGCTCAGCTTTCAAGTATTCCGCTCATTTCTATTGGACATCCTATGAATGAAATAAATGTGCCATGCATTGATACCGATTTTATTGAAATGGGTGAAATGATCATGCAAACGCTTTGTCGTAATGGGCACAGCAGAATTCTGTTTGCAGGGGGGAAGGAGATTGATTACGAACGAAATGGAGGTGCAAATTACCTCATTCGACTCAGGGCATCAATGCATGATGCTGCTGCGCGATACAAGATTCATATAGATGAAGAGTTTACCGACGAGGATGATTTCGATGCTGCCGAAAACCTACTTGAGAGGTTCATCTCGAGTGAGAACACAGCAATTGTGACTCAAGGCGGCCCATTGTTCCTTAATAATCTTGTTGCTGCGACGCGGCAGCGTGGAATGAAGATTCCTCAAGATCTTTCGCTGATTTCAGCGGGAACATATACAGATTCCATAGGCAAGCGTCTGAGGATAGATGAATTTCCCTTAATGCCAGCAGAGTTGTGTCAACTGGGCATGAGCATGCTTGTTCGGCTCATGGATGGAACTCTAAAGGGAAAGGGAAAAGCAACATTGATTCATCCCGTATATAGGCAACGTGGATCCATAGCATCGCGTTGATGAAGAACTTGATTTAATAAGGAAACAAGATATGACTGATTTCAATCGTTCCGTCCTTCCCGACGCCGTGCGTTCCAACGGCGCGACCCCGAACCCGTGGTGGGCCAACGCGGTGGTCTACCAGATCTACCCGCGTTCCTTCCAGGACACGAACGGCGACGGCATCGGCGACCTGAAGGGCATCACCAGCCGTCTCGATTATTTGGCTGATCTTGGCGTGGACGTGCTGTGGCTGTCCCCGGTCTACAGGTCGCCGCAGGACGACAACGGCTACGACATCTCCGACTATCAGGACATCGACCCGCTGTTCGGCACGTTGGAGGACATGGACGAGCTGCTCGCCGAGGCGCACAGGCGCGGTCTGAAGATCGTGATGGATCTGGTGGTCAACCACACGTCCGACGAGCATGCCTGGTTCCAGGCCTCCCGGGACAAGGACGATCCGCATGCCGACTGGTATTGGTGGCGTCCGGCCAGGCCGGGGCATGAGCCGGGCACTCCGGGCGCCGAGCCGAACCGGTGGGGTTCGTATTTCGGCGGTTCCGCTTGGCAGTACGATCCGAAGCGCGGCGAGTACTACCTCCACCAGTTCTCCAGGAAGCAGCCGGATCTGAATTGGGAGAATCCGGAGGTTCGCAAGGCCGTGTACAGGATGATGAACTGGTGGATGGACCGTGGCATCGACGGCTTCCGCATGGACGTGATCACCTTGATCTCGAAACATCTCGATAGCCACGGACGGCTGCCTGGAGAGGTCGACTCGGAACTGTCCGAAGGAGAGATAGGCGAAGAGGGATACACGGACGCGAGCCCGTTCTGTTCCGATGGTCCGCGGCTCGATGAATTCCTCGCCGAAATGCGCCGTGAGGTGTTCGAGGGCCGTGAGGGCTACATGAACGTCGGCGAGGCGCCGGGCATCACTCCGGAACGCAACGAGTTCATTACCGATCCGGCCCACAAGGAACTCGACATGCTGTTCCTGTTCGACCACGTGGGCGTCGACCAGGAAGGTTCCAAGTGGAACACCGTGCCGTTCGAAGTCAGGAATCTGCGTGCTCGTCTTGCCGACCAGCAGGAGGCCGTGAGGAACGCCGGCTGGGCCAGCCTGTTCTTCTGCAACCACGACCAGCCGCGTGTCGTGTCCCGTTGGGGCGACGACTCTGACCGCGAGTCGCGCGAGTTGAGCGCCAAGGCGTTCGGCATGCTGCTGCACATGCACCGTGGCACCCCCTACATTTATGAGGGCGAGGAGCTGGGCATGACCAACGCCCATTTCACCAAGCTCGACCAGTACCGCGATCTGGAGGCCATCAACGCCTACCGCCAGCGCGTGGAGGAGGCCAGGTGCCAGTCGCCGGAATCGATGATGGCGGCCCTCGCGCTCATCGGACGGGACAATTCGCGCACGCCGATGCAGTGGGACGCTTCCAGGTACGCCGGCTTCACCGCGGCCGACGCGGCGACGGAACCGTGGATCGGCGTGAATCCGAACCATGTGGAGATCAACGCGGCCGAGGAGTTCGACGATCCTGATTCCGTGTACGGCTTCTACAAGAAGCTCATCGCCATGCGCCACGGCAACGCGACCGTCGCGACGGGCGAGTGGAATCTGGTCGCGGCAGACAGCGAGCAGGTGTATTCGTTCACCCGTACCGGCGGCGACGATACGATTCTCGTCATGGTCAATCTCACCGGTAGGACGGCGCGGGTGCCGGCGGAGGTCGCGCGATTGCTCGGGAATGGCGTGAGCGAGTCGCAGGTGCTGCTCAGCACCTATGATGCCGTACATGGCGTGAAGTCGATCGCTCGCGGCGAGCTTGCTCGTTGGGAGGGAGTCGTGATTCAGCTCTAATCGACTCAAACTGACTTCATGTTCACGCTCGACCTTACCCTGGTTGAGTGTGGACATGAAGTCAATGTCAGGGGCGTGTCTATCTCCCAGAGTGGCGTCTCTTAATGGGGAAGTCGATGTCCGTCAAATGTGAACTGGAGAACACTGGCTGGTGCAGGGCCATCTAATTTACTTAGCTACTAACTTAACGGCAAATCTTAAAAGGTGCAGCCTCGCATGATTCTGGTGAGAGGTTTTTCGTTGTTCCGTGCTGCGGATAAGCGTCATGTTGTTGTTTGACGTTCAATTGTCATATGGGTCGTGAGACTTTCCGCGCCGAAAGTGGTTCCGAGACGTTATGGCTACGTAGATGGTACGTAGGCTCTTCTATGGCAAAAAGCGCACTGAAGCGCAACGCCGCGAGGATCGAAGGGGAGACCGCATGCCCTCGCAGACATTGAGCGACAAGCTCAAAAGGATCTACGGGGAGATCGACCAGTGGCGCACGAGGCCGTTGGAGGACGAGTACCCGTACGTGTTCGTGGACGGTGTGTGGCACAAGCGTTCATGGGGCGGGCACGTGGAGAACGTGAGCGTCCTGGTCGCCATCGGAGTCAACGCGGAGGGGCATCGCGAGGTCATCGGCGTCACGGAGGGCATGAGGGAGGACTCGGCCAGCTGGGAGCAGTTCGTCCGCTCCATGATCGAACGCGGCCTGAAGGGCGTGCGCCTGGTAGTCGGCGACCGGTGCGCCGGACTGGTGGCCACGGTCGGCTCGATGCTGCCCAAGGCGAGATACCAGCGGTGCATGGTGCATTTCATGCGCAACGTGCTCTCCAAGGTCCCGCCGATCCACAGGGAATGGGCGTCCGCCGCCCTGAAGGCGGTATTCGCCATGGAAAGCCGGGAATCCGCGCTGGCCAAGGCCGAACAGGTCGCCGCGGAGATGAGGTCTAGGAGGCTGAGGGCCGCCGCCAACTGCCTGCGGGAGGGCGTCGGCGAGACGACGACCTACCTGCTGGACGAGTTCCCGGACGGGCACCGCAGGCGCATCCGCACGAACAACATGATCGAACGATTGAACCGGGAGATCCGCCGCCGCACCCGCGTCGTCGGCAGCTTCCCGGATGGCAGGAGCGCGCTCATGCTCATCTGCGCCAGGATCCGCTACGTCACCGCCAACGATTGGTCGAGCCGCCGCTACCTGGACATGTCCCGGCTCGACGGCATCATGCAATCAACCGACTGAAGTCATTCCCCCGACGACGGACCAGGCCACATTTGCGCAAAACATCGGGCACAACCTATCCGGGAAGCCCGAATCACAAAGTGCGCAAAAAACCGGGCCTTATCGCCGTCTATGCCGACTGTGATGCTTGCTAGTTTTCTTTAAACCATCACCCCGTGTGAGCTTGTGCGCACGCCTTTCAAGAATGTGCGTAGGTGTTCGCACCCCAACGGACGGTTGCATAACTGTCAATCTTGTTGTAAGCGCTTTTGATATCACAGCAGCCGACTAGTGTCAGTCAATCTGATGGGTCGACGACACTAGTCGGCTGCTGCTGTGGATCAGCGCCTAACGTATCACTTGCGCTGCCAATGCCGCTAGATGACCTCTGACATTAGCAGCATACCCTTAAAAATGGGCACTCATAAACGCTATCATCCCGGTAGTTTTATCATGTAAATCTTCTCGTAACGACCTATACGGTACGAACTACGATAGGATGTGTGCTCGTAGAACGTACCGTATTCGTAATCTCGTCTAGCCGTAGAACGCGCCACATTTGCAGCCAACGTCTACTTAACCTTCTTCGATGCGAAACGGTCTAGTATATTCTCCGCGTGATTATATTGCCGGCGGAATCTAATCCGACATGATTCCATCGTCTCTTACCGTATCGGTTTGACGACTGAATTGTCGCCGAGAGGACGGACCATGCTTTCTTGTTCAAGCTTTACCTCAAAGCTTGAAATTAACAGATGTTATTTCGTCGTATCCGACACAACAACTGTAGTGAAGGTTAGATTCCGAGAATTTCTTCAATTTTGTCAACAACTAAACTTGCGGCGTGACCTGTTTCATAGCATCCTTTCTCTTGCAAGAAGGTGTCTACTCGGTTGAGATACTCTTCATTGTCAAAGGAAGTAATAGCTGATACGAGATCATCATTTGTTTCGGCACGAGGGAAAGGTGTAGTGTCTAGATTGTAATAAAAACCTCTTTCTTGATCATAGTCACTAATATCGGGGGTATATAAATACAGAGGTTTTCTCGTCAGAACATAATCATATGCCCAACTGGAATAATCTGTTATACCAGCATCAGCAGCAACAAGTAAATCTTGCATTTCAGGATAGTCTGTTGCATTGATGAACCAGTCGTTCGATTCCATTTCTCTTCCCAAGGACCTGTTCTTGAAATGCATTCGAGCAAGAATAACCCATTGACCAGAGAAACGGTCTTCTAAAGCATTCTTAACGACTTCATAATTAAGATTGAAGCAGGAGGTATTTCCATTGTCTCGGAAAGTTGGAGCGTATAGAAGAATTTTCTTTTCAGGATCAATTCCGTAAAAAGAACGAACTCTTTCGGAAACGATAGGAAAAGATGCTTGATCAAACAATATGTCATTGCGAGCATGACCAAACTTTAGGAAAGGAGTTGTTGGCCAAAATGTCTGACGAAAAACGTTTTCTTCAAAAACACTATTCGTGACGCAGTAATCAGTTTTCTTCTTGCACTGCTTAGCAATGCGTAACCAATGCTTATTGCCAGAGAGTTTCTTAATACCGAGACTACCGTGCCAGGTATTAATGTACACTTGAGATTTCTTTTTTGGCATTCGATACCAAACGCAATTTAATGCATTGTCAATCCAGATCTTTGAAGTTGCTTGCTCTTTGAACATTGCTGCAGAGCCACGCTTGACTTTTTTAACAGTGGATGGCATGCGGTCTAATCCACGTGGCTTGCCTTTACTTGGTGTTACAAATACAATTTCTACTGGAAGATTACGTCTAACGATTTCATCAATGATATAGCTTGGATTGCAAGTATATCCATTGTCGTATGTCATGACAAATATCTTAAATGGATTAACTTCTCCATGACTAAAAATCATTTTTCGTGCTAATATAGCGAGTTGGCGTTCAATCGCCTCTCGAGTTCGTAAAATAACTTTGCCTTCAAGCAGGCTATCGATGAATTTCATTTATGCTCCTTAAATTTCTTTGCATTATAAGAAGAATACCAAAGAACTATCTCTCGACGAGATTACGATTCATTATCATAGGTTTTGAGTCTCACTCCTTGTACCTCTTTATGGTATATCACGGTATCAATCACCCGGTCGCTGGCGAGACCGCTTCGCTCAATTGCTCTGTCGATCGATGACGGGTGTGGCGAGTATGTTTCATATAGATTGTTTTCAATGGTGCTAAGTAGTTCACTGAAGGTGTTGCAAATGATTCCCGGTGCCATTTCGTCAATGGGACGCTGTACTCCTCTAATTAAAGAGTATGCTAGCTTATCCGGCGTGAAGAAAATGACAGGTTTCTTTAGAAGGATGTAATCATAGAAACATGATGAATAGTCTGTGATAAGGACATCTGTTATAAAGAATAAGTCATTAAGCTCTTCTTGCGTAAGATTGAAAATGCGTTGAGCGTATTTTGGAGGAATGATTGGTTGCTCTTTGATGAAATGGTGCATTTTGAACACAAAAAAAGAATCTGTACTAACGCATAACTGATATATTTCATCTAAATCTAACCACTGATAAGGATAGAATGCTTCCCGCTGGCCTGAGCCGCGAAATGTGGGAGCAAAAACAATGACACGTCCTTTTTGTGACCACATATACTTTTTTGAAAGTTGTCGAGTGATCTCGGTTTGCCTGTCGAAAAAATGATCCAAGCGAGGCATACCCGTTGCTAATAATGCTTCTTGCTCTATGCCAAACACCTCTGAGTAAATTTGACGCAGGTATTTATTGCCAACTAGCGCATAGGTATACTTGCGATGCGATGAATTATAGGGGTCAGGTGATCCTGTAAGTCCAAATCGAGCATATCCAACTGATTTGAATCCAACTCCCGCATGCCATATTTGAGTGAGGACTGTTTGTTTCGTTGGGGATATAAAGTTGAATATGGGAGTATAGTCATCGACGAATATATATTTACTTCTGGCGATGTATAGCAAATCCAAAAGCCAATCTATAGGGTGCTGTCGGCCGGAAAAAACATTGCGATATCTTTCTACAATTTTAAATGTTTCATTCATGTTCCGTTCGTACATTCTGTTTTGAACGGATTTCATGTTTTGGGTGGGTTCTGTACCGTTTTCTTTCAAAAAGAGTATTTGATTCTTTTTGGGGTGAATTACATGTGCGAGCATTCGATACAACAGTGAAAAAACATCTTTTTCTATTTGTCGAAGGCTATTGCTCCTTCGATGAGGATTTGGGTTAATTCGATAAAAGGATACTATAACCGTGACGTTCAATATTACATTGTTTTCCAATTTAGGAATCAGAGATATTGTATATGCGTATTTTCCTCCACCGTATCGAAATATGCGATCTTTGTTCTCTAATTCAAGTAAAACTTTATCTTCGTACAGTACTTTTGCTTCTGCATTAAGCGGCAAAGGAGTATTTGCATATTTTCGTAGACTCGAAAAAGGCAAAGCAATAATCTTCCAGTTGCCTGCAGATAGAACTTCTCTACCGCCAGCCACTGTTACATTTAACTCCGCAACAGAATACTCACCTTTTGATAATACGTTGAATGGGATGAGGCGGTGGGTCGCTTCATTGTATAAACAGAGCCTGTCGTCTCGTTTGGCATCTACTTTGTACTTGACTCTTAAGTAAGTCGCTTTCCAGTCGATGCTATGAACAGTGACGGGCATCTTTGTCTATATCCTTTGAGAATCAGGTACAACACGCAACGTTTATCATAGTACATTCTGATTATCCTGTTGTCCATCTCTGATTCATTCGTAATGCAGTGTTTGCTATGTCCTTGAGTTTTGGTGACGAACTGTGATGTTCGGCGAAGCGTGCTGAAATCCTTTGCACGTCGCTTGTAAGCAAGCGATATGCGATCTCACGCCGTTGCCATGCATGACTCTGATTCAGGGCTTACGGACAGCAATGGAAACATGATTGAGTATCGGTTAGATCCAAAGTTTCGACGTTTCATCAGAGACGGTCCGTGCCATGCGGATTACGGCTCTTCTCTCGTCGCCGGTGTCCACGTCGCAGTCGGTGCCGATGCGTTGTTCGATGCTTTACCGTTGATAGCGCTCTTAACCTATTGCCTACAGTGATTAGCTGTGAGCTCGTTTATCTTCCAACTGTGTCCACAGGCAGCTCCATATGACAGTCGGCACGGTTTGTATGACTTCTTTGTTGGTAGTTCTGGCCGATGCCGGTGTCGGCGTTTATCTTAAGCTGGACAACTTAGACCATCTCTTTCGGCAGACTCGTAGACGCTTCCAATAACGTCACATCTCTTTCAGGCTGTTTTCTAAGTGATCTCCAAGTCAGTGAGTGCTGCACTTTCGTTTAGACAACGAGCAATGCTTGCAATGTTGAACATCAAGTAAAATGCGCGTAAACTCATACTGAATTTGTGTAATGAGTGTTATCGTACGAAGATTGAACGGAGGAGCATGAACATCGCGGTGGTTTTCGCTGGCGGAACTGGCCAACGGATGAATTCCAAGTCCAAACCCAAGCAGTTCCTGATGCTTCACGGCCGCCCCATCATCATCTATACCCTCGAACGCTTCGAGCAGCATCCCGATGTGGACGCCATCGTCGTCGTATGTCTGAGCGACTGGATCGACGAGCTGAAACGGTATATCAACAAGTACGGACTGACCAAGATCGCATCCATCGTCCCCGGAGGGGATTCGGGGCAGGCATCCATCCGCAATGGTGTATATGAGGCGGCTCGGCTGTTTCCCTCCGATTCCGTCGTATTAGTCCATGATGGCGTTCGTCCGCTGGTTGACAGCCGAACCATCTCGGATTGCATTGACTGCGTGGCGGAGCATGGCAGCGCCGTCACCGTAGTCCCCGCGATCGAGACCATCGTGCAGAGCACTGGCGGGGTCATCGACAACATCATCGACCGCAAGCGCTGTCAGCTGGCACGAGCGCCGCAATGCTTCCGGCTTGGAGAGCTTCGCGAGGCTCATGAGCGCGCCTTGGACGAGGGCCTGACCGAGTTCATCGACTCCGCTTCGCTGATGGCGCACTACGGCCATACGCTGTATGAGGTCGAAGGCTCGTCGGCGAACATCAAGATCACCACGCCTTCCGACTACTACATCATGCGTGCCATCATGGATGAGCAGGAAGACTCCCAGTTCTTCGGATTCTGACGAATCGGAAAGTCACAAGAGAGGATTCGCAATGTTTGACCTTGCTTCGGAGTACGCGTCGCTCGCCCGTGACCTCGACCTCGATTGGGAGGCCCTGAACGGCTCCCATGTGGTGGTCACCGGTGCCACGGGACTCATCGGCTCGCTGTGTGTCCGCACCCTGTTGGAACGCAACCGCGCGGAACAAGCCGATATCACTGTGCACGCCCTTGTCCGCGATGCCGACAAGGCGAAGGCCATGCTCGGCTCGTATTCGCACGAGGACGGATTGCAGGTGCACGCCGTGCAGTTGCACGATATGCCTGATTCGGACATCCCCGCCGACTATGTCATTCATACCGCGTGCCCGACCGCTTCGAAATTCTTCATGGAACATCCCGTCGAGACCTTTGACGCAATCGTGTATGGAACCCGTTCCATGCTTGAGTACGCCCGCGCCCGCTGTGTGCGTTCGTTCGTCTACGTGTCCAGCATGGAGGTGTACGGCATGGGCAATGCCGAGTGCGGGCTGGACCATAGGCTGACCGAGGCGAACGTCGGATACGTGGACCCCTGCTCCGTCCGCAGCTGCTATTCGGAAGGCAAGCGCGCCGCCGAGAACCTGTGCGTCGGCTACCAGTCGGAATACGGCGTGCCGGTGAAGACCGTCCGTCTGGCGCAGACCTTCGGCCCCGGCATCCCCATGACCGATACCAGGCTATTCGCGCAGTTGGCCCGCAGCGCCATGGATGGCACCGATTTCGTGATGAAGACGACGGGCGAAAGCACTCGCATGTACGTATACACGTCCGACGCCGTCTCCGCCATCCTGACGGTGCTGCTTAACGGACAGGGCGGCCTTTCGTATAACGTGGCGAATCCCGAAACCTATTCCTCCATCAGGCAGATGGCCGACATGGTGCTCTCGCGTTTCTCGGATGGACGGGCCCACCTCGTCATCGACGTGGATCCGAACGCTCCCTATCCGCCCGAGCATCATCTGCCGTTGGACACCTCCCGGCTGGAGGGATTGGGCTGGACCCCGCAGGTCGGTCTGGAGGAGATGTACCGCCGTCTGATCGCGTATTTGGGATAGGATGCTGGATCGCATCGTGGTGGCGTGGATGACGTGCCGGGAGGATTAAGACGTGTTCGAGACTCTGAAACATATCGTCAGCGAGAACTGGCGGTGGCGCAGACAGGTGTGGGGGCTGGCGAAGATCGACCTGGTCCGTACCTATCGCGGTGCCGCGCTCGGCAAGGTGTGGCTGTTCGCCAAGCCTGCCGTATACATTCTGGTGTACTGGTTCACGCTGTCGTTCGGGTTGCGCAGCGCGTCGGATATCAACGGCAAGCCTTTCATCCTGTGGCTCGCTACGGGAGTGTTCCCCTGGTTCTTCATGTCGGACATGATCACTACCGGCAGCGATATCTACCATAAGTACCCGTATCTGGTGAACCGGCTGAAATTCCCGCTGTCGCTGATTTCGACGTTCTACACGTTGTCGCTGCTGATGGTGTTCGGCGGCATGATGGTGTTCACCATCCTCGCGTGTCTGTTGGCGGGTGTGCCGTTGAGCATCTATCTGATTCAGCTGCCGTTGGTGATGGCGCTGATGTTCGTGTTCTGGCTGGCATGGTCGGTCATGTTGTCGCCGTTGAGTGCGATCTCCAAGGATTTCGGCAATCTGCTGAAAACACTGAGCACCCCGTTCTTCTGGATTTCGGGCATTCTGTTCCCTCTGGATGCGTTGCCGCGCATCGGCCGGATCATCATGGCGTTCAACCCGGTGTCGTGGTGCGTGGAATCGGTGCGCGACTGCTTCGTCAACGACCAATGGTTCTGGATGCAGCCCAAGCGGTTCCTGCCGTTCCTGGCCGTCCTGCTTGTGGTGGTCATCCTGGCCCTGCACAATTACCGTCGTCTGTACACGGAGGTTCCGGATGTCATCTAAGGCTGTTTCCACGGTCACCAGACTGGGCGAAGCCACGGTGATCCGTGATGAGGATGTCTCGAACCCCATCGCCATCAGATTCGACCATGTGCGCAAGACGTACAAGCTGTTCAAGAACGATCGGCAGCGGCTGCTCGCCACGTTCTCGAGGCGCGTGAAATACGACACCATCAACGCCAACGATGATCTGAGCTTCATCTGCCGGCGCGGTGAATCGTTGGCATTGCTGGGAGACAACGGTGCGGGCAAGTCCACGGCGTTGAAGATGATCACCGGTGTGTGCTTTCCGACGTCCGGATCCGTGGAGGTGCATGGTCGTGTCTCGGCGCTGCTGGAACTGTCCGCCGGATTCGATGCCAAGCTTTCCGGCATGGAGAACATCCAGATGCGCTGCCAACTCTGGGGGTTGTCCAAGGAGGAATCGGAGGAACTGATTCCCGAGATTGTGGAGTTCTCCGAGCTTGGCCGATACATCGACCAGCCGCTACGCACTTACTCCAGCGGTATGAAGGCCCGTTTGGGCTTCGCATTCGCCTCGTCGATCCGTCCCGACATTCTGGTGGTGGACGAGGCCCTGTCGGTGGGCGACCGCAAGTTCTCGAAGAAATGCCGGAATAAGGTGCGCGACATCATGGCCAAGGAGGATGTGACTGTATTGTTCGTCACACATTCCACGAACATGGCGAAGGAATTCTGTCAGAACGGCATCGTCATCCAGCGCGGACATGCCGTGTTCTCCGGCACAATCGGCGACGCCGTCGATTTCTATACCAAGCAATAATGAGAGCTGTGGTTTTTGCTGGAAACTAATAACTTTTGACGATTCCGGGTATTGCGTGTGTTCTATACGTGAAATTATGGTCATAGAGGGAGCAGAGTCCGGACGATATTAAGGAGGTCTGAATGGGACAGCGTCAATATGTCTGCCAGAAATGTGGTTGCCGCGAGTACGTCAGTGATCAGTTCCAGGCTACCGGCGGCAACTTTGCGAAGATCTTTGATATCCAGAACAAGCGGTTCATCACCATCAGTTGTCGGCAGTGCGGGTTCACGGAGCTGTACAACTCGCAGACCGATGGTGGAATGAATGTGCTGGACTTCCTGCTCGGCTGACCTGCGACTGCCTATAGCAGAGCCGAGGAATAATTCTCAAACTTTCTTATACGACACCACTGCGTGCCCCGTCTGTGTCCCGAAACCTACAGAATATGCAACGGCGTCTGGCGCTGCCGGAGCCGGGCGGTTACAGTGGAACCATGAGGAGCAACGGCGCATGCCGCATATCGGGTGAGGTTGTGGAGAGACGATGAGGGTCTTCGACTTCGATGGGACGATCTACAAGGGCGAGAGCCTGTTCGACCTGTATCTGTTCAGCGTCCGTTACGAGCCGCGCGTGTTGAAATACATCGCACCGGTGGCCCAATGCGGCATCCGGTACAAGACCGGCCACGCCGAACTACAGACGATGGAACGCAAGCTGGGGCGCGTCATCCGCCGGTACCTGCAGGATATCGACGCATCGAAGCGCGTGGCCAGGCTGTGCGGCTCCAACCCGTCGCCAACGGTTCCGTCGAAGCGCGGCGGCGATCCCGTCGCGGCCTCCCACGCGGGACTGAACGCGCTGTCGGAGGCTTTCTGGAACCGCAAGTTCCATAAGATCAAAGCCTGGTACCAACCCCAGCCGGACGATGTCATCGTCACCGCGTCGTTCGACCTAACGGTGGGGGAGGCCTGCCGTCGTCTGGGCATCCGACACCTCATCGCCTCCACCATCGATCCGGAGACGCTGGAGATCTCTCACCTGAACTTCCGCACGAACAAGGCCAAGCGCTTCCGTGAAATCTACGGCCCCGACGCCGTCATCGACGAGTTCTACACAGACAGCTACCACGACCAGTCCATGATCGACCTGGCCCGCACCGCCTATTTGGTCAAAGGCAACAGACTCATCCGCATCAAGTGACGATGTGGCCCCACGAGGACTGATCCGCGGGATTCCATCTGCCGAACACGGGGCGGCGGCGGTCTATCGCGCTCCGTAGCATTGGTCTGCGGCAACCGGTGCGAACGCGCTCGCACGGCGCGCAACAACCGGAGACCGGGCAACGGAAGAGTACCGTCCTACCGTGGGACCGCGAGCGATGAAGGAGAGGCGTTGGAACCGCAGGCGTATATGGTCACGCAAGGGGAGGGCTTCCCGATCGTCTTCGCGCACGGCATGGGTGTCGACCATCGGTCGCTGATGATGCTGGACCGGTACTTCCCGGAGCGGACGCAACGCATCTACCTCGATCTGCCCGGGTATGGCCGCACCCCGGCGTTGGACGGCCCCGGCGGTCTGCCCGAGTACGTGGAATGGTTCTGCGGCGCGATCGACGATATCCTCGGGCCTCGCGCGCCGTTCGCCGTGGTCGGCAACTCGATGGGCGGGGTGCTGGCCCGGGCCATGATCGCCCGCAAGCCGCGCCGTGTGGCGGGGATTGCGCTGATCGCGCCGGTTATCGACCCGGTGATCGCGCACCGCCGTGTCGCCGAGCATGTGGTGAGCGAGCCGAACCCGGACCTGATGCACAAACTGCCGCTCGACCAGGTGCTGGATTTCATCCGCATGGGCGTCAACCAGGCGTTCGAGGCATGGCGGCGGTATCAGATGTACGTGCTGCCGGGCATCCGCGCCTTCGACCGCGACGCGTACGCCAAGCTGGAGGCCCGCTACTGGCTGGCCGAGGATCCGGAGCGTGCGTTCGGCACGTTCGAGGGGCCGACCGCCATCATCTGCGGACGGCAGGATCAGATCGTCGGCTATGAGGATCAGGAGGAGATCCTGCCCCACTATCCGAACGCGCGGTATGCGGTGATCGAGAACGCGGGACACAATGTCTACGTGGACCGGCCCGAGCAGGTCGGCGCATTGCTGCGCGATTGGGCCGGACAGCTGCCGATTCGTTAGGAGAGGGATGGAACAGTTCACGGTGGTGTTGGACCAGCTGATCGGGTTCGCGATCATGCTGGTCATCGGGTACATCTGCGTCAGGTGCAAGGTCTACGGCGAGAAGACGCTGGATGGCATCTGCCAGCTAATTCTCAAGGTCGGTATCCCGCTGATGGTGTTCTCCAACGCCACGGCCGGCGCCACCCGCGCCGACCTGTTCGACTCCGGCATCATCCTGGTGTTCCAGGCGGTCATGTACGTGCTGCTGGTCTCATCCACCTGGCTGATAGCCAAGGTCATGCGGCTGCAGGTCGACCGCGGGCACATGTTCCAGGCCGCGTTCATCTTCGGCAACGTCGGGTTCATCGGGCTGCCGCTGCTCATCGCCCTGTTCCCGGAGCGCGGCGCGCTGTTCTACTCCCTGATGGCGCTGCTCGACCAGTTCCTGATGTGGACGTATGGCGTCTGGCTCACCCGTTCCGAACGGACCCGCCGCGAGCGGCCCGCCGCATCGTTGTCGCAGCAATTGCGCGGGTTGTTGAGCCCCGGACTGGTGTCCGTGATCGTGTCGTTGCTGGTCATCCTGATCGGCATTCCGATTCCCGAGGACATCAACACGCCGCTGCACACGGTCGGTTCGATCTCCACGCCGCTGTCACTGATGTACATCGGCGGGCTGTTTGCGCTGCGCGACTGGAAGACCACGCTCAAGCAGCCCGAGGTGTATGTCGGCATCGTGGTCAAGATGCTGATCATCCCGATCGCGCTGTTCGCGCTGCTTACCTTCGTGCCGCCGATGCTGGGGCTGGGGACGATGAACGCGGATATGGTGCACGCCGTGACCGTGGTGTGCGCGATGCCGACGATGGCGGCGCTCGTCATGTTCGCCGAACGGGAGCGCAACATGCCCGAATACGCGGTCGGTCTGGTGCTGGTGACCACCGCGGCCAGCCTGCTGACGCTGACCGGCGTGTCCTATGTGGTGTTCTGATGCGGGATACTGGTGGTATGTTCGCGCTGTTGGAGACCCTGATCGCCGTCTACGAGACCGGGCAGTTCACCATCGCGGCCGATGAGCTCAAGGTCTCGCAGTCCACGGTGTCCTCTCGCATCGCCTCGCTGGAGGCCATGGTGGGCGCCCCGCTGTTCGTGCGGCACGCCAAGAGCGATGTGACCCCCACCGAGGCCGGCACGTTGTTGTACCGTGCGGCCACGCAGATCGGCGGCGTGTGGCGTGACGCCCGCGAGGAGATCGCCCGTACGCGGGCGAACCGCGAGCCGTTCTCGATGCTGGTCTCCCATACCGCCGCCGCGGTGCTGATTCCCTCGGCGTTGCGTGCAACGCTCGGCGAGTTGGACCGATTCGAGATCGTCGTGGCGGCCTCGAACTCGGATGGCATCCTGGAACGGGTGGGGCTGAAGGAGGCTCATCTGGGCGTGGTCGAGAAGCCGATCATCAGCGAATCAGTCGAACGCGTCACCCTGTGCGAGGACGAGCTGGTGCTGGCCGGGGACCCCTCGGGCGTATGGCTGGTGCGCGAGCATGGATCCGGTGTGCGCTACTACACCGAGCTGTATTTCAAGACGGAGGGTATCGTGCCGATGCACGCCATCGAGGTGGCGAGCAACGCCTCCATCGTCGCCGCGCTGGCGGCGGGCGTGGGCTGTTCGATCGTATCGCGCGCCGCGTGCCCCAGTGGGGTGCCGGTGCATGATCTCGGCCCGGAGTTCGTGCGGCGTTTCTACGCGCTGATTCCGCGGTCCGGCCTGACTCGCGACCAGCGTGCGCTGGCCGATGCCGTCATCGCGGCGCTGCGGGACGTCAGGCTGCGTTGAACAGCCTGTTCGCCAGCCGAACGGCGTTCAGTGGGCGCATTGTCGCTTCAGTGGGCGCCCCGGATGAGTGACCGAGGTTTCAAGGTGCCCGGAATGCCAATAATATCGGTCGGCTGGCACCGGTGGTGGACGCCCACTGAACGCATAATCCGCCCACTGAAGAACGATAGTTGGGTGTATGCGGTCCGGCGGGAACGAATGGTATCGAAAATCGTGATGATATTCATCGATATGTTCTATTTGACCGATGTTGGGCCTCGTTGTTCAATGGAGGCATGAGAGAGTTCTGCACCAAGTGGTGGAAGCGAATCGCGACCACCGATATGTTGTTCATCGCCGTGCTGACGCTGATTGCCTCGTTCGTCGGCACGTTCCTCAAGCAGTTCGACGGCTTCTCGCTGCTCGGCCCGCTGATCATCGCCCTGCTCATCGGCATGGTCATCCAGTTCCCGATCCGTTCCCTTTACGTCGGCACGAACGACTCCCGTCGTGCGGGCGTCAAGGATGCGGCGGGCCTGATCTCCAACAAGCTGCTGCGCCTGGGCATCATCCTGCTCGGCTTCAAGCTCAATCTGCAGGTGCTGTTCACCCAGGGCGTCAAATGCCTGCCGATCGCGGCGGTCATCGTCGCGCTGGTCATCGTCGTGACCTATCTGATCGCCCGTGCGCTCAAGGTCAGCCCGATGCTCGCCATCCTGACCGCGGGCGGTACCGGCATCTGCGGCGCGGCCGCCGTCATGGGTCTGTCCGGCTCCATCACCGTTCCGGAGGAGGACGAGGAGGAGAAAGCCGACAACGAGGTGATGGCCGTGGCCACCGTGGCCATCATGGGCACCATCTTCGCGCTGATCGAGATCGCGCTGTTCCCGGCGCTCGGCCTGACCCCCGCCCAGCAGGGCGTGGCCGCCGGCGCCAGCCTGCACGAGATCGCCCACGCGGTCGCTGTCGGCGGCGCGTTCGGCGAGGAGGCCCTGAACATGGCCACCATCATGAAGCTCAGCCGCGTGCTCATGCTCGTCTTCGCGGCCATCATCATCGCCATCTGGTGGGACCGCACGCACTCCACCGTCAAGCACGAAGGCAAGCGCAAGGTCGCCTTCCCGTGGTTCATGCTCGGCTTCATCGCCGCGTCGGTGCTGGGCACCTACGTGCCGTTCCTGACCGCCATCTCCGCCCAGCTGGTGGACGTGGCCTACATCGTGCTCGGCATGGCCATGGCCGCGCTCGGCATCAATGTGAACTTCAAGGCCATCGCCTCCAAGGGCGCCAAGGCCGTGCTCGCCAGCTTCATCGCCTCGGTGCTGCTGGTGGCGTTCGCGGTGCTGGTCGCCAAGCTGTTCTTCTAATTCCGGGTGCGCCCGGCTGAGGCGGGCGCACCACATGCCGCGGGGTTCTCCGAATCATATCGGAGGGCCCCGTTCGCATATGGCGGCGCGGCCGGCCGTCCGCGTCCGGTATTCGGGTTGCAGGGGGCTCACGCGCATATGGGCGGTCTCGTTCCGCATGTTCGCTCACGGTAAAACGGCGGAAGTATGAGGCCGGTATCCGGTTGGTGGAAGTGAACGTCAAGGATGCGAGCCCGGAAGGGTTCCGGGGCCGGCGGCAGCCACAACGGTTGCGGCCAAGGCCCTCTCCGAGTTAAGGAGTGTGTTCGACGATGGCTATGTTTCCTTCCCTGATGCATGATTCCCTGTTCGGCGATCTGTTCGACGACCCGTTCTTCACCGGGCTGCGTCGCGTCTCCGGCAATCCCGACACCGTGGTGGCGGGCAATATGATGAACACCGACGTGCGCGAGACCGACAAGGGCTACGCCGTCGATATCGATATGCCCGGTTTCAAGAAGGAGGATATCGCGGTGGAGCTGAAGAACGGCTACCTGACCGTCAGCGCCCATCGTGATACGCACCACGATGAGAAGAACGACAACGGTCGCTGGCTACGCCGCGAGCGTTACGTCGGCTCCTGCTCGCGCAGCTTCTACGTCGGTGATAACGTCAAGGACAGCGACATCCACGCCAGCTACAAGGATGGCACGCTGTGCATCGAGCTGCCGAAGCCGGAAGCCCAGCAGCAGGTCGAGCAGAAGCACACCATCGCCATTGAGGGCTGATTGGCTGTGTGATTGCAATCCGGCGCGTTCGCGACCGGTGGGGCCGGTGGTCGTCCGCATTCGCATGGACGGCCACCGGCCTCTTTCCGTTGCTGCGGACATGTGTCGTGTGCGGATGCGTTTGGAATGAGAGCGGGCCCTGTTCCGATGGTGTTTCGGAACAGGGCCCGCTGTGGTAGGTCTAACGAGGTTGGTCTTACTTGTTGAGCAGGCGCTTGATGCCGCTCCACACGGTCTGGGAGAGCGCGTAGTGGCCGAACGAGGGGTCGGTGGCGGCGAGCGGGGAGCGCAGGGCCTGGTCCATCATCTTCTGGTTCATCATGGTTGGTTCCTTTCATTGTGGCATCCGTCTTGGTCTGCGGGTGCCGTGTTGGTGATATTCGATCTTCTGTTGTGGCAAGCACAGCTTACGTCCTCCGAGCCGCCGGTTTCCTGCTGAGATTTCCAGAAAACTATCAAAAATATCGGGTATTCTTGAAATAAAGATAAAGAAATGGTGAAGAACGGAGGGGATGCGATGGCGGAACCGGTGGTCAGCGAGGCCAGACTGCGTTATCTCGACTTCCTAAGCCGGGAGGACCGCGTACGGCACCATCGGTACGTGGAGGAGATGAAGCAGTACGAGCTGATGAAGAACGGCGACCTCTCCGCCATCGGCGAGAGCGCACGGTTGTGGACATCCGGTCTGTACGGCCATGTCTGCGACGATCCGCTGCGCAACGCGAAATACCTGTTCGTCACCTCGATCACCCTGGCCACGCGGTTCGCCATCGAAGGCGGCATGGACGAGGAGGACGCCTACAACGCCTCCGACCTCTACATTCAGGACGTCGACCGCTGCGCCACCACGGATGAGGTACGCCGGCTGCACGCCGATATGATGACCTTCTTCACCTGGGCTATGGCCGACATGCAGCGCGGCGAGGTGCATTCCACCGCGGTCGTCGAATGCATGGACTACATCCGCTACCACCTGCACGAGCGCATCACGGTGCCGATGCTCGCGAACCACGTCCACCTCAATCCCACATACCTGTCGGAACTGTTCGCGCGGGAGACCGGGGCCACGATTTCGCAGTACATCACCGACCAACGCATGGAGGCGGCGCGCAACATGCTCAGGTATTCGCAGTATTCGGTCGGGGAGATCGCGCAGATCCTGGCGTACCGTTCGCCCAGCCATTTCGGCAAGGTGTTCAAGGACCATATGGGCGTGACGCCGCGCGAATACCGCAACGCCAATGCCCAGGCCGGCATCTGGCCGGAATAGCCGGCTCCCGGGGTTCGGCGCCATGCGGGCATTCGGGCGTGCGGTCCGGCCATGGTCGTCGGCGCGGTCACGATGCCGAAGGTCCGGCGGACGCTGCCACATGCCCAACGGCTTCATATGGCCGTCGGTGCGTCTGAGGCGCCGAAGGTGAACGCGGCATGTGCCTCCGGTGAATTCTGTACGGGCCCATCGAAAAAACGTGCCCGGTCGCGCCGTTGTTCGACTACGGTGGAATCGGAACGGGTCCGCACGTCTGATGCGGACTCGATCGATATCGGTACGGCAATCGACGAGTTCAGGAGGAGCGACCATGGGGATGCCGTTGGACCTGTATGTCATCCGTCACGGCCAGTCCGAGGCGAACGTCATCGTGCAGGCGGGGGAGCAGGGTGATAACTCCCTGTACACGCAGGACAACGTCACGGTGCCGGACCGCTCCTGGCGTCTGACCGCGATCGGGCGCAAGCAGGCCGATTGCATCGGGCGATGGCTGGTGTCCCAACAGGAGCTGTTCGATCGGTACCTGGTGTCGCCGTACGTGCGCACGCGGGAGACGGCGGCCACGATGGCCCTGCCCAAGGCGCGTTGGGAGGAGAGCCGCGTGCTGCGTGAACGCTCATGGGGTGAGATCAACACCATCACCCGGGACGAGTTTCGCACCAACTATGCGCGCAACTGGATGTTCAAACGCACCGACCCGCTGTACTGGCGTCCGCCGGCGGGTGAATCGATCGCCGACGTGGCCGAGGACCGTGTCCATAACCTGCTGACCTCGTTGAACCGCAGGGCTGAGTCGGAATCGGTGGTGGCGGTGACCCATGGCGATTTCATGCTGGCGCTGATGCTCACGCTTGAGGACATCTCGGACGAGGAGTTCCTGCGCCGTGCGGACAGCCCCGAGTGGCAGATCACCAACTGCACCTGCCTGCACTACTCGCGCCGCGATCCGCATACCGGCCGCACCTCGCAACGCGTCCGGTGGGAGCAGACCGCGCGTCCGGTGCTGGATGAACGGACCGGGCGTTGGGAGGTCAAGGTCGAACCATGGCGCGAGTTCACCAAGCCGATGCTGTCCAATGGCGATTTGGTTGATGTCGTGCACTCCGTCGATCCCCACCTGTGAGCCGGATCTGATCCGATAGTCGCAGTTGCGCTGTGGCACTGCGACTTTTGGTCCAGTTCGCTAACGCCATCTGACCCTTCTGCGGCAGTGGTTTGGTGTTGCTGCGTCTTTTGGTTCAGCTGTCTGGTCTGATCTGGCCCTTTTGCGGCAGTGGCTTGGAGGTGCTGCGTCTTTTGGTCCAGTTGGCCGGGTTGAACTGGCCCTTTTGCGGCAGTGGCTTGGTGGTACTGCATCTTTTGGTCCAGAAAGGCGATGCGATCTGGCCCTTTTGACGCAGCGCTGTGGTGTTGCTGCGGCAAAAGGGTTTGGGCGGCGATGGACTAGGCGTGTCGCTATACTATTCTGCGGCGCGCGGACGGAGTGTTCCGCGCTGAGAGAGTTCAAAGGAGATAAACAGATGACGAATCTGTTCAGCTGGGCCATCCATGGCGATGGCAAGACGCTGCATCCCGGCGAGGTCGTCGAACCCGATGAGCGTCTGACCTGGGGCCGTACCGCAGGTATCGGCGCCCAGCATGTGGTGGCCATGTTCGGCGCGACCTTCCTCGTGCCGATCCTCACCGGCTTCGATCCGTCGACCACGCTGTTCTTCACGGCCATGTCGACCGCCCTGTTCCTGCTGATCAACAAGAACGTCCTGCCGAGCTACCTGGGTTCGTCCTTCGGCTTCATCGCCCCGATCACCGCCGTCACCACGGCGAACAAGGGGCTGGCCGTCGCGAGCTTCGGCATCATGGTCACCGGTCTGCTGCTGGCCCTGATCGGCCTGCTCGTGCACTTCGCCGGCTCCAAGTGGATCGACGTGGTCATGCCGCCGGTCGTCAACGGCGCCATCGTGGCCATCATCGGCTTCAACCTGGCTCCGAGCGTGTGGAACAACTTCCAGCTCGCCCCCGACACCGCGCTGGTCACCCTGGTGGCCGTGCTGGTCATCTCCGTGCTGTTCAAGGGCCTGCTGGGCCGTCTGAACATCCTGCTCGGCGTCATCGTCGGCTACATCTACGCCTGCTTCCGCGGCCAGGTCGACTTCTCCGCCGTGAACGAGGCCTCCTGGATCGGTCTGCCGAAGTTCCACCTGCCGCAGGCCGACTTCTCCATCCTGCCGATGTTCATCCCGGTGGTGCTCGTGCTCATCGCCGAGAACGTCGGCCACGTCAAGTCCGTGGCGCAGATGACCGGCCGCGACTATGACGACAAGATGGGCACCGCCCTGTTCGCCGACGGTCTGGGCACCGCCATTGCCGGTTTCGGCGGCGGCTCCGGCACCACCACCTACGGCGAGAACATCGGCGTGATGGCCTCCACCAAGGTCTATTCGACCGCGGCCTACTGGTTCGCCTCCGGCTTCGCGCTGCTGCTGAGCCTGTGCCCGAAGTTCGGCGCGATCATCAACACGATCCCCGCCGGCGTGCTCGGCGGCGTGACCACGCTGCTGTACGGCATGATCGGCATGATGGGCGTGCGCATCTGGGTCGACAACCACGTCAACTTCGATAAGTCGCTCAACGTCATGACCGCCGCCATCGTCATGATCATCGGCATCGCCGACTTCACGTTCGCGGTCCAGGGCGTGCAGTTCAACGGCATCGCCATCGGCACCATCGCTGTGCTCGTCGCCTACCACGGCCTCAAGGCCATCGGCAAGGCCACCGGCACCATCGAGAAGGATGATCCGGACATCAAGTGATGACGGTCCATCCGAACACGGATGACCGACTCCCGTGGGGCGGCTCGAAAAGCCGCCCCACATTCATATCCCTGCCTGCGTCCTGTGATGGGGCACGAACGCGGGGCGATTGAAGGACGGACGTGGGAAGCACTCCCGCGGCATGGTTCGTGATCGACTTCGCCGACACCTCTCGTACCGGCCGGGGGCCCGCGGTCAAGAATCGGCTACCATGCCATGAGGTATTGATCCTTGTCGGTGAAGCACCGCCGATACACCAGCAGCATGATGATCGTGTCCGCCAGCAGGGTCAGCGCCGAGATCGCGGCCAGAATCACGAACTGGTACTTCGCCGCATCGAACGGGTCCCCGCCGGCGATGACCTGTCCCGCCATCATGCCGGGGATCGTCACGATGCCGCTCGACGCCAAGGAGGCCGTTGTGGGCAGCAGGCCGAGTCTCAACGAGGAGACGATCGACGGGCGGGCCGCCTCCCACGTCGTGGCGCCCAACGCCAGCATCATCTGGACCTCGTCACGCCGCTCCCGCATGCTTTCGAAGAACCGCGTCAACCCCACCGCCAGCGCGGACACCGAGTTCCCCAGCAGCATGCCGGTCAGCGGCACCACCAGCTGCGGGGAGTACCACGGCGTCGGACGCACGATCAGCTCGGCCACCAACGTCAGCATCAGCAGCATCGTGATGACCAACGCCAGCAGCACCGGGCCGGCCATGCCCCGCGGCACGCCCTTGGCCCGGGACAGCGTGATCTGCACGCCGGCCCCCAGCATGACCACGATCAGCAGTGCCACCAGCCAGGGATTGTCGGCACGGATCACGAACCCGATGATCAGTCCCATCGCGCACAGCTGCAGCAACGCGCGGCAGGCCGACCACAGCAGCGTCCGTCCGATGCCCAGCCGCATCCGCCACGACACCGCGGCGGCCGCCACCACCATCAGCATGGCCGCCAGCAGTCCCCAGACGTCGATGGGGTAGTAGGTTCCTCCGTTCATGTCACGCCTCCTCTTCCGGCCGCGCAGTACCGGCCCGTGAACCATCGGGGTGCACGCCGTCAGGGTGCGTTTCGTCACCTTGCGTTCGGCCGGCCCGTGAACCATCGGCATGTACGGCGGCCTGTATATCGGTGCTGCCTGAATCGGGGGTTGCGTCGTTGCCATGCAGCCGACCGTCGCTCAACACCAGCGTGCGTGAGGCCGCTCCATCCGGTGGCCGGTGCCGTATGCGGATGATCGCCATACCGTCATGCGCCGCCCGCGTCATGATTGCGGCGACCTTGGCCGCGTTGCCGTCATCCAATCCGGCGTCGACCTCGTCGGCCAGCAGCACCTTCGGACGGGTCAGCAGCGTACGCGCCAGCGCGACGCGCGCCGCCTGACCGCCTGACAGATCGTGCGGCGGCCGGTCCAGCTCGATGTCGCCGCAGCCCAGCGCATCCAGCATCCGGCTGATCGCCGCGTCGTCCAAACGATCGGCTGTGTGGCGGTCGGCACCTCGGAGCAATGACGGGAACCGTCTCCGGCCGCCGTCATGTCCGTCCTCCGAACCGTTCGGACCGCCGGCGCGAACGGCCAGCGTGAACGGCAGACGGATCGCCTCGGCCACGGTGCCACCGGTCAGGATGGCCTGCTGCGGCAGATAGGTGACCTGCGTGCGCCACTGCTGCGGGGTGAACACGGATGCGGGCCGCCCCTGCATGGTCAGATCGCCGGATGCGTGCGGATTGAGCTGCGCCAGCGCGGTCAGCAGACTGGACTTGCCGGAACCCGAAGGACCGGTCAGATCGACGATCTCGCCGGATTCGACCTGCAGCGACAGGTCGCGGAACAACACGCGTTCGCCGTCGGACGACGGCAGGGTGCAGAACAGGTGTTCGGCGCGTAATAAGGCTGTCATGTCGCCAGTGTAGGCGGGGTCGGTTCGGATGGGGTAATGGGATGTGTGTTGCCGGTGCGGTGCGTGCGGTGCGTCAGCGTGCGGTGCGGTGCGGCGGGCAGGCACATGTCCGCAGCTGGCATGGAAGCGATGCCGGAGTCGTACCGGTTCGATACAGTGAAGGGCGATTGGTTCCGGCAAGACAGGGAGGTCGTGATGGACAAGCGGATCGCAATCGTGACGGGCAGCGCGTTGGGACTGGGGTATGAGCTCACGCGGCAACTGATCGAACGGGGATGGTTCGTGTGCGGCGTGGATTTCAACGCCGCCAGACAGCAGGAGCTCGCCGAGGCGTTCGGCCCCGACCGCTATCGGGCGTTGACCGGCGACATCTCGGATGAGACGTTCGTCAAGGCGGCGGTGGCCGAAGCTGCGTCGATCGGGCACATCGATCTGCTGATCAACAACGCCGGCCAGCCGTCGTTCAAGGTGCCGACCGCGTACGAGGCCGCCGACGTGGACAAGTGCCTGAAGGGATTGAAGGGGATGATCCTGTTCAGCGTCGAGACGTTGAAGGCGGATGGCGAGCGAGACCTCAAGATCGCCAACGTCATGAGCACCGCCGCCACACGCGGCAACGCCAACGAATCCGTGTACTGCGCCACCAAGTGGGGCGAGCGCGGCTACACCGAAAGCCTCAAGGCCGCCTACAAGGGCACCAGTGTCAAGATCGTGGGCGTGTGCCCGGGCGGCATCGACACCGAGTTCTACCGCGACAGCCACGACTACGTGTCCGAGGAGAAGCAGCACACGTTCATGAGCCCGGCCGACTGCGCCAACGTCATCCTGTTCAACCTGGTCAACGATGCGAACCTGACCGTCTCCGACATCCTGATCGAACGCAACTACGTGTGAGCACGGGCGCATCGAGCTGGATGCCGTACACGCACGTGGCTGGCCATTCCTCCGGCTGTCCTTGAGCGTGGCCTCATATGACGCCGTATGCGTTCGCGGACGGCACAGTTTCCTCCGTCGGCGATCGAGACGACTGCCATATGCGTGAAAGGCATATCGGCTATGTCGCCGCAGCATTAGTGATTCGATCGTCGTGCGGGTAAGAATGAAGCCGTATGGCTTCGTCCCCATATCGACGGAGTCGATGAATCCGATCAGGAAGGAGACGCCATGAACAATCCGAGCCTGTTCCCGATGGGCGAGCCGAACGACGCCTACGCGCGGTATTTCATCGGCCAGAGCTACCTTGCTCCGTTGCTGAACAAGGAGATCTCGTTGTCCAACGTCACGTTCGAACCGGGATGCCGCAACAACTGGCATATCCACCACAACTCGCCGCAGATCCTGATCGCGGTGGGCGGCGTCGGCTACTACCAGGAGTGGGGCAAGCCGGTGGTCGCGATGCAGCCGGGCGACGTGGTGTACGTGCCCGCCGAAACCAAGCATTGGCATGGTGCCACGCCGCACGCCTCGTTCGCGCATCTGGCGATTATGATTCCGGGCGCGGATGTGAGCAACGAATGGCTGGAGCCGGTGGACGACGAGACGTATTACGCGCTTGACGCGGAGGCTACACGCGCCTGAGCGGCGGGTGCGCGTCGAGGCGGTCCGCCCGCGGATATGAGTCGGGGCTTGCGGAATCGATGTCCGCAAGCCCCGACTCGTTTGCCGACGGGTGATCGACGTTGGCTGACGCCGGGATTATGCCTGATGGCTGCCGTCGCCGTTGTCGTCGCGCCGGCCCGGCAGCAGCGAACGCATCATGTCCGGGATGCCGTCCTTGACAATGTCGATGAGGAACGACGAGACGAACACCGTGACCAACGAGAAGGCGATGCGCTGGATCGGAATGTAGGTCAGCGACAGTCCCAGCACGGTCAGGTCGGTGAACAGGTAGGCGCGGGCGAGCCGCCAGTGCGTCACATGGGAGATGACGAGCGCCAGGGCGTCGTCGCCGCCGCTGGAGCCACCCTGGCGTACCACCAGACCGACGCCGATGCCGACGAACGCGCCGCCCAGCAGCGCCGCCAGCAGCGGCATGCCGGACAGGTCGGGCAGCATCGGCGGGAACAGGTCCCACAATCCGAAGAACAGGGACATCGACGTGGTCGAGACGATCGACAGCAGGATGAATCGGCTGCCGAGGAACCGCCACGCCAGCAGGTAGCAGGTGATGTCCAGCGTCGGGGTGGTGATGGATGGCGGGATGCCGAACCAATGGTCGAGCAGGAGCAGCATGCCGAGCACGCCGCCTTCGGTGATGTCGACGCGTTGGTGGATGTTGTGCAGGCCGAACGTGGCGATGGCGGTGCCCAGCATGATGAGCAGGATGCGCTTGAACGTCAACGTTTCGGGGATTTTTCGCAACATGTCGTGGACCTTGGCCCATGGCATGGATATCACACCTTTCTGTCAATGATGCCGATGACCACGCCGATCAACGCGGGAATCAGCCATCCGATCTGCAAATCGTTGAAGGGGATGGCACCGACCACGGCGTCAAGCCAGCCGAACGACACGCCGAGCAGCGTGATGAGCTCGGCGAGGCAGTTGATGATGCTGACGACGCCGGCCAGCAGCACCGCCCAGAAGTAGACGCGCGGGAAACGTTCCGAGAATACGCCGTGGACGAGCGAGAGCACCACCAGCACGATGGCGATCGGGTACAGCGCCGACAGCACCGGCACTGACACCTTGATGATGGTGTTGAGGCCGGCGTTGGAGACCAGGAAGCTGAACGCGGCGAAGACGGCGCTCCAGACGCGGTAGGAGACCGGATGCCCCATTACGGTGGGGAAATGGTTGTGGAAGAACGTGCCGCAGGTGGAGATCAGTCCCGTGCAGACGTTGAAACAGGCGGTGACGAAGATGACGCCGAGGAACGCGGTGCCCACCGGCCCGAACGCGGAGTGCGAGAGATTCGTCAGCACGGTGGCGCCGGTGTCGGTGGTCGGGTCGACCGGGGTGATCGAGCCGGAGACCATGCCGATGAAGGCGAGCGCGCCGTAGATGATGATGAGCAGCATGCCGGTGCCGAGCCCCGCGTAGCCGGTTTCGCGGCGGTTCTGGGAGACGCTGGTGATGCCCATCTGCCTGACGTTGGCGGAGATGACGATGCCGAAATACAGCGCGGCCAGCAGATCCATGGTCTGATATCCGTCCAGGAATCCGCGGGACAGCTGCAGCTGCGCGTAGTCGCCGCTGGGTGAGGGGAAGCCGTCATGCGGCATGATCAGGCAGGCGACGAACAGCACGGCGATCATGATGAGCAGCAGCGGGCCCATGAACCGGCCAAGGGTTTTCGAAAGGATCTCCGGACGCTGCGCGAGGAAGAACGACAGGATGAAGAACACCGCCGAATAGACCAGCTGCGTGATCCAGGTGGGGACGCCGGGGGTGAACGGGACCACCATCATCTCGAAGGACGTGGTGGCGGTGCGCGGAATGGCGAAGCAGGGGCCGATGGTCAGGATGATGGCCAGCGCCAGCACGATGGCGAACTTCGGGGAGACACGGTCAGCCAGGTACTCGAACCCGCCGGCTGAGGAGACCGCCAGCACGCCGAGCACCGGCAGGCCGACGGCGGAGATGATGAACCCGATGGCGGCCAGTGGCGTGGCCGATCCGGCCTGCGCGCCGAGGAACGGCGGGAAGATCAGATTCGCCGCGCCGAAGAACATGGAAAAGAAGGTGAACGTAATCAGGACGCGGCTGCGGGAATCCAGGCGTTCCCGCGTGGCGTTGGCCGCCAATGGCTCCTCGGTGTCTTCTCTCATGAGCACTACCGTAGTACGCCCCCGTCCGAATGGTGGAATCGGCCGGCGCGCCCCGCATCGGAGTGCGCCGGCCGCGATCGCATCGGTAAGACCCGGTGTGTCGTCAGCGGAACGAACGCAGGCCGGCCACCAGCCGTCGCATGCCCTCGTCCACACGCGCGCGCTGCGTCGCCGCGTTGATGCGGATGAAATATCGTCCGTTGCCGCCGAACTGGGCGCCGGGGGAGAGCATGAGCCCCTGATCGGCGAGCAGATGGTCGCACAGCCGTTCCGTATCGTCGGTCAACGCCGAGCAGTCGAGCCACAGCAGGTACGTGGCGTCGCCCTCGACCAGCGAAACCCGTCGCGCAGGGTCGGCCGATGCGTTGTACCCGTCGATGGCGGCGCGGACCGCGCGCTTGTTCTCCGCCAGATACGCGCGCAGTTCGTCGAGCCAGGGGGCGCCCCCGGTGAACGCGGCGACGGCCGCCGTGATCGCGAAGGCGTTCGGTTCGGCCACCTCATCGGTGTTCAGGCCGCGCCACACCTTGTGCCGTAATACGGGATCCGGCACCATGACGGCCGCGGTCTGCAAACCCGCAAGGTTGAACGTCTTGGTCGGTGCGATGCAGGTCACCGAGTTCATCCGGCAATGCTCGCTCACCGAGGAGAACGGCACGTAGTCGTACCCGGGGTCGGTCAGGTCGCAGTGGATCTCGTCGCTGACCACCGTCACATGGTGCGTCCAGCACAGTTCGCCGATGCGCGCCAGGGTGTCGCGGTCCCAGATCTGGCCGGAGGGGTTGTGCGGGTTGCACAGGATCATCAGCGTGGTCTGCGGGTCGGCGAGCTTGCGTTCCAGGTCCTCCCAGTCGATCGAGTAGCGGGATGCCTCGGCGTCGTAGACGAGCGGCGCCTCAAGCGCATTACGGCCGTTGTTGAGGATCGAGTTGAAGAAGATGTTGTACACGGGCGTCTGGATGACCACGTTCTCGGCCGGTGTGGTCAGCTTGCGCACCATGCTGGAGAGGGCCGGGATCACGCCGGTGCAGAAGATCAGCGACTCACGCTCGAAGGTCACGCCGTGGCGGTCCCGCCACCAGCCGATGTAGGCGTCCGCCCACTCGTCGGGCACGATCGAATAGCCGAAGACGCCGTGCTCCAGCCTGCGGCGCATCGCCTCGCGGATCGGGGGCGCGGTCTCAAAATCCATGTCGGCCACCCACATCGGCAGCGCGTCGCCGGCTTCCTCCCACTTCAGCGAGTAGGTGCCGGAACGGTCGGTCAGGACGTCGAAATCGTAGGTCATCGGTTCTCCTGTCGGCTGGTACGGGCGCCCTGTCGTGATGCCGCATGCTGGTGCGCGACGGCAAGGCGGATACGTCGCGCACCGCGGGAATCGCTCAGCGGTCCGTGGTCTCGATGACGGTGGCCGCGGGGTCGATGCGCGCCGGATCCAGCGTGATCTCGCCGATCGATCCGGCCTTGATGCGGCCGCCCGCCGGGTTGAACACGCTGTCGATATGACCCTCGATCTCGGCGTCGACCGTCGAATACTCGAACGCCAGGTTCGTATGGTTGAGCCGGCAGCCGCGCATCACCAGATTGTCGATGTAGCACAGGCCCTGCAGGCTCTCGATCGTGCAGTTGATCAGCGTGAGGTTCCGGGCGTTCCACCCCAGGTACTCGCTGGTGATGAACGAGTCGCGCACAGTCACGTTCTCCGAGTTCCAGAACGCGTCCTTGGTGATGAGCCGCGAATTGGCGATCTCCACGTTCCTTGCGCCGTCGAACGAGTACCCGCCGACCAGGCGCAGGCCATCGACCTTCATGTCCTCGCAGTTCATCGCGAAGTAGTCGCCGTGCACGGCCACGTCGTCCAACGTCACGTCGCGGCAGGACCACAGGGTCTCCTCGGCGTTCGGGAACTCCACATGCCGCAGCGTCACGCCGTTGCAGCGGCGGAAGTTCTTCGGGGCGACCACGGTGGAGTCCTCCACGGTGATGTCGTCCGTGTACCACACGCCGGCGCGGCCCATCTCGAACCAGGTGCAGCCGCGCACGGTCACGTCCTTGCAGTACCACAGCGGATACTTCCACTGGAAGGAGCTGTTGATCAGCGCGATGTTCCGGGCATGCTTGAGCGGGGATTCGCCTTCGGCGAAAATCGTGTCGACGTAGGTCACGCCGTCGGCGGCGAACGCCGCGCGCTCGCCGGTCAGATACCCCTGCTCGACGCGATCGGCGGTGTCGGCGGCCTTGCCGTTGTTGGGGTTGGTGGGTTCGGTCATCATACGTCCATTCGTGATGGGGAGTCGGGATTGTAGTCAGTAACGCTGCTCGGGATGATAACCCCGGCGAGGATGATGCGCAAATGCTTGGGTTGAGTGGCATTCATGCCAAATGGGCATGGGATGGGTCGTGTCCGGTCCGCGTCGTCATATGGCGCGGCGGTATGGTGCTGAACGTCTTATGCCGCCTGTTCCGGCGAGAAGGTCACCGACGCAGTGCCGGCGCCGAGCGCGTTGGACAGTCGCCCGGGGTCGGCGATCGAGCCGATGCGCGTATAGGAATACGGGGTGCGGAAGGTCTGGTAGAACAGCACGATGCAGTCGCTGCCGTAGAGCATGATGTCGCCCGCGTGGATCGTGCCGACGCGTTGCGGTTCCGAGGTCAGGGGACTGTCCAGGTAGTGGTACTTCTCGTTACCGTTGAGCTCGTCCATGGTCAGGGTCGTCGGCAGCAGGTCGAGGAAGGCCCGTGCGGTGGCGTTGTCCTCCAAGTGCGCCGTGAACGTGGTGCCGTCGATGTCAATGTCGATGATGGTCATGTCGGTGTCCTGTTCGATGGTGTGTGCGCCGCCGGTTGTGGAGTCGGCTGACGGGGTTGATGAGCACGAGGCCGCAAGGGCGAATGCGACGGCGGCCGTCATCGCGGCGATGGCGCGTGCCGTTGCTGTGAGTCTGGTCATTGGCGCTCCTTTCCGTGAAGCGATGTTCTGCAGGATACGGAATGACGGAATCCATATCAAATGTCTATGTGCAATGGAAATATATACTTGTTTGGTATGGGAGCGACGTGGGGCCGACACCCGACAGTGGGGTCCGGCGCATTGGATTCGATCTGATGCACTCGGCCCGTGCAAGCGCCGTTCCCGGGAAATCATTCAGGAGGCCGTGATGGCGCATAACCGCAATGGCGGCATGGAGCTGCGGATTCTGCGGTATTTCCTGGCGGTGGTGGAGGAGCAGAGCATCACCGGTGCCGCCGAATACCTCGGCATGTCGCAGCCGTCGCTGTCCCGTCAGTTGCGCGAGTTCGAATCCAGGCTCGGCTGCACGCTGTTCGAACGCGGCAGTCGGACGATCACGCTCACCCTGGAGGGGGAGCTGTTGCGCGAACGCGCCGAGGAGATCGTGACGTTGGCGGACCGTGCGGAGGCGGAGATCACCTCGATGGAGGAGCCGGTCGGCGGTCCGGTGTACATCGGCGCGGGGGAGACCGATGCGATGCGTCTGCTGGCGCGCGCCGCGCGGGCGATGACCTCCTGCTACCCGCAGACCCGGTTCCATATCTATTCAGGCAACACCGAGGATGTCACCTCGCGTCTGGATTCGGGATTGCTTGACTTCGCGCTGCTGTTTGAACCGTATGACACGACCAAGTACGCGTATATCACCCTGCCCGTCCGCGATGTCTGGGGCGTGATGATGCGACGCGACGACCCCCTGGCCGCACGGGAGTCGATCACCGTCGACGACCTCAAGGGGTTGCCGCTCATCGTATCCCAGGAGACCCGCTTCGACCGTGAATTCGGCGCCTGGAGCGGGATGGGGCAGAGCGACCTGCGGGTCGTCGGCACCTACAATCTGCTGAACAACGGTGCGCTGATGGTTTCGGAAGGGCTGGGCTACGCGCTGTGCCTTGACCGCATCGTCAACGTGACGGGGGACACCAACCTCACGTTCCGTCCGCTCAGCCCGCGCCTGGAGGCCCGGCTCAATGTGGTGTGGAAATCCGACCGCCGGTTCACCCGTGTGGCGGCCTGCTTCCTGCAGGCGTTGCGCGAGGAGCTCGCCGATTGGGCGCGCTGACGCCAATCCCCATCGACGCGCATTTCGGCGACGGGTTCATGCGGCTGCATTTCCCAAATATGCGGGTGTGAGCGGTTACTGCGCCAGCCCCATCTCGTATTTGAGCGTCATCACGCGGATGGCGGAACGGGTCACCTTCTCGGCGAACGCCTGGTCGGAGGCCGCGCGCTCGTTCAATCCATCCAGGATTGGCTGCACGTACTCGCTGGCGCCGATGCAGGCCAGATCGGCCCCGGCTTCCACGAAGCGCACGCCGATCTCCCGGGGCTCAAACGCGCCCAACGCCGCGGCGGAGAGCGAATCGGACGTGATCACGCCGTCATAGCCGATCGTGTCGCGCAGATACCCGTCGATCAGCGTCGACGAGAACGCGGCGGGATTGTCCGGGTCGATCTGCTGGTACGTCGCGAGCGACATCATCACCATCGCGGGGTCGGCCTCCAATGCCGTGATGAAGGCTTCGACCTCCGGACCGTCGAGCGTGGTCGTGGTGTCCAGGATGCCGCTGGCGGTGAAGTCGGTGTTGCCGGTTACGCCGCCCAATCCGGGGAAGTGCTTGATGACCGACTGCACGCCGGAATCCCGCATGCCGTCGATGAAGGCGATGGCATGTTCGGCGTTGCCCTGCGCGTCCAGGCCGAAATCGCGGTACAGCGCGCCGATCGGGGCGTTCGCGTTCCTGTCCACGGTCACCGTGCCCACCACGGGGGCCAGGTCCACGTTGATGCCGGCCTGGTTGAGCTGCGACCCCCATACGGAGGCCGACTGGCGCAGCTCCTCGGTGCTCATCATGCCCTGGTCGAGCGCCGTCGGCATCGAGTCGAAACCGGGGCCCTGCAGATGTTGCACCAATCCGCCCTCCTGGTCGGTGGTCATCAGCAGCCGGTTGTTCTCGGGCGCATAGGACTGCAGCGCATCGGTGGCCTGCCGCACGCCGTCGGTGCCGGACCACCAGTTGCCGATGATCAGCACCGATCCGACATGCTGGTTGGCGATCAGATCGTACAGGGCCGAGGGGTCCGTGCCCGCATACAGCGGAGCCATGACCAGCTGGCCGACGCGCTCCTCGATGCTCATCGCCTCGACTGCGCGCTGCGCCTTGGCCTGCGGGGAATTATCGTCGGGCTCGGGGATCGGCTCCTTGTCGGCGTCCTCATCGACGGGTGTCGTGTCGTCGTCGGTTCCGGCCGGATCCTCGCCGTTCTGCGTCTCATCGTCCCCGCCGGCGGGGGCCGACGCCGACGGCGGAACGGACGGCTCCTGCGAGGGGCGTGCCACGGCCCACCAATATACGGCGGCCGCCAGTACGGCCAATACGCAGACCACCGCCACGACGGCGGGCCAACGCCGGGCCTTGCCGGGCGCTCCTGTACGACTATGATGCATTGCGGGTTCCTCCATACCCCCGATTATTCCATCGAGGACGTAAAACCACTGTGTTGCCGCAGGTTCCGCCAGGGGCGGCGCGGCCGATCGTATGGCATGAAAGGGGAACATTCCGCTGGCCGAGTACTTCCGAACCACCCGGTAGGCTGGACGCATGTCTTTTTTCGATGCGTTTGGCATGATGTTCGATCCTGGCGATGATCCGCGTCGCCGTGGCGATACCGGCGCCGACGACGATCCGGTGATCATCAACGTGGAGGCGGATGGAGACGACGCCTCGCGTCGCACCCCGCCTCCGAACAGGCCTTCCGGGCCGCGGATCACGCGGCGGCCGGAACGTCCGCGCCGGTCCGGCGCCGGCAACCGCATCCTCATCGGCATCGTGCTGGCGCTGGCCGTCATCGTCGGCCTGTTCTTCGGCCTGTCGCGGTTCATCACCGACCTGATGTGGTATGGGCAGCTCGGTTTCCAGAGCGTGATCTGGACCCAGCTGGGCGTGCGCGTCGGCGTATGGGTGGCCTATGCTCTGCTGGTGGCGGCGGTCGGATTCCTGTCGGCCACGTTGGCCATCCATGCGCGTCCGGCCGACGCCGACGGCTCGACGGTGCGCATCCACGGTGACGTGGTGGAGATCGCCAACGGCATCAGCTCCAAGCACGCCCGCATGGTGGCGGTTATCGTGGCGCTGGTGGTGGGCGCGGTGTTCGGCTCGCAGTTCAACGCCAACTGGTCCGACATCCTGCTCATGTTCAATGCCCAGAGCTTCGGCACCACCGACCCGCAGTTCGGGCTCGACAACGGGTTCTACGTCTTCATCCTTCCCGGCCTCAAACTGATCATGGGCGCCGTGTCCACGCTGCTGCTCGTCGGCATCGTGTTCTCGGTGATCACCCACGTGCTGATGGGCGGCATCCGCATCACGATGCCGGTCGACGGACGCGGGCTGTTCGCCATCACCAAGCGCGCCCGCCGCCAGCTGGGCGTCTGGCTCATGCTCAACATGTTCGCGTTCGCCGTGCAACTGGCCATGGGCGTGTTCGGCCATCTGACCACGCAGGGCGACCGGTTCACCGGCGCCGCCTACACCTCGGTGCATGCCACAATCCCCGTCACCTTCGTCATGGCGGCGCTGGTCGCCATCCTCGGCGTGGTGCTGGGCGTGTGGCTGATGACCTCGCATGCGCTGGAGGGCAGCGCCCCGCTCGGCGTCCGCGCGATCACGGCGCTCAAGGCCTGGCGTGTGCCGGTGGTTTCCGTCGCCGTCGTCGTGGTCGCCGCCGTGCTGCTCACCGGCGTCTGGCCGGTCGTGCTGCAGCGCTTCCGCGTCGATCCGAACGCGCAGGAGATGGAGTCGACCTACATCGAACGCAACATCGCGGCCACCAAGCAGGCGTACGGACTCGACGACATCGCCGTCGAACAGTACGATGCTACCACCGAGGGCGAGGCGGGCGCACTGTCCGCGTCGGCCGAATCGACCGCGCAGATCCGACTGCTCGACCCGCAGATCGTCTCGCCGACCTTCAAGCAGCTGCAGCAGTCGCGCCAGTACTATACGTTCGCCGACACGCTCGCCGTCGACAAGTACGACGTGGATGGCGTCAGCCAGGACACGGTCATCGCCGCGCGCGAACTCGACCTGAGCGGCCTCGACAACCGCAACTGGGTCAACGACCACACCGTGTACACGCACGGCTACGGCATCGTGGCCGCCTACGGCAACAAGGTCACGGCCGACGGCCAGCCCGAGTTCTTCGAATACGGCATCCCCACGCAGGGGGCGCTGACCGAATCCGAACAGTACGAGCCGCGCATCTACTTCTCGCCGAACGCCACCGAGTACTCGATCGTCGGCGCGCCGGAAGGCACCGAATCCTGGGAGTTCGACTATCCGACCGGTTCGGACGAGGGCGCCACGAACACCTTCGACGGCGACGGCGGCCCGTCGGTCGGCAACATCTTCTCCCGACTGCTGTACGCGGTGCGGTTCGGCTCCGAGCAGATCCTGTTCTCCGATCGTGTGACCTCCGAGTCGCAGATCCTGTACGACCGCAGCCCGCGCGAACGCGTCGCCAAGGTGGCCCCGTACCTGACGCTCGACGGCCGCGTCTACCCGGCCGTGGTCGACGGCCGCGTCAAGTGGATCATCGATGGCTACACGACCTCCGACGCCTACCCGTATTCGCAGATGACCGATCTGGGCGCCGCCACCGAGGATTCGACCACCGAAACCTCGCAGACCGTGCAAGGGCTCAACTCGCAGCAGGCCAACTACATCCGCAACTCGGTCAAGGCCACCGTCGACGCGTACGACGGATCGGTGGACCTGTACGTGTGGGACGAGGACGATCCGATCATCAAGGCCTGGCAGCAGATCTTCCCGGGGCAGTACCACCCGCTCTCCGAGATATCGGGCGACCTGATGAGCCACATGCGCTACCCTGAGAGCCTGTTCAAGGTGCAGCGCCAGCTGCTCGAGCGGTACCACGTCTCCAGCGCCAGCCAGTTCTTCTCCGGCGAGGACTTCTGGCAGACACCGAAGGACCCGACCGTATCCCAGAGCGCGCAGGCGCAGGGCCAATCCGTGCTGCAGCCGCCGTACTATCTGACGTTGCAGACCGGCGGCAGCAGCGAGCCCGTGTTCTCGCTGACCTCCACCTACATCCCGGCCGGTTCCTCCACCCGCGAGATCCTGACCGGATTCCTGTCCGTGGATTCGGATGCCGGCAACGAGGCGGGCGTGATCGGCGAGCACTACGGCACGATCCGCCTGCAGGAGCTGCCGCAATCCTCCAACGTGCCGGGTCCGGGCCAGGCGCAGAACAACTTCAACGCGAACGCGGACGTGTCCCGCGAGCTCAACCTGCTCGAATCCGGGTCCACCAGCGTGGAGCGCGGCAACCTGCTGACCCTGCCGCTCGGCGGCGGCCTGGTGTACGTGCAGCCGGTATATGTGCGCTCCAGCGGCGCGACGAGCTACCCGATGCTGCAGAAGGTGCTCGTGGCCTTCGGCGACCAGGTCGGCTTCGCCGATACGCTGGACGAGGCCCTCGACCAGGTGTTCGGCGGCGATTCGGGCGCCTCGGCCGGCGACGCCGAGAACGTCGGCGAAACCGAGGAACCCGACTCCGAAGGCGCGAAGCAGGACGACACCGCCTCACCGGACGGTGAATCCGGCGGCACCGGAACAGGCGGACGGACCGACGGATCGGACGGCGGCGATGCGGATGCCTCGGCCAGTGACCTGAAGAAGGCCCTGAACGACGCCGCCCAGGCCATGAAGGATTCGGACGCGGCCATGAAGGACGGCGACTGGACCGCCTACGGCGAGGCCCAGGACCGTCTGGAGGAGGCCATCAACAAGGCGCTGGAGCTGGGGAACTGACCGATTCCCGCTGACAGATCCTGTGGGGCGTGGTGCTTGCCGCGCCCCACAGTCGTATCCGGGGACCTGTCCGCCGACACGCCGATGGTGGTGGCAAACCTCCCCGGGAGGTTTGCGCAGATTGGCGGAACACGCGACATGGTGGCAAACTTCCGGGGTAGGTTTGCCGCACCTCTCGGCGTGTCGTCTGTGGGACGACGCTTCGCAAAGCGCGACACGATAAGCTGGTACCCCATGGGCGAACTCATTATCCGTGGCGCGACCGACGCCGATTTGGCCGCCATCACCGACATCTACAACGAGGCGGTGCTCGAACGCATGTCGAGCGCCGACATCGAACCGCGTACGCTCGCACAGCGCAAGGCCTGGGTCGATGCGCACGAGCCGCGCTCCCTCTACCCGGTTGTGGTGGTCGAATCCGGGGACGGGCAGGTCATGGCCTTCGGATCGCTCTCGCGGTTCCACGAGCGCGCCGGCTATGACGGCGTGGTCGAGCTCAGCTATTACGTGGGTTCGGCATGGCGTCGTCAGGGCATCGGCCGCCAGCTGGTCGCCTGGCTGCTGGATGAAGCCCGGCGGGCGGGACATCGCATGGCCACCACGCTGATCTTCGCCGACAACGAGGGGTCGAGCGCGCTGATGCGCCGTTTCGGTTTTGAACGATTCGGACTGATGCCCGACGCCGTGCATCTGCCCGGCGGCATCAGGCACGACATCGCCTACTGGTATCTTTCGCTGTAAGGCGTTCCGCGGCCTCCCGATGGCCATGGCCAGACGAATCGGCTCATCCTGCGGGTAAACGGTCCAATGGTACAATCGTTCCGTTTGACAGGCATGATGACGAAGGATCGAACGACATGGCATCGGATTTCTGGTTGATTGTGGGGTTGGGCAACCCGGGTAAGAAATACGAGGACACCCGGCACAACATGGGCTTCATGACGGCCGACCTGCTGGCCGAACGCTGGTCGGTGGCGTTCTCCGACCACAAGGGGCTGGCCATGCTCGGCAAGGGCGCCATGAACCTGAACGGCCGCAACGTCAAGTTCTTCCTGGCCAAGCCGCTGACCTACATGAACGATTCCGGCAACGCGGTCGCCTCCATCAGCGCCTACTACCAGATCGAACCGGACCGCATCG
>OLQE01000352.1_pt1 | contig 39211 bp, 42 predicted proteins | sample 1643161 | NCBI WGS metagenome assembly OLQE01 (sample SAMEA3136650, study PRJEB25190) | human gut metagenome
AGGGGCGTTGTCATTTCCCTGTCAGTCGGGCGAAGTTTTTTTTAGCCTGCACATCCGTCTGGGTATTCAGGCCCCACAGTTCAATGATCTGAGGCAGTACCTGATAGATGGAAAAGGTATTAAATCCGTCCAGCCATTCCTCCGGCGTATCCGGGATAGAAGGATCGGCGTGCTTCGCCATCACATAGGCGATATTCTCAAACATCTCCAAAGAGAACAGATCCAGATTGGAATTCTCCGGGTCGTTCTTGTCGATCCCCTTTTCCAGATCCCGCAGGTCTTTGTAGATATCCCGATGGAACCGCATCCGGTAGATCCGGGGAATGGCGGCGGAGGCCTTAAAGGCGACCTCCTGCCCGTCAATCGTGATATTTCGTTTCATGCTCATAATGTCTCCCCTCCGATCTCATCCTCTCCCATTTCCTGCAAGCCGGACTGCTGTACCCCGGACGTCTCCGGATCAGCCACCGTCGGCATATACACGGAAGAATACCAACCTGTATAAACCGTATCCGTGGTACTGTCCCCGGTGCGGGCTTTCACATAGCCGTTGGCCAGGGGCGCCGCCGTAATGGCCAGCGTTTCCGTCTGTACCTCGATCTCCTCCTCATTGGTCGCGGACTCGATGTTGGGCCTGGCCGCCGAGCAGTTGTACAGTACATGGCGGATCTTCTTCACATCCCCGTCAAACTCAAAGAGCAGGGCGAAGTTCGCCGTCTCCACATTGGCGCTCTCCACCAGTACGCTGTTGTCATCCAGGGATTCCTTCAGCACATCCGTCCGGAAACTCTCCGGTACCATGGCAAGCTCCAGGTCGCCCTCATAACCCATGTTGTTGGAGATCGTATAGTAGGCGTACCCATCCGCGTAAAAATTGGACGGCTCGCCGTTGGGTTCCAGGGACAGGGATACCGCGCCCGGCATAGCCACCGGCGTCCCGAAAGTCACGTCCCCGTCCTCATCCACCGTAATCAACGCATAATGTACGTTGCAGATATTAAATTTTACTTTATTCTTCTTTGTAGACATTTCCTACTCCCTCCATCTCAAAAGAGTACAGAACCTCGTACAGCTTTTCACTGTCAATCCAAGTTTCCGTCTTATTATAGAAAATCCCCGCCGCATCAAGCGCATCCTCTATTTTCTGCTCCGAAGCAAGGGCTTTAAAATCCGTGTACAGTTCCACCCGCACCTCGCTGATCCGGTAATAGACCTTCCCGTCCGCTGAAAAGTTATCGCTCCCCGACAATAGGTAACAGACAAAGGGCGGATCCGGTGCTTCCCCTTCCGCGAAATGGTCATAAGCATAGGGGAATCCGGCGCTTTTCAAAATATCCAAAAGTTTATCCATCCCTCAGGCTCCTTTCGATCTCTTCCTCCAGCTGCCGGATCCCCTTTTCCTCCGCCGGAGCGATATGGGCTTTGCCCTCCACCCGGCCGCCGTTCCGCTTCGCGTGGCCGTGCTCCAGCAGATGGGCCAGCTGATAGCGGTTTTTGGAATGAACCGTCAGCGTCAGGCTGCTGGATGTCTCTTTTGTCTTCTTCACCGCCCAGCTTTTGGCGTACTCTCCGGTATCCTTCGGGGCGTTGGCACGGATCTCCTTTTTTACCGTCTCCCCGGCATTCCAGACCGCCTGTTTCAAATCCTCCGCAGCCAGATCCGCATATTCCTCCAAAGTCCCCATAACAGCATCCGCCAGTTTCCCGATCTGTACCGTCTGTCCCATGGTCACCGCCTCGCTTTCTCACACCGGAACTTCAGCGTTTTCTTCTTATAGTTCATATGATCCACGGCCACGATGTTATAAATCTCCCCGCCGAACAGAATGCGGAACCCGTCCGCCGTCACCTCCGCCGCCCGTTTGCAGAAACGGACGGTAAAAGCAATGTCAGAATCCGTAACTGTCAATCCGGCCGCTGCCTTTTCCTGCCCGCCCTCCCCGCTGACCGTGGCATGGCAGGTATAATAATCCTCCCAGACATTCCTGCGGTTTCCGATATCATCCGAAACCACGGAGTTTTTCTGGAAGGTCACTTTTACATTCAGAAGATCGATCTCCATTAGAACGCCTCCTTCCGGCTGCCGAAGAGCAGGGCACGGAGCGTCAGGTTCAGGGCATGGTGGTCGGCTTCCTCCCGGTGTTCATTCAGATAGGCCACAGTATACATCACCGCCGTTTTTCCATTCTCCGCTTCCTGCAGGCCGCTTTCCTCATCTGTCCGCAGGATATCCATGCACATCCGCTCCGCAGATGCCAAAAGCGTGGTGATCAGCCCATCGTCCTCATCGTCATCTACCCGAAGATAATTCTTCATTTCTTCCAGCGTCACCAGCATCCCGCCTGCCCTCCTTCCTTACCAGCGGCGCCCCATGTCCGGGGACGCCGCCCGATTTTTCACATCCAACACATCAGGCACTGGCCTTCTGCGCCAGCACCTTCACCGCCTCGGACAGTACCAGCTTCCCGTCCACCCTCTGGGAGCCAAGGAAGCCCACTTGGCCGTTGGCGGCATACAGTTCGTTCAGCCGCTTGAAGGAACGTCCCTGCCGGTCCGCAATCCAGTAATAGCTGAAATCGCCGAAGGCAATGGTCTTCGCCCCCGCCGCGATCACCGGCATATAGGCGGAGGTCTTTACCGGCCTGCCAAGCAGGGTATCCGGCGTACCGGCCATCAGGGACGGCTGCCACAGGTACTGCCCCGTGGAATCCTTCAGCTTGCGCACCGCCTTGATGGTGGAATCGTTCAGCACCCATACCGCTTTCTTCCGGTAAGGGGATTTCAGGGAATAAAACAGGTCCATCAGTTCATCCGCTGTAATGGCTGTAGAAGAAGCCGCTGTCACCCCGGTCTCCGCACCGCCGGTAGCCGCAAGGACGCCCAAAGGCTTCCCGGAGCCGTCCCCGGTAAAGAAGGCCTCTTCCTCCTTCGCCCCGATTCGGCGTGCAAACTCCTTCGCGATATAGGATTCCAGGTCAAAGACGCTGTCATTTAAAAGTTCCTCGGATACCTTGATCATGGTACCTACCTTATAAGCCCCGATAGATACCTGGCCGAAGGAATCATCACTCTCCGTGTACGCTCCCTCCTCATCGATCCAGGACGCCGTTCCCTTCGTTGCCACTACCGGGATCTTCCGGTCGCCGCTGGAAGTACGGATCACGTTTGCCAGCTGGCGGAACACGTTTTCTTCTTCCAGGGCTTCCACCAGGGTGCGCTCATACTCATCCGGCACAAGATACCCGCCCTCGGAATCCGTTCCCTCTTCCAGTGCGTTGACCACGCTGGGAAGCGGCACCTTGGAACGCATGGCGTTCCAGAAATTGGCCCTGTATTCCTCCGAAGCCCTCCCGGTCTTTTCCTTTCCCGAACTGCCGGATGCCGGACGTCCGATCAGGGGCTGATTCACCGGCTGGGAGAGTTCGCTCTCAAAGGCTTCCTGCCGCTCCAACCTGGCGATCTCCTTCCCCAGATCCGTGATTTCCTGTTCCATACGGGTATAGGCGGCGTCATCCTCCGCAGACAGCACACCTTTTTCATTTCTGTGGGAATCCAGGAAGGCCTTCGCCGCCTCCCATGCCTTCGCCCTCTTTTCTCTCAGTTCTAAAATCGTCATGGTCATATCCTCCTCTTAATTCTTCAATAAATTCAGCCGCTCGTAGAGGCTGTCTACGCTGCGGCCTGCCGATTCAGCTTTCGGTTTTGTCCTGCACTTTGCCGCGATCTTATCCATTAAGGAATTGACTGCGGCGGCTTCGGAATAAAGTATGGATACCGCAGGCGGCTCTGCGTCCTTCGGGAATCCTTCCCGGCTTAAAATGCCGTCCGCGAACCCCAGTTCCACCGCTTTCCCGGCATCCATCCAGGTCTCCGCGTCCATCATATGGGACAGCTTCGCCCGGGACAGTCCGGTCTTGATCTCATAGGCGTTGATAATGGAATCCTTCACGCTTTCCAGCATCTCAATGGCCTTCTGCATCTCCCCGGAATCTCCCCAAGCGATCGTCGCCGGATTATGGATCATCAGCATTCCCACCGGCGAGATCAGCACTTTTGTGCCTGCCATAGCGATCACGCTTGCCGCAGACGCCGCAATGCCGTCAATCTTGACTGTCACATCATGGGGATAGTCCATCAGCATATTGTAGATCTGGGCCGCAGCCACGCAGTCCCCGCCGGGGCTGTTGATCCATACCGTGATATCGCCGCTCCCCGCCATCAGCTCCTCCTTAAAAAGAGCCGGCGTGACTTCATCGTCATACCAGCTCTCTTCCGCGATCGTTCCATTCAGGAACAGCACCCTCTCAATCCTCTCCTCACCGGAATCCTGATCCCGGATCTTCCTGCTTTTCCAGTTCCAAAACTTCTTCATCAAATCTCTACTCCTTTCCCCGCAAAACCATCTGCCCCTGCAGGCATCCCCTGCTGACCTGTTCCAAACAGCCCGGCATCCGCAAGCTTCGTCATGTTTCCGTTGATCAGGTACAGATCCCCGCCCTGCTCCGCCGGGATCCGGTCCAGGTTTTCCAGTTCCCGGATATCGTTGGCGCTCATCCAGCCGTTCTGCCTTGCCGTGGCGTATCCGTTCATCCGGCTCTGGTAGTCCCCGCGAAGCAGGCCGTCCACGTTGAACTTAATGAAATACTGCTTTTTCTCTTCCCTGGACAGCAGCGAGCGCACCATGGACTGCTCCCACCGGGACACCCAGGGATCCAGGGTATACTTCACGAATTCCAGGGACTGCTGCTCGATGTTGTTGAAAGACGACTTTTCCAGGTCCCCGATCATATGGGGCGGCACCCGGAAAATCCGGGCGATCTCATCCAGCTGGAACTTCCTGGTTTCCAGAAACTGCGCCTGCTCCGGCGAGATAGAGATGGGCGTATACTTCATCCCCTCTTCCAGCACCGCCACCTTGTTGGCGTTCCCGCTTCCTCCGAACGTCCTCTGCCAGCTTTCCCGCACCCGGCTGGGATCCTTGATGGTCCCCGGATGTTCCAGCACCCCGGAAGGCGCCGCGCCGTTGGCGAAAAACTTCGCCCCGTATTCCTCGCAGGCCATGGCCATGCCGATGGCGTTCTTCGCCATAGCGATGGGCGAGTATCCCACCAGCCCGTCAAATCCCAGACCTGGGATATGCAGCACCTCATAAGGGGACAGCCGGACAATGGATCCCTTCATGGTCGGCGCGTCATCGGAATACAGGGTGTATTCATAGTACAGCTGCCCTTTTTCATCTCGATCCACATACATCCGGTCCGCCATCAGAGGATATAAGGCCACCACCTCGCCCCTTCCGTTCCGGATAATCTGGGCGTAGGCGTTGCCCCACAGAAGCAGGTGGGTCATCAGCGTCTCCCGGAACACGAAGGACGTCATCTCCGGGTTCGGCTCGTCATGGAGCAAAAAATAAAGCGGATGTTCCACCGCCTTTTCTTTACCGCCATCATCGGTATACCGATAGAATTGTAACGGCAGGCTGGCCACCGCCTCCGACAGGATCCTCACGCAGGAATACACCGCCGTCATCTGCATGGCCGTCCGTTCATTCACCCGTTTCCCTGAAGTTGAATTTCCCAGGAAAAAGCTGTAGCTGCTGCCGGACGTCCGGTTTTCCGGTTTATCCCTGCTCCTTCCAAATCCAAATAAACTTAAAATTCCCATCAAAACCTCCTGTCAAAACACCAGCAGTCCTCTGGTATCGTAAACAGATTCCTTTGTATCATTTCCGCACCGGATTGCCCGGTCCAGCCCCATGATCGCCGCGATCGCTCCATCGATCTTCTCCGTGGACTTCTCCTTATCCGCCTTGATGTTCCCCGCCGGATCCGTGCGGATAAAGATGTTGTCCATCATCCACCGCAGCACCGGATGCCCGCCGTGGGCGATCCTCTGCTCCAATGTCAGCTTCATCAGTTCCTTGGTCGGCGGCGACATATCCTTAAATCCCTGTCCGAAGGGAACCACCGTAAATCCCATGCCTTCCAGGTTCTGGACCATCTGCACGGCGCCCCACCGGTCAAAAGCGATCTCCCGGATGTTGAACCGCTCCCCCAGGCGCTCAATGAATTTCTCAATATAGCCATAATGCACCACATTCCCCTCCGTGGTCTGCAGATAGCCCTGCCGCTCCCACACATCATAGGGGACATGGTCTCTTCGTACCCGCAGATCCAGTGTTTCCTCCGGGATCCAGAAATATGGGAGCAGCTGGAACTTATCCGTCTCATCCAATGGCGGAAACACCAACACAAAAGCTGTAATGTCTGTAGTAGAAGAAAGGTCCAGGCCGCCATAGCAGACACGCCCTTCCAGTTCCTCTTCATTGACCGCAAAAGCACACTGATCCCATTTCTCCATCGGCATCCAGCGCACCGCCTGCTTCACCCACTGGTTCAGCCTCAGCTGCCGGAAGGAATTTTCTTCCCCCGGATTCTGCTTGGCCGACTCACAGGCCGCTTTCACCTTGTCCATCCCCACCGTGATGTCCAGGGATGGATTGGCCTTCTTCCAGACCTTCGGGTCAGTCCAGTCGTCACTCTCATCCGCCCCATAGATCACCGGGTAAAAAGTCGGGTCGATCTTCCGGCCTTCCAGGATATCCTTTGCCTTCTGGTGCGTCTCATAGCAGATGGAGTTGGTATCCGTCCCGGCTGTGGTGATCAGAAAATATAACGGCTGCATCCTGGCATCCCCGGATCCCTTGGTCATAACATCAAACAGCTTCCGGTTCGGCTGGGTATGCAGCTCATCAAAGACAACTCCATGAATATTAAACCCATGCTTGCTGTAGGCCTCCGCAGACAGCACCTGATAAAAACTGTTGGTCGGCTGATAGATGATCCGCTTCTGGGAAGCCAGGATCTTCACCCGCTTATTTAAGGCCGGACACATCCGCACCATATCCGCCGCCACTTCAAAAACAATGGACGCCTGCTGCCGGTCCGCGGCACAGCCATACACTTCCGCCCGTTCCTCACCGTCTCCGCAGCAGAGCAGAAGGGCCACTGCCGCAGCCAGTTCGGATTTCCCCTGTTTCTTCGGGATCTCAATGTATGCTGTATTGAACTGCCGGTAGCCGTTCGGCTTGATGGTACCAAACACATCCCGGATGATCCGCTCCTGCCAGTCGATTAGTTCAAAGGGCTTCCCGGCCCAGGTGCCTTTGGTGTGGCACAGGCACTCGATAAAGTTCACGGCAAAATCTGCCGCTTCCTTATCGTAAACAGAATCCTTCGCCTTGAACTTCGTAGGCTTATACTTCTTCAGCTTCCGCATCTTCATCCCCATCACCGCCTTTCAGCCACTGCCGGTACACCTGATCGGAGATCTTCGCCATCATCACCGGCGGAACGCTCATCCCGCAGATATACTGGACACTCTGTCCCATAAAATCATAATCCTGCGGGAAGGTCTGGCAGCTGATGATATCCTTATCCGTCATCAGCAAGCCATCGCACATCCTGTAAAGGCTGCTGCCGGAAACGATTGTCTGCACCGGTTCCTCATCCCGGTTGATCGGAGTGGAAAAACCATTGTTCTTCACCTTCCGCACCCGCTCATTGATATCCGCGATACAGCGGTCCGTCGGAATCCGATATTTCAAAAGCTTCGCCTGCATACTGTCCGGATCCATCGGCTTTCCATATGGCTCACGGACGTCCCCAAACGGAATCGGCTTAGAATGAAACTCCATAGACAGCTTCGGATATTTCAGGTCTTTCCGATGGGCGATAAAAAAGACGCGCTCCCTTTTCTGAGGCACGCCCATCCTCGCCGCGTTGAACAGAAATATCTGTACCGTATACCCGGCATCGTCAAATCCCTTCACGATCTGGTTGACCCAGCCCTTGGCGTTTCCCAGGATGATCCCCTTTACATTCTCCGCGACCACAACCTTCGGCTGCAATCTCTTAGCTGCCGCTATGAAATAAAGGAACAGGTCATCCAGCCGCTGCTTCGCCTGCCCTTCCCTGAATGCTTTTTCCGTATTCCAGCCTTCTTCCCTGGCTCCGGCTGTGGAAAACACGGAGCAGGGCGGCGAACCGTCCAGAATATCCAGATGGAATAATTCTTCCGGGATCTTCTCATCCGGCAGCTTCACAAAGTCCCGGATGTCCATCAGGAAACTGTACTTTGGATGATGGTTCGTCTTGTATACCTTCATCATATCCGGATCAATCTCACAATTCCCGATCACGTCAAATCCCGCCAGCTTATAGCCCATAGAAGAGCCTCCGCCGCAGGAGAAGCAGGTAAATACGGTATGCCCATGCTTCGGCCTCTGATCCAGATCCTCCAGCTTCCACTTCCATGGAAACTCAGTTGAATCGGAAACCGCAGTTCGGGCATTCGTATTTGAACGCTTCATCCCCAAACACCTCCGCATCTATTTCCGTTGTACCGGTCAGTTCCTTTCCTGAACCGCCGCTGCCATCGCTGTCTACAGGCAGGTCAGCCGCCATGCCGAAAAAGTCGAACCCTTCCAGATCCAGTCCTTCCAGTTCGACTTCCAATTTCATAAGATCCCAGGCCGCCTTCTCGCCCGTCTTGTTATCCAGGAACCGGTATTTCTTCTTCTGTTCCTCGGTCAGCCCATCGCAGATCAGGCATTCCGCATCATCCATCTCAAGAGCGACAAGCGCCTTGTATCTGGTATGTCCCGCGATGATTACATGATTCTCATCCACAATGATCGGCGTAATATAACTGCACTGGCGGATACTTTCCGCGACGGCATTCACCGCGGCATCGTTTTTTCTCGGATTATTCTTATATTGTTCTATGTCAGCCAGTTTTAATTTCTGAAGCTTCATACCTCAAACACCTCCCCGCAGCAGGGACAGATCATTATCTTCGGGCCGGCTTCCCCTGACTCTTCCCCATCTGGGAAGGAAGTCTCCGGCTGGCCGAAGTCATATCCCTGGAAATCCACATCACACAGTTCCGCGGAAAGCTTCTTCTGATCCCAGGAAGCCATCTCTGCCGTCTTATTGTCATACAGCCGGTACTTTTTCTTCTGCGCTTCCGTCAGATCAGAAGCAACAACCACTTCACACTCCTGATATTTCAGTTTTTTCAGCGCCTTATATCTTGTGTGCCCGGCCAGGATCACGCCATCCTCATCCACAATGATCGGCGCGATGTAGGAACACTGCCGGATACTCTCCGCGACATCGTCCACCGCCTCATCATTAATCCTCGGATTATTTTCGTAGGGCTTTAATTCCGAAAGCCTCTTTTTTACATACTCCATCTAAATCCTCCTACCCCCGTTTCCGTGCCGACAGCAGATGCTCCATCAGGTCATCGTGGGGATTTGCCCCTCCGTATTCCACGGAGCAATTTTCCTTCACGATCTGATAGATCTGATACCAGCACTGGTTTACCTGCTTCAGATAATTCTGGCTCATGGTCACATACGGAGAGGTGATCGCCGCCCCTGTGGTCGGATGCTTCGCCAGAAAACCGTATTCAGAGATACAGGTTTCGCACTGCACCCACCGGGACACCGACATGGCATACTGCTCGATCAGCTGGGTATTCACCAGCCGGTCACACCCCCGCTCCTTCAGCCATAGGAACGTGGATCGGAACACCTCCTCCGCGCAGAGATCAATGCCGCTTTTCTGGGCTGCCTTTAAAAACTCCTTCACCGGAGGCACCTCCTCCCCGCGAATCTCTTCCGGCTCCGGAAGGTCAATGACCGATGCCGTAAGCCCGCTGCCGATCTTTTCCGTCAATGCCTTGGATTTCCTGCCGGAACCTACCCTGGCGCCGCCGCGCATCGTTCCGTCCTTCGCCATGTTTTTCTCACCTCCTCGTCCTCTCCCCACGAAGCAAGCTTCGCGGGGACCCCAGACTTGCAGGGGATAATTCCCCGTTTGATTTCTCATTTTTGTGCGTGACACCCCCGCACCGTTCCCCAAAAGAAAAGGCACAGAGATTTTGACCGCCCCTCCCCGGCTGAACTTTCACTGGTTATGCCAGCGATCTCCATTCTCCGCATGGATCTTCGCGTGGCAGGACCGGCACAGGGCGATCAGGTTGCCCTGCTCGTGGGTGCCACCTTGGGACAGCGGCAGCTTATGGTGGATCTCCTCGGTCTTCACATACCGTCCTTCCTTCAGGCACTGCTCACACAGCGGATGCTCCGACGCGTACTTATCGCGGATCCGTTTCCAAGCCCGTCCGTATCTGCGGCGTACAGCAGGATCCCTGCCGTACTTCTCGTAGCGGCGATTCTCTTCTTTCTGGTGTTCCTCACAGAACCTCCCTTCCGTCAAGTTCGGGCATCCCGGCCAGGAACAAGGCCGCTTCGGTTTCCTCGGCAATACTCCCACCTCCTTCGGGCATAAAGAAAGCCCTGGGAAATTGCTTCCTCAAGGCTCTCTCTTTTTATTTTCCGCATCTTAACAATATCATACTTCCATACTGCACATCTATAGCATTTACTGCCAACTTTCAGGGATCACGATTTTTTTCAGCGTCTCATCATGGAGCCGGAACACTTTCCTCATGCTCATGTTCAGCGTCGTAGCGATCTGCTCCCATTTCACCATCCGCAGATACCTCTCTTCCAAAATGATCTGGCATTCTGGATCTTCCACTTGCTTGATGCACCGGCGGATCACTTGCTTCAGGTTCAGAAGTTCATTGGCATCTTCTTGGATCTCCCTCTGCAGATCCAGAATCTTCACAATGATGTCTTCTGTTTTGTGGATGTTCCGGTTCGGGCTGCCAGGCATGTCACTCATGGTCGAGGTTGCCTTTACCGCCAATTCATTCAAGGAAGCTACCTGCTCCAGCTTGCTATTGATCCGCTCATCCATATAATACGCTTTCATCAAAAAGTTCTTAACCGCCGTCTGCTGTTTATCCATAAGCCACCTCCGATTGAAATTCGTAAATAGTTCCCCTCGGATTGACTCCCTTGATTGACTCTCATTCCCTCACTTCGTCCTGAAGTCTTCGAATCAGATATTCTCCGTCAACGGCTGTCAACTGACTGTACCAGCCAGAACGGAAAAAACTCTCAACTCTCATGGCTTCATCTATTGTCTCCCGATCCTCCGGCTTCCGTTTGATCCGCTTTAACGCCGCCCGGTAATCCGTGACCGCCTGCAGAATAATGGCGTTCGCCAACCGCTCATAAGGATCCTCCGCCAGATTCTTACTCCCTGCCATCACACCTCACCTCTGCTTTCACAGCATCGATCAGCCTAGTCTGGACAGCATCCTTTGCCGACAACGCTTTCATGATCCGCTCATCCACAGTTCCCGCCGTAAGGATATGCTGCACTACCACGGTCCCGGATTCCTGCCCCTGTCTCCAAAGCCTTGCTACCGTCTGCTGATACAGTTCCAGGCTCCATAACATCCCGAACCAGATCAGCGTACTCCCGCCGCTCTGCAGGTTCAGCCCATGTCCCGCGGAAGCCGGATGGATCAGTCCAACCTCCAGCCTTCCCGCGTTCCAGTCACGGATGCTCTCATCCGAATCAAGCTTCCCGTAATTCACTCCCAGATCATCCAGCCGCTTTATGATCCTCGACAGGTCATGCTTATACCAATAAGCCACCAGAAGACTCTTTCCATTCGCCGCCTCAATCATATCCTCCAGCGCATCCAGTTTTCGGTCATGGATCTTCTCTATCCCGCCCGTATCGGAATACACAGCGCCATTTGCCATCTGGGTCAGCTTCCCGGATAGAGAAGCGGCGTTCGCGACTGTTACCTCTCCATCCGGAAGGCTTAAAACCAGATCTTTCTTCATCTGTTCATATTTCCCGCGCTCATCCTCATCCATATAGACCAGATATTCTGAATTTACCAATGCCTGCATTTTCAGATGGTCCGTTCCCTTCATGGAAATCGTGATATCGGAGATCCGGTTATAAATTCTCCGGTCTGCTCCCGGCCGTAAACGGTAGCTGTACACGACAGGCCCGTTCATCTGATCCGGCACAAAATAATCCAGCCGGTACTGGCTGATAAATCTTCCGAGGCGCTCCCCCATATCCAGGACCTTGTACTCCGCGAATAAATCCATCAATCCGTTGGAAGACGGCGTTCCCGTCAGCCCTACGATCCGTTTTATCTTCGGCCGCACCTTCATCAATGCACGAAACCTTTTGGCCTGCCAGTTTTTAAAGGATGACAGTTCATCGATCACCACCATGTCATAGTCGAAAGGCAGGCCGCTCTTCTCAACCAGCCAGGGAATGTTTTCCCGGTTGATGATATAAACATCCGCATCCGCCATCAGCGCTCTCTTCCTTTTAGCGGCTGACCCTACGGCAATCGAATACCGAAGGCCCTTCAGATGGTCCCATTTTTCTATCTCCGCAGACCACGTATTCTTAGCCACCCGAAGCGGCGCTATGATCAGTGCCTTAGATACCTCGAAGCTGCCATACATCAGATCCATAATGGCCGTCAGTGTAATGGAGCTTTTTCCCATCCCCATATCCAGCAGAACCGCTGCTATGGGATGTTCCTTTATGAAATGAATCGCATATTTCTGATAATCATGTGGCTTGTATCTCATCTAAAATCCCTCCGATTTTCTCGATCCCATCAAGTATGTATATGGGGAATCCTAACTTTGCCAATAATTTATGTCTTGAAATCTGCAAGGCTCTCGGCTTCTCGCCCGGTGCTTTCACTTCCACTAATCCGAAACGGCGCCCCGGCAGGAAGACTAATCTGTCCGGCACTCCGTCAAATCCCGGAGATACCCACTTAGGACAGATCCCGCCTCTGGCTTTCACCGCCTTAACAAGCCTCCGTTCTATCGTTTTTTCCTTCATTGCGACACCTCCATCAAATCGAAGGTGACAGGTGGTGACAGGTGTTTCATAAACTCTCTATATATGAATTTCCAGCTCTAAAAATCGTCTATACGGGGTTTTAGAATTACCCGTCACCGACCGTCACCCTTACAGGAAATCCTGTCCCTCTTTCAGTTTCAAGCCATGGAAAAATGCTCCCTTTTTTGTCTTGCGTTTGCTGAATCCTGCATTTTCCAGAGCGGAATTAAAATCTCCGTTCTGCCTCGTAAACTCACCATTGTTTGCAGCATACTCACGGTATTTCTGATAAAGCTCGCCGGACTTTTCCATATAAGAAGGATCCACATCACAGCATTCCTCAATAAAATGCCCCAGCCAGTCATTCTCTTCCCGGTATGCCTTGATTGCTTCCTGGACGCATCTCGGAAACGTGGTCTTGAAATTCGCAGCAATGGCCTTTTTTGCTCCCTCAATCACCCACTTCAGGATGTAGCCGCCCGCCTTCTCGTAAAGAAAATCCGCATAGTTTTTGATATCGCTGTCACCGACGATCTTTGCATTGAAGGGAATCACGATCAGTCTTCGCCAGATGCCGTCATCATTAGCGCCGACCTTCGGAAGATGATTGGTATAGAGGACCAGCGTGTGGCTTGGTACAAAAGCAAACGGAGCCTTATACTTCTTTTCAGCGAAAATCTCATCCGTGGAGCAAAGCTGTTTTACGACTGCGGTATTCAGCCGCATGCCTTCTTCCATCTCCGATGAAATGATCAGCCGTTTGCCCTTAAGCTCCGCCATTTCCGGTTTCACATTTCTCTTGCATCCGACCGTCAGGGTCTCCGCTGACAGCTTGCCGCTGTAGGTTCCCAACACTCTGGATATCGTATTCCAGAACGTGGATTTACCATTCGCGCCGCTGCCGTAGGCAATGATGAGATGTTCCTGGTAAACCTTACCGACCGCAGCCATACCGACTACCATCTGTACATAATCAATCAATTCACTATCCCCGGAGAAGAAAAGTTCCAGGCACTGCTCCCACAGTTCCTTACCGTCATCCGACGGAGATACATTGGTAATCTTTGTAATCAGATCCTCCGGATTATGAGGAAGTTCCCCTGCGTCAATCCCCTTTGACAGGTCATATGTTGCAAGCGGCGTATTCAGAAGATACTCATCCTTGTCCAGATCGGCCACGCTCACCGCCAGCATCGGCTTCGCCGCATTCAGGGCTGACACCACATATTTGTAATCCCGCCTCTTCATAACAAAAGTCAGATAGGCCTTCGCTGACAGATAAACATACAGCAGTTTCAGGGAAGCCATCGGAATCGCCTTTTCCAGAGCCTTGCCACCTGCATTGATCACGGGCTCCTGCACACCCGCTGCCATCAGCGCCTTCTTTGCGTTCTCAACATATTCCTGGGCATCCGCAAGCTGCAGATCCAGAAATTCTTCCATTGCGCCAACCGCAAGCTGTTTCTCTTCAATCCAGGAATCGCCATCGTATCTGAGATAATCCGTCGCATCGGAATACCTCAGCTCATCGCCATATTCCTTACACAGCATTTTCGCCTGTCCGATATCCGAATAGTCATCCGGCTTTAAGCATCCAGCCCTGAAATCAGAATTGTATTCATCCGGCTCCACATATCCCGGCTGCGTCTTTACCTTGCTTCTGAAAAACTTCAATGCCGAATACCAGATGGTTTTAAGCTCTTCCTTCTCTAAAGGTGGATCACACTTCGCAGCCTCATCCAGGAACACCTGTTTTGCCTTGTCCGTCTCACCGAACCTCTTTAACGCCCTTCCCGCAAAATGGGAAAGCGTCTTATTCCTCGATCCCTGCAGGATACTTCCGCCGGTATAATTGCTGCCGCCTGAATCTTTCTCCACTGGCTCCGGATCCATCTCTTCGTCAATTCGCATCCAGCCTTCATGCCAGACAATCTCGCTGGTATCCGCCCCAAAGATGAATCTGGCAGCATCCAGCGCATTGTCATCAAAGAATGGAAAAGCTTTCTGTATCGCTCTTTTGACCGCGACATAATGTTCCGCATCCCCTGTCTCCTCTATAGGAAAGTACACATGGAACTTCGGTCTCGCTGCCTTACCGTCCTTTTCCTTCATATGATTCCGGCTCGGCGCCGCCGCATAGTCAATTTCCTCAAAGAGCTCTTCCATCTTTTTAAATGTAATCCAGTCCTCCGGATCCTCCGAATGGTCATTGTCACAGTCCATCACGATGACGTTGGACTTCAGGAAGTTGTTGATATTGCGGTAGTTCTTCCTAAACTCCCCGCACACATGATCAAACTTGACCGCCTCTTTCAATTCATCGCCTGATGTGATCTCTTTCCTGTTCGGATACACGCAGTTCCTGGCATCAGCTGTCACGTTTGCTGTCTGTAAAACAAAAAACATCTATCTGCCTCCAGTTATCTGCTTATTACATTGGTTGCTGTCCGAATATTTTTATTGACCCCCAAGGGAACCACCTCTTTCGACTGAGTAGTAAAGCCGCACCTGGCTTTCCGAAGGTCTAGGTATGAGTCCGGGCAATTTTCCGATTTTTTCAGAACTTTTTTCAAAAGTTTTCGCAAGTGGCAGAATCGCTTCTTTTTATAAGTAAATCCGACCATCACACCGGCCGGAAATTTTTTATCCAAAAATCGGAAAACCTGTTCATTTCATACCTAGACCTTCGAAAGATGCAGATATCGATCAGCCCTAAAAATTTTTTCAGGGAAAATCGGAAAACGGCACTTTCCCATACCTAGACCACCAGAACAGAAGAACGGAGGTGCGACGATGAAAGACAGAACCATTGAATAAGCCGCCCCGGTAACAATTACTGAGGCGGCTAACAGACAAAGATATGAACCTTGATAGATGAATATTAAAAATAAGGAGAATGACAATATGAGCAAAATGAGCGAATTGCCACAGGTCCTGGATGATCTTATCTCCTGCGGAGAACAGCTGATCCAGACCGCAAATGCCATCAAAGAATGCTTCACAGAGCCGGCAGAATCCACGGAAAAACCTAAAAAGGAAGCTAAAGCTCCCGAACCGAAAGTGCATTCCTACTCCAAGGAAGAGGTCAGAGCCCTCCTTGCTGCCAAAGCAAAGGAAGCAGGCGGGCAGTTCAAGACACAGGTGAAGTCCCTTGTAAAGAAATACGGAAACGGCGGCAGTCTGACAGACGTTCCTGCAGAAAGCTATCCGGCTCTCGTTTCAGAAGTGGAGGAACTTAAGGATGCCTAGACACGCATATCTTTCTGCATCAGCTTCCCACCGGTGGCTCTCATGTCCACCCTCGGCAAAACTCTGTGCAGAGATTAAGGACGAGACCTCTCCCTATGCCCAGCAGGGTACCGATGCCCATGAGCTGTGTGAGTACAAAGTGCTTCGGGCATTAGGCGAAGAGTTTAAAGATCCCACAGAAAATCTGGATTTCTTTGATACGGAAATGGCGGACTCAACTGATGAATACTGTTCCTTCGTTATGGAACAGTACGAAAAGGCCAGGCAGCACTGCAGGGATCCGCTGATCCTTGTTGAACAGCGGCTGGATTTCTCCAAATGGGTACCGGACGGCTTCGGCACCGGCGATTGCCTTATCATATCGGACAAGAGCCTTCAGGTTATTGATTTCAAATACGGTCTTGGGATTTTGGTCGAAGCGGATAATAACCCGCAGATGATGTGCTACGCTCTCGGAGCCCTGGATACCTACGACGGGATCTATGATGTGGAATCTGTAACAATGACCATCTTCCAGCCGCGCCGGAGCAATATCAGCACCTTCACCATCAGCAAAGAGGAGCTGCTTGCATGGGCGGAGAATTTTCTTAAGCCTACCGCCGAACTCGCCTACAACGGCGAAGGCGAATTCCATGCCGGCGACCACTGCCAGTTCTGTAAGGTCAAGGCTACCTGCCGCAAACGGGCCGAATATAACATGGAGCTTGCTGCATACGACTTTGAACAGCCCGCCACTCTGGATGATGCTGAGATCGCAGCTATCCTTCCCCGGATCGATGATCTGGTAGCCTGGGCCGGAGACATCAAAGAATATGCACTCCGTCAGGCAATGAGCGGAACCGAATATCCCGGATTCAAGGTTGTGGAAGGCAGATCGATCAGAAAATACACTGATGAAAATACGGTTGCTTCTGTGGTGACAAATGCCGGATACGACCCTTATGAAAAAAAGGTACTCGGAATAACAGCGATGACTTCCCTCCTGGGGAAAAAGAAATTTGAAGAGCTTCTGGCCGGCTTTATCACAAAGCCGCCAGGCAAACCGACACTGGTGCCGGATACCGATAAAAGACCAGCAATGAACACAGCCAAAGATGATTTTAGTGAAGAATAAGGAGGACAATAATATGCCTAAGTTTATGAACGCAACAAAAGTTATCACAGGAGTCAATACCAGATGGTCCTACGCGAATGTCTGGGATCCAAAGAGCATCAACGGCGGAGCGCCGAAGTACAGCGTCTCCCTCATCATCCCCAAGTCCGATACAGCGACTGTTAACAAGATTAAAGCTGCTATCCAGGCTGCCTATGAGGAAGGCCAGAGCAAGCTGAAGGGAAACGGCAAGTCCGTGCCTGCTCTTTCCGCCATCAAGACACCTCTACGCGACGGCGATCTGGAGCGCCCCGATGATGAAGCCTACAAGAACAGCTACTTCATCAACGCCAACAGTTCCACAGCTCCAGGTATCGTAGATGCGGACAGGCAGCCGATCCTGGAGCGCTCGGAAGTGTACTCCGGCGTATATGGCCGAGCCAGCATCAACCTCTACGCTTTCAACAGCAACGGCAATAAGGGCATCGCCTGCGGTCTGAACAATCTGCAGAAAATCCGTGACGGTGAACCCCTCGGAGGCAAGTCCAGGGCTGAGGACGACTTCGCAGCTGCAGACGATGAGGATGATTTTCTCGATTAAACTGACAATCAGGCAGGTGGCAGCCCTGTAAGCTGCTGCCTGCGGCGCTCAATGAAAAGAGGTGAAATCAATGACAATACCAGCATTTATCATTGCAGTCTTTTGTGCCATCGGCATCATTGTATCCATGAACTTCATCATGGATGCCATCTTTAAAGCGATGGACTCTTCCAGGGAACGTAAAAAGAAGCGTCAGGAATCCCTGGATAAAATCAGCGAAAAGCTTGATGAGATCAGTAAGAATTTGAACAAATAAACCTGCAGGGTGGCGGCAGTGCTGCTGCCCTCTTTTTTAGGAGGACATTTATGAATATCGATCGTATCACGGACATCACCATCCACTTTAACGATCCGCAATGGATCCTGGAACATATCACCATTGGCCTGCAGACCTGCTCAGACAACGACATCATAAAGAGACCCTGCGATCTGGACGGCATTGAACAGTATCTGTTCCTGAAAGGAAAACTCTCGGATACCAGCTACTCAATCAAAATCACACCGACTATTCTAACTCATGCCGGTATTGATGAAAACTGTGCCTGGGAAAAAGCAATGGAGAATCTCTGTACAGATACGCAGATCACAAGCCTTACAAAACTTTTGTCGGACATGTCGGGAATTCCATCAGACGCCCCCTCAGAGCCAGACATCCATCTCCATGTGATTACGAATTCCGAGAAATATAAGGGAGCAGCCACTATCATGAACCGAAAGGCTCTTCGCAGCTTTGCCCGCGAGCACCATACAAACATGCTGTTTGTTCTTCCCTCTTCGGTGCATGAAATGATGATCTCTCCATTCACAGCGAAAACAACGGCAGATGAGCTTTCTGCAATTGTCAGGGAAGTCAATGAAACGCAGGTCGCCCCGGAAGAAAGATTGACAGACAGAGCATATATCCTCTGTCTGTAGAGAAAGGAACCACCATGAAAGAACTATCCATCGATCTGGAAACCTTCAGCGATATCGATATCTCCAAAAGCGGCGTCTATAAATACGCTGAGTCAGACCGCTTTGAAATACTGCTCTTCGGAGTATCCATAGACGGCGGACCGGTCCAGGTGTACGATCTCATCTGCGGAGACCGGATACCGGATGAAATCCTCTCTGCCCTGACAGATGAATCTGTGACCAAATGGGCCTTCAATGCATCCTTTGAGCGAATCTGTCTTTCCAATTGGCTCAAGCGCAGCCATCCAGAATACTTTCTCGGATACAGCATACCGGAAGATCCGGCCAGCCAGTATCTGAGCCCGGAATCTTGGAAATGTACCATGATCTGGTCTGCCTATATGGGACTCCCATTGTCTCTGGAAAGCGTTGGGGCTGTCCTGAAGCTCCAAAACCAGAAGCTGAAGGAAGGGAAAGACCTGATCCGCTACTTCTGCACTCCCTGCAGGCCCACCAAAGCAAACGGCGGACGAACTCGGAACCTGCCTCAGCATGACCGCGAAAAATGGATGCGTTTTAAGGAATATAATCTCCGTGACGTGGAAGCAGAAATGGCCATAAAAAAGCGCCTTGCCAACTATCCTGTTCCGGACTTCATCTGGGACGAATATCATCTCGATCAGGAAATCAATGACAGAGGCATTGCCCTGGACATGAATATTGTAAGAAACGCAATCTCCTTTGACGGACGTTCCAGGGAAACGCTCACCACCTCCATGCAGGCAATTACAGGGCTCGAAAATCCAAACAGCGTCCAGCAAATGAAACAATGGCTCGCCGATCACGGCGTAAAAGCAGATACTCTTGACAAAAAAGCCGTCAAAGAATTGATCCGTAATTCAGATAACCAAACTGTCCAGACTGCTCTTGTGCTCCGCCAGCAGCTTGCAAAATCCTCCGTGAAGAAATATCAGGCAATGCAGAACGCCGTCTGCAGGGACGGAAGGGCTCACGGCATGTTCCAGTATTATGGCGCCAACCGCTCCGGCAGATGGGCCGGCCGGCTGATCCAGCTGCAGAACCTCCCCCAGAATCATCTTTCAGATCTGGAACAGGCCCGGCAGTATGTCATGGACGGAGATTATGAAATGCTGGAGCTTCTCTACGACTCTGTGCCGGCAGTCCTGTCGGAACTAATCCGCACCGCCTTTATACCACGCCCTGGATACAAGTTGATTGTCAGCGACTTCTCCGCCATTGAAGCCAGAGTACTTGCACACCTCGCAGGGGAGACCTGGCGCTCCAGGGTATTTGCAGAGGGAAAGGATATCTATTGTGCTTCTGCCAGCCAGATGTTCGGCGTGCCTGTTGAAAAGCACGGCATTAACAGCCACCTTCGCCAGAAGGGAAAGATCGCAGAACTCGCCCTCGGATACGGCGGATCCGTCGGCGCCTTAAAGTCAATGGGCGCCCTCGAAATGGGGCTGTCTGAAGAAGAGCTCCAGCCTCTGGTTAACTCCTGGCGTGCCTCAAATCCCATGATCACAGCATTCTGGTGGGATGTAGACCATGCCGTCAAAACGGCGATCACACAACGCATTCCGACGGAAGTCCGCAGCATCCGCTTCTTTTATAAGAGCGGAATGCTCCTCATCCAGCTCCCCTCCGGCCGGCGGCTGTCCTATGTCAAGCCCAGGATCGGTATCAATCAATTTGGCGGGGAATCCGTCACCTATGAAGGTGTAGGAGCCACAAAGAAATGGGAGCGCATCGAATCCTACGGGCCTAAATTCGTAGAAAACATAGTTCAGGCTATCAGCCGGGATATCCTCTGCAACGCCATGAAAACTCTCCGGCACTGCTTTATCGTTGGACACGTTCATGATGAGCTTATCATTGAATGCGCTCCCGGAGTTGACCTGAAAGCTGTCTGTGAACAGATGGGCCGCTCCCCGGAATGGATGCCGGATATCCTGCTGCGGGCGGATGGGTATGAGACAGAATTTTATAAAAAAGACTGATATGAAAATAGCGGCTCCCGAATCATCACCGGAGGGTCGCTATAGCATAAAGATTTCTAATTCATTGATGATACAATCCGTAAGAGCGTTTGGACATCCTCTTCCAGATTTAAACTGTGCATCTTTCTATGACAGTTAGGGCACAATGCTACAACATTATCGACGGAATCTGATCCACCATCTGCCAACCAAATAACATGATGCGATTCAAGATACGGATGGCCATATTGATCAGTAAATGGTGCCAAAGATCCACAAAGCTGACACCTTCCTCGCGCGCGTCTTTTAGCATATTCGCTCACATATCGATCTCGTATAAATGAATTACCTATGGTCTGATATCTCAAAGCCTCAGCTGAAGAATGGCGAAAAGCTTTTCTTCTAATTTCTTCATCAGAACAAGTAGGATCAAACTCATCTTGCGAACTATCACAGTAGATGACAATCATATGATCCCCATTAGGTCGATACCGATATTTGTCTTCTAAAAACCGAAAATGAATTGACATTGGATAATCGAATTTATCAATCAATGCCCGGAAGCTGTCACATATAGATTTCTCATTTCCATATGGCATCGCTGTGCAGATAACGCTCCCATTCCTTAATTTCCATATTGCACCATGATCCAATAAGGAAGTATAAAAATCATACATGTCCGTTGAGTGCTCATCGCTTTCAGTATTATATCCTTTTCTGTATCCATGCGTTCTGGCAGACGATCCTTCTTCTAAAAGTCTTCTAAAATATGTGGCACTGATCATTGTCGGTTCTGACCAATGTACACCAATAATATTAAACTCTTCAACAAAACTGTAGAATTTATCTTCGGCATCAACATACTCAAACGCCTGCCTTGCATGAGTCTTTGGAATATATTCAAATTTCATATCGTTACTCCATCAAATTAATAACTTCCTGTATTTTCAAACCTGAAAACTTTGAGTATTGTTCTATATTGGTCATAATTGTATTGGTCTTTGTATAGTCCCCAATACCTACTGCCACGACCATTTTTGCTTTAATTGTCTTCTTTGTAATCTTACCATCGACTACTTCAGGAATCTCCGTTATTACATTCCTTTGTGTAGTCACGGTATTACTGATATCGCCAGCTGAAGTTCCATGAGCAGCTGCAGTCCTATATTTCTGAGATTCAACATATAAACTATCGGATTGGATTGTATTAAAAAGGTTTAGCAAATCTTTGTTATCATCCTTAAGCTTCTTAAACACATTTGCTCTGAACCGCAAGTCTTGCTGGAAGCCATATTGATATTTCTCATTTATTATTTCGATTATAGAGTCCCAGACTGCAGATATCTTCAAGTAAAAAGTATCTGCAAAATAATTAAACCAATACTTACGCATCCAATGTTCTTCTTCGAACTTCGGAAAGTACTGCACTGATTCTCCGTTTTTGCCGGGTGATATATACCAGGGATCATCAGGTATGCCCCTATCATAATAATGACGGCAAAGTGCGTAAGTAATACGCAATGAACCTACTTTATTGTTGTGCTCCTGAATAAGTTCATGTAATCTAGGCGTAGGGATATTCTGAAATACATCTTCCGATTCTCCCAACGATCCTTCCTTTATGAACATATCTTCAAAGAAATCTACATTCAAGTATTTATCCCATTCATCCTGCGATAATGACTCAAACGAGCCTTCAATTCTAACCTCCATGGCCTCTCCTCACTTGAAAGAATCTGTATATAACTAAGATTAATATCTCTTTGAATAACAAAAAACAATTTCATATTTTAGTCAACCGATCTCGAGATTTTTAATCTTTCTGGTATATTGTTGACTAAAAGCTTTTCTTCGACTAAATCTTTGACAAAAACTCGTGTTTCTTGACTACATAGCTTTTATAAGAGGACCCACTCTGCCCGAACAGATCTGCCGCGCACGCAAACGGTTCCTTTATTCTTCATCTTCTGAAGAGATTTGAGAGTTTTTTGTACCTTTTTTCTTCTGAAAGCACTTCGGGAAATGAATAATTCCTTATAAAAATCTACCCAGCCAAACTGATTTAATTCACTTATAGTAGTCCTCCTGTATTATTTTTCTTTATCACCAAAACCCGGTGCTATAATCTTGAAATAAGGACTCATGCTGTACTTTGATGCAATTCCTAGTTCTTGCCCAGAAGATGCTACAGTACACTTTGACATAATATCTCGCGGAACATCCTCAAATTTTATCAAGCGAAACCATGCCTTGAACCTCTCTGCTTCATCCCTGTAATATGCCGGCATATATCTTTATCCGGAATATCATGCTGAATCTTATCAACATAAGCCCAGTATCGATTTGTCGCTCCGCTATGTATCAGAAGGGTCCTCGGCGCATCATTTCCAATTATGTCTCCAAATACTCCAGCAGCAATTCTGTTTCCCAGTTTGCCGTACCAAACATATCCTTTATCTCGAATTAACTCATTGTGAGCCTCTATGGTTCCGCATGCCGGAGCAAACTTATACAAAAACCTCAACGCTATTGTCTTTACATCAATCACTCCGTAATTCTTTCAATCAATTCGCTAATTCTATTAACAATTCTCAACTGTTCATTTACAGGAGGGAATGGAATACGGAATTTCTCAAAACTTTCAGCCGCCAGATTTGGTTGTGCTGATCCTCCGTTATATTTTTCGATTTCATCTCTAAACAACCGTGAGTCCAAATAAACCATCAAATAATCATTGATTGCCTCGCTTTGTATATAGTTTCTTGCGATAATAAGGGATGATGCTATTGCACCTTCATCAAATGGATACTTCCCGTGTTTGCCAAGGGAACCACGGATGCAAACAACGACATCCCCTTTTCTCAGTTTTCCACTTCTAAGCCTTTCATATTGTTCATCACTAAGGCACATTAGCTTATCGTCCGCAACTACAGTAGTTCCATCAAGGTTTAGCGCACTTATAAAAGGTATCCCCTCGTGCGAGAGCGTTGATTTCGCAGGATAGTTTTTCCCTCGATCTCCATTTATTATTGCCCATACGTCACTAATGTGTACCCATTTCCAGTTCTGAGGGATTTCAAACGGATACTCTGATTCTTCTATCTCCGGTAGTATTTTTTTCTTTCTAATTTTCCCACTACTGACTAGATCTTTCCTACACTCAAGCAAATCGTTGATAGTACTCTCCACATTTTCATCTTCTGGCATCTGATCTGTCAATTTCCCTTGAATGGCAGCATCAATCAATTTGCTCTGCAGTGCTTCCAGGTTGGAAGCATACCGGCTCTGCAACACATCAACTTTATCTAGAATTTCAAGAATTGCTTCAATTCTCTCTACAATTCGTGCCTGTTCTGAAACAGGTGGAAGAGGAACTAACTTTGGTTTAATCATAGGAACCGTTAATTGTGGAATACTTGAACCCACACTAGCTTCAGGCATCATTTGTAAAAATATCTGCAAATATTTGGCGTTAATGAATTGAGATTGGTCTATCACAATAAGTCTTACAATCGGACAATAATCATATCGCCTCAAAACCGTAAAACCTATTGTTCCTCTGCCTGCGACCGTAATAGTGTTTTTATTAGCCGTCGCTTTTGATGTATAACCAAGAATCCCCTCATTTGTAACACCATTTGCAACTACCGGCACAGTTCTACCATCGTCTGATTCTTTTGAAAAATCACTTGGCTTATCGCCTCCCGCCCAAATTTGGTACGATACATCACATAATCTAACCCATTTCCAATTCTCAGGAATTTCAAAAGGTATTTCTGCATCAGAGATTTCCCCAAATGATTTCTCCTTCTTAATTTTTCCTTCTTTAATCAACTTTGTTTTTTCCTCAATTATTCGCCTATATAAATCTTCTGCAATTCCATCTTCCGGCAACTGTTCAGTCAATTGTCCCTTCATTGCAAGATCCATGATTTTATTTTTAATTGCTTGTGTATCTATCAACCCTCAATCCCTCCCAGCAGTTCCTTCAACTGAGCAACAGCTGCGCTGATGCCATTAGACTCTTCCTGCATTTCATCAAGGATCTCTCTGACAGATCGGTCATCCTCTTCCGTGAAGTCAATCCACTTGAAGTTTAGGTCTTCACGTGATTTGACCTCTTCCTCAGTAAACTTTCTCCATCTTCCGTTCGGATTCGTTTCGGCATCATAGGTTTCACAACGATCCTGCATGTGTCCAGAGCAATAACAGTCTACAAATTCCTGCAAATGCTCTTTTGTCATCGGCTTTGTCGCCATTGTGTGTTTAACACCGGTTCTGTAATCATATACCCAGATGTCCTTCGTCGGCTCACCCTTCTCAAAGAAAAGCACATTCGTTTTAACACCATTGGCATAAAATATTCCTGTAGGAAGACGCAAAATAGTATGAAGGTTACAATCCTTCATCAGTTTATCCCTGACCCTCTTAGTAGAATCACCATCTGTCAAAACACTGTCAGGCAAAACCACGCCAACTCTTCCGCCGGTCTTTACAATAGACATAATATGCTGTAGAAAATTTACCTGATTGTCAGATGTTTTGATGAACTCTGGTCTGTTAGCGGATACCGCCACACTTCCCTGCGGTCTGGTACCAAAAGGCGGATTCGTCATAACCACCTGATACATATCATCCGTGGTCTCAATCAGAGAATCTTTATATGCAATCGGACTCTTATTCACTCCTATATCATGCAGATACAAGTTCATGGACGCCAACGTCACGACCAGAGAGGTATTGTCTGCTCCGTAAAGAGCATTATTCTTCAAGAACTTCTGCTTCTCTACATCCTTACTCTGCTTACGCATATGCTCATAAGCCGCAAGCAGAAATCCACCGGTTCCACAGCATGGATCCGCAACGGTCTCTGTAATCTTCGGATCAATCACATCCACAATGGCGGAGATAAGTGCTCTCGGCGTGAAATACTGACCGGCGCCGCTCTTCTTATCCTGTCCATTCTTTTCAAGAATGCTTTCATAGATAGTGCCCTTGAAGTCACCCTCCATCATGTACCAGTTTTCTTCCGCTACCATGTCGATAACTTTCTTCAGCATGACCGGACGGTCAATCTTATTTGTTGCCTTAGTAAAAATAGTTCCGATCAGGCCATCATCCTTGGAAAGTTCTTCAAGAATTTCCTCATACTTTTCAACCAAGTCTGTTCCGCTAAGTTGCACCAGATCGGCCCACTTATATCCTTCCGGAATACTGCTGCCAAGACCCAACTCTTCTTTTTCATCATCCATCTTCAGGAAGAGAATGTAGGTCAGCTGTGTGATATAGTCCGTAAATCCTACGCCTGCTGCCGCCAGGACATTGGCGATATTCCATACTTTATTCAGTAATGCACCTTCTGTTTTCTGATTTGCCATATTAAGCCACCTTTAATAAAAATTTTGATAATGCCTGCATCTCTTCAGCAAGCACCTTGCCGCCAAAACTTGTCACGCCTTTTCTCCAAAGGTCTGTATCGATTTCATTCAGTTCTTTTACAGAGATTGCGCCATCATTGATGACAAACTCTGCCACCTGTTTCATGATCTCAACCTGCTCCTCAGTCAGTACACGCTGTTGCTGTCCACAGTACAGTGCGAATCTTTTAGCATAGCCATTAATCAAGCTTGTAAGTTTCTGATTCTTCTTGTAAGCGTACCGGACGATCTGTATCAAATTGGTAAGCGCATTAACATTGGTCTTCACATCCAGTTCGTCTACATTACCTTCCGTATCAAGCACTTTGTAATTCTTCCAGATCTGATATACGCCATACTGCCTGCTCTCTGAAAGCAGTCTGTCCCTCAACTCACTGAGCATTGAGTGCGTAATGACCGTATCCTCGGAATTATAAATGATACGAAGTGCCTCGATGTTATCTTTATTCTCATCCAGATACTTCTCAAAATTCTCTATAAAGCTCTTTGCCGTTTCCTTTGAGAAGCCGGCATATATTATCTCATCCGGATCCTCTTCTGTATTGACAATATATCCACGCTGCATTTCAAGGAGCTTCTTCCTTGCTGCAATATTGCTGATCAGGCTATATATAAGTGCCATGCGCCTTGTATTGTCATGAGACGGATCAATATACTCGAACTCAATTAGCAACCCATCATCTGTTGCCTGTTGGATATTTCCCGCGATCGTCCTCGGCGCAAACCCATAGGTCGTGATGAAATAATCCAGATGTCGTCCGAAGAGTGGATTGTCCTCATACCTTCGATTGATGGTAGAACAGTAATCCCGGAGCAGCCACAGGTTTTCGTCACTGACCTCATTATGAGCCAGATGCTCCAGCAAATGTTCCAGGGAAAGAACCCTCTTTCCCGGTCCCGAATTGATCACCGGATGCGGAATGATTTTCTCATGCTCCGTAACACCAACGCCATCCACAATGTAATAGCATTCTTTCGTATTGGCGTTTGGCGTGACTTCACGCAGTTTATCATCGCTGATCACACGGCAGCCGCGTCCCTTCATCTGTGTATAAAGCACATCTGAATAGACATCCTTCATGAAGAGCACAACTTCCAGCGGCTTCACATCCGTTCCTGTGGCAACCAACGTAACTGTAACTGCGATTCGGAAATCTTTCTCCGTCCGCAGATCTCTGATCAGGCCGTTTGAATCTCCGGATGAATATGTGATCTTCTGTACGAAATGCTCCGGCACCTCATGATCTTCAAACTCATCCTTAAATACATCTTTCACACCTTCCACTATTTCGGAGGCATGATTGTCATCTTTTGCAAAGATCAACGTCTTAGGAACATAAGTCCAGCTTTTTTCACGCTCGGGATACAGTTCTTCATAAATAGCTTTCTTGTAAGCCAACAGTACCTTTCGGATCTGATCTCTGTTCACAACAGAGCGGTCAAGCTGCATATTATCGTAATCTATCCGCTGTGGAGCCACATACGCAGTTGTCTGACCGGATTTCCTTGCAGTCTCCGTAACCTTGGTTCCAGACTTGATCGCGCCACCATGCTCAGTGATTTCTGTCGCAATACGATATACACGTGACGGAACATTTACGCCGTCAACAACGGATTCATCATAGGTATATTCCTCTATGATGTTATTATCAAAATAAGCATATGCCTCCGGTGTCGGTGTCGCAGTAAGTCCCAGAACCCTTGCGCCGGAAAAATAATCAAGCACAGCTTTCCACTTGCCATAAATGGATCTATGGCATTCGTCAACGATGATGAGCTGAAAGTGATCCGGTGGAAGTTTCAGATCATCGCCCAGGGTGATGACTTCCTTGGTTTCCTTCTCTTCATCCGTTGTAGTCTTCTCATCCTCTGCATCTTCACTATCGTCAGTCAGCTTATGACCGGTAAGCACAGCAAATAGTTTCTGAATAGTGGAAATGACGATATCTGCCTTTATATCGCCTTCTTTTTTCAGACGCTTAATCTCATAAAGAGAGCTCATTTCCTTTTGACCTTCTGTACGGTCAAACTGGCTGAACTCTGCCTCTGTCTGCCTTGCAAGGTTATTTCTGTCCACAAGGAACAGAATCCTCTTCGTAGGTGTGTAATTCAACATTCTGTAGCTTGCCAGACACGCCAGATAGGTCTTGCCGCTGCCTGTGGCAAGTACCGCAAGATTTTTCTTTTTGCCGTCTTTCATAGACTTCTCAAGCTCAACCTCAGCATTGTACTGACATTCACGAAGGCCGCGCTTCTCCAGTCTTGGAAGCGCACCAAACTCCGAAACCTGATTGATGAGAGATAACATCTTCTTCGGAGAATGCATCTCTGTCAGCTCAACATAATCTCCGTCAGGGTCCGTCAGCATATTCTTGAAATAAATCTTTTTACCATTTGCCATATAGACAAGCGGAATCAAGCCCTGATACCACAATCCATACCAGCTCTGTGGTGTCCTAGCATACCCTTCTGCCTGCTTCTCTACTTCTGGTCCAAGCGGATTCTCTTCTTTTTTTGCTTCGACCACAGCGATAGCCTTGTCATCCACAAATAGCAGGTAATCACTTTCAGTATTTCCCTGCATCAAGGCTTCCTTTACAGCCGATGTAGACTTCGGAACATATTCATTCCGCGACACAATATCCCATCCGGCATTAATGAGCTGTTTGTCGATTTTCTCTCGTGCACGTTCTTCAGGCAGCATAAGCGGCACTTCCTTTCTATTATTCAGTATATAAAAACAGATGTCCCATATTCAGGATCTATCCTTTACTGATACACAAATATCTCTGGACTGTTATATCTAATCTGCTCAGCTTCCCGTCTGATACTCTGATTATCAGTTTCAAGTAGTTCTGCTTTGATACGTAGTTTTCCATCCTTGGTATGTATGATAAAATTTCTCCCCCTCGCGGTCATATATGTTGCCGCTTCTCTTGTGAAGCCATTCCTCTGAATCCATATGGCCACCGGATCAGTAGAGCCATATTCCACGAATTCATACCAATCCATAAATGCATCATCCGGATGAACCTCCCTATATTCCTTGGAAAACCGAAGGAAATAGTTTGATATCCTGAAAAGGATAATATCCTCAATATCCTCCAGCATATTTCCTATCAACGCATTCACATGTTCAACTGTGTTCTCAAAAACCTCATAGTGGTTTTTGTACCTTACCAGAGCTTGTTTTGGATAATGTATCGGATCCTGCTCGTGTAATCTATTTGTCTCTTCATTATCAGCAATCTGATCAGCAACCATCCTCTCTATAGACATGCCTGATACCCACTGATTAAGAACAAAAGCGTAATGCTTCAGTCTGGACAATTCTCCGGAATCTTTATTCCTGAATCCGAGCGTATCCATTTCATATGTTTCCCACTTAAAAATCTCGCACAGTTCTACAAGAAAATTATAAAGTTCCGTATAGTTTGCCTTGCCACCAATACGAATTGCCGGATAATGCAGACCACCTCTGATTCTGTCTTTTAAGTTTTCTGTCTGGTCAATGGAAAGCGTAATATCTTCATCCATCGGGTTTTCAGAATCATGGAATCTGTCCATGATTCTTCTCTCCACTTCCGGCTTCAAATAATCCGCGAATTCTTCACGAACCCTGCTCTGACGTTCGTTCACAATATCCTTCAAAAGAATATTACTGAACTTACGTACCAGTGAATACTCGCTTGGAGACTGATCAGGTTCTTTTAGAAGCTCAGTACTCCCACTTTCCAAAGTTCTAACGATCTTTTCTTTTTGCACGTCGCTGAGCACTGTAACTAATGACAATTTCTGCGGTTCTATTTTCTCGTTCAGCAGGGACAGAAAGCGCTCCTTATTGGTCCTGTACTTTATTGCAACAAGAAAAACATTGCCATAAAGATTGAATTCAATCCTACCAACGCGCCCCATCAGGTTCCTGAAATCTACCGGGCCCATGTTTCCACCGTTCTTGTGACTGGTTATAAACAGATTATCCGCCGGGAGATTTACACCCTCAAGCAGTGTACTCGTGCAAAACAGCGTCTTGATAGAGCCTTTCTTATAAAGAAGCTCTATCCTGACTCTGATTGTGGCAGGCAGGTACCCCATATGATAAGCAACGCCCTTCGTAATGATATCCGCCAGATAGTAGTAACTGTGTACTTCATTACGAATATCCTCTGCCAGCTGCTGCAATTCTAGGTCTGGCAGTGGATCTAATGGTTCAGCATATGCCAAGGCGTATTCAATCACCCTGTCCTTATTGTTGGAATAGATGATATTCCTCTTTCCGGCTCCAATCTCACGCACAAAATCAAGTAATTCTTTATTTGGATCAAACGAAGACAACTTAGTCAGAGTCTGCGTATTTTCATTGTATGAGTAAAGATTGTGCTCCTTGCAATCAATAAGGAATTTCTCCTGATTTACCGGAGAAAACCGTGTTCTTAAATTAAAGCTCTCTCCCTCACCCTTTTCCGTAACCAATTGCAAATATACATCCGGATTTGGAATATTAGGTGATGCAAAGATTATATGTGGCGCATGTTTCCTTTTTGCCAGCATATCAACAATCTTGTAGTAATAAGCACTCCTGTCATCCTGCTGGGAAATTTTATGCGCCTCATCCACAAACAAATATTCCATCGGCATGTCCGGCAGCAAAATCAGAAGATAGAGCAGCCGCTCAGGCGTCATAACAAATATAAAGTTATGTTTTTCTTCAAGCGCTACCGCCCCTGCGGATGTAACAATCCTATAATTCTTCTCATACAGGCTGTTTCCAAGATCTTCTGTGATATTTGCGGTAACCTCATTGATCAGTGCTTTGGTGGGAACCACTATCGTAAAATTCCCATCTCCATACTGTTCAATCTTCTCTTTGATGTACATCCGCATCACATAGGATTTCCCCAAGGATGTAGGTGCCGAATAGCTCAGAAACTTTGCTGAAAACTTATCGTAAATCTCTTTCTGAGCTTTGAAGAAGTACTTATCCGGGGCAGCCGGTATCCGCAGATAATCCTGACTAAACTGTGTGAAAAGCCACTCGTAGATCTCGTTACTCCTATAGTCAGCTGCTTTTATATTCATGCCTCTGAAATTCGTAACATTGGTTAGAACAGATCCCAGATAATACTGTATTCTCTCATCATACTCATCAAGTGCATGAAGAAGCGCCACTATTTCCTGTGCCATCAGTTTATGCTGTTCAGCGTTTTCTTCGTCAACCGATTTTGACAAAATGTCTGCAAATCTCAGTAAATCCTTGACGTTCAATTCTCTTGGCTCAACATTCTTAAGTTCAAAGAGTTGCAGTCCATAATTAAACAGCAGATTGTCATACAGTTTATTAAGATACTCATTCTTTTCGATGTCTTTATAAATAGCGGCACCGATTGTTGTAACTTTCATCAAACAGTACCTCCTATAAGCTCGTTCATGATAGAACTCTTATCTTTATCCGCATCATTAAATGGAAGAACATATATGTAAAAAGAATCTGCACCCATTCTGAGATCGGTTATTCTTTTATGCACTCGAACTAAAGCTTGATCTATGTCTTTCTCAATTTTCTTAACTACAGCATCTGTGTACTCATCTCGTCTGAAATCATCCGGATTCAGATCAAGAGTATATCCCAGGAAGATTCCATATGCTGTTCCAGCATCAGAATCTCCACCGTCTTCGGGTATTACAATCTTCCTGATTAAATGAGCCGTCTTGACATCTATGCACTTGTTAAATTCAGCGCTATTAACCAATTCCATTCCTGATAAGCGGCTTGCTCTCAGTTTTTCGATTGCTTCAAAGGCGCGATCAACTGCATTATCTAAATTTCCTTGAAGATCAGATGCTCCGTAGACCAATTCATATGACGTATTTGTCCCGGGAATAGTCAGGAAATGTATCCCGGAGCAGCGATGTTCAGCGCTCAACTCAATGGCACTCATGAGTTTTGGAGCCCTTAAAACTTCCTCTAAAAAGGCATAGATTAGCATTTCGCCCAGCTCATTTCCTGTCGTATGTGCTCTTACGTACTGAGCAGCCTCCATCCCAAGGCTCTCCACGTCATCCTTAAGATACTTTTCAATCTCTGCACGATTAAATACGTATCTTCCTATATTTGCATTCAAAAGCTTTTTTACCCATATATAATCGAATCTATTTGACTCAATTCGATATCTAAAAGCTTTAATATGATTATTACCCTTTATTCGCAGATTTCCGTCTACTACAGGCATAAACGCTTTACAGAAGTACTTCTCTTGAAGAGTCTTCGTCAAAATAACATCCGGAGCAACCACGCGGGCATTAAAGGTGATGTTATAAGAGTCTGAAGAAAACGAGTCAAGATATGCCTTGTCAATAAACGCTACCGACTCTTTACCGTAGTGATTTTCAACTCTCCCAGCGATGAGAAACAGATCAGCAAGTACCTCAGAGGGGACAAACACCATCTTCCGAAGCCACTGACTTTTCATAACATCTGGATCCTTAAATAAGGGATCCTCTATATCCTCATCATCGATAATATCCTTAAATGCACAGATGCCTTTCTTTAAGGTGTCCATATCCATCTGTGGAATTATATGCTTCTCAAAGTAGTCTACAACATAGTCCCTATTGGCTGATGCTGTAGCTGTAGTTATCTCTGACGCAAGTGATCTTTCACACCGGGCATAATTGGATATGGTCGTTTCATCCACATATGGTCCATACGAATCATTTACAGAGGAAATTAGCGTTTGTCCAAATTTATGCTGTGTTACATTTTTAAGTGGGTCTTTACATAACAACAGCACTTTAATAAAAGTGCCGAAGCAAATGTGTTTCACACCAATTCCTCCTTTCCATGGTTATTCCTGATCCTCCCATTATTTGATGTAATCCACAATATCTCCGATGTTGCAATCTAAGGCATCACATATCCTGCCTAAGACCTCCATGCTAACAGGTAAATCTTTTCCCATCTTAGCCATAGTCGAAGACGTAATACCGGCTTTAGACATCAGATCCTTCTTCAGCATTTTCTTATCGATTAGTATCTTCCATAATTTGCTATAGCTAAACATCATTTCTTTCCTCCGTCTATCCAGAGATTATATCAATGCACACTCACGCCATTTTATTCAGTATAGCTTAAATCTTCGCATTTTACAAGTTCAATTCGCTTTTTTCCAAGTCCGACTGATTCAAAATGGATTTCAATTATCTTTTCTCAAACTTTAGATTTCCTAAAAAAACGTCATCCAGCACCAGAACAAACACCACACTCTTCATCAGCACCCTCGAATGTTGTTACTGTGGCCCCGGTTAACACTCAAAAATGCATTAAAAAAGTCTTTTTTTCAATTGCCAAGTTTGCCAAGTCAATGCCAAGTCCTTTGTCATGGGATATCTCAGGGAAATGCCGTAATTTATAAGTGAAGGCAGTAATATGACGGTAAGCAAACCCGATCAGTTTGTGTCCGAAAGCCGCCAGGCCTTCTTTATCAATCCATGCAAAGGCTTATAGGGCGGCCAATGCATAGAAAGGTAAAAGGTAGTCGATATGTGCCAACTAAGTAATGATGTCTGGCTCTCCAGCATTGAAAGCACTGAGGCGGAAGTAATTGAAAAATACGGAACAGAACCCGTCACTTTTATTTTAAACAAGTATGGTGCCAGTTGTGCAGATGACCTTAACCCTTCTGACTATTCAGAAGTCTATGGAGAATTATTGCAAATGTCAGCGGACTAACTAGCCCATTGCCCTGAGTATGGCATTAAAAGACTTTTCGCTGCGGGCGGTTGCCAATCTTGTGCACGAAGAGAGGCGCTCTACCGCCGTCCAAAGCGAAGCAACATGTAAACTGTCAGTTCAAGTAGAGCAGCTGACCGATTTGTAGGAGGATCCCTATGAACGGTCATCTGAAAGAAAAATTGAATAGCAGCCGTGTGGTTTCCTCCACTGCCAACCTACGGAGGAAATCAACATGGCAAGAAAAGCAGATTATAGCAACACTCACAAGTATGACAACCGTCGTTCCTTTGACGGTCAACCCGTTCCTGACGGCAAAATCTTAGTTCCCTTCCTCAAAGAGAAGTTCGGCTTGCAGAAAGGCGACTACATCCAGGACAACTTCACTACCATGAGTCTCGGGGAGTTTTCCTTTGAAATCGGATTCATGGCCATCAGTGAAGAACAGTATGTTTCCTACATGAAAGATTTCTGGGCTGAGCTCAACAAAGATATGGAACAGCGCCGTGAGGGCCGCTGCGTCATCGGCAAGAACCCGGACGGTACAAAAAAGCTCTGCCCTTCCACCAGACGCTGCAAAGGATGCTCAAACAAAGGTCGTCTGGAACGTTTCAATCCGAAGCGTGTGGACATCCTCTCTCTCGACTATGAATATGATGGGGAAACCTTCGATCTCGAAGACACCTCACAGCCTTCAGTTGAGGATCAGGTTCTGGATAAGCTCTGCCCGCCACCGACAGAAGAAGAACTGCAGATCCAGCTTCTGGCACATTTCGATCGGGAGAACCCCCGCTACGCTAAGATCATTCGTCTAAGCCTGCAAGGAATGTCCATTGATGACATCTGCATCGAAATCAACTTGAAACCTAGCCGTGGCCGCCAGGAAATCAACAACGCCCATGACGCTGTCTGCGAATATCTTCGGCTCCGCCACCACAAGAAAAACCGAAAGTAGTGCCAAAATAGCCAGAGCGGAAGCACCCATCACTGGACGCTTCCGCTCCCTCTTTTATCCTTTATAAACTGGCTTCCTTCCATTCATCTGAAACAGATCATGCTTCTTAATATCCCGTATAGCTTTCTTCATCGTCCGGCTTCTTCCGTGTACATGATACGGATCTGAAACCTGATGTTTATGAAGAATTACTGTTACCTCTCCATCTGGCAGCTCCACATTCCGAAGATACCAGACGTGCCGTGTATTCCTTGATATAAGAGTCACATCATATTCATCCGCAATGATGACTTCGAAATAGCTCCGGTCTATCGCATTCAGCTCTTGTCGTGTGTACATGACTCACTCTCCCTTCACCTTAAAGTAAAGCCCAAGTGCTTCCACCAGAATTTTCTGAACCTCTCTGTCATCCACCTCTGAGAAATATCTATGATAGACATCTGCCGGAACCTTTACATTGATAGAGCCCTTTTTTCCAGCCTCGGTAATGCTTTTATCCAACGCCAGTATTGACCTTACCGTTTCTTCTGTAATTGTCCCTGCTGCCGCTTTAAGCTTCTTTGCCATATTACCTTTGACTCTGATCCCGTTCTGCTCCAATGCCTTGTTGACAAGCTCCTGTTCTTCCTCAGATAAGAACGAAAGCTCCACCCCCGATACCAGTGTCAGAGATCCATCGTCCAGCATTTCCTTAAGTGCCGGTATCAGCTGATTGCAGCGAACATACCTTGCCATATTACGGCCAGTCATTCCATATTCCTGCCCGATCAGTTCTCTGGACTTCGCCTGCTGGTGGACATCATGTCCACCAGTGTCATTCAGTCTGTGAAGTTCTTCTATGATCTCTTCCCGTTTCTTTGTACCGCAGACCTTATCATACCTAGCAGCCAGCACTGCAATTCTCTCCGTAATGGTCAGATCACTGAAGGATCTCTGGATCACATTGGTCTCCAGCACATAAACCCAGGCTTCCTCATCCGTCAGATTTTCTTTCACAATCGCCGGGATCTCTTTAAATCCCGCAATTCTTGCCGCATTCTGCCTGTTATGTCCCGCCAGCATCTCATATTCAGAGCTGAGCTTCCGAACGATCACCGGAGTCAGGATGCCGTGCTCCTGAATGCTTTCCACCATATCATCAAGCCTCGCACCCTGATATAGCTTAAATGGATGCTCATGGAAAGGCTTTATCTGATCTACCGGGATCATCTGAATCCCACTGTCAGGAACATCACCGGTCAGCAGATCAACAGCGTCGTTGAACAATTTTCTCTTAGGCTGGTTAGCCTTCATATCCCATCAGCTCCTTCCCAAAGTCCAGATACGCCCTGCTCGCCTTGGTCTGAGGTGCATATTCCAAAAGAGGCTCACAGTAATAGATACTCTCGCCGACCTTTACAGTACTGGGAATCCTGCTCTCAAAGATCCGGATCCTTCCTTCAAATGCTTCCGTCACCTGCTCTGAAATCACCTTGCAAAGATTTGTTCTCATATCACACATGGTAAGCAGGATTCCCTCTACTTCCAGTTTCGGATTGATGCGCTTTTTGATCTTCTTAATGGTTTTCAGAAAATCCTGCAGCCCTTTCATTGCCAGCAACTGGGGATTTACCGTAATCACAACTCCGTCAGCCGCTGCCAGAGCATTGATGGTAAGTGCCCCCAGCGCCGGACAGGTATCAACGATCAGATAATCATATCTGTCTCTTAACGGCTCCAGGATGTTTGCCAGCATCTTCTCAGCGCCCATCTCCATCCGAAGCTTCGCATCAACCGCAGACAGAACCATTGATGAAGAAATAAAATCCACTCCATTCCGACTCATAATGTACTCATTCAGATCCGGAAGCTCTTCATCATCAAGCTGCAGCATCATCAAATGCCCGATTGTTGTCGAAAGCGCCTCCGTATCTTCAACACCAAAACATGTGGTCAGGTTGGCTTGGCTGTCGAAATCAACAGCCAGAACCTTTTTCCCCAGATTCGCAAGAGAATATGCCAGATTGTACGTACTCACCGTCTTGCCTACTCCACCCTTCGTAGCTCCAATCAAAATGATTCTTCCCATGTTTGCCTCCTATTCTTTTGTACTGGTAACGTACTCAATCTGACTCTCAGCCACCCGTTGCTCAAGCAACTGTCTTCTTTTTTCTTTTACCCTTTTCCGCATTGCCTTACTCTCACTCTCCATGATTTCGGCTTCTGCCTTCTCCCTCTCTGCTCTTTCCGTATCCAAAGTAATAGTCAGCTTCCCGTCCTCACAGACGATGGAGATGTAATCTCCAATTTCAAACCCCAGTTCCTTCAGCCACATTCCCTTCAGTATAATCGTCGGCGTTTCCTGATATTTATAGCCGCTCTGCCCATAAACCTTAATACTTCTTCTCTTTGCCATAGATTGCCTCCATTTCGTAATTGTCATTGATTGTCCATTGATACTCTGCTTCACTTCTACAGGTCAAATCACCGGCTCCACCTCCCTCCAGCGATTTCAGGCAAGAAAAAAGCTGCCAATGCTTTTTACGCATCAGCAGCTAATCGCTTTCTGTTCGGTGTTCTATTTTCAGTTCTGATTCTTCTTCTCGTCCTTGATACGATAGTAGTCTTCCAGATCCACATCGACCCTGACTTTCGTATCCGGTTTTCGGTTGCTCAAAAGGCACACAGTCTCCACATGGCACGAGAGGATAGAAAGTACGTCATTTGCCTGTCGGTTTGTCCGTCTTAATCCACCGCTGCTTTTAATAGTTCGATCGTCGGAGAAAACATATCATTTACAACATAAATTACCTTTGATAAAAGGAGCTGTCGCATCAATGATTAGAAAATCATAGGTGCGGCAGCATCTTTTTGCCGTTTTTTAAGGCGAAATATTCTCTTCTTTCATTCTGTTTCTACAAAAAGGCGAACTTTAATAAACCTTTTCTGGAAAAAAGGTTCGTTTTCAGGATTTACTTTTGGCCTGTCAAAATCAGGCGGTTTGTTTGAGTGGAAATAAATGCCGCCCTGTCCTTTCCGCCTGAATCTTATGATGAAGCTTGTTTATGTTATACCCGATCGCCAGCAGGATACTCTGGGCGGTTACATTTGCTTTCCCTCGATATAAATATCGCCTGAATTCCATATCCTCTTTAATGTTTGCAAAGCTTCCTTCTGCCTGTATGCTTCGGTTCATTCGAAGCTGTGTTCCATAATCACTGGTAATCCGTTTTAGTGTTTCCTGACGCTTTTCTTTCATCTTTTTCGAAACATACAGTACTTTCTGCCGGTCCTCCATTGGAGTTTTACAGTTGTTTCCCTTAATGCAGTCTGTTTTAAAAGGGCACCCGCTGCATCCGCTGCTTCGATATACGGTAACAGTTCTCCGGTATCCACTGGCCGTCTTTTCTCTCTTTTCATACTGCACTGTCAACACCTGTCCGTTTTTACAGTAATAACAGTCCGCTTTCTCATCATAGTTCATGTTTTCCATCCGCCCGATATCCTGACGATATTTTCGGGTTTTCGAAATCTCATAGTTCTGGGGTTTGATATAGGCCAGCTGACCGTTTTCTTCGAGAAACAGGTAATTCTCTTCGCTTTCATATCCTGCATCTGCCACAATCTCCTGATATTTAAACGGAAGATACAGCTCCATATCTTTCAAGAATGGGATCAATGTCCTCGTATCAGTAGGACGAGAACTGATATTCAACCATGTGATGTATTCCGAATCTACTCCATGCTGAAGATTATAAGCCGGTTTCAGCTGCCCATTGAGCATGGCATCTTCTTTCATCCGCATAAAAGTCGCATCCGGGTCTGTTTTAGAATAACTGTTGCGGTCTCCACAGACATAAAGCTTTTTATTGTATTCCTTCAGTTTTGCTATGTATGTTTTCAGGGTTTCCAGCGATTTCTGAAGGCGTGTTTTTCGTCGTCCGGTTCCATGGACAAAGACAATCCCTTCCTCCTGCCTGATCCTGCACAGCCTTTTTCGCAGTCTTTTTAATGTGCGAAGGGAGACTTTCCCATTATAAGCGATTCTGAAACCGTAAAGATTTTCGCACTCTTCCACAAAGACAAGAATCTTATCGAAAAGTTTTGCCTGATTTTTCGTAACGGCCTTTTTCCAGACAAAAGTATATTTATTCGCAGCGGATTCTATTTTCGTTCCATCAATAAAGATACTTTTCCCGGAAATCTCTCCAAGGGAATATAAGAGTTTCGACACCTCGGCCAATGTCTTTTTCGAGCATTGCGCGAAATGCAGAGAAATAAAACGTGCAAAGGTCGCATGGTCAGGCGCTGGTTTTCCTTCCAAAAGGTACATGAAGTTGATGTCCCTGCGGCATGCCGTTTCGATATCCCGGCTGGAATAGATCCGATTCATGCTGGCGTAGACTATGATCTTAAACAGCTGTCTCGGTGTCGCCTGATTTTTCTTTATCTTTCCATAAG
>OLQE01000357.1_pt1 | contig 39070 bp, 44 predicted proteins | sample 1643161 | NCBI WGS metagenome assembly OLQE01 (sample SAMEA3136650, study PRJEB25190) | human gut metagenome
AATAAAACTGCGCCACAGCCTTGGCAGGCCATCGCGCAGCGATTTTGTTCAATCGTAAGTTATATGTGGAGGAGGATTATTATGAATACAGTTAGAATGATTTTATGTGGAAATGTTGAAGATAGCAGAATGAATCCAAGTGAAAAAGTAGGAGTAGTATCAGTGGTTTTTGTTTCTACAGAGGAGGAAAAAATTAAGAATAAACTTAAAAAATTGCAAGATAAAAATCCTGAAAAATTTTATATGGAATACATTACTCCATTAGATGTTGACTTAACAAGTTTAGAACACTATCCATCGATTGAAATATCAAAAAATGATTTACAATAACAACTTTCGCTTAAAAAAAAATGGTGGAGAGTTTCCTCTCCACCATCTCTATTTTTTTATAAAGCTTCATAGCGTCTTTCTGCTGCTCTATATCGAGCTTCAGAAACACCTTTACCATTTTTGAAATACCTCTTGGTATTATTTTCATACCATTTGCATTCCCAGCGCTCAGTACGTTTAAACTGAGTTCCTTTGAATTTGTAAACATGATAAAAGTATTTTACATACCCAACACCATTTCTGAGGTAGTTCTGATAGCCATATAGCATAACAGCTTTTCTTTTTGTATCAAATTTAACTCCAAGATATCCAGGAAGTTCTTTGGTTGCTCTAACCATTCCCCTTCCTCTTCTATAGGTGAAAACTTTTACTGCCATATACTGACCAGCGGGATAGGTCCAAAACAGATCAATGTTTCCATCTTTATTGATATCGTACATATACCAGTTTGAGTGTGCTACATCATAAGTGGATTTTGGAAGCCATTTTGCAGTGAAGTTGTATGCTATATCTTGTTGCTTCCACATTGGAGTGTTCCTCTTTTTAGCTGCCGCTTCTGTTGATGTTACGGGTACCATTACCATACTGAGTGCAAGTACCATAGTTGCGATTCTTTTTACAAGTTTCTTCATAAGATTACCTCCCTAATTTCTACATACCTTTATACCGTACTTTTCTATTCCTACTTTATATAGACTTTTTTAGTCGTAGAATATTTTGAATAAACTTTTTGATTTGTCGAATCTATCTTGTATGCACGGACTCTCACATAGTAAGTTTTTCCCTTTTGTAATTTCTTTATGTTTGTTCTGCCTTTCTTTGTAACTACAGTTTTTCGATTTTTCTTAAATCCTCTATCTGTAGAATATGTGATCTCATATCCTCGAATACCTTTTATAGTCCTTACTTTTATAACTGCCTGACTACTGTTCCTGCGCCTTAATGATAAAATAACCGGCTTGTCAACTTTGACTTTTTCCCACTTCGCATATACAATAATCGCTTTATCATTTTTTTCGATAATCCGTTTAATCTGCTTCTGATATTTACTATCTGTAAACCATCCTTTAAAAACATATCCCCGTCTGAATGGAGCCTTTAAAGTAATTGCCCTTCCTGTGTATATGGCCGGATTCCCAGAATTATTTCTTCCACCATTAAGCTTATAGGTAATTTTGTTTCTTATTATTGGTTCAAAATGCAATCTAAAAGAATAATCTCCCGTATACGCACTATAATAGCTCGCGTTTCTTACATAAACATAATATGTATCTTTTGTTCTTTCAACAGGATCAGTTTCAAGATATGGATTTTCTGTATTCTTAGCACTATCCAAAATATCTCCATTTTTGTTGCATAATAAAATTTCAAGTGTCTCTGCGTTAACTTTTTCTCGAGGAACCTTTAATTCCAAAAAGACTTTTCTTTTTTCTCTAATATTTTTCTTTATCAAATTATAATCAGCTTATATATTCTTATTATCACCTTCCTTAAAATGTACTATTATTTATTCAGCAACAATCTATTTATATAATTATCTGATTTATTCCTCCTCTCTCCTAATAATTTATTTAAAAATACTTACATGCCCTATAATATTTTCCTTTTATTGTCTAGTGTGTATCATCGTTAAAATTATACGATATTACATATTATTTTGCAACGGATTTCCTTATAGAATTGACCTTAGAATAACAGAAAGTTGGTGATATTCCATAATCAAAGTATTAGATCGCATTACCTATTACCGTGAATGCAGGAACTGGACCGAATACCAACTTGCTTCCGCATCTGGTCTGACCCAATCTACCATCTCTTCCTGGTACCGTAAAGATTTGGTTCCTTCGATCGGATCTCTTGAAAAAATATGTTCCGCATTTGGCATCACTTTATCTCAGTTTTTTTCTGAAGATGAATCAACATCACTTTATCTGACTGATACACAAAAAAGGCTAATCGAAGTATCTTCAAAGCTTACTCCCAGACAACAGGATGCGTTAATTGATCTTCTTAACACACTTTAAAGGGCTATGCGGTTTTGTTTCCGCATAGCCCATCCTTCACTTCATACATTCCATAAACAGCCGGAAGGCACTCTTAAATCCACGAATGAAACCAATCTCTTCGCCTATCTCTGCAAGGTTGAACGCCAGATCCTCCCCGCTCTTTCCAGTTTTCTTTTCCGCACTAATAGATATTCCATTTTTTTCAAAAAATTGTCTGATCTCCTGGCGAATTATTTCATCATCCTGATTGCCTTCTTTTTCCGTTTCCAACATGTACAATTCACTTATCTTACTCATTTGTATTTCTCCTCTTCTTTATCATATTAACTGTCAACTGGAATTATTTCAAAGAAATAACTGTCTTCAAAAAAAGAAGTTGTATCGCCACATTAGATATTCTTGATCTGCTTCGCATCAAGGATATCTTTGGGACGATACAACTTCGTTTTTTAGAAGACAGTATTCCTATGGATAATTCTCGTTATTTAGTTTTCATTATCTTGCTTTAAATTCATTTTTCTAAGCTGATAAATCTGATCTCTTTTATTGTAAATTACTGCCGTTATATAAACCATGCAACGCTCCATATCAACCCAGTAATATACTAAAAAGTTTTTTACAACTATCTTTCGTACCCCTTCGCTCCTCCAAGGCTCCTCTTCTATAAAAGCATGCCTCTCTGGAAATTCTGATAACGACTCTATTCCTTTTCTTATTTCCATTAAAAGATGATCTGCTGCTTCTGGTGCTAAGAGTTCCTTTGAAATATAGTGTACAATCTCCTGTAACTGTTCCATAGCTTGACGAGTTACTTTTACTTTATAAGCGTTATTATTCATACCTATATCTCCGCTTTTAATTGTTTAAAAGCTTCATCTACAGTTAAAGCTTCATCATTCTTTGCCTGCATAAGTCCCTTCTGCATAATTCCATCAAACTCTATTTTTGAAAGAGAATCTCTGCTAACAGGAGCATGTGACACAGAAAGTGAGAATGGTACCCCTTCCTTTATGATAACCTGCCTGTATGCCATGTCTATAAATACAGATACCGGAATACCCAGTTTTGCCAATATCGCTTCTGCCTGCTCTTTTATATCCGGCTGGATACGTGCTGTTACATTTGCTGATTTCATTGCCATAATATACACCTCCTGAAATCAGTGTACTACAATGTCTTGCTTTTTACAATACATTTTCACCATTTTCCTTATATATAATACACTTTTCCTAATAAATATTGATACTGGTAGATATCACTCTCGTTTCCGATTCTTACCTTATGATTTTCACTTAGATAGGTAACTCCTTGTAAAGCGATTCCAAAATCCTTCAATATAGTAGATGCAAAATCTAGCTTTAATTCTTTTATGTTGTAACGAAACGTTTTATAAGTTCTAAAATTGACAGGATCAATAACAATATGCACATGATAATGAGACTTTTTGTTTGTATGTAGAAATAAAACTGCCTGGTGCCCTTCTAAATATCTCAAAGCAAAAAAATACATAATTATATCTATCGTACTTTCATCCACAAATTTTTCATATTGTCCTGTATTGAAACTCAAAATAAAATGATGAGCTCTAGTCGTCAAATTCTTCCCTGAACATTTTTGTACATATAAAAACTGACTTGCCACAGACTCTGGCCCATATAGTTGTATATTAACTGGAAGCACATATCTAGCACCGTTAAAACAATACTTCATTAAATTATCTAAATCTCTAGGATCAGGATATTTACATACGATTTCTTCCTCATAAGAACCATCCTCACCATTCCAAGATTCACAGTTAAAGCTATTTACTGATCTTTTTGCTACCTTAAAGATTGCCATAATTCTTTCATCTCCTTCTCTACATTATCGACCTGCTCTTTTAATTGTTCTCTGTTATGCTTTACGCTCAATGATTTATTTTCTGAAAGATAATTATTTCTAAGTGTCCAGATTAAATCATAAACAGTTTCACTTAGCGTTTTTATATTCCATACTACTCTTTGAGATTGGAAATTAAAATCTGAGTTTTGATTTTTAAGAACCATTGATATATAAGCAGATACTGATGTTCCTTGTTTTTCTGCATTCGCCTTTATATTTTTTTCTTCCTCTTCTGTTACTCTTATTGAGATAGGCTTTGTTTTTTTATTCATATAAAATCTCCTCCTTCGCTGCATTGAGCCAGAAGAGCGTTTGTAATACACGCTCTTCCATTATCATTACAATGATGTAGCATTCCTTTTATTTTTTAATTTTCTTATCAAAGAAATTCTGTCCATATGCAAACCGCTTCTTCCAAAAATTAAGCAGGAATGGAATTTTGATCCTTTCCTGCTTAATTTTTATTATCTTTTTAACTTATTACTGTATCAAAAAGATTATTAGCTTTGTAAAGAAATATTCTATCATTCTAAAGGCGATACATAAAAATGCTTGAACAGTATGATGATATTCTCACAATCCATGATTTATCTGAACTTTTAAAAGTCGGAAGTACACAAGCTTATCGAATCGTTCGTTCTGGTAAAATCAAGGCTTATAAAGAAGGAAAAGATTGGAAAATTCCAAAACAATCTGTAATCCAATATATCTATGCACAGAGTCATCTTTCTGATTTTTTAATCATTACTATGCTTTTACAAAATAACAGGATGTAGATTGTTTTGACAATCTACATCCTGCTCAATTGTACCAATATTTTTTCACATATGCCGTAGCTTCTTCCTCCGACACAGGAAATTCCTGCATAACGTTATTAACTGTACTTTTCTCATCAAGGTTAAGTCTTTTACAAGTTCTGACAATTGCTTGAATACCTTTCTGAATACCCTCCTGAACGCCTTCTTGCCTTCCTTTCTGAAAGCCTTCATTTACTAATTCTTCCAATGCATTGCACATATACATCTGACCTCCTTTTTCCCCGGGTTTCAAAGTATGGTCAATCATTTTCTACGATTACTTCAGCAAATCAATATGTACTGTTTATTCAAAATCCTTACAATATTCTTCTTTTGTTCCCTTAAAAGAGGATATCAGCATTTGCCGGACTTCTTTATCATCTTTGAAGACCTCCATCCAGACTGAAAAAAAGCCCGTTGCCAACGCCAACTGTTCCGTTTGCTTTAAAAAAGCTTTTCGCAGAGAAGAATCCTTTAGTTTTTCCAGAGTCTTTTTATTCTCCAGCGCGCAATTTCTGGCTTCATTTCTTGACCGATACCGCCGATCTTTATCCTTTGGCGTAAGGGGAAAATGATCCAACTGTAAAAGATCAAATAAGCGTTCCGCCTTATCCCGTTCTTCTCTTCCCTTACCTTCCAAATATGCTTCGTTCAATCTCGGCAAATCATTATCATACAAATAAGCATGAAAAGTATCATCCTCATCTGGCCAAAGATACTTTCCTTTTTCCCCTTTCCCTACGCGGGTTCCCTTTCGGGTATTACAATATTTGCAGGAAAGTAACAGATTTTCCCATTCCAGTTCTGCACCGCCCTTGGCCTTGGCTTCTTTATGTTCTACTTCCGGCGCATGATTGATGGCCATTTCACAAAAGGAGCAATAGGCACCTAATCGTGCTTCCAAATCTTTTTCTGCATCTTTATATTGCGTATATTCCTGCGGTGCTTCTCCCTTATCAACAGGTCTCATGATCCTTCTATCTCCGCTCTCTTTTCAAGATATTTCTGCTGCATCCAGGCATTATAAGCAGGATTATCACTGTATTCCGCCGATAAAACATCCAGCTTTTCTTTCAATGCCTGCAATTCTTCCTCTGATGATGCTCCTTTTAATGCTTTAAAATACGCATCTGCTGCCTGATACATTTTTACTTTCTTTTCACTGTACTGTACAATGGGTACATCCATAATATCTTCTGCAATATCTTCAATGCTTTGCCCAGAGTATTCTTCATCGAGAATTGTATCCAAAGCAATCAGTTCCCCCGGCTCCAATGACTGAATAATGAAAGGTGAATGTGTCGCACAGATAAACTGAACTTTCGGAAACAGCTCTTTCAGAATCCTTATAATCCTTCTCTGCCAGGTCGGATGTAAACTTAAATCTAACTCATCTATTACAACAATTCCCGGAGTTAATTTCAGTGTGTCTTTTTCCAAATACGGATTCAAAATACACATTTTGGTCGCTATGTCCGTTACTATTTTAATTACGTTTCGATAACCGTCACTTAAAGCTGAAAAATTTATTACCGTGCCATCTGAATTTTTGACTGCGATTTCACCATATCTTGATGAATACAATACCTGTTGTCCGTGTTCCAATTCCTCTTTCAGACTATATTTCACTGCATCCATAATCACTTCATAGGCAGGTAATGGTTTTCCATCATTCTCTTCAGAAGCAAGATTTCCTAATAATTTTATATACTCGAAAGGAGTCTGATTACCTCTTTTTGGATCCAGGCATCTTTGGTAGGCATCTGTTCTTCCCGGAATCCGATCCATTTCCCCGGTTCTGTTCTCGTTCCATAATCTTGCGGAACTTAAATATAAAACCAGCGGATATATTTGCCCAGCATCTGATCCATCTGCTTCCCTAATAGCTTTTTCCCATCCTTCAACTACTTCACGCATTGGATTTTTTCCGATAAATTTTGTACGACCGCCTGCTTTTTCAAGGCTTCTCACACACTTTTTAAGAGATTTGTCCCATATAAAATGACTGGAAATCTTACAAGGGAACTGTTGCACAGTGGCAGTTACGGCTACATTCTTCACCTGTTTTAATGTTTTTTTCAACACGTCACTATCTGAAATATTATGACCGAATCTGCTCGGTACATATTCTTTAAAGGCAGTTAAATACGCACCTAAAATAACGGTTGCTGCTTCCAATATTGCTGTCTTTCCGGACGCATTTTTTCCTATAATGACATTCATCCGCGGATTGAGCTCATATGTGACATTTTCAAATTTTCTAAAATGAAATAGTTCTATATCTTTTAAGTAAAACTGCTCCATATTTTCCTCCATACTTAAGCAGCCAAAAAATTCTGTTCCTTTTCAGCATCTTCTCTCTTTATATATCATATAGTATACCTGTTTTAGAGGTAAAAGCAACATTTCTTTACTTCACAATATCATAAGAAATAGGATGCAGGTCACTCAAGCAACCTGCATCCCTTCTAGTATTACCAATATTTTTTCACATATGCCGTAGCTTCGTCCTCCGACACAGGAAATTCCTCCTTTTTCCTCGGATTTCAAAGTATGGTCGATCAGTTTCTGTGATTCTGTGCGGTATTGATTTTTATAATCCCATTCGTAAATGGGGCATCCTACGCAATCTTTTAGGAAATGCAATAATCATAAAGATTCAAAAGATAGTCTGGGCTTTCTCGCCAAATACCAGTATCATAGTCAAAGAGTGCCTCATATACTTTAGAGCTGGTAAAGCGAAGCAACGCATCTTCATATGAAATACCATCACGCAAAGAAAGCTCTTCGACAGCATCACGCATAAGACTAACAGCACAACTTTCCTTTTGTGAGTCTGTAAAATTATAGTTTAATGTCTCCATAGCGATCGCTCCTTATAAATTCGAGATGGTCAACGGCATCCTGTGTACGGAAACAGAATTGATCTTTCAAACGATTTGGCAGTAATTTCTCAATAGTAGTTTTGTCAGCTTCCGGAGTTCCGGGAATACCAAAATCAACACCACCAATATAACGCTGTAAGGTACGCGCTGTCTGGTCATCTGCAATTTTACCGCCAATAATGTCAATAGTTCTATATTTTTTCAAAAGCTGTGGAAACAAATCCTTTTTTCGATTTGCTGATACAAAATGGAGCCACTCAACAGTTGCTCCCTGAAAGCAATATGCCAGGATATTTGGATCATAATGGAACTTATAAACAGATATTTGACCATCTGCCGGATTGAAGTCTTCTGAAACACTACCAAGGCGTATAGCTTTCCTTACAGAAAGCTGAACATAATTGTACGCCTGCTCGTAAGAAGAAGTGAGGTAAAACCCACGGCCAAAATCAAGCCCACCAAAACAGCGATCCAAGTCAATCTCTGGTATACCAATATAGCTACCGTGATATAGAAGCATTCCATCCTGTAGTTCAATCATACGGTTACCCCCCGATTCTTCAGCAGTGTCTCCACATCATGAAGTACACAGGAATAACCATTTAAATGAAGAATATCGTAACATTCAGAGATAAACCCAAGAATATCGTACTTTTGGAATAATTTGGCACAGTCACTGGATGACATATTCCATTTTGATTGAGCCATACGGAATACCCAGCACTGCATATCAGCGATATCAAGCTGTCTTTCACTCATAGAACATCCTCTCCTTTTCTTCAAAAAGTCTATGAATATCCACTTTTTTATATTTGCTATCTCACTCCTGTGTTTTCACCAGCCGATCTTTGCTATCACTATAGCATATCCCGATAGAAATTTCTACTTCCAGATTTTCTTGTTAATTCAAGATCTTTAAAAAAGTGCTGCTCAGTCATCGTTTCCAGAAACTGAACAACACCTGTATTTTTTTAAAAAAGTACTAATTAGCCTCTACGTTAATTCTGTGTAACAGCTTCCCTAACCTGTTCTACAGATAAAAAAGTTGTTTCTGCTATTTTATCCAGATCATGCTCTCCATTCTTCCCATCCGCCAAAAACAGAGTATTTATCTATTGTCTCCATGCACTCTACATTTTTCTCATCTAAATTTAACACCTGCATTTTTTCATCTTCTTTTCTGTATTTTTATTACAAATGTATTGACTACAATTATGCAATAAGATTTTTTAACAAATAGGTCTTATTGATTTCCCCCTTTTCTGGCCTTATATGAGATCTTCCCTACTTTTGTGATGTGCAGCTCATTCAGAATCAGATGTTTGGAATCCCGAATTGCTGTATGTTTCGACGTACCGGAATAAGGGCTATTCCTTCACCATCACCTCCTCCACCGCCTTCGACCACAAGTGGATCCCCAACCGGAACATTTTTGAGAGCATTTCCGAGGTTGTGGATGAAGTGTTTGCAAGCTATCTTTCCCGTCCCAATGTGCGGCAGCCCATCCTGACCCAGTACTGTGACGGACAGAGAGTCAGCTGCCCCAACTGGCTTTCCCAGTGGGGCTCCAAGTATCTGGGCGATCAGAATTACACGCCTGTCGAGATCCTCCGCTATTATTACGGGGAAGATCTTTATATCAACTCTGCCGAGGAGATCTCCGGCATTCCTGTCTCCTGGCCCGGCGAGACCCTGGACATCGGAAGCCGCGGTCAGAAAGTCGAGCAGCTTCAGGAGCAGCTGAATGCCATATCCAACCATTATCCCCTGATCCCGAAGATCCGGGCAGACAGTATCTACGGAGAGGAGACGCAGCGGGCTGTGGAGACCTTTCAGGGTATCTTCGGCCTTCCTGAAACCGGAGAAGTGGATTACCGGACCTGGTATAAAATCCAGGAGATCTATGTCGGTGTGACTAGGATCGCGGAGCTTTACTGATCCCTGTTATATAAAAATGCCGCCCGGTCATCGTTTCCAGTGACCGGGCGGTGTGTTTTTATTGCTTTTCAGCCAGAATCTCTTTTGCAAGCAGCTTTGCATGATCATAATACCATCTGTCGTCATCTTCATCCGCTTCTATAAATTCCACATATTCGTTGAGAACGGCCAGTTTGATGTCAAATAAATACTGTTTATGATCCGGTTTTTCGGTCAGATTTTCATATACTTCGTTCAGGAACAGGCGTTTCTGATCCCCGTTCATAGAAAACGGAAATGTCGCCCGGTCTTCCGTCGCATGGGCGATAAATCTCGCAAGATCCAGAGAATAAGGCATGATGCCGCCAAACCCCCAGTCAATGATGGATACCTGTCCGTTTTTTGAAATCGCATTGAACTCCAATAAGTCACCGTTTGACAGAGTTCTCGGACAGGTTTTCTGTCTCTCAAGAAAAAGCCCGTACGCTTCGCCGATCTCCGGTTCGTCCTTTATGCAGGTGAATCTTCGATTGATTCGCTCCAGATAGACCTCAAAACGTCCCCTATCCGAATGATTCCAGAAGGAATTCTGAATCTGAACGATGCTCTTTGCAGCCGCTTTTGCCAGCTCATCCGTCATATCTCTTAAATCGCTGCCCTCAATGCTCTCCAGCATGATCCAGGTATCCGTCCCCTCGTTCCAGCATCCGTAAAACCGGGGAACGCAAAAATCTTTTTGCTTCAGATATTTCTCATAATTTTCCGCCTCACGCCCGCCGGCCTTTTTGAGGATTCTGTCGCCGTCTGCCGTCGCAAGCTTATAAACGTCATACTCTCTGCAGTCAGCTTCTTCTTCCCCGTACTGCTCGCAGATTCTGTACATTTTCTCAAAAGAAATATCCGGCAGGATCCTCTCCGCGATCTCCCGGATGTTCTGATCATTCACTTCTTTTTCGTATCTTCCGATCTTCATTCAACTCTCCTTTAAAAACCAAACGGGACGGAGCCACTTTCACAACTCCGTCCCTGCTGGTTACTCAAACAGTTTTTTCAGTTTATAATACCACCAGAGGTCACAGCAGCCATCCACCAGCAGAGTGAAGCCCAGGAAGCGCATCAGCAGCATGGCGCTTCCAAAGGGATTCAGGACCAGGATCAGGCCAAACACAGCGACCACGATACCCATAGGAAGAAAATACTTCCAGCGGTAATCCAGTTTCCGGAGGTTCAGTGCCTGGTTGATCGTCACCAGACCGTCCATAAGGATGATCAGACCGATGATCACCGGCAGAACGGAAAGCAGAACCTCGGATTTAAAGAGTGCAACAAGACCGATGACGGTCAGGATCACGCCAACGATGAGTTCCAGCTGGAATACACCGCCAATCTTCCGGTCTTTCCAGTATCCCAGGATCTTCCAGATCCCGTAGATAAGGGCACACACACCAAGCACATAGCAGACCGCCTGGGAAAAAGCCACCGGATGGATCAGAAGCAGTATCCCGAGCAGCAGATAAACAAAAGCAAACACTCCCTGATTTGTGAAAAAGCTCTTCACAGCAATCGCCTCCTAAGACAAAATGTTCCGATATTCAGGCCACAGACCCGTGCTCTGAACTGGTTAAAATAACTTCCTTACGTCATTAAACATGATCACAACCATCAGCAGCATCAAAGCCAGAAGACCGATCATATGGACCATGCCTTCTTTTTCCGGATCGATGCGCTTCCTGCGGATGGCTTCCAGAAAAAGAAATACCAGCCGGCCGCCATCCAGTGCCGGAAGCGGCAGAAGGTTCATAACACCTAAGTTCGCCGTCAGGAGAATGGAAATGTTCAGCATATTCAGCCATACATAGAATCCTCCGTCCGACTTGCTCTCTTCATAAGTGCTTCCGATCATGTTGACCACACCAACGGGGCCGGACATATCATTGAGTCCCAGTCTTCCGCTCACCAGAAGCTTCAGCCCGTCGATCGTTGTGGCGATCCAGTATTTCACCTCATACGCACTGTATTTCAGTACTCCCACCGGATCAAGCTTTGTGCGGACTCCGGATACGGAGATGCCCATCAGCTTTCTTCCGGCTTCTTCGTCCATCCGTAAGGTAATGTCTGCCGTTTTCTTTTCTCCTTCATGCTCCCAGGTCACGGTAATGGTTTCCTCATTGGGATGGTAAAGGGTATAACCGGTGATTTCCCTGGCTACATGGATCTTCTGACCATTCATTTTCAGGATCCGGTCTCCCACCTGGATCCCTGCTTCAGAAGCCGGCGTTCCCTCTCCCACATAGCTGATTACCGGTGCATCGTAGCCGATGCTGCCGATGATAAAAAGGGACAGGAGAAAAGCCAGGATAAAATTGAAGATCGGTCCCGCCGCAATGACAGAGATCCTGGCCCACACGGATTTACTTCCAAAGGAACCTTCCTCCGTAGTGGCCTCATCCTCTCCCAGCATGGCACAGGAGCCGCCAAAGGGAAGAAGCTTCCAGGAATACCTGGTACCGCCTTTTACCGTACTTAAAATTCTGGGACCCATGCCCAGTGAAAACTCCAGCACTGTCACTCCATTATATTTTGCCAGGAGAAAATGACCCAGCTCATGAATGATAATGATCAGGCTGAAAATAAAAAGTGCAAGAATAATACTCAACCTACCACCTGCTTTCAATTCGTTCGTATGTCGCCTGCTCTGCTGCCAGAATCTCTTCGATGGAAGGATCCGGAATAACCTTATGATGTTCCATTGCGTCTGAAATTATTTCATAGATATCCAGAAAACGGATCTTCCGGTTCAGGAATTTGCTCACTGCCCGCTCGTTTGCCGCATTGAAGACCGTAGGCATGCTGCCGCCGGTTCTTGCCGCCCGGAATGCCAGTGGCAGACCGAGGAAGGTATCCATATCCGGTTTTTCAAAGGTGATCTCCTTCAGTTTCCAGAAATCCAGCCGGTCTCCCGGAAGATAGCGCCGCTCCGGATAATAAAGTGCATACTGGATGGGCAGCTTCATATCCGGCGTACCCAACTGGGCGATCACAGCTCCGTCTTTAAATTCCACCATGGAATGAATGATACTCTTTGGCTGGACGACCACCTGGATGCGGTCCAGATCCACACCAAAAAGCCATTTTGCTTCCATGACCTCCAGCCCTTTGTTTACCAGTGTAGCGGAATCAATGGTGATCTTCTGTCCCATAGACCAGTTGGGATGCTTCAGGGCATCCTCAACCTGTACACCAGCCAGTTCCTCCCTGGTCTTTCCACGGAAAGGCCCGCCGGAAGCTGTGATAAGGATCTTCTCGATCCCGCCCCTGTCTTCCCCGTGAAGAGCCTGAAAAATGGCACTGTGCTCGCTGTCCACCGGAAGGATCTGAACGCCCTTCTGCTCTGCCAGCGGCATGATGATATGGCCTGCTGTCACCAACGTCTCTTTGTTTGCCAGGGCAATGTCTTTTCCTGCCTTGATGGCTTCAATGGTAGGAAGGATACCGATCATTCCCACAATGGCAGTTACCAGAATATCCGTCTCCGACAGGGTTGCGATTTCAATGAGACCATCCATTCCCGTCACGATGCGGATATCGGTATCCTTCAGCCGTTCTTTCAGGTCTTTTGCTGCAGCCTCACGGAAGACAGCGATGACAGACGGATGAAACTTTCTGGCCTGCTTTTCCAGAAGCTCCACATTTCCGTTGGCAGAAAGTGCTTCCACCTGTATGTCACCATTATGTTCCACAACTTCCAGTGTCTGGGTTCCGATGGAACCGGTCGAGCCTAAAATTGCTATTTTTTTCATATGTATTCCTCCACTTCTCACAGAAGGGCAACCGCCAGAAAATAGATCACCGGTGCGGTAAAGATCACGCTGTCAAAGCGATCCAGAATCCCACCGTGTCCCGGGATCAGTTTTCCGTAATCCTTAATGTTATGGTTTCTCTTGATACCGGAAGCCGCCAGATCTCCCACCATGGAGATCAGCGCACCTACCGCACAGATCAGCGCATAAACCGCCGGGCTGTGATCGAACTCCGGGAAGAATTTACCGGCCGCCAGAGCATAGATCAGACCAAGCAGTGCTGCTCCGGCAACGCCTCCTACAGCACCTTCTATGGATTTTTTCGGGCTTAAAACAGGAGCCATCTTATGCTTTCCAATCAGAATCCCCACACAATAAGCACAGGTATCACAGCCCCAGGAGCAAAGGAAGATCAGCCATACAAGGAAGGCTCCTCCTTTCAGATTCCGGGTAAGATAAATATAAGAAAGCAGTACAGACACATAGATCACGCCGAAAAAAGCCGCCATGACTTGATCCGCATGGTATTTCGGATAGCTAAACACATAAACAGCCAGCAGTACGATCAGGATAAAGATCATATCCATCATACTATATGCTTCCAGTCCGAAAAGTAACAGCAGATAATAAGAAGCCACGCCGAGAGCACCGGTCAAGGCCAGAAGAGAAAAACCCTTTTCCTGTACACCTGCAGCCCGGTAAAGCTCAGTCAGGCCGATCAGGGATACCAGGAATAAGGTTCCCCAGAGAAGATAACCGCCGCTGATGATGGTCACAAGGGCGATGATCACCAGAACGATACCGCTTAACAGTCTCGTCTTAAACACGTTATCCCTCCTTTACGCCACCGTAACGCCGGTCACGGCTGTTGAATTTCTCAATGGCCTTCCAGAGTTCGTCTTTGTTGAAAGCAGGCCAGGGAACATCTGTAAAGTAAAATTCTGTGTATGCCAGCTGCCAGAGCAGGTAGTTGGAAAGACGCTGCTCTCCGCTGGTGCGGATCAGAAGGTCCGGATCCGGCACTTCCCTGGTATCCAGATAACCGGAGATACAAGCCTCATCAATGGCATCAACGGCCAACTTTCCGTCTCTGACATCTGCCGCCAGATGACGGACTGCTCTCGTGATCTCATCCCGGCTGCCATAATTGATGGCAATCTGGAAATTCAGTCCCGTATTGTCTTTGGATGACTCCTCCAGTTTCCGTAAGCTCTCCTGAAGATCCGGATCCAGAGCAGTCGGATCTCCCAGGACCCGTACCTTCATGTTGTTTTTCTGCGCAGTCTTGATGCAGGTCTTCGTATAGCTGCGGAACAGCTTCATCAGACCGTCCACCTCTTCCTTGGACCGTTTCCAGTTTTCCGTAGAAAACAGATAAACCGTCAGATATTTGATGCCCATGTTCCAAGCATCCTCACAGATCACCTCCAGGTTCTTGGCGCCCCTGGAATGACCATAGTTTCTGGGCATGCCTTTGCTTTTCGCCCATCGTCCGTTGCCATCCAGAATGATGGCAACATGCTGCGGTATCACCATATTTATTTCCTCCAGAAACAATTTTAGGCGCTGCCAAAAAGCAGCGCCCAGCTGTTTTATACTGTCATGATCTCCTTGGATTTTACTTCCACTGCCTTGTCGATCTCTTTGATGTATTTATCTGTGAGCTTCTGGATCTCGTCCTCCAGCTCCTTGATCTCGTCCTCAGATACATCACTGCCTTTCAGCTTTTTGAAAGCATCATTGGCATCCCGACGAATGTTGCGGACAGCAACCTTCGCACCCTCGCCTTTTTTCTTTACATCTTTGGCAAGCTCTTTTCTGCGGTCCTCAGTAAGCTCCGGGAATACCAGGCGGATGCAGCTGCCGTCATTGGAAGGATTGATGCCGATATCGGAAACCATAATGGCTTTCTCAATCTCTTTGATCAGCTTTTTCTCCCACGGCTGGATCACCAGCATCCGGGCTTCCGGAACGGTGATATTTCCCACCTGCTGCAGCGGGGTCGGTGTTCCGTAGTAGTCAACGGTGATCTTGTCCAGAACATGGGGGTTGGCACGTCCTGCACGGATCGTACCGAAATCCTTTAACAGGCTGTCGTAGGATTTGCTCATCTTTGTCTCATATGCTTTGATTCTTTCATCCATATCTTTTTCCTCCGGTTTTATTATACAGTCACCCTTGTGCCCTTAAAGTTGCCCTTTACGGTTTCCACAATGCTGTTCTCTTCGTTGAGTCCGAATACCAGCATGGGCATCTTGTTCTCCATGCAGAGAATGGAAGCCGCCATATCTACCACACCCAGTTTCTTGTCGATCACTTCCTGGATGGAGACTTCGTCATATTTCTTTGCATCCGGATTCTTCTTCGGATCGCTGTCATAGACAGCATCGATGGACTTCGCAAGAAGGATCACATCCGCCTCGATCTCGATCGCACGCAGTACGGTAGCTGTATCCGTGGAAAAATACGGATGGCCGGTTCCGCCGGCGTAGAAAGTTACCATTCCCTTGGAAAAGCACTCATTTACCACATCTTTGGAAAAAAGCTCCGTAAACGCTCCGCAGGCAAAAGGAGTCAGAACCTTGGTCTTCATACCTACAGAACGGAAAATCTCAGATACATAAATACAGTTCATGACCGTAGCCAGCATACCGATCTGGTCTGCCTTTGTCCGGTCGATCTTCTCACTGGAACGGCCTCTCCAGAAGTTGCCGCCTCCGATCACGATACCAACCTCCAGGCCGTCATCTACCAGTTCTTTTACCTGATGTGCCACGGCGGTAACAGTAGGCTCGTCAAATCCTGTCTTTTTATCACCGGCCAGTGCCTCGCCGCTTAATTTCAATAATACTCTTTTCATGTAAGCACCTCTGCTTCTTTAGATTCAAAAATAGTATAGCACAACTCCTTTTAAACAGCAATCTTTATTTATCCAGCTTCAGCCCGGAAAGTGCCGCTGCAAAGGCATTGTTCAGTGGTTCTTCCGCTTCTTTTTTCTGCTGGTTCAGGTATCGTGCCACCTCTCGTTTATTGACCCCGGCGCCTTCCTTTTCCCGGCGTTTTTTGAAGGCGGAAAGCTTTTCTTTGTAGCCGCAGGTGGAGCAGATAAAGGTTTCTTCCTCGCCTTTTACGATCATTTCCAGTTTCTTGTGGCAGTTGGGACAGCGGGCATTGGTGGTACGGGAAAGTGTCTCCCGATAGCCGCATTCCCGGTCCTGGCAGACCAGAAGTTTACTGTTTTTTCCATTGACAGCCAGAAGATATTTTCCGCAGCGCGGACATTTCTTTCCGGTGATGTTTTCATGACGGAAGGTCCCGTCTGCTGTTTTGATCTCGGAGATCAGCTCTTCCGTGTAGCCCCGGATACTGGAAAGGAAGGCTTCCTGCTTCAGCTCGCCTCTGGCGATTTTTCCAAGCTTCAGTTCCCAGGAAGCGGTCAGCTCCGGCTTTTTCAGGTCCTCCGGCACCAGCTTTAAAAGCTGCCTTGCCTTGGATGTGATGTAGATATCTTTTCCTTTTTTCTCCATGAGAAAGCTCTTGAACAGCTTGTCAATGATGTCGGCCCGGGTGGCAACCGTTCCAAGACCGCCGGTCTCGCCAAGCGTCCGGATATAAGCCTTGTCTCTGGACTCCATGTATTTGACCGGATTTTCCATGGCAGAGAGAAGGGTCGCCTCGTTAAAACGTGCCGGCGGTTTCGTCTTTCCGACCGTAAGTTCCAGCTTTTCGATCTTCAGCTTCTCTCCTTTTTTCAGTTCCGGAAGCTGCTGCTCTTTCGGAAGCTCCTCTGTGTTTTCCTCATCCTCTTCCGAAAAGATCTCTGTCTCATAGGCTTCTTTCCAACCCTGGTTTTTTACGATCTTGCCACGGGCAGTAAAGACACTTTCTCCTGCTTCTGCCTTCATGTTCGTCTCATCATAGGCAAACGGCGGCATCAGCACAGCCAGGAACCGACGCACCACCAGATCGTAGATCTTCCGTTCTTCATTCGTCATATGGGAAAGATCCACAAACTGTTCGGTCGGGATGATGGCATGATGATCACTGACTTTTTTATCATCTACAAAAGAACCATTTGTCCGTATGGGCTTCATGGCCAGACTTCCGGCCAGTTTCCGGTAAGGACCGACCGCGCAGGCTTTCAGCCGTTCCTTTAAGGTTTCCGCCACATCTTTTCCGATATAGCGGGAGTCGGTACGCGGATAGGTGAGGACTTTATGGTTTTCATAGAGACGCTGCATGATATTTAAGGTTTCTTTTGCAGAATAACCGAAGCGGCGGCTGGCATCCCTCTGAAGCTCCGTCAGGTCATACAGACCGGGAGCATTCTGATTTTTGGAAACCTTCTCCACGGAAGACACCGTCAATGCTTTTCCTTCCAGTTCTTTTTTCTGTTTTTCCGCTTTTTCTCTGTCAAAGGTACGGTAACTTCCGCTCTTTTTATCCTGCCAGCTCCAACGGATACCTGCCGCCTTCAGAGAAATGCCGAAATATTCTTCCGGTACAAATTCCCGGATCTCCTGCTCGCGGTGTGCGATCATGGCCAGCGTCGGTGTCTGGACACGGCCGCAGGAAAGCTGTGCATTGTATTTACAGGTGAGAGCTCTGGTGGCATTGATGCCAACCAACCAGTCTGCCTCAGCCCTGGCTGCTGCCGCCCGGTAAAGATTTTCATATTCCCGGCCGTCCCGAAGATTGGCAAAACCCTCCCGAATCGCTTTATCCGTCACGGAAGAGATCCACAGACGTTTCACCGGTTTATGGCAGCCTGCCATCTCCAGGATCCAGCGGGCCACCAGCTCTCCTTCTCTTCCGGCATCCGTGGCAATGACCACACGATCGATATCTTTGCGGAAAAGAAGCGCCTTCACTGCCCGAAACTGCTTACCCGTCTGCGGGATCACGATCAGTTTCATTTTGTCCGGCATCATGGGAAGTGTCTCCATCTCCCATTTCATATATTTTTTATCGTATGCTTCCGGATCTGCAAGCGTCACCAGATGCCCCAGTGCCCAGGTGACTACATAATCCTTTCCTTCCATTCCACCGTCCAGTTTCTTCTCACAGTGAAGGACCCGGGCAATATCCCGGGCCACGGAAGGTTTCTCTGCAATGACCAATGCTTTCATAATTACCTCCGAAATATAGTTTCCAGACCGTGCCTGCTATTTCACAAAAGAATCAATGGCTTTATTCAGCTGGCGCAGGCTTTCTTCATCCCCGTTTTCGATCGCTTCCACGATGCAGTGGGCAATGTGTTCTTTCAAAACCAGCTTACCGGTATTGTTTACCGCCGATTTTACCGCAGCAAGCTGGATCAGCACTTCACTGCAGTCCCTGTCCGTTTCCACCATGGTCTTAATGGACTGTAAATGGCCGATGGCTCTGGAAAGCCGATTGATCACTGCCTTTTTCTCTGCCTCAGAATGGACGTGATGATGCCCTCCATGTGAATGGCTATGATCATGCGGTTCTGTATGTTCTGTTTCTCCATGACTATGGGCGATCCCCAGGGCATGAAGTTTTTCATGTTCTGTCATATTCATATTTTTCCTTTCAGGTGAAGCCTTTCCCTTCTGCTGCACCAGTTAAAGCGGACATTTCTAATTCTATAACACAGATAGTATAAATCACGCCGCATCTTTTGGCAAGCCACATTCTACGCTCCTTATTACTGAAAAGTTTTCTCTTTTTTCTGCTTTCTCTTCCTTACCAAACAGATTTTCTCACTTTTTTTATTTGTTTTTTCCCGCATTTCATGGTATCCTTATAGAAAGATTTTGGGAGCAAACGGGGGGAAATCTGTTCCTGCACCATGCTTCCCTGAATAGGAGAGTGTGAAACATTGAAAATTCAAGAATCTGCTGAAAACTACCTGGAATCAATTCTGATCCTGCAGAAACGGAAAGGTCACGTCCGTTCCATTGATATCGTAAATTATCTGGATTTTTCAAAGCCAAGCGTCAGCGTGGCTATGAAAAACCTTCGTGAAAACGGCTTTATCCATATGGAAGACGGCTTTATCACTCTGACAGAAAAAGGTCTGGAAATTGCCCAGACCATGTACGAGCGTCATACCGTTCTTTCCCACTGGCTCATCAGTCTCGGTGTGGACGAGAAAATCGCCGTGGAAGACGCCTGCCGTATGGAGCATACCATGAGCCCGGAAAGCTTTACCGCCATTAAGACTTTTATCACTCAGAATCAAAACTGATCCACGTAAAAAAGCAGCCCTGATCTTACATCATGGCTGCTTTTTTCAATCACTTTATTTCTATCTCATAGGTACCTTTACAAAGATCCACGGTCACTCTGGTGCCGTCCGCGAAGGTCGTTCTCTGTACCTGATAATCTCCATTCACAAACGCATGGCTTACCATCTCTTCTTTTGCCACTTTTTCATGGAGGCTGCTGACGATCTTACAACGTTTTACCGTCTCTTCCGGGCTTAACCGGACATAGCCGTCAAATGCACCGTCGATGTTTGGATAAGCACCGTCACGGACAAGATAGGGTGCTCCGCCGTTCAGAAGGGCATAAAGCATGTAATCATCGGTATCATTGAGTTTCTCCATCATCCAGGGCTCAATGACACAGTCATGATAAACCAGATTGAAAAGCGGTACGCTGACTCCGATCTGCTCCGTACCGGGTGTCTGGAGCATAAAGGAATACGGGGCGTAATGGCAGAACACCAGGCTCTTCATTGCCCAGTCAGAAGCTTCCTCGGAACTCGGAAGGATCCCTCTGGAGATCAGAAAATCAAAGCACTTTTTCCGGTTCTCATAACACTCCTTCCGGCTCATGCGGTGTCTCGGATTGGCACACTCATCTCCTTCGTTACAGGTGAACACATCCAGGTAAGCGCCATCCAGATGGATGCCATGCTTCTCAAGCTCTGTAAAGTTTCTTCTTACGTAGTAGGGTGCCTGAGTCGCACAAAGGTAAGACTGCGGACCGCCAGCCCAGCGGGCATGCTCCGGAATAGAGCCGTCTGTCAGCCGCACGGCATAATCTTCATCAAAAGAAGGAGCGTCCTTATAGTAATCACGATACTGGTCATGGATACCGAAAAGATAGCCCAAACGCTGCATGGTATCAGAAAGCTCTTTCATCTTCTCCCAGCCGCCGGCTTTTTCACAGGCCGGCAGATAATCCGGATGCTTGTTGTCATAGCCAGGCTCTGCCCAGCCGTCCAAATGAAAATAAAGCTTTTCCACACCGAGGTCATGAAAGACCTCCATTTCCTTTTCCCGTACAGCAAAGGGAGTCAGGGAATTATTTTTTTCCGGGGCTTCCGGATCAAAGAATTCTGATTTCGGATTTACGCTGGTCTTGATCCCTTTATGTACAAAGGAGGCTCCAACCAGACGATCCACAGAAGGAATCCGGGCAGCTTTCTCTTTCAGCGTGGCTGCCAGATCGTTTTCAAACATATACTTCCGGTAGATCTTACACATGGTATTGTAATCACAGTCTTTTCGGAAACTGTATCGCATGATCCTCCGGTAATCCATCGTACCGAGACTTGGCTCCCAGCTCACGGAAACATGGGTAAAGGGACCTCCTGCCGGATGTTCCAGCCCGGTAAAACCATTCCAAGGAGTCAGTGCGATGGCAATATAGCCTTTTCCTTCCCGAATCTGGGAAAACCAGGACATATAACCGCCGGCTGTGCAGAACTGTCCCTGAAAATGCAGGGGACGGCTTTCTGTCTTCCAGGTGTTGGGGATCAGAAAGCCCTGCCGTTCGTTGACCAGCGTATACCAGTCTTCTCGCGCTTCCTCAAATGCCATGGGACCCGGCCAGAATAATTTTGTGATCTCTCCGTTTTCTCTGACAGGGATCCATTCAAAGAAAACATCCCCTGTGCTCTCTTCTGTCCAGACATAAGTTTCAAAGCTCAGTTCCTTCTTTTCTCCACCGATGGAAAATCCGGAATAACAGCTCCGGATCCCTTCTCCAATGCCGTTTTTCACTGCTTCATGATGCACGGAAGCTGCATCGGAAAAGAAGATTTTCTCTTCTCCGGCAAGGAAATATGGACGGTATCCTTCCTCCCAGCTCCAGCTTTCTCCCTCAGCTTTCACAGTGAAACAAAGGGAAGATTCATCCAGAAGAAGAGCTCCCTTGGTGTTTTCAATCTTCATTTTTTCTTATCTCCTTTTTCTTTTATCTTCTGATCCGTTCATATACGGCCCGGATGTATTCCGGGGTAGTGCCGCAGCAGCCGCCTACGATGCCTGCCCCGGCCTGGATCAGTTCTTCGATGCACCGGGCGAAACGTGCGGCATCCATGTCATAAACAGCCTCTCCTGTTTCCGTGATCAGAGGCATTCCCGCATTGGGCTTTGCGATGATGGGAACTTCTGCCACCCGCTTCATAGAAGCCACAACAGCCAGCAGCTGATCCGGTCCCACGGAACAGTTCACGCCCACAGCGGCGGCTCCCATTCCCTGAAGAGTTTCCACCGCTTCTACTGCATTTCCGTCATAATAAGCGCTTCCGTCCGCCTCTACGGAAAGGGTACAGATCACCGGAAGATCACAGACCGACTGGATGGCATCCAGTGCTACCGTAGTCTCATCCACTCCCAGCATGGTCTCCACAGCAAAAAGATCCACCCCTGCTTCTGCCAGAGCCTTTGCCTGCTCACGGTAAATCTCATAAAGAGCGTCAAAACTCATCTCACCTCTTGGCTCCAGCATTTTTCCGGTCGTGGTCATATCACCTGCTATATAGGCTTTTCCGCCCACTGCCTCTTTGCTCAGGGCAACCAGGCGTCTGTTCAGCTCCAGGACTTCATTTTCTCTGCCGAAGTTCTTCAGGCTGTAAGGATTACAACAAAAAGTCGGTGCATAAACGATCTGGCTTCCCGCCTCCACATAGGCACGCTGAAGCTCCAGAAAAGGCTCCGGATGCTCCAGAATCCAGAGCTCCGTACTGGTTCCTTTTGGCATTCCGGCTTTGGTCATATTGGAGCCGGTCGCTCCGTCCAGAAGCACGACTCCTTTATCTGTCAGGGTTTTCAATTCTTCTCTTGTCATGTCTTTCGTTCCTTTCTGTCTATTCTTTTCAGCGAAGACCTTTTCACTTCCGCCTGTGAGATCAGGAAAACCGCTTTCATCTGCCATTATAAACCAATTCCATCAAAAAAAGCAATCCCGGACAAAAAAATACCGCAGCGTACTTCCTTCTGTCAGAAGCATCTGCGGTATCCGTTTTTTAATTGGCAGCTTTCTTTTTCTTTCCGAGGAAACCGATCGATGTCTTAACAATCAGTTTGTCAAACAGCATAAACATCGCCGGAAGAATGAAGATCACAACGATCATACTGATCAGCGCACCTCTGGAAAGCAGCGTACAGATCGAACCGATCATATCCACTCTGGAATAAACAGAGATACCAAAAGTGCAGGCGAAAAAGCTGCAACCGCTGGTCACGATGGACAGCATGCTGGTCTTATGCGCAATGGCCACGGCTTCCTTTTTACTTAAGCCTCTCTGCCGTTCCTTCTGGTAACGGCTTGTCATCAGGATCGCATAGTCTACGGTAGCTCCCAGCTGGATGGTACCGACAACAATGCTTGCCACAAAGGGAAGGCTGATCCCCTGATAGAACGGAACGGCCATATTCAGAACGATCGCAAATTCGATGACCGCTACCAGGATCACCGGAAGGGAGATCGATTTGAAAATGATCAGGATAATGGCAAAAATTGCTGCAATAGAAGCAATGTTTACATTCTGAAGATCGATATCCGTTACATCCTGCAGATCCTTCATCAACGGTGCCTCACCGATGACCATGCCGTTGCTGTCATATTTTTTCACAATATCACTGATCTTTGCGATCTGGGCATTTACCTCATCCGTGGCAGATTCGTATTTGGAGCTCACAAAAGCCAGTTCATACCGATCTCCCTGAAGCATGCTCTTTAAATTGTCCGGGATCATGGAATCCGGTACAGACGCACCCAGAAGGGTATTGATCCCGATGGTCCATTTGACACCGTCCACCTTCTTCACTTCTTCCAGCATCCTGGTCTTTTCTGTGGCGTCCATGTCTTTATCCATCATAATGATGTGCATAACGCTCATATCAAAGGTTTCATTCAGCTTCTCGTTTGCAACATTAGAATCCAGATCCGAGGGAAGGGATTTTGCAATGTTGTAATAAATACCGGTGTGGTTGTTTCCGTAAATACCAGGCAGAAGCAGTACACAGAAGATCACCAGCCACAGTTTGTAATGCCTTGTGATAAAAGCAGATACCCGATCTACCTTCTCCGTCTTAAAGAGAGATTTATGTCTGGTCTTTTCGATCGGTCTGTCAAAGATCAGGATCATGGCCGGAAGCAGGGTGACACAGCAGAAAACTCCGATGATAACACCCTTTGACATAACGATACCAAGGTTTTTACCAAGAGCAAACGTCATCATACAAAGCGCTGCAAAACCGGCCACTGTCGTAACCGAGCTTCCTGTGATGGACTTGAAAGTGTTTGCGATGGCATGACCCATAGCCCGGTTCCTGTCATCCGGGAAACGCTTCTTATTCTCCTCATAGCTGTCCAGAAGGAAAATCGAATAGTCCATGGTAACGCCCAGCTGCAGGACTGCCACCAGCGCCTCTGTAACATAGGAAATCTCTCCCAGAAAGACATTGCTTCCCATATTATAAAGAATGGAGATTCCGATACAAAGCAGGAAGATGAAGGGAACCACAAGAGAGGTTCCGGTGATCTCCAGAACGATCAGTGCCAGGACTGCTGCAATGGCTACATAGATCGGCAGCTCCTGCATACACAGATTCTTGATGTCGGTGACAATTCCTGTCATACCACTGATAAAACACTGCTGATCGGCAATCTTACGCATTTCGGTCAATGCCTCCATGGCATCGTCGGAAGATGTGGTATTGTCAAACAGTACCAGCATCATCGTGGCATTTCCGTTAAAAAAGCTCTTTTTTAAATTTTCAGGGATCATATCCACCGGAAGGGTGATGTCTGCTACATCATCGTACCAGAGAACATCTTTGACATGTTCCACTTCGCTGAATTTCTCTTCCAGCTTCTGGACATCCTTCATCTCCATGTCTTCCACAACGACCATGGAGAAGGCACCCATTCCAAATTCGTCCACCAGAATATCCTGTCCGCTTACCGTTTCCAGTGTATCCGGCAGATAGCTCAACAGATCATAATTGATCCTGGTCTTTATAATTCCAAGTATTGAGGGAATAATAAGCAGAAAACCCAGGATGCAGATCAGTATCTTATGTTTGGCTATCCATTTTCCCATTTTCACCAACATAGTTCTATTCCTCCTCGTTAATGACCATCAGTCATTTTGCACATTTGCTACTCTACTACATAAATGACCAATAGTCAATAATTATTCGGAAATTTATACTTTTTTAACGGATTCCAGGAAAAGCCCGGATTTACAGTCTTATCTGTCCTGTGGTCTGATTCTTTTTCCGGAATTCTTTCGGTGTCAGCTGATATCTTTCCCGAAAGACCCGGTGAAAATAGCTGTTGTTTTCATATCCCACTGCCGCAATGATGTCATTTACCGGAAGGGACGTATCACAGAGAAGCTGAACCGCCTTGTTCAGCCGTTTTCTTTGCAGCAGTTCTTTAAAATTGGCCCCGGTACCTCTTTTGATCATCCGGCTTAATGTATGCATGGGAAGATGCAGACGTTCGCAGAGCTCGGAAAGAGAGGCTGTCCGATAATTCTGTTCTATGTATTCCAGTACCGTCATGACCATCATATTTTCATAACGGTCCGGCACTCTCGTCTCTGCATACTGGACCGACTCACTGAGATAAAGGAACAAAAGTCCCATGGTGATCTGATTGATCCGGTTCTGTCCCTGTTTTCCGGAAACGAGGGAATCGATCATGTTTTCCAGAAGATTCTGGATCTGCAGGACCTCTGAAACCCGGAAATGAAGAAATTCTCCCCGTTCTTCATCTTTTCTCAGAAGATTCACAAGAAAGTCCGTCAGTACATTGCTGCTGCCGATCATCTCATAAGCCACATCAAAAAATTCCGGCAGAATGATAAAATTGATAGCGATATCCTCCTGCCCGGCCGGCAGGATCTCATGGTGGGTAAACTGATTCAGGAAAAGAAGTTCTCCTTTTTTCACCACTACCTCTTTTCCCCCGATGATATTGGTGATGCTTCCCTCGCAGGTATAAAGTACTTCTACATAATTGTGACGGTGTTCCGGAAAATGGGCAAAACGGGTATGAGGCCTCACATTGATGAGTTCCCCTCTCTCCAGCATCTTTCTGCTGTCTACAGTAAAATCTTTTCCCGATGTATAGAGCGTCCGGTCCACATTTTCCTCTCCGGACAGAAGTTTTTTCTCCTCCGGCGTGATCACTCGAAGCTTTTCCATTAATTCTTCTCGCATAATTTCTGCTCCATCCTCTTTTGTATCTTCTTTTTTCATCATACCATATCGCAATGCCAGGGTCAAAAGGTCTTGCGTACCGAAAAAAAAGCCCTGCATCCTTTTTTCGGACACAGGGCTCGGATCTTCTGGTAAAGCGGACATTCGCAATCAACACAGGGGATCTCAGTTTCTCTTGGAAAGAACATCCTCTTCATAACGTTTTACTTCCTGGAACCAGTTTTCTCTCTCAGGGACGCCATTGACTTCACAGAAATAGTTCCACACATCACCAAAGGGATAAATCTTCAGTTCTTCCTGCATGGTCATAAGCTCAGAGAAATTGCTCTCGTTCTGGAGCTCTTTTAAGCGGGCATTGGGCGTTAAAAGTGCATACAGAAGCGCTTTCTGCAGATTTCTCATACCGTTGACCCAGGCAGAAATCCGGTTAATGCTGGCATCAAAGAAATCCAGAGCCAGAAGCACACGGTCAATGGCATCGTTTCTTACGATTTCTTTTGCGATCTCACGGGTCTCATCATCAAAAAGTACTACATGGTCACTGTCCCAGCGTACCGGACGGGTCACATGGAGAGCAATCTTGTCATTGAAAAGCAGCATGGAGGAGATCTTGTCAGATACCACCTCGGTCGGATGATAATGACCATTATCCATCAAACTGATGATGCCGTTCTTTGCCGCATAGTTTACGGTAAATTCACTGGAACCTACGGTGTAGGACTCAAGACCGATACCGAACACCTTGGACTCCAGACATACATAAACCTTACTCTTGTCATAAGGAATGGACAGGATCTGGTCCAGAGAATCTTTAAATCTTGCTCTGGGTCCCAGACGGTCTGCCGGAATATCCTTGTATCCATCCGGGATCCAGATATTCATAGCACAGGGAACGCCGGTCTCTTCTGCAAAATACTGGGAGATACGGATGCAGGCCTGGCCATGACGGATCCAGAACTGGCGGGTCTCTTCGTCAGGGCTGGAAAGAGTCAGATTGTCTTTTACCTTCGGATGTGCAAAATAGGTGGGGTTGAAATCAAGCCCCAGTCCTCTTTCTTTTGCAAACTCGACCCATTTTGCAAAATGCCTGGGCTCCAGCTGGTCTCTGTCCACAAACTCACCCGGCTCAAAAATCGCATAGCTTGCATGGAGGTTCAGTTTGTGTTTACCGGGAACGAGCTTTAAGACCTCATCGATATCATCCATCAGTTCCTGGGGAGTTCTTGCTTTTCCGGGATAATTTCCGGTGGTCTGAATGCCGCCGGTCAGAGGACCATCATGGTCAAAACCGGTCACATCGTCTCCCTGCCAGCAGTGCAGGGAAATGGGAATGTTTTTCAGTGTTTCCACTGCTTTGTCTGTATCCACGCCGATAGCTGCGTAAAGCTCCTTCGCGGATTCATATCTTTCTTTTGTCGTCATAATAAAAGTCCTCCTTGTTTCACAGATTTTCCGATTGCTTAAGATGCTGTTATTGTACACTATTTTTCCGCACAAAAAAAGAACCCCTTTTGTCTAAAAAAGGGTCCTTTTTTGCAGTCCTTATAAAAGATGGGAACGAAGTTCTTCTCCGCTCAGAGGGGAAAGATAAGAAGGAGCCACATCAAAAACGGTTCGGCAGCCGGTCTGGCCTTCTGCCGCCATGCGGTGAGCCGCTCTTGCGTAAGCAACCAGGACACTGGAGGTAAACTCCGGATTGGAGCCAAGCTTCAGGGAATATTCAATCAGCTGGTCGGTGCTTTCGTCTCTTCCGGTCTTTCCGCTGCGGATCACAAAACCGCCATGGGGCATGGCTGTATGGTCACGGTCAAATACTTCCTCACTGATGAAGTGAACGGTGGTGTCATAATCAGAAAAGTAATTTGGCATAGTCTTGATCTCTTCCTCGATCTTCTGAAGATCTGCACCTTCCTCCGCTACGACAAAGCATTCTCTGGTATGTTTCTGTCTGGTGGTAAGCTCCGGATTCCGGCAGGCACGGACATCTTCCACTGCCTCCGGCACCGGGATCGTATACTGGATCCCGCGTTTTACCCCGGCTACCCGGCGGATGGCATCCGAATGTCCCTGACTGACACCCTTACCCCAGAAAGTATAGGTTTTGCCGTTTGGAAGGATAGACTCTGCATAAAGACGGTTCAGAGAAAACAGTCCCGGATCCCAGCCTACAGAAATGATCCCTACGGTGTGTCCTTCTTTGCAGGCCTGATCAACTGCTGCAAAATGCTCCGGGATCCTTGCATGGGTGTCAAAGCTGTCGATCACGTTGAAGTTCTTTGCCAGCTCCGGTGTCTGTACCGGAAGATCCGTAGCACTTCCTCCACAAAGGATCAGTACATCGATCTCCTCTTTATGAGAAGCTGCTTCTGCAATCGGGTAAACCTTTACGCCCTCTGTCTGAAGCTTTACACTTTCCGGATCTCTTCTTGTGAATACAGCCACAAGCTCCATATCCGGATTCTGAGCAGCCGCAAACTCCACGCCGCGACCCAGATTTCCATAACCTGCAATACCAATTCTTGTCTTCATTTCTTTCACTCCTCGTAGTTTTTATATGGAGATGCCGGACGGTCTTGCCCGGGCACCGTTCCTGACTGCCATCATAACCCCCCGCAGTCCAAAAATCAATTCTTTTATCAGCAACAGCAGATGCCGCCTCCGCAGAGGGCATTCAGCATCAGATTTGCACAGCAAAGCTTGGTACACATGTCCCCTCCATACAGAGGATTTCCATAGGAAGACTGCCGTGCCTGATACCAGCTGCCCCCGTTCTGCAGAACATTCAGGAAATTCCGGTACTCCGGATTGGACGGCTCCAGATTTACCGCCTGGCGGGCTGCCTCCATAGCTGCCACGTTATTTCCCAGTCCTGCATTGGCCTGGGCGCTGTAATAATACCATCTGGCACTCCGTTCTTTCATTCCGTTCAGCACATTCCAGGCCTGCTGGTAGTAACCGTTCCGAAGATAATTGGCTGCCGCCTGAAGATGGACATCCTCCTCGCTCTGGCTCTCCTGTGCCTGACCATAACCGCCGAAGAAATCATCAAAGCCTCCGCCGTAATAACCGCCGCGGCTGCTTCCGGGGCCGTAGGAAGAACCTCCGGAAAAGCCATCGGTCCGCTCTTTCATGATCTGCTGATAGGCCTGTTGGATCTCTTTGAATTTTTCCTCTGCCTGATCCTTATTTGGATTGTTGATATTGGCATCCGGATGATATTTCCGGCTTAATCTCTTATATGCTTTTTTGATTTCTTCTTCTGTTGCATCTCTGGACACACCCAGCACCTGATATGGATCTTTCATAGACTCCTCCGCTTCCGGATCATTTTCTTCTTATTGGTATCAGACTCTTCTTCCATCCGTTTTTTTCTGGCTTTCTCGTACCGGGACCAGATACCGGAATACAGAATATTCCTCAGAATAGATATATATTCAATGATGGGCAGTTTTTCAAACTCTCTGGAGCATTCCGCCGCCATCATGGTCAGGATCCCCCTGCAGATCTCTTCGAAATCTTGTTCTCCGCTCAGATCCGCAAAAGGATTGTAACGCCCCTCTGAGAGATCCTCCTCCAGGTCTTCATAGGCATCACAGAGATAAATGAATTTTCCCAGGAAAAATCCCATTTTCCGAAGATTTTCTTCCCATTCATCCTCTCTCCAGGCCAGGATTTCCGCCATGATCTCACCGAAAAGTCCTGCCATATAGTCGATATCTTTACAGTTTTCGTTCTCTCCTTCTGAAAGCCTGTCCAGCAGTTCTTTCACTTTTTCCGCTTTTCTGGAATAGGAAGCCTCCAGCCCGCCGAACTTTCTCTTCAGAAGTTCCGCAAAAAAACGCCGGTCTGCTTTCCGCTCATCCATCCAGTCATCCATACATTTATAGTAGGTGAGAAGAATGCTCATGTCCGCTGCATAATCTGAAAAAACATCAACGCAGACCGGCTGCTTTTTCAAGGGATGGATTACACAATGGCTGGTTCCTCTCTTCACTTTTGGTTCATAAAGCCCTGTGAGCAGCATCACGACAAAAGTCAGATCATAATTCAGTGTCATCTGTCCGGAGAAACCATACCGTTCCTTCAGTTTTCTGCAGAGGCCACAGTAAAACGATTGATAAGTTTCAAATTCCCGTACCTTCAGATCTCCTTTGTTTATCATCACATATCCGAACATGTCTCTCCTCCTTTCTTTCACAACTGATGCCTGCGGATTGTTTTTGACCTTTTGACCCTAGCATCATCATATCTTTACAATTTACTATCCCTAACTGAAAAAGTCAATGTTTCTTCCCCACTTTTTTTCTGAATTTTCTGTGAACTTCTCTTGCGGGAAAGTGGTAAATATGCTATGTTTAAGCCATGATGCAGGAGCGAAAGTTTCCCGGTTCCCGGGAAAAAGCCTTATCATATCATGAGTGAATCAAGGAGGATCTATAAACATGAACAACTATCTGGACTACATGCTGGAACAGGCAAAAAATCTGCTCGCTATCGACAGCCCTTCCGGCTATACAGCAGAGGTGACTTCCTATCTTCTGGAAGAATACAAAAAGCTGGGCTATCACGCAAAGCTTACCAATAAAGGCGGCGTTCTGGCCGACCTTGGCGGAGAAGGTACCCCCATTCTCCTCACTGCCCATGTGGACACGCTTGGCGGTATGGTCGCTGAGGTCAAGGGAGACGGCCGTCTCCGCGTCACCAATATCGGCGGTATGAATGCCAACAATGCCGAGGCTGAAAACGTCCGTATCCACACCTATGATGGTGCCTGCTATGACGGTACCCTGCAGCTGATCGATGCTTCTCTCCATGTCAATGGAAAATACAACGACACCTCCCGTTCCTGGGATACAGTGGAAGTGGTCATTGATGAGCCTGTTTCTTCCAAAGAAGAGGTAGAAAAGCTTGGTATTATGACCGGAAACTTTGTCTGCTTTGATCCGCGGACCGTTATCACCTCTTCCGGCTATATCAAGAGCCGTTTCCTCGATGACAAGCTGAGCACTGCCATTCTTCTGGGTTATGCCAAATATCTGAAGGACGAGCATATCACACTTCCGAGAAAAGTCTACCAGCACATCACAGTCTTTGAAGAAGTCGGTCACGGCGGCTGCGGTTCCGTTCCGGAAGGTACAGAGGAAATCCTTTCCGTCGATATGGGCTGTGTCGGAAATGGTCTTGCCTGCACAGAGCGTGAGGTTTCCATCTGTGTGAAAGACAGCGCAGGTCCCTACCATTATCAGACTGTTTCCGCTCTTATCAAAGCTGCGAAGGAAAATAACATCGGCTTTGCCGCTGATGTCTATCCATTCTACGGTTCTGATGCGGATGCCGCTTTAAAAGCCGGCCATGACCTCCGCCATGGTCTCATCGGTCCCGGCGTTTATGCCTCCCACGGCTATGAGAGAAGCCATAAAGACGGTGTAGAAAACACCCTGAAGCTTCTGGCTGCTTACATCGGCTGATCTTTCCACAGAAGATGTCGGCTGAATTTTTCCAGGCAGGTCTCCGGACCTGCCGATGAAAGGAATCTTCCATGAATTACAATCTCCTCACTTCTTCCGATCTGGACGCGGCGCAAATCACCTCGGAAGTCACGGAGCAGGTAGTGACAAAAACCAACCGCTGGATCTCCTTCTGGAATGAACATGTTCCCGATCTGATCTCCTTCGGTGTGGAGATCGGTTTTTCGCTGTTGATCTTCTTTGTCGGCCGTTTTCTGATCCGCTGGATCCGGCGTATCGTCCGCCGCTCCATTGAACGTTCCAGTGCAGATACCGGCGTAGAGCAATTTATCGATTCTCTGCTGAAATTTCTCCTCTACACCCTGCTCCTGTTTATCATCATTCAGAACCTGGGCGTTCCCTCCACTTCCATCGCCGCAGTCATTGCCTCTGCCGGCGTAGCGGTCAGCCTGGCTCTTCAGGAGAGTCTGTCAAATCTGGCCGGCGGCATCCAGATCCTGCTTTTAAAGCCCTTCGTTGTCGGTGACTACATCCGGGAAGACAATAAAGGAAATGAAGGAACTGTAGAAGAAATCCATATCTTCTACACCCGGCTTTCCACCATTGACAAGAAAGTCATCATTCTTCCAAACGGTCTTCTGGCCAACAACAGTCTTACCAATGTGACCTCCAATGACATCCGGCTTCTGGAACTGAAGGTAGGGATCTCCTATTCTGCAGATCTTAAGAAAGCGAAAGCCATTCTGGAGCAGCTTCTCTGCAAGGAGCCGCGGATCCTCACACAGGAGGAGCATGTGGTCTTTGTGGATGACCTCGCTGACAGTGCCGTGATTCTGGGTCTTCGGGCTCAGGTAAAAACAGAAAACTACTGGCCCACCCGCTGGAAGCTTCTGGAGGATATCAAGCTCACCTTCGATGCGAAAGGGATCGAGATCCCCTATCCTCAGCTGGATGTACACATGAAGGAAGGCAGCGGAGCCTCCCGCCCCTGACGCATCTTCATGAATCCCTTGCAAAGAACCATAAAATACAGTATAATGTAATGTCGAGAAAAAGTTATAAAAAAGGATGGTAAAACACCATGACACAATCCAGAACCCATACCTGCAACGAGCTGCGCCTTTCTGATGCCGGAAAGACAGTCACTCTGGTCGGCTGGTATGAAAACTTAAGAAGAGTCAGCAAGAATCTGGGCTTCCTGATCCTTCGTGATTTTTACGGAACCACCCAGATCGTGATCGAGACTGAGGAAATGATGGAGCAGATCTCCGGTGTCAACACCGAATCTACCATCTCCGTTACCGGTACTGTCCGTGAACGTTCCAGCAAAAATACAAATCTTCCCACCGGTGAGATCGAGGTCGTTCCCGAGAAGATCGAGATCCTCGGCAAATGTATCTACAATGAGCTTCCTTTTGAGATCAACCGTTCCAAGGAAGCTGATGAAAATACCCGTCTGAAATACCGCTACCTGGATCTTCGTAATCCGGCTGTGAAATCCAAGATCGTTCTCCGCTGCAACGTGGTTGCCGAGCTTCGCCGCAGCATGATGGAGCATGGTTTCCTGGAGATCACGACTCCGATCCTGACCTGCTCCTCTCCGGAAGGTGCGAGAGACTATCTCGTTCCCTCCAGAAACCACCCGGGCAAATTTTATGCACTTCCGCAGGCTCCCCAGCAGTTCAAACAGCTGCTCATGACCTCCGGTTTCGACCGCTATTTCCAGATCGCACCCTGCTTCCGTGATGAGGATGCGCGTGCAGACCGTTCTCCGGGTGAGTTCTATCAGCTGGATATGGAGATGGCTTTCGCCAGCCAGGAAGATGTCTTCGCCGTTCTGGAGGATGTTCTCCCGCCGGTATTTGAGAAATTCGGAACCTATAAGACCGCTTCCAAAGCTCCGTTCTGCCGGATTTCCTATAAAGAGGCCATGGAAAAATACGGAACCGATAAACCGGATCTCCGGATCGACCTTCTCGTGCAGGATGCCACCGAATGTATGGCAGACTGTGGTTTTGGCCCCTTCGAAGGAAATGTAGTAAAAGCAGTCGTTGCTGACGGCTTCAAGGGAACCCGTAAAGTCATCGACAAGCTCTGCGCTGACGTGGAAGTACAGTCCGGAAACAAAGCTTACTGGTTCAAGGTAGACGAAAACGGCTCCCTGACCGGCGGTATCTCCAAGTTCCTTCAGGAACGTGCTGAGACTGTCAAAGAGGCTCTGGGGCTGAAACCCGGTGACTTTGTCGGTGTATGTGCAGGCAAAAAGACTGCCGCACAGAAAACAGCCGGTGTACTCCGCCGCTACATTGGTGCCCTGGCTGAAGGTCATATGAAGACCGACTGCTACGAGTTCTGCTGGATCGTAGACTTCCCGATGTATGAGATCGGTGAGGAATCCGGCGAACTGGAATTCTGCCACAACCCGTTCTCCATGCCGCAGGGTGGTATGGACGCGCTGAACAATCAGGATCCCCTCTCCATCAACGCTTACCAGTATGATCTGGTCTGCAACGGTGTAGAACTCTCCTCCGGTGCCGTTCGTAACCACGATCCTGAGATCATGGTAAAAGCCTTCCAGATCGTTGGACTTGGCGAGGATGATGTGAAAGCGAAATTCCCGGCTATGTACAATGCTTTCTGCTACGGAGCCCCGCCTCATGCAGGAATCGCTCCTGGTGTAGACCGTATGGTTATGCTCCTGGCAGGCGAAGACAGCATCCGTGAGATCATCCCGTTCCCGATGAACAAGACCGCACAGGATGTCATGATGGGTGCTCCTTCCGAGGTAGATCCCAGACAGCTCAAAGATGTTCACATCAAACTGGATATCGAAGAAAAGAAAACAGAAGAATAAAAATTACGCCCCGGTTGGATCATTTATTGATCCGCCGGGGCGTTTTTTATGGGGTCCAGAGAGTGCCATCCGGACCGGTGAAGCTGCCGTCTTCGTTGGCAGTGTAAAGGCCTCCGGCCTGGTTTTGCCAGCTGCCATCCGGCCCCTGATAAAGGACCTGCCGGTTCAGCTGGCCCGAATCATAAACCGTCACAGAGGCTACGGCCTGATCTGCGGGGTTCGGAGGTCCTTCCTCCGTCCAGGAACTTCCATCCCAGTCGCTGACCCACTGGCCGTTTCCGTGATAGGTATAGGTTCTTCCGCTGCCGTCCTTCCAGGTGCCGTCGCCGCTTTCATAGATGTAGTTGGCACCGTTGCCTTCGGTGCGGTAGAGGGTGAGTGGCTCGGAGGTATTTGCAGTCGGAGTTGATGTGAGTGGACGGTTTTCGCTCGTTTCAGCAGTTTCCATCCCCGGGCTTTCCTGTCGGGTTTCCGTCTCCGCCTGAGTAAGGTTCTGTTGGAGATTGTTTTCCGCCGCCACGCTGCTACCGGTCAGAAGCTGGGCAAAGATCATCGCTACACAGAGAAGAACCGCCGGAAAGCGACATTTTTTCATTGCAGAAAGATTTCTCATACAACGTATCCGCTCTTTAAATACCAGAATGCCATCATTGAGTCCCGCCGCCAGATAGGGAACCCGGCTCTGCTTTGCGGCTGTCTTTAAAAGCAGGCGGCTGTAGCTCAGCTGCTCCCGACTGGAAAGTCCGCCTACCACCCGGGCATCACAGAGATTTTCCACGATTCGCTCCGCATCCCTTCTCATCTTATAGAGAAAAGGATTAAACCAATAAATGGAAACAACTACCTGCATAAGAAGCTTATACCAGAGATCCTTCCGCTGGTAATGGGTCAGCTCGTGGGTGAGAATAAAGCAAAGCTCCTGCTTTTCGTACCGTTCATTCGTAAGGTAAACTGCCGGATGAAAAAGGCCTGCAAGTACCGGCGTGGTGAGCCTGTCATTTTTCAGAAGCTTCGGAGGTTTCTTGAGTTCTGCTTCCCTGCTGAGCCGCTGATAGTCTTTCAGGATATCCTCATCGTCCACCGGCAGGCTCCAGCGGTAAAGCCTGTGGAGCGCCAGATAATAGCGGACCAGGCCCACAAGCCCAAGAAACAGAGCCCCGGCAAGCCAGATCTCGCCAAAAAGACACAGCAACTGGTCAAAGGTGAAGCCGAAAGGAGTTTCCTTTAGCTGGATTTCATGGCCGTGGAAGGTCTGCTGCACGGTCTGTTGCGAAACTTCTGCCTCTTTCTGTGCCGCTAAAAGATTTGAGTCTGTTGTTTTCACCGGCTCTTCAACTATAAAATTCACGGTCAGCTGCGGAAGCCTTCCGGAAGGAAGCTTCACTGGCACCAGCAGAAAAACAGCCACAGCAAACCAGACCCAGTATTTCCAGCCGGAAGCATATTTCCCTCTGCTAAGTCTGGAAAAAAGCTCCGTCAGAAGCAGGATTACCGCCGCAATGAGATTCATCTTTAAAATATGAAGTACAAATTCAGGCATCTTTACTCCTCCTGGTCTTCCTCCATCTCTTTTAAGAAATCACTTAATTCCTGAATATCTTCTTTTTTCATCTTTTCCCCCTGGTAAAGGGCATTTACAAAGCGCTTCAGAGAATTGCCGTAAAGCTTCTCCAATACGCTTCTGCTCTCCTGCTGCTGGTATTCCTCCTGTGTCACCAGCGGCGTATAGAGGTTCATCTTTCCTTCTTTTTTCGCAGAGACAAAGCCCTTTTTCTCCAGTCTCGTGAGCAGGGAAAGGATCGTCGTGGGGGCCAGTTTCTTTTTCTCATTTACCACCCGCTCGATCTCCAGGCGGCCCATGGGCGGCTCATGGTTCCAGAGCACCAGCATGATATCCAGCTCCGAATCCGGCAGCCGGCTGATTGTTTTTTTCATATAATAAACTCCCTTTTTTGTTTCTGAACTTTCGCTGACAGAGCATTCTCCCCTTGAAAATCTCCGAAACAATTTTTCTTTTATGCTCTATCTTACACCCATTCGTTTTTCCTGTAAAGAAAACCGGCCCCATGAAAAATACCTTTATTTATGAATACCACAGATTTCCATCCGGCCCGGTAAAACTTCCGTCACCATTGTCGGTATAGATGCCGCCCGCCTCATTGACCCAGCTCCCACTGCTGGAATCCTGATAGAGCGTCTGGCTGTTCAGACCATCCTTATCCGTAACCGTTACAGAAGTGCCGCTTTTGTCCGCCGCCGAAGCAGGAGCAGTCTCGCTCCAGGAGTTCCCATCCGCCCCACTCCAGGTTCCATTTCCATTGTAGACATAGTTTCTGCCGCTGCCATCGTACCAGTTTCCATTAGTGGCCTTGTAGATATAGGTGGCTGCGCTTCCATCTGCCGAATAGAGCGTAACGCTCTCATCTGTCAACGTAAGCCCCAGATTTTCCGCAGATGTATATTCGGGTGAACTTTCGGAAGCTGCAGTGGTTTCCGCCTCCGTACTCACAGATGAGTTATTTTCCGGCTGCTGCGCCTGAACGGTTTGTGAAGTTTGATTATCTGCAGCCGAAGCATTTTGTTCCTGAACCTTCTTCGCCGGAGCATTCTGGTTTTGAATGTTCTCTGAATTTATCTGCGTTTCCGTTCCTTCTTTCTTCTGAGCAGTACTCCGGCTCTCTGTCTTCGTTCCTGACTGTTCTTTTTTCTGGTCCTCCGTCTGATTTTCCGTTTGCTTTTCAGAAGTCTTTTCTTTCTCCTTCTTTTTCACCACCACCGCCGTCTTCCCGGTGTCTTCCGTCATATGTACGATCTCCGGCGTCCTTCTTCTCAAAAGAGCCCCCGCACCCACAACCAGCAGCAGAACACAAATCACCGCCGCTGCCGTCATAATCATCTTCATTCTTCTCTCTTCCTGTTGTCTACGTCTTCTCATGATCTTTTGCGCTCCTTTTCTTCTACATTTGTAGTTGACGCGTATATTCTACATCTGTAGTAAATACTTGTCAAGCGCAAAAACGATACGCTCTCCTTCTCCAGAATACAACATCTGCCTGGCGTTTCTATATATTTTTCATTTTTTAACCGGTGCAAAACATTTCTTACACCGGTTCTTTAACTGCATCTTACTCTTCACATAGAAATTTGTCAATATGATTTCATTTATTTCTTTGCTTCCGTCGTCTTCGCATTCGGGTAAATCTTTTTCATCTTTGCATCATCATAATGCACATCCGCCCATTTTTGGACAACATTCGTCGCCTGTACACCATTTCCTCTTTCATCATATCTTACCAGTGCCACACAGGATACCAGAATATTGCAGACCATAAATACTAATAAAAACCAGGTCAAAAGCTTTCCTGCAACTGCCGGTATTTTCTCAATCCATTTTTCCACTGGCGGAAATAATATTTTAAACCATACAACTGCAGCAATTCCCCAGAAAAAACAGTAAAGCAGATTAATTCGTCCTCCCAGGTTAAACGGGATCTTGCTGTAATCCCAGAACACTTTTCCAAATACAAGTTCCGTAAACACGCTACAGAGATACTCATACGCACCACCAAGCAGTGTCCCCGTAAGGAATAGAAAACGATCCCCTTTATCCTTATACTTGTATAAAAGTGCCGTAACAAGTGCGATTGCAAGTCCCCAGACAATGCTGAACGGTCCCCAGACCACACTGCTTCTGCTCATCCATACCCCTGCCGTCACACGGCAGAAAATTGTTTCCGTGATATCTCCCAGAAAAGCACCGATCATAAACAGCATCACGATTTTATAAAAGCCGCATCCTTTTGCGAATACTTCTTCTTCGTCCTCTTCCCGGATCTCTTCTTCGATTTTTCTTGCCTTTGGATACGCTTTTTTCAGACGTTTTTCCAGACTTCTGACAATCTTTCCTGCAATCCTGGCACTGATCTTGTCCATCCCGGCATCCGTTGCGATCCATCGCTCCGGATTCTTACTCTTTCCGGTAAGTAGCATAAAGGAACCAAAGATATCAATAAAAAGTACCCCGATCAATATCAGAAGTACAATATGCATCAAAAGCTTCGGCAAGAGATGTAACAAAATCAGCGTGATCCCATTGCACCATCTTACAGCAAGATAACCGAGCGCACCCCAAAACAATGAAACCGGAAGACAGATATATCCATCCAGGTTCCATTTGATGTTTGAATAATCCCACCATCTCGCCTTAAACGCTTTTTCAATCAGATGACCGCTGACCCATTCTGCCACAGTCGCATAAACAGCTGCAAAAATGAACAGCCAGACTCCACGAAGTTCCTGCAAGCCGATCGTCATCGCAATTGCCGTCAGACCATACAACACACAAAACGGTCCGTTAACCAGTCCACGGTTGGCGAACTTTTTCTGCTTCAAAGTTGCCGATATCGTTTCTAATACCCATCCGCCAAAAGAATAAATGAAAAAGAGCCACAATAATTCATATCCAGTATAGTGATTCATAGTCTTCTCCTTTGTAAATTCATGGTATCATCTTATCATGCCAACCATGAACTTACAATTGGGATTTTATCCGTAAAGATATTATATAACACCAATCGTTTTTTCTGTATATTCATTTGTTTAGCATATATATTTCTCTATTTTTTTATCTGTATTCCGCATTTATTTCATATATTTAAAATTATTTTATTTTTTTCAGAATTTTTATTGACATTTTGC
>OLQE01000360.1_pt1 | contig 38875 bp, 33 predicted proteins | sample 1643161 | NCBI WGS metagenome assembly OLQE01 (sample SAMEA3136650, study PRJEB25190) | human gut metagenome
TAAGTCGATCTCTATCGTGTCATCCGGTTTTTGTTGGGACAAAAGAACTACCGTCTCCACATGATAAGTTGACGGAAAAAGATCAATACAGCAGCATTTTTCCACCTGATAACCGCTGCTTTGAAGTGTGACCAGGTCTCTTGCGAGGCTGGTAGGTTTACAGGAAATATATACCATACGTTCCACTCCGAAACGGATGATTTTTTCAAGGGCTTTGGGATTAATACCGTCTCTGGGCGGATCCAGGACGATGAGATCCGGAACTTCAGAAAGTTCATCAATGACCTTCAGCACATCTCCGGCATGAAAATCACAATTGTCCAGCTGATTCAGTCCCGCATTCACCTTTGCAGCCTCTACCGCTTCCTCTACGATCTCCACACCGACCACTTTTTTGGCCACAGGAGCCAGGATCTGTGCGATCGTACCGGTACCGCTGTAAAGATCATAGATCACCTTATCTTTCGTTTCTCCCACATAGGCTCTGGCTGTCTCATAAAGCACCTCCGCCCCAAAGGAATTGGTCTGGAAGAAGGAAAACGGAGAAATCTTAAAACGAAGCCCCAGCAGTTCTTCATAGAGGAAATCCCGTCCAAAAAGAATGCGGCTCTCATCACACTGAACCACATCTGCCAGGCTGTCATTGATGATATGAAGCACACCGACCAGAGAACCCTCCAGATCAAGAGCCTTGAGGTGTTCTGCCAGTTCCATCATATTTACCTGCGCCTGAGAACTCGTCACCACTGCTACCAGGACTTCTCCCGTTTTTAAGCCTTTCCGGACAAGCAGATGACGCCAAAAGCCGGTATGACGAAGCTTATGATAATATGGAAAACCTGTTTTTGCCGCAAAATCCAATACTGTCGTAAGAATTTTCCGGAAATCCTCATCTACGATCTGGCACTGATCCACCGTTACGATATCATAAAAGCTTCCTCTTTTATGCATGCCAAGAGCCAGCGGTCCATCTTTATAAGCATCTCCAAAGGAAAACTCCATCTTGTTGCGGTATTCTTTTTCTCTTGGGCTTCCCTTGATCCCTTCAAAATTCAGTTCCGGACATACCTCCCGCAGAAGACGTTCCACCTCCATGCGCTTCATGGCAAGCTGCTGCTCATAAGGCAGATTCTGGTAAGTACAGCCTCCACAATCCTGAAAATGCGGACAAGCCGGTTCGATCTCTCCTGGTGCTTTCTCCAGCACTTCCAGAAGACGGCCTTCTCCACGCCCCGAACGGGCTTTTGTCACAGAAAAACGGATTTTCTGACCCGGAACTGCATTTTTTACGATCACCGGTGCACCTTCGATCTCCAGTATCCCTTTATTCGGGAAACGGACGTCCTTTACAACACCTTCTAAAATTTCACCTTTTTTCATCTGTTTACCTTTCTCTTTCATAAAAAAGGCAGGTGCCTGTCTGACAGACATCTGCCTTTTTTTCTCTTTTCCGGATATTATTCTTCCTCAGAAGCTTCCTCGTCCTTCTCTTCAGACTTCTTGTCTTCTTCGTCGTCATCGAAATAGTCATCGAAATCATCATCAAAATCGTCATCGAATTCTTCCAGATAATCCGGAGTAAAATAACGATATACTGCATATGCAATGGCTGCTACGGCTGCCACGGCACCGATCACTGCCAGGATCCAGAGAACCACGTTCTTTGGCTTCTCTTCTTCTTTCTTCTGAAGACTGTTTAATAATTCTTCTAATCTGCTGTTCATATTCGCCACGTCCTTTCGCTCCTTTTCACAGACATAATGGAAAACTCCACTGCCGCTTTTACTCTCACGAGTAGTATATCACTTTTCGACTGATAATACTATAACGTTTTTCTAAATTTTCTTCAGTTTTGCAAAACCGGCAAACATTTTTTTCACACCGTATTTGTCAAAATTTACCGTTACTTCAAAGTCTCTGCCGCCGTCTGTGATCGCTTCCACGATCCCCACACCGAATTTGATGTGTTTTACGCTGTCCCCTACCGTATAGTCCAGGCTTCCTGCCTTTTCTACCTTGAACTGTTTCGGATCCAGTGCCTTGCTCTTGAAAGCATTTTTTGCATCTTGATAAGCCATTTTCCTCTTAGTCGGCTGATTTACCTCTGTCTTCGGCTTTGCCGGCTGACCGATGCTCAGATACTCATCCGGGATTTCCTTGATAAAACGGGACATCCGGTTATACTGAATCTCACCTCTGGCCATTCGCTGGCGGGCACAGGTCAGGGTCAGCTGCTTCATTGCACGGGTGATCCCCACATAGCAAAGACGACGTTCCTCTTCCAGATCGGAAGGGTCTTCGGAAGAAACGGTCATATAACTCGGGAAAATACCATCTTCCATACCGGCCATATAAACATTTGGAAATTCCAGCCCCTTGGCACTGTGAAGCGTCATCAGAGTTACGTGATCGTCACTATCATCCATGGAATCAATATCTGCCACCAGAGCCACATCAGCCAGGAATCCACTTAAAGTGGGATTCTCTGTGTTTTCCTCATAGGCAGCCACTTTGGAGATCAACTCATCAATATTTTCCAGACGGGACAAGGCTTCATCCGTTGCTTCTGCGCGAAGTTCCCGCATATAACCGGTTTCTTCAATGATCTCTTCTAGGAGTTCTTTTACAGAAACGTGTTCCGCCTTACTCTTTAAGATCTGGATAAAGGTCACAAAGGGTTCTACCTTCATATAGCTCCTTCCAAGAGAAGGGATTGCGGAAGCACCTTTCAATGCCTCATAAAAACTGATTCCGTGTTCTCCCGCATATTCCTGCACCCGGTTCAGAGTCGTTGCTCCGATTCCGCGTTTGGGAACATTGATGATACGCCGTACCGCCAGGTCATCTCTTGCATTATCCACTGTTTTCAGATATGCCAGAAGATCCTTGATCTCTTTTCTGGCATAGAAATTGACGCCGCCGATGATCCGGTAGGGAATGCTGGCCATGAGCAGTTTTTCCTCAAACATACGGGACTGAGCGTTCGTCCGGTACAGGATCGCACAGTCTTTATAATGAAATTCCCCGGTCGAGATCCGCTTTTCAATGTTTCTTACCACATAATCCGCTTCCTCGTAACCGGTAGTAAACTGGCGGAGCTTGATGGGTGTACCCTCCGGATTATCCGTCCAAAGGCTCTTGACCTTCCGGCTCTGGTTATTCTTGATCACGGCATTGGCCACATTCAGGATGTTCTGGGTGGAGCGGTAATTCTGCTCCAGTTTTACGGTATAAGCTCCCGGGAAAACATGTTCAAAATTCAGGATATTTGCGATATTGGCCCCGCGGAATTTATAGATAGACTGATCGTCGTCTCCTACCACGCAAAGATTTTTATATTTGGAAGCCAGAAGGCTCACCAGCATAAACTGTGCGGTATTGGTATCCTGATACTCATCTACCATGATATAACGCAGACGTTCCTGATATCCCTCCAGAACATCCGGATGATTTTTGAAAAGTTCTACTGTCAGACAGATCAGATCATCAAAATCCACGGCATTGTTATGTCTTAATACCTTCTGATATTCCTTATAAATAGCAGCGATCCGTTCTCCGTTCATATCTCCGCGGTGATCCAGTTCGTACTGCTCCGGTCCGATGAGTTCATCCTTTGCCTTGGAAATGGCTGCCAGAAGTGCTTTTTCTTTGTATGTCTTTGTATCCACACACAGACGCTTGCAAACGTCTTTCATCACACTCTTCTGATCATCTGCATCATAGATCACAAAATTAGTGTCATAGCCCAGACGGTCAATGTAACGCCTGAGGATCCGTACACAGGAGGAATGGAACGTGGATACCCAGATGCTCTCCGAACCAAGACCAACCAGCTTATCCACTCGTTCGCGCATCTCTCCCGCCGCTTTATTGGTGAAAGTGATCGCCATGATATTCCATGGATTTACGCCTTTCTCTTCAATCAGATATGCGATCCTGTGCGTCAGCACTCTTGTCTTTCCTGAACCGGCTCCTGCCAGAATAAGCACCGGTCCTTCCGTGTGCAGTACAGCATCTTTCTGCTGTTCATTTAATGTATCGTAGATACTCATGTATTCTTCCTCTCTCAATTATCCTAACTCCGTACCTCTTTCTGGCCGGAGCTTTTTTGCCAGCGTTTATTATATCGCAAAACTGCCGTTCTGTCATCCACCTTCCAACAAAACTCAAAAAAACTCTTGACATCTGGTTTTAAAAACCAGATAATGGGTTTATGAAAAAGAAATCCGAGGTGAATTCTATGACAGTCGATACATCTGACATGCTGAAAAGCATTTTTGATACTTTTTCCGGTCTGGATTATATCCGTCCGGAGGATATCCCGAATATTGATCTCTATATGGATCAGGTGACCACGTTTATGGAAGAGCACCTGAAAAAGACCAGGCGCCATCCTGGAGACAAGATCCTGACCAAAACCATGATCAATAATTATGCGAAAAATGATCTGCTCCCGCCGCCCACCAAAAAGAAATATTCCCGTGAACATATGCTGGTCCTGATCTTCATTTACTACTTCAAAAATCTTCTTTCCATTACCGATATCCAGGCACTCTTAAAACCGCTGACGGAAAAATATTTTAAAAATGACAAAGATTTCGGCATGGAAGAAGTCTATAAAGAGGTTTTCAGCCTGGAAAAGGGTGAGCTTGAGAAGCTTCAGAAGGATATGGAAGAAAAATATGCCGTCTCCAAAGAGACCTTCAAAGGTGCACCGGAAGAAGACCGGGAATTTCTCCAGCTTTTCTCCTTCATCTGTATCCTTGCTTTTGATACCTACATGAAGAAAACACTCATTGAAAAACTTGTTGATTCTCTGAATTCCTGACATAAAACTCCCTGACTCCTATGATAGTCATAGGAAGATCAGGGAGTTTCTGATTCAATCCAGCTTCCACTCTTCCAGATCTTCCGGCACATATAAATTTCCGCTGTAGTATTGTCTGCCTTCTTCCAGATAAAGTTTTTTGCGTTCTGTGATATTCCGGTCCTCCGTATGATATAGCAGAAGATTTTCCACTCCGAGGCTTTCTGCCAGTTCACAGGCATCTTTTACGGTAGAATGATGTTTTTCATAGGGTTTGAAAATATCTGCCTGCGAATAGAGACAGAAGGCTTCATGAAAAAGCCAGGTGCTGTTTCGTGCGTATTTCTCCTCACATTCGTTGTAGGGCTCATCTCCGCAGCAGGTCAGTTTCTTCCCTCCGCTCAGTTCCATGGAAAAACCGAACTGTTTGGCCTTAGTAGAATGAATATCAAAAAAAGTCACTTTTTTCCCCAGGATTTCTTTTGACTCTCCGTCCTGAACGGTGACAAGATGCAGACGTTTGTCAAGAAATGCGGCTTCTTTTTTCTGCAGCAGGTTTTCTGCCATGCTGCGCAGAAGACCGATCACTTCCTCATGAGCATAGATCACCGCATCCCCTTCATACTGACCACGGCTGATGTTCTGACAGATCATACGGATCATCCAGACGATTCCCATGATATGATCCAGATGTTTATGTGTGACAAAGATGGTCCTTATCTGCTTCCAGTCGATCGCTGCATGCTTCAGCTGATGCAGAATCCCGTTGCCTCCACCACCATCTACCATAAAATATCCGTCATTTTCACTGAGCACAAAGCAGGTATTGTAACACTCCGTCACTGCTGCATTTCCTGTTCCAAGTATTGTCAGCTTCATCTCTTTTCCTCCGTTACCTATAAAAATCCCGTCTTGCGTCAACCGGTCTTATCACACAATTTTATACCCTTCCGCATCCAGAAGTTCAAGCGCTTTTTCATAATTTTCTTTCTTTATCAGTATGTAGTCCGTATGAAAAGTAGAAACAACACGCATGCTGATCTTGTTTTCTGTCAGGATTTCCACAATTTCAGAAAGAATGCCAACCATGGAAAAGTCCAGGATTCCCTGAATGCAGCAGGCCTTCCAGCCGTCATCCCGCTCCAATGTATTGGATGGCACGTCTGACGTAAAGCATACCAGTGAGTTTTCTTCATCCGTTTTTCCCGTAAAGCAGTATTCTGCCTCTGCATTTACTTCGGAATAATCTGCCACTTTGCAGACTGAAAAATCATACTCTATTTTTTTGATTTTCATGCTCAAGATCTCTCCTTTTGTTTTACAGCATTTTTAGCATCATTATAATTTTATTCCCTCTGAATACCGCCTGTCAATCCCTTCCATTCTTCACCTTTTTCTCTCTGCCTGCATACTCTGACAGTATCAAGATCAGGGAGGTTTTTATGAAAAAAAGCTGGAAAAAAATTGCTGCTGCTCTTCTTGCCGCAGCCATGCTTCTCACCAGTGGCTGTGGAAAAAAAGAAAACACGGAGGAGGCTGCCAGAGTCACATTAAACGAGGTAGCCCACTCCATTTTTTATGCGCCGCAATACGCAGCCATTGAATTGGGATATTTCAAAGAGGAAGGCATAGATCTTACGCTCGTTACGGGCTTCGGAGCCGACAAAACGTTAACCGCCGTGGTGTCCGGTGATGCCGATATCGGCTTTATGGGAAGTGAAGCTTCCATCTATGCCTACAGCCAGGGGGCTTCCGATTACGTCATCAATTTCGCGCAGCTGACTCAACGAGCCGGTAATTTTCTCGTTGCCCGTGAAGAAATGCCTGCTTTTACCTGGGATGATCTGAAAGGAAAGAAGGTACTTGGTGGACGAAAGGGCGGTATGCCCGAAATGGTATTTGAATATATTCTCAGGCAGAAAAATCTGGATCCGGCAAAGGATCTTTCCATTGACCAGAGCATCGATTTTGGATCCACGGCTGCTGCTTTTTCCGGCGGGGCAGGCGATTTTACAGTAGAATTCGAACCGGGTGCCACTTCTCTCGAAAAGGAAGGAAAAGGCTATGTGGTGGCTTCTCTCGGTGTGGAATCCGGCTACATCCCCTACACTGCCTATTGTGCCCGTGAAAGTTACCTGAAAGAGCAGGAAGAAACCGTTCAGCATTTTGTCAACGCCCTGAAAAAAGGAATGGTCTATGTAAATACCCACACACCGGAGGAAATTGCAAAAACCATTCAACCCCAGTTTCAGGAAACAGAACTGGATGTGATCACCCGCATCGTCAGACGTTATGCAGAACAGGATACCTGGAAAAGTGATCTGAATTTTGAAAAGGAAAGCTTTGAGCTTCTTCAGGAGCTTTTGCTCGATGCCGGTGAGCTGAAAGAAAAGGTTCCCTATGAAAAACTGGTAACCACAAAATATACAGAAAAACAGAAATAATGACTGACAGAACTTTACTTTTTCTCCCTTTTTGTTTATAATGGCTTTACAGAAACAAGGTTCCTGATGGGGTATTGATCACTGACTCGTTGCCCACAGGATCAAAAAGAGAAGGTATGAAACTTATGAAAGACATTTTGGATTCACACACCCACACGACAGCCAGCGGCCACGCCTACAGTACGCTTCATGAAATGGCACAGGCAGCGGCTGACAAGGGTCTGGAGCTTCTGGGGATCACCGAGCATGCCATGGCCATGCCGGGAACCTGTCATGAATACTATTTCATGAACATGCGGATTCTTCCCAGAACCATGTACGGAATCGAAATCCGCCACGGCGCCGAAGTCAATATTCTGGACACGGAAGGGCGCCTCGACATGGATGACTACTTGCTGAAGCAGATGGATGTTGTCATTGCCAGCCTTCACACGCCCTGTATGCAGAAGGATGCCGGAAAGGCCGGGAATACCAGGGCCGTCATCAAAGCTATGGAGAACTCTTATGTGAATATCCTCGGGCATCCGGATGACAGCCGTTTCCCGTTGGATTATGAAGCAGTTGTCCGTTCTGCCAAAGAGCAGGGGGTACTCCTTGAATTGAACAACAACTCGCTCCATCCACTGGGAGCCCGACAGGATCCACTTCCAAATGACATCGAAATGCTGGAATACTGTAAAAAATACGGTGCACCCATTATTCTTGGAAGCGATGCCCACACACAGGAGGATGTAGGAAACCACACTTTCGTCCGGATCCTTCTGGAAGAACTGGATTTTCCGGAGGAACTCATTGTCAACCGTTCCGTTGCGGAATACCAGAAATATATCAACAGAAAGTGCGTTTAAAAACCTCACTTTACATCACTTCTGTGATGTGTTAAAATATAATATATGAAAAGAGAAGGCGTTTTCTGTATTCCTGCGGAAAGACGCAGCAAAAGGAGATTATAGGGGTAACATGAGCAAAAACGTAAGAACAAAAGAAGTAAATGATTTATTTGATGCAGTACTGAGCCTGAAAGATCGTGAAGAATGCTATCTGTTCTTTGGAGATGTCTGCACGATCAACGAATTACTCTCACTTTCACAGAGATTTGAAGTAGCAAAAATGCTCCAGGAAGGAAAAACTTATCTGGAGATCGCAGAGAAAACCGGTGCATCCACCGCTACGATCAGTCGTGTAAACCGTTCTCTGAATTACGGAAACGATGGCTATGCAATGGTTTTTGAACGCACGAAAGACAAAGAATAACGAGAGTTTCACCAAAACTGCCGTATGGATTTCCATGCGGCAATTTTTATTTGAAAAAATATTCCTTTCCACACTTAAAACGTGGAAAGGGGGATTCTGCGTTCAGAAAATTTGTGTGGTATTTTCTGGACAACGGCATAAAATGACATTATACTGAAGATATTGGAATTTTCTGTCGGAGCAGATGAACTCCGTCATTCCACATTCATCCAAAGGGGGCTATAAATTATGAATCCATCCGATTACGAGCGCAGGGCCGCACGCCGCCGTGCACTCCAGAAAAAAAGACGCCGTCAGGTAATGATGATGAAGGGCATCATTCTGGCCATTTTACTTGTGATCCTGGCACTTTCCTGCACGGCTGCCTGGCGTATTTTTTCACCTTCCGGTGACGCCGGCAAGAATTCAAAAAACAAGAACCTGACTGCCAGTGCAGACACAGAGGCTCCGGAAAAAAGTTCCTCCGTGGAGACGGAAACGGAATCCGAGACTTCAGCAGATGCTTCGAAGGAACTTCTGAAACAGGCCCGGCTTATGGCTGCCGGTTACGATTACGACGGAGCCATTGCACTTTTGAAAAATACAGCATCCTATGAGTCCAACGCTGAGATCATGGCCGCGATCCAGGAATTTGAGACCACAAAAGCTTCCTGTGTCGCTGTGGATGTGACAACTGTGCCTCACATCTTCTACCATTCTCTCCTCAATGATACGACCAGAGCTTTTGATGTTTCCGTTCTCGGTCAGAGTCAGGTGGATGGCATGAACGCCTGGATGACCACCGTAGAAGAATTTGACAAAATCACACAGGCGATGTATGACAACGGTTATGTCTTCGTCCGGCTTCGTGATCTGGTGACGGAAACCACAGATGAAAACGGTAATGTCACCTTTTCCCCCAATCAGAATCTGATGCTTCCTCCGGACAAGAAGGCCGTCGTACTTTCCGTTGACGACCTGAGCTATTATCACTCCTATCAGAAAGCCGGTTATCCGGACAAACTGATCCTGGATGAAAACGGCGATGTGAAATGTCATTATGTCACGGCTGACGGCACCGAGGAAGTCGGCGATTTCGATGTGGTCCCCCGGCTTAATACGTTCCTGAAGGCGCATCCGGACGGTGCTTACAAGGGAGCACGGGGGCTGATCGCTCTTACCGGATATAACGGTGTCTTCGGTTACCGGACAGACTCTGATTATGAAACAAAAACCAATCTCCAGGAAGACCAGGCCAAATGGCTGGAAGAACATCCTGATTTTAACCGTCAGACGGAAATCCAGGAGGCAACCGTGATCGCTGATGCCTTAAAGGAAGAAGGCTGGGAATTTGCAAGCCATACCTGGGGCCACTTAAGCGTTACGGATAAAAGTGTAGAAGGTCTGAAAAATGACAACGAAAAATGGGTTGCCAATGTGCAGAACATCGTCGGTCCCGTTGATACCATTATTTTTGCCCATGGAAACGATATCGGCGACTGGCACGACTACAGCGACAGCAACGAAAAATATCAGTATTTCAAGAGTGCCGGTTACAACTTCTTCTGCAACGTAGACGGTTCCCAGCCTTACTGGGTACAGATCCGCGAGCATTATGTCCGTCAGGGCCGCATTGACCTGGACGGTTACATGCTTTACAAGGCAAGTACCGGTCAGACCACCGTTCTGGACAACATGTTCAAGGCTTCCGAAGTCTTTGACCAGCGCCGTCCGACTCCGGTTGTCGCCCACGGACAATCCTGATCCGGAAAGCAAACAAAAGAGCTCAGGAACGCAAAAAGCGTTCTCTGAGCTCTTTTTCTCCTCTTTCAAGGTACTCATTCAATTCTTCAGATTCCCCGAAAATATCCTGAAACGTCCGGTATTCATCCTCCAGCCCTTTTCCGTGCGGCACCATGTAGGCTCCTGCATCACTTCCAAGTGCCAGTGTCACTCCTTTTTCTTTTCCAAACCTGATATTCCTGCAGTCTGTCTCATAAATTTTCCGGACGATCTCATCCGGAAACCGCCCGCAGCCGATCAGGTTCCTTACCGTCACTACCGTCGGCACCCAGATCGTATGTGCCTCCGCCATGGCTTCTATGGCCTCTTTATCCACATAGCGGCCATGTTCTATGCTGTCTGCTCCACACTCTGCCGCATTCCGGACAGTTTCCGCTCCATTGGCATGGACCATGACTGCCATGCCTTCCTCGTGGGCGAACTGAAACAGTTCTTTCATCTCATCTCGGGAAAGAGGCGTGGACGTGATCACTCCGTATTTTGAAAAATCCACCAGACCGGAGACCATAAGTTTGATGAAATCGGCTCCCTGTCTCTTTGCTTCCCGCACCAGGTTTTCATATTCTTTCACGGTATCAAAGCCTTTTCCTACAATAGAGCCATAGCGTCCGTTTTTGTGGATGGCAAAAACCGGTGTCCGGTAATCGATGCCGTATTCTGCCGCTATATTTTTCACAAAAGAAGAAACGCCCAGATCATCTCCTCCGTCTCTGATAAATGTAATCCCTCTTTTCCGGTATTCTTCCAGATAGCCCCGGAGAATATCTTCGCGTATATGGCCTTTATGCATTTCTACTGCTTTCCGGTAATCATACCCGTTCATAAAAAGATGCGCATGACCTTCTCCAAACATGTTCCTTCCTTCTTTCGCTTTTCTTATCCTTTTCTGCAGATATTTTCACCAAAGAAACAGGCAGCACAAAGTCTGCCTGTTTCAATATAACATTTACATTGATTTCCGCTCTGCGATCTCTGCCATTTTAGCTTCATTCAGACGGGTGTCTCCATGAACACGGCTGTAGGAAAGATAGCCGTTCATCCGGTCGATCTTCGTCAGGTTGCTTGAGCCGCAGACCGGACATACATCCATCTCCAGCTCCTGATGGCCACAGTCATCACAATATGCCAGGGATAGGTTGACACCCTCGTAATATCCGAGATACATGGCTCTGCGGATCAGACTCTTGATCGCTTCAATGTTATAATCGATCGGATAACGGACATACTGGATCTTTCCTCCATTGCAAAGCTCCCAGAAACGTCCCTCCAGATCCTGTTTTTCAATGGGTGTCAGATCCTCCGTCACATGACAGTGAAAACTGTTGCTCACATAGGGACGGTCGGAAACATTCTCCACGATACCGTACATTTTACGGAACTGCTCTACCTGAAGGCCGCACAGACTCTCAGCCGGTGTTCCGTAGATGGCATAAAGCCAGCCGTCTGCTTCCTTGAATTCATTGACTTTTTTGTTGATATATTCCAGTACTTCCAGCGCAAACTCTCCGTCCTCGGCGATCGATCTGCCATTATAGAGCTCCTGCAGTTCATTTAATGCTGTAATGCCAAAGGAAGCAGTCATAGGCTTCAGCAGGGGTTTGATCCGGTCTCCGGGTTTTAAATGACCGCCGTAGAAGCCTCCCTCACAGTAAGCCAGCGGATTGGTGGACGCTTTCATATTTCCAAGATAATCATAGGTCCTTTTATGGAGATTCCGGATCATTTCCAGATAATAATCCAGCACCTCGTAGAAATCCCTGCTCTCGGAACGGGATTTTGCCAGGATCATGGGCAGATGCAGGCTCACTGCACCGATGTTGAAACGTCCCACAAATACGGGCTTGTCCTCGTCATCTGCCGGATGCATGCCGCCACGCTCATACCAGGGGCTTAGAAATGCACGGCAGCCCATGGGGCTGATAACCTTTTTGTATCTTTTATACATACTGGAAATGTAACCTTTTCCACTCATGGACAGCCAGTCCGGATACATGGTCTTGGATGAACAGGCCACACCGGCTTCAAAAACATCCTCACAGCATTTTCCGGGCCCATGGATATTTTCATCATACAGGAAAACGATCTTCGGGAAAAGTACAGGCTTCTTATTTCCGGGTTTTCCCTGGCCTCCCATGTGCACATTCAAAAGTGTGACAGAAGCCATTTTCTCAAAACGCTCCGTACCCAGACCGATGGTCACTGTGACAAAGGGATAGTCTCCTCTGGAAGAACCAACGGTATTGAGCTTGTACTCGATCCCCTGCCAGCCCTGGTCAAAGTCTCTTTTTACCTTATCCATGGCATACTGTTCTGCCTTTTCCTTTGTTCCCTGCCAGGACGGATCTGCGTATTTCAGAAACTCTTCCTTATATTTCTGATAGCTTTTCTCTGCATAAGGAGCCAGAACCTTATCCGCCTCCGGCACGGTAAAGCCTCCGTACTGCTGCGCTGCCGTACTTAGAATAATATCTCCCATAACATCAAAGGCCGTGTCCAGCGTCTTAGGCTCATTATACCAGACATTTCCCATCTCAAAGCCGCCGCTTAATACATTTCCGATATCAAACAGACAGCAATTCATGGTATCCAGCCGCGCAGACTGGTCATGGATATAAATATAACCGTCCTTGCATGCCTGAAGCTCATCCCGGTTCATAAAAAACTTGCGGTAAAGCTCCTTGTTCAGCTCATTAAAGATCAGACTTCTCTTGGTCGCCACCAGCGCACTGTCCGTGTTTGCATTGCTTTTGTCACCAATGTAGCGGATCGACTGGCTCTTTGTGTAAACCTCATCCATCATATGGATAAAGTCCTGCTTATAGTTCCGGTAATCCCGATAACTTTTGGCCACGGAAGGATTTACCTGATCAAGCGCACCCTCCACGATATTGTGCATCTCCGGGATCGTGATGCCGTCCTCACTTCTCTCCTTTGCCTTCTCCTTGGCATACTCACAGATAAAAGATATCTCCTTCTCTGTAAAACGGTACATGATACGGCTGGCAGACTTATTCACAGCGGCAATGATCTTGTCCACATTAAATTCTTCTTTTGTGCCGTCTTTCTTGATAACGTACATGGCAATCTCCTTCAATTCTACTATATCTTGTGTATTTCAACTATATTTTACACTAATTCTTGAACAGTCTTCTATATCATATAACAAAAACCCTCTATCGTAAAGAGGGTTTTTTTAAAAAAACATCCCGACGATTTTGAAATTTCCGGTTTACACCTTTTTCCTGGTATGCTAACATGTACTGTAGCGGTTCAGAACGTCAGCGAACGCAAGTATGCTGCCGTCTCTACCTTTGAAAAAGAAAACAAAGGAGGGATTTTATGAGCAAATCCATTTATCCTGAAAACTACCATTCCGATCTGAATCTTCACGATACCCAGGTTGCCATCAAAACCGTAAAAGATTTTTTCCAGCGTGCACTCACCGAGCGGCTGAACCTCTTACGTGTGACGGCTCCCCTTTTTGTTGAGCCTTCTTCCGGTCTGAACGATAACCTGAACGGCGTAGAACGTCCGGTAAGCTTTGATATCCGGGGCATAAAAGGCTCCAATGCCGAGATCGTTCATTCTCTTGCCAAATGGAAACGTTATGCACTGAAAAAGTACGGTTTTTCTTATGGAGAAGGTCTTTACACCGACATGAACGCTATCCGCAGGGATGAAGAGACCGATAATATCCATTCCATTTATGTAGACCAGTGGGACTGGGAGAAAATCATCACCAAGGAAGACCGCACAGTGGATACCTTAAAGCAGGTGGTCCAGGAAGTCTATCAGGCACTGAAAAAAACCGAGAAATATATGGCCATCGAATATGATTACATCGAAGAGATCCTGCCGAAAAATATCTTCTTCATCACCTCCCAGGAGCTGGAAGACAGGTATCCGGACTGTACGCCCAAGGAACGTGAATATAAGATTGCCAAATTGAAAGGTGCCGTCTTCATCATGCAGATCGGCGGAAAGCTGAAATCCGGTCTTCCCCATGACGGCCGTGCACCGGACTATGATGACTGGTCCTTAAACGGTGACATCATCGTTTACTATCCCGTTCTCGATATCGCCCTTGAGCTTTCCTCCATGGGTATCCGTGTGGATGAGGATTCCCTGAAAAAGCAGCTGGAGCTTGCCGGCTGTCCGGAGCGGGCAGAGCTTCCTTTCCAGAAGGCCATTCTGAACAAAGAGCTGCCCTACACGATCGGTGGCGGAATCGGTCAGTCCCGTATCTGTATGTTCTACCTCAGAAAAGCCCATATCGGCGAGGTACAGGCTTCTCTCTGGCCCGAAGAAGAAATCAAAGCTGCCGCTGAACACGGCATCGAGCTTCTGTAAAGCAAAAAGGCTGCGGTCTGTCAGTTTCCTGACACCGCAGCTTTTTTTATCTTTTGACAGGCAGAACGTTCATCAGAGCTTTTTCATCCAGGTCTTGGCATGCTCGATCCAGGTCGCACACTCCGGCTGGATCCCAAAACCGTCTCCGGCAGCAGTCAGCTCATTTGCAAGACCCAGTCCGTGGGGACCATGAGGATAAATGTGCATTTCTACAGAAATCCCCTGATCATGAAGTGCCTGATAGAACAGCAGGGAATTCTCTACCGGTACACAGTCATCTTCTGTTGTATGCCACAGAAACGCAGGCGGTGTGTCCGCATCTACCTGCTTTTCCAGTGACATTTCCTCGACCAGTTCTTCATAACGATCACCAAGAAGATTTTCAAAAGAACCTCTGTGGGCTTTTGGTCCGGAAGTAATGACCGGATAACTCAGCATCATGCCGTTTGGCTTTAACAGCTCCGGCGTGGTATGAAGCATCTCTGCCAAAAAGGTCTTTTTCTTCCAGAAAACACCATAAGAAGCTGCCAGATGTCCGCCTGCGGAAGCGCCCTGTATTACGATCTTATCCTCATCAATATGAAACTCCTCCGCATGCTCTCTTAAATATTTAAAACCGGCTGCCACCTGGAGAAGTGCCGTCGGATAACGGGCCGGAGCCACACTGTAGCGAAGGACTGCCGCATGAAAACCGGCTGCCAGAAACTGCAGGGCAACGGCTTCTGCCTCACGGTCAGAGGTCATGGCATACGCACCGCCGGGGCAGATAAAGATCAACGGTCTTTTGTCCATAGCAATCTCCGGAGATTTTTCCTGAAGATAGAGATATAGTTTTGCAGGCTCTTCATACGTTTCTGCTTTGATATCCATTACCTGATAATTCATGATTTCTTTCTCCTTTTCTTATGCAATTTCTTCCGGCAGACGGATCTCTCCGTCAAAAACGGTGGTTGCCGGTCCGGTCATATAAACCAGATTTTTCTTTCTGTCCCAGAAGATCTTCAGATCTCCACCCAGAAGTTTTACCGTCACTTCCTCTTCCGTAAAGCCATTTAAAATGCAGGCCACTGCCACAGCGCAGGCTCCCGTCCCGCAAGCCATGGTTTCTCCGGAACCTCTCTCCCATACACGCATTTCCACTGTTTTCCGGTCCAGTACACGAACAAACTCCGTATTGACCCGGTCCGGAAAGCACTTATGATGTTCAAAAGAAGGTCCGATCTTTGTAAGATCCAGTTCCTTTGGAGAATGATCCAGAAAGACCACTGCATGAGGATTTCCCATGGAAACACCGGTTATACGGTATTCTTTTCCATCCACCTCGATCGGCTCATCGATCACTTTTTCTTTCCCGGAAAGGATCGGGATATCTTTTGCATTCAAGATCGGTTCTCCCATATTGACCCGCACTTCCGATACTTTTCCGTCTTTCAGCGTCAGGTGAAGGTATTTCATGCCGGCCTTCGTTTCCACTGCAATATCCGTTTTGTCCACAATCCCATAATCGTAGGCATATTTTGCCACACAACGGATACCATTTCCGCACATGGCTCCCTGAGAACCGTCCAGATTGTACATATCCATGGTGCAGTCTCCTTTTTCAGAAGGACGGATCAGGATCAGACCGTCGGAACCGATCCCGAAATGCCGGTCACTGACAAACCTAGCCACAGCCGCCGGATTTTTCACCTCTTCTTTAAAACAGTTGACATAAACATAATCGTTGCCGATCCCATGCATTTTTGTAAATTTCATCTTCTGCCTCCTACATCTGCCGTGGTACGATATCACGATACCGGCCATTTTTCTGTTCTCTTATTTTACCACGACTGTTTTTATTTTGGAATCCTGATTTGACATTTATGTCTTCTCTGTTATACTGATATAGCGTTTTCGAGATGCCCAGACCATTGATTTGTCTGAAAATCCGATCGCACAGTTAAAAAAACGGATCCCGTGAAAAAAAATCTGACAATGAGGAAATTTATGACAACAACTGACAAAAAAAAGAGAAAAAAACAACACACCAGGCAAAAGCGGCGCACGCTTACACAGGCAGAACGGAAACGACAGCTTCATTTTCGTATCGGACTTTCCGCTGCCGGGATTTTTATCGTATTTCTCCTGTTTTTCGCGCCTTTTGGCCCACATCTGCTCTCCGGCTCCGGAAAAGGCAGGGCGGTGGATCTCTCGGATTCTGTCCTGCAGTATCAGGAACAGGTCCTTCAATACTGTGAAGAGTATTCCATTCCTGCTTTTTCACAGATCGTTCTGGCCATCATGCAGCAGGAAAGTGCTGGTTCCGTGCCTGACGTCATGCAGGCCTCGGAAAGTCCCTTCAACACCTGGTATGCCAATACACCAAACAGCATCCCGGATCCGGATTATTCTATCCGTGTTGGAGTGGAAACCTTTGCTTATTGCCTGGAGGAAGCCGGCTGTGCAGCTCCAAACCAGAAAGAACGGCTCAAACTGGCCCTTCAGACTTATAATTACGGAAATTCCTATGCCTCCTGGGCACTCACCAATTACGGCGGCTATTCTCCGGACAACGCCCTGGAATTTTCCGAGAACATGAAGATCAAACTGGGATGGACTCAATACGGCGATCCGGAATATGTTTCCCATGTGCTCCGCTATTACCGCTCCTGAAGATCTCACGGTCCGGAGTGCTCTCCCGGTGTCATCGCAAATATAACTGGATTTTTTTTCATTTATCCACTACAATACAGATTAGGAGCAAAATTTTTTACGCCGGCAGTCATCTTTGTCTTGCTTTCCTTCAAGGCAACTTGCAAACTTTCGCCGCTTATCATTCAAAAGGAGTCATTTTATGAACTATGAAATTTATACCACCGTGGACTGGCTGATGTTTTTTTACATCTATTGTTTTCTCGGCTGGTGCTTTGAATCTACCTACGTTTCTCTTCATCAGAAAAAATGGGTCAACCGCGGCTTTATGCGTGGTCCCTTCCTTCCTCTCTATGGTTCCGGGGCTGTCATCATGCTTTTCGTAACCATTCCGGTCCGTGACAATATCTTTCTGACCTTCCTTTTCGGCGCCATAGGAGCCACGATCCTGGAATACTTTACCGGAGCTGCCATGGAAGCACTCTTCAAGGTCCGCTACTGGGACTACAGTGATCAGCCTCTGAACCTGAACGGGCACATCTGTCTGGGCACCAGTATTGCCTGGGGCTTTCTCACACTGGCCATGGTCCATGTCCTGCAGCTGCCGGTGGAAACGGTCGTAAATGCCATTCCTCAAAAACCAGAAGGGATCCTGGTTCTTGTGCTGTCCATCTACATTGCAGCTGATTTCTCCCTTTCCTTCAAGGCTGCTCTGGATATCAAGGATGTGCTGACAAAGATGACCGCTGTCAGAGAAGAGATGGAAAAGGTCCAGTCCCGTCTGGATGCCATCATCGCTTTCACCGGTCAGACCGCAGCTGTCCAGACACTTTCCAATTCCAAAGACCGCCTGTCCGGCACTTTGCAGGCAGTTAAATCCAAACTGGATTTCCTGCAAAAGCATGAGCCTGCCGAAGAAAACCGCTCCGGCAGACAGCTGACCGGTTTCCGCGAAGAACTGGATCAGCTGAAAACCCGCTATATCGTGGATAATGAATACCGCAAAGCACTGGCAGAGCGTTTTGGCTCTTTCCGCAAAGCAATGCTGGAAGCGCATCCGACCATCTCTTCTCCGAAGTTTCAGACTGCTCTTAACGAATTAAAGGAGATCATGTCTGAAAAATCTCATAAAGAAAAGTGAAAAAGCCCCCCGACGGGCACCATGTCATATCCCATGGCTCCGAGCTTTGGAATCAGTTTTTCCAGAGCCGGAGCCATATTTTTTGCCCCGGTATGGAAAAGCAGTAAAGCTCCCGGGCAGAGTTTTTCATTTCCGGCCACCATCTGAAAAATAACATCACTGTCATAATCTTTCCAGTCTTCTACATCTACAGACCAGCCCACAGGAATTGCTCCGGCCATCTGAACGGCATTTAAAAGGCCTTCCCCGTAACGGTTGCCTCTCTCCTGAAACAACTGGATTTTTTTCCCGGTAAGCCCCATAAGCCGTTCTCCCGCCTGTTCCAGCATACCGGCTGCCTCTTTCCTTGTAAGCAGGTCCGAGCGTTTGCCTTCCTGGCTCAAAATCCCCAGCTCATGTCCTTCCTGTACGATCTCCGTTACCAGCTCCGGCCATTGCTCTCCCCAGGCTTCTGTCACGAAAAAAGTGGCTTTTTTCCCTTTTTCCCGAAGGATTTTTAAGACCTCTTCCGTCTGTGCTCCGCTTCCTGTCACCTGAAAAAGCAGGCCGATCTTCGATTCTTCCGTATCAACCGCATTCACCGGCCCTGTATTCCCAACCGTTCTCACTGCCACGTTCTGACTGGTCTGGCGAAAATTCCAGATCCCTGCCGCCGTCAACAACAGACAGAGCAGCAGCACTCCTGCTCCGCGGAATTTTCTTACATCCATTTGATCCGCTCCCTTTTTATTTCTTCTCTTACTCATTTTATGAAAAGCAGAACAAGATATGCGGTTTCTGTATAAAAGAAGAGCCCTGCGTTTTTTACACACCGGACTCTTTTACTACACGGATCGTTCCATTCTCGATCAGTTCTTCAAATGTTCTGGCCAGTTTCGGATCAAACTGGTGCCCTTCTTCTTCCCTGAGGATCTTTAAGACCCGTTCCAGAGGTATTCCTGCTTTATAGCAACGTCTGGATGTCATCGCATCAAAGGAGTCTGCCACACAGAGGATCCTGGCTGTCAGAGGAATATCCTCTCCTGCGATCCTTCTGGGATACCCTTTTCCATCATAGCGCTCATGATGACCGATGACGGCCGGGATCACATAATCCAGAGACGGCAGATGACGGATGATACCGATGGAAGCTTCTACATGTCCTTTGATGACCTCATATTCCTCATCCGTAAGCTTTGCCGGCTTATTCAGGATCGTCTCCGGAATACCGATCTTTCCGACATCATGGAGAAGAGCCGCCTGACGGATCACCTCTATGACATCCGGATTCAGATGCAGTGCCTTTGCAAGCTCGGTAGCATAATACGCCACATTTTTGGAATGCTGGAAGGTATAATGGTCCTTTGTATCAATCGCTGCTGTCAGGGCATAGATCGTGGATTCATATTCCTGATAAATATGCTCATGGTCGGACTTGCCTTCCTTTCCCGACAGTTCTTCCTGTACCAGCGTATCAAAAACTTTGATGCCGTTTTTGCCGTTCCGCTTCACATGGTAAACTGCCATATCCACATTTTCCAGAAGTTCCTTCACATTCCTGGCCGCATAAGGAGCCGCACTGATGCCGGCACTGATGGTCAGCACCTTCAGCTTACAGTCTGCCGAATCACGGTTCATGTTGAAAATCTGTTTCTGAATGGCTTCTGTCAGCCCTCTGGCAGCATAGACATCATATTTCGGAAGAAGAATGGCAAATTCTTTTCCTGTGTAGCGTGCCACATAACCATTCGCACCTACGCTGGCGCGGATGATATCTGCTACCCGTTTTAAGGCCTGATCGCCCTGACGGGTGCCGTAAAGCTGGTTATAAAGCTTAAAATCATCCAGATTGATGATAATGAGTGCCAGCGAACCTTCTTTGTTTTTCTCAAATTCTTCATTCAGTACTTCCGTAAAATACTTCCGGTTCAGAAGACCGGTAAGTTCATCCGTTCTCGCCTCATGATAAGCCTGCTCATAAAGCCGGGCGTTTTTGATGGCAATGGAAGCAACAGATGCGATGGAATTCAGAAGCTTCAGATCGTTATTGTCCAGCTTCTTCTTTCCTTTTTTCTCTCCGAGAAGAAGTACACCAACCAGCTGATCGCCATCTTTTAACCCAATGCAGGCTTCGACCTTTTTCTCTTGCAGCTGATTTTTTTCCTCCTCCCACATTGCCTTATATTCTACTGTTGTGCGGAATTCCTTCATAAGGATCCCTTCTCTGCTTTTCAGCCAGCGGACCAGAGGATTGTCTTTTTTCATGAAAAAGGACAGGTCATTCAGCGGCCGGTCACTATGCTCCGTCCGATAGTCACCATTCGTCTGCTGGATGCAGATATAAATCCCCTCCACCTCCACGGTACGCTGGATCACCCGGACGATCTCTTCCAGGATATCTCTGACACAGAGACTCTTTGATACCGCACTGCTGAAATTTTTCAGATCTTCCGCCTGCTGAAGCTCTTCTTTTACAAAAACGTTTTTCATGATCTCTCTCCAGACCAGAGCCAGCACCATGGCTGTTCCCAGGAAACAGATGGAAAAGACCAGGGAATAATAGCTTGAAGTCTGAGGAAGGATCTTGTTCATCGCCTCCGTGATATAAGGCGAAAGATTAAAATAAAGGACAAAGTTCAAAAGAAGACCAACGCCGTAACACAAGCCCTCAGAGGCAAGCAGCCGAAGCTGGAACAGCCTTCTTCTCATCAGGGCATACATGATCAGACATGCATTGACCAGTCCTCCAAGAATATCGATGGGGAACCCTTCAAAAGCAGGGATCAGCAGTGCCAGCTGACCGGCAAAAAGGAAAAAGATCCCCACAACGATCGGCTGAAACTGTTTGCCCATGGTCCTGTTTTTCCTGCTGAAGTGCAACAGAACACTTAAAACATGAATCACCGTAAATCCTCCTGCCAGAAACAGAAGGATCGTATGCCAGTTCATGTGATACACAAATGACACCGTTCCATTATGATCCAGAAGCTCCGGCGGAGCCAGGAAAAAGCCGCCGGGTACATTGAAAACAAACAGAAGCAGATAAAACAGACCGTAGAAAATGCAGCCTCCCGTCTTCGGCTTTCCCGCAAATTCTGTAATGAATCGGTAATATCCGAGCGGCAGGGCAAACAGTCCAAACAGCGATACATGATACCAGAACACATAACCCGGCCAGATCAGATTTCTCATGAGCAGAGAACCGCCCGTCCAGCAGATCATACCGATGAGAAGGATCAGAAAGCTGTTTGCGATCCGGTTTCTCCGTGCCGCCAGCATAAGCAGCAGCATGAAAATATAGCAAAAAAGTGCAATACACGAAATATATCCATAAGTTCCCATCTTTTTATCTCCATCCGTACGTTTCTGTCCGCTCCTGCATCCGAATCAGTTCCGCAAGTTCTCTGCGTGACGGATTCATATGCCGGAGTGTTTTTCCATATTTTTCACTATAAGCACCAAAACTTCCGCATTTCAATATGGTAACCACCAAAGGATCCATACCCAGGATCTTCTTGAGATCCCGGTAATCCTGATCAATATATTTAAAATACGTGGAAAGAATCTCTTTTAAGATTTCGGAACTTACTGCTCTTTCTGCAAGTGCCCCTTTTTCCACTTCTACATACATATGTAAAAATGGGCGGTTGTTTTCATTGAATTCCTTCGCTGCCGCCCAGTTGTGGACAGGCAGGCCGGAAAGCCGGATGGCACTTGTGATCCCGTTTTCTGAGATCCTGGTAAAACCGGCAATATCAATAATCGAAGGAACTCTGTCAATATATTCAAAGCGCGGGATCCTGGTTCCGTCCTCCCGATTGCTAAGCCCAACGCAGCGATACATATCTCCGCAACGGTATCTTGCAAAGGCTCCTCCCTTGAGGACAGTCAGCACCAGTTCATAAATTTCTCCTGGTACTACCTCATCCATCAGAAGTGTATGCGGTACAAAAGAGGGATCCTCCTCATTTTTTTCCATATCCGCTTCTGTGATAAACTCATAAAAACAACTGTCCGGGAAGAAATACATCCCTTTCCGCGTCCAGCTCTCCGTTCCGATCAGGGAAGGTTCCGTCCCGGCAAAAATCTCCATGGGACGGATCCCCCAAAGCTCCTCCAATTCATCCTTATAGCAGCGGTTATCCGTTCCTGCCACCATAAAGCCCTTCAACCCAAACAGATCCTTCGGGCGGATGGGATGATTTTCCTTCTTGCTGAGGCGTTTTGCTTTCGCCATCCGGTAAAGCATATGCGGGTCGCACTTCAAAAGACTGGCCAGATCCTTACTTCCTGCCCCGGAAGAAGCCAGGCTCTGACTCACGGCATAAGCGACGCTCCCCAGGCCGAAAAAGAGCTCTACGTCTTTTTGCAGAGCCAGCTTAAAGCCCAGCTTGTTCCTCTGGCTGAAGCTCATATTCACTGCTTCTTTTACTTCCGGAAGAAAACGGATATCTGTTTCTTCTCCCAGAAGTAATGGAAGAAGCCCCGTTGCATAGGGAAGCGGCGCCAGACCATAAAGCATTTTGTCTCCTTCTTCATAAGAAAACTTTCCTTTTTCCTGGCTGGTCGCCAGAAGAAGGCAGGCTACCACATTATTCCTGAAGGTATCCAGCATACTCCGGGTATAAGGTGCCACTTTGATGGGATGTTTTCCTCCTTCCCAGGTCGTCTGAATCCAGATCACCGGATTGCCCGGAAGACTATCTCCATCTTTCCGGAGAAGGATATCCGCATAATCTTCATAATCCGTCAGCGGCACCATTTCCCGGAATTCTTCTATGTTTCCGGGAGTTTTCCCTTTCAGGATCGTTTTTCCAATGGTACTGTTGCTCCAGAGGGAGATCTGTTCTTCCATCAGCCGCTTCTGAATATTCATATACTCTTCCATATTCAGATCCAGGAAACCACAATACTGATTCCAGATTTCCTGATACTGCTGTTTCTGCAGTTGTTCACTGAGACTCATGACCTACCTCCTTTCCCTTTGAAAAATCGCAGGCATCGCCCAAGACTTTCCCTGTCAGGAAACAGAAAAGGCGTTGTCTCTCTGTACTTGCCATAATCAGAAAATGTCTGCGGAAAGATCACCCGATCCTGCAGACAGATATAAACGGTATTCCAGAATATTAAAAGGCAGCTGTCCCCTGCTGCGCGCAGAGTTCCGATCATTCCGGCTAAAGCCAGATAAAACAAAGCAAACCAGAGAACCCCCGGATGACGGCACAATGCATACATGCCCTCCGTATAGGTTTTCCTCTCATGATTTTCTTCTACGTAAGTTTCTTCAAATGGCAGTGCAAAAAACAACGTATAGACCAACAGGCAAAAAAACACCAGTGCGACGGCTCCGAACAGAACCGCCTGCAGAGGATGGTTTACAATTGTCTTCCATCCGTGGACAACTGCGTCACCTGTAGCAAACGCTACCAGCAGTGTCCCGACAAGAAAAAAGCGCTGCAGGAATTTATTTTTCCATGTCACGCTGTTGATATCATAAAGGAAGTAACAAAAAAATCCCATACTTCCGATGATTTCTGTCCAAGTCATCGATCATTCTTTCCTTTTCATCCAGATAATGTTCTAAAAAAAACTCTTTTTCCGGAACATTTTTATTATATAATACTCTTTTTCCTTCCGCAAGCGATATCCTGTTCATTTCTTCTGTTTTTTTGATACTTTCTTCCATTTTTTTCTTTTTTTCTTTTCTTTACTCTTTCTTCCTCTGAAAAATCGTCTATTAAAGCCGTTTTACGAAAGAGTTGACAAAAGCGTGTCTGTTAACTGCGCACAAAAAGAAGCCGGACATTTTTCTTTCAATGCCCGGCCTCTGTCCTTTCAGATCCTGTTACTTATTATTTATTCTTTTTCTTGCGGTATACTCCCAGAATGATTAACAGTGCTGCTGCAATTACCAAAACGGTAACCAGTACTGCGATCGGAGAATCATCTCCTGTCTTTACTCCACCGCCAATAACTTCATCCGGATTCTTGGTGTTTCCTGTACCATTTCCGTTTTCATCCGTAAACTGACCTTCTCCTGCAATGGTAAAGTCCTGCGTGCTGACAACAGTTTCTCCGGAATCCACCCAATTGCTGCCATCATAGACCTGCTTCATAAAGGTAACCTTCAGTGTGTAGTTTCCGGCTTTGGTAATACGGAAGCTGGCTGTATAACCGTTGTTGCCCCATTTATAATCATTGACCAGATTCCATGTGGATGTCGGTACATAACGTACATCTCCGCTGATCGGCTCTTCATTATCTGTGCCGTCGCCAATGGCTTCAAAAGTGATCACGGAATTTACCGGATATTTTGCCGGATTAGTAAAGCCCCAGATATAGTTGTTGGAAGCATTGCCGATGATGTTCAGACGCTGGATTTCCTTCGTTTCTGTCGTTCCGCAGCGTTTACAGGTACGTTCCTGTTTTCCCTTGCTGGTGGTCGTCGGCTGAACCGTCGTCTTCCAGTCACTCCAGTCATGACCGAGAGCCCCGAGTGTTTTCTTATCTTTGATCTCGCTGCATCTCGTACATTTCTTGTATTCTTCTCCAGCCTCGGTACAGGTAGGCTCTTTGGTAATGGTCTCCCATTCATGGCCAAGTGCTTTGATGGTCTTGGTATTTACAACCTCACCGCAGACGGTACATTTCTGTACTTTTTTTCCTTCCTTGGTACAAGTTGCTTTCTTGGTCGTTACCCATTCCTTGCCAACAGTATGACCTTTGGCCGGGATCTCTTTTGTTTCCACGGCTCCGCAAACACTGCAGATCCGGCTCTCCTCACCTGCTTCTGTACAGGTAGCCTCTTTGGTCACTGACCAGTCACCAAAGCTGTGAGCAGCCTTTGTAACGGTTACCTGATATGTTTTCACAGTAACACCGTCCTCTGCAGTAACCGTAATGGTCTTTGCAGCACCATCAGAGAAATCCATGACAGTTCCAGATGCGGGACTTACGCTTGCTTTCTCGCTGACTGTGATCACCGGTGTGATATTTGCCACATCTAATGCAGAATTACAGGGAAGTGTGATATGGATTTCACCATTCTCCGGTACTGCACTAATGTCTCCCACTGCAAAACTTAACAGCTCTGCTGCACTGCTTCTGGCAGAGGTATAAGAAACGGCTGCCGAAGTCAGTCCGTCAAGACTTACCTGAACTGTGAAGCTTCCTGCTTCTTTCACACGCAGGAGCTGGCTTCCGTCTTCTGCTTTGACGATCTCGGCAAGGTTTGTATCTGATACACTGTAAACTGCAGACACGCCCTGAGGAATCTGATCCTGCAAAACAGCAGAACCATCTGCAGCTGTCAGAGTGTAACCAAGAGGATAATCCGTTCCCACTGCCAGACTTCCTTCACCGGATCCCGGTGTACTGATGGCAAGTGTCATACCGTCATACCAGTGTGTTTCCGGAGTTGTTGGGGTTGTAGGAGCTTCCGGCGTCGTCGGAGCCACTGGATTTTCCGGGGCTGCCGGCGTTGTCGGAGTTGCTGGATTTTCCGGTGCCGCCGGTGTCGTCGGAGCCGCTGGGTTTGCCGGTGTTGCCGGGGTCGTCGGAGCCGCTGGTTTTTCCGGTGCTGCCGGGGTTGTCGGATTTTCCGGAGTCGACGGATCTTCTGCTACCGGCCTCTGGTCATTGCCATCCATGGGCAGTGCTGTCGGATCATCCGCAATCGAAGGATCCTGTTCATCCGGAACTTCTGTTGCAGGAGTTTCTGCTGCTTCTGCCGGAACGGTCTCGCCCTGAGCATATGCCTGAAGCTCTGTTCCGTTGGCAAGAACGACATTTACCTGAAAAGCCACGGTTCCTGCACCAAGCACGGTAAAGTTTCCGCTCTGATCCGGCATATCCACAAATTCGCTGCCATCCTGTACACTGTAGCTGACACTGGACTCACCGGCAGCTGCCAGTTCTTCGTTGGAGATCTTGTACTGGAGCTGATAAGCCTTGCCCACTTCCATTTTTTCCGGAAGTACCAGACTTACCATCGGTGCATCGTTTAAAGCACCCAGATCGGAAGCCGGAGTTTCCTCTGTATCCAGGGCCTCCGTTGCCGGCTCTGTCACTTCTTCGGTCGGGACTTCTGTTGCCGGTTCTGTCGCTTCCTCGATCGGGGCTTCCGTCGCCGGTTCCGTCACTTCCTCGGTCGGAGCTTCCGTTGCCGGTTCTGTCGCTTCCTCGGTCGGAGCTTCCGTTGCCGGCTCTGTCGCTTCCTCGGTCGGAGCTTCCGTTGCCGGTTCTGTCGCTTCCTCGGTCGGGGCTTCCGTCGCCGGTTCCGTCACTTCCTCGGTCGGAGCTTCCGTTACTTCTTCCTTCGGATCAATGGTCAGATCCACTTTCGGAAGTTCCTTTTCCTCACTGTCCTCTGCCGGTACAAATTCGTACTCATCAGAAAGCTTTAAGGTGAAAATGTATTCGCCCGGTTCTGTAACCAGCGGATCGTATTTGACTGCTTCTGCATCCATATCTTCCTTTCCGTCCTCGGTTTTTACCGGACGGATCGTCCATTTCAGCTCCGTCAGTTCATACTCCGTTCCTTCTGCATCGTATGCCTTGATCTTTTCCGGAAGGCTCAGATCCTTTTCTTCCGTTCCCTGTTCAAAATGGTCTTTTTCTGGTTTTTCCAGTTTTTCAAAAGATGTAAGAACGATCTTTCCGCTGCCGTCTTCTGCCGCAAAAGCAGTGGCTGACGGAACCATTGTCATAAGAAGTACCAGTGACATCATCATAGAAAGATACTTCATCCAGTTCTTTACTTTCATAAAAATCCTCCTCCCATAGATTCTGTTGAAACTTGAACGGCCGCGCGGGATATACGACCTTTTTCTGACAATATTATAGCATGAGGGATTGCAAGTTACCACTTAATTTTTTCTTATGAAAACCTGCTCAGAATATATGTTTTCTCTTATATTTTTGTAAGTATCCGGAATATTTGCAAGAAAACGACTCTTTTTTTTTCCAACAGTTTGTAGTATGATAAAAAGATGTTGGGTGAAAATCTTTTGCCCACAACGGATGCTTACGAATTGCTCCGCTGCAAAGCAGCTCTCGCAATTCTGCATTTATAGAAATATATAAAGGAGAAAGACCATGCTGATTTCTGTTGTCGTTCCCTGTTATAACTCGGAACACACCATCACGGAGCTGGTGGAGCTTACTTTAAAAGAGATCCGGAAATCTCCGGAATATGAAGCGGAGTTCGTTCTTGTCAATGATTATTCCAAAGATAATACCTGGGATGTTCTCTGCCGTCTGGCGGAAAAATATCCCTTCGTCAAAGCCATTAACCTGGCCAAAAATTTCGGTCAGCACAATGCCCTTATGGCAGCGTTCCACTATGCGGACGGTGATCTCATCGTGGGCATGGATGATGATATGCAGACCCATCCCTCACAGCTTCCTATTCTGCTGGAAAAGATGAAGGAAGGCTACGATGTGGTCTACGGTCAGTATCCTTACCGGAAAAATTCTTTTATCAAAAATCTGACCAGCAAGTTTAATGCCTATACCTCCCGTGTTCTTTTAGGACGCCCCAAGACTATCGTATCCAGCAATTACTGGGTCATTACCCGCATGGTGCGGAATGAGGTCATCAAATATACCAGTTACAATCCATATGTGGACGCTATTTTTTACCGTGTGACACACAATATTGCAGACGTTCCGATCGAGCATTTCAAGCGTGAATATGGAAGTTCCAATTATACCTTCCGTAAACTGGTGCGCCTGTGGCTGGCTTATTTTAACTTTTCCACAATTCCTTTACGGATTTCCTCCTATCTTGGAATCCTGTTCTCTGTCACTGGTTTTATAGGAGCCGTGGCTGTGATCATCCGCCAGATCATTGCTCCCTCAGTTCAGATCGGCTGGGCTTCCCTGATGTGTGTCATGTGCTTTTTCTTCGGCCTTTCCATGCTGGCGCTCGGAATTCTGGGCGAATACATGGGAAAGATCATGCTGAGCATCAGCCATACACCTCAGTACATTGTCCGCGAAGTCAGAAATACGGAAAAGAAGGATGAACCCTGATGAAAAAGATCATGATCCTGGGAGCCGGTATCTACCAGGTTCCCCTTATTTTAAAAGCAAAAGAAATGGGGCTTTACACGCTGGTCGTCAGCTACCCAGGCCCCTATCCGGGCTTTGCTCTTGCTGACGAATGCCTTTATCTGGATACCAGGGATGAAGCCGGTATCTTAAAAGCAGCCCGTGAAAAAGAGATCCAGGGCATCTGCACCACCGGAACAGATGTTGCCATCCGCACGCTCGGACATACAGCAGAGCTTCTTCATCTTCCCGGACTCTCTCTAGCAGCCGCAGAACATGTGACAGATAAGCTTACTATGCGGGAAGTTTTCCGGAAAACATCTGTAGCCGGAAGCATCCCCTTCTGCCGTGTCACTTCTCTTGCGGAAGCCCAGGCTTTCTTTCAGAAACAGGCTTCTTCCATTATGCTGAAGGCCACAGACAGTTCCGGAAGCCGCGGCATTGTAAGAGCAGATTCCCTGGAAGAAGTAAACGAAGCTTATGAAGCTGCCTGTTCCGCCACTCATCTTCCTTATATTCTGGCTGAAAAATATGTAGCCGGAGAGGAGATCGGTGTAGATGGTTTTGTCCTGGACGGCGAGGTAAAACTTCTCCTTCCACATAAAAAATTTGTGGTCACTGCCGGTCATACGACCCTGCCTGGCGGTCATGCTTTTCCTTATGAAGCAGACGCAGCTCTTCTGACAGCCATTACTGAGACTATTACAGAAGCGATCCGGGCTACCGGGCTGGATAACTGTGCGTTCAATGCGGATGTTATGATTTCTGATGGTGTTCCGTATATTCTGGAGATCGGAGGGCGTTGCGGTGCCACCTGTATCCCGGAACTCATTTCCATGTACTGTGGCTTTGATTATTACCGGAAAATGCTGGAGGCCGCCCTTGGTGAAAAGCCCGATTTTTCTTACGAACATACTACGCCCTGTATGGCAAAGCTTCTCTTTTCCCCGGTAAACGGCATCATCACTGCGATGGATGAAGAGCGGCTTCACAATCTCCGAAACGAAGGGATTTCCTTTTCTCTCGATTACGGAGTTGGAGATTCCGTTGAAAAAGTCAAAAACGGTACCGACCGCATCGGACAAGTGATCCTTGCTGCTTCCAGAGAAGCAGAACTGGATACTTTGATCACTTCTATCCAGGATGCCATTGAAATCAACGGAACATCCCTTTCCTGCCTTTGGGAGAAGGAAACTTCAGAAAGGAATCTCTCATGAACCGATGGAAAAAATATCTGCAGCTTCATCTGAATGTTCTCCTGTTTTCTTTGACAGGAGTTTTCTCCAAGGCTGCATCGATCCAGTATAATCAGCACGGACTGCAGGCACCGCTTCTTTACCTTTTTTTGTTTCTGATGCTTTTAAACTGCGGTGTTTACGCGATTGCATGGCAGATGGTCATGAAAAAATTCGATCTTTCCACTGCCTATGCCAACAAAAGCGTTTACCTGATCTGGTCACAGCTCTGGGCTGTGCTGATTTTTAAAGAGTCCCTGTCAATCAACAATATCATCGGCATGCTGGTGGTATTTCTCGGAGTAATGGTGGTGTCCGGCGATGAATAATCCTTTTATCCTGATCATGGCAGCGGGAGCCTTTCTCACTGCTGTTTCCCAGCTTCTCTTAAAAGAGAGTGCCAACCGGGAGCACAAAAATTTCCTGGCGGAATATCTGAACTGGCGGGTGATTCTGGCCTACGCTATCTTTTTTGGTGTACTGCTTTCCAACACTTACGCCTATACCAGAGTTGATATGAAATATGGTTCCATTATTGATACTCTGGCTTATGTTTTTGTTTTTCTTCTCTCTGTCTTCATTCTGCACGAGAAGATTTCAAAAAGGAAACTCATCGGAAACCTGCTGATCATTGCAGGCATTCTGATCTACAGTCTTTAAGAAAAAAACAGGCTCTGGCAAATTGCCACGCCTGTTTTTTATTTACGATCTGAGCAGCACCTGTCAGATCAGAAAATCTTTCAGTCTCTTACTTCTGGAAGGATGTCTCAGTTTCCGGAGTGCCTTCGCCTCGATCTGACGGATACGCTCACGGGTAACGTTAAACTCCCGGCCAACCTCTTCCAGTGTACGGGCTCTTCCGTCTCTTAAGCCGAAACGGAGTTCCACCACCTGACGTTCTCTGTCTGTCAGAGATTCCAGAGCGGTATTCAGTTCCTCACGCAGCATGGAGAATGCGGCGGAGTCAGCCGGAGACAGTGCGGAATCATCCTCAATGAAATCACCTAAATGGCTGTCATCCTCTTCACCGATCGGTGTATCCAAAGATACCGGATCACGGGAGATCTTCAGTACTTCTCTTACACGGCTCACCGGAACATTCAGACGTTCTGCCACCTCTTCCGGGGTTGGTTCACGTCCCAGCTCCTGCAAAAGTGTTCTGGTCATACGAAGAGTTTTGTTGATGGTCTCTACCATATGTACCGGCACACGGATGGTTCTTCCGGTATCCGCGATTCCTCTGGTGATTGCCTGACGGATCCACCAGGTCGCATAGGTACTGAATTTATAGCCCTTGGAATAATCGAACTTATCCACGGCCTTCATCAATCCCATATTTCCTTCCTGGATCAGATCCAGAAACGGCATGCCGCGACCCACGTATTTCTTTGCAATGCTGACGACCAGTCGAAGGTTTGCTTCCGTCAGCTTTTTCTTCGCTGCCTCGTCTCCTTCTTCCACTTTTTTCGCCAGCTCGATCTCTTCTTCGGTGCTCAGAAGCGGTACATTACCGATCTCCTTTAAATACATGCGGACAGGATCCTCGGTGCTGACACCTTCCAGTACGTCCACATCATCGATGATTTCCACCTCATCCTCTTCGCTGAGAATGATATCATCCTCGTCGCCAAGGAGCAGATCATCTTCTTTTCCAGTTTCTTCAATACTGGAATTTACCACATCAATATTGGCCTTCTCCAGGTACTCCAGGATCAGATCCATTTTATCTTCTGTCAGGTCAAAGCCCCGGAATGCATCATTGATCTCATTGTACTCCAGGACATTTTTCTTGGTCTTTGCCAGTTCTACCAATCCGGTCAGAGCCTTAGTAAACTGTTCCTGCTGCATTTCATCCATAATTATTCTCCTCACCATAATCTCGTTGATAACATACCATCTTGGGTGTTTTCTGTCAACTTTCGCGCATAATTCCGGAAGAAGTCCGGTTTTTCTGCTCTTTTGTACTTATATGGCAGCTTTTTCCGCGCAGACGAAAGTTCTGTCAGTTCCTGCTCTCCAGAGCCGGAATCCCCCGCATGGTAATCATCGGGCCGCCTTTATGCTCGATGTAATCGCTGGTAATGGTTACTTCGCCGATATTGTCATCCTTTGGTATCTCATACATGATGTCCAGCATGAAATCCTCGATGATAGCACGCAGTGCCCGGGCTCCCGTCTTTTTCTCCATCGCTTTCTTCGCGATCGTATGGAGCGCCTCCTCATCAAATTCCAGCTGTACCTCATCCAGCGCCAGAAGTTTCTGATATTGCTTCAGGATGGCATTTTTCGGCTCCTTCAGGATCTTGACCAGCATATCCTCATCAAGTCCCCGAAGGGTAAATACGATTGGAAGTCTTCCGATAAATTCCGGTATCATGCCGAAATTCCGGATATCCTCCAGAGTCACCTTCTCCAGAAGATTCGGATCCGCATCGTATTTATCCTTCAGATCTGCCTGAAAACCAATAGAAGCCTGCTTATTCAGCCGTTCCTTAATGATATCCTCAAGGCCTGGAAATGCACCTCCGCAGATAAAAAGGATGTTCTTTGTATTCATAGTTGTCAGAGGTACCATGGCGTTTTTACTGTTTGCTCCTACCGGGACTTCCACTTCACTGCCCTCCAGAAGCTTCAGCAGACCCTGCTGTACGGATTCGCCGCTGACATCTCTCTGACTGGTGTTTTTCTTCTTTGCGATCTTATCAATCTCGTCGATAAATACAATGCCTTTCTCCGCTTTCTCCACATCGTTATCCGCTGCAGCGAGAAGCTTGGAAAGTACACTCTCGATATCATCACCGATATACCCCGCCTCCGTAAGAGAGGTGGCATCCGCGATTGCCAGGGGCACATCCAGAAGACGGGCAAGCGTCTTTACCAGATACGTCTTGCCGGATCCGGTCGGTCCGATCATGAGCATGTTGGATTTTTCGATCTCAATCTCATCCATAGTGTCCGTCTCCACCCGTTTATAATGGTTATAGACAGCTACGGAAATAACCTTTTTGGCATATTCCTGTCCGATGATATAATCGTCCAGCTGAGCTTTGATCTTATGCGGTGCCGGTATAGACCGGATATCGAACGCTTTCTTCGGTGCCTCTTCTTTCTTTTTCTTCTTGATCTTCTGACGTTCCGGAATCTGCTGGTTCATCAGATCGGAAAGATTGATCATACTGATATTCGGCATATTGGACGTCAGGTTTTTCAGATCCTCCGGTCGGATATTCATCATCATATCCCCATAAGGAAAGGCCCCATTGTTCATGGTATCAAAAGCCTTCTGCATACAGTCGGAGCAGACACAGATATTCTGCGGAAGATGTACCATCTTTCCGGCCTTACTCTCAGGCCGGTGACAAATAAAGCACACATCCTCATGGATATCCTGATCCTGATTCTCTGTGCTTTCGTTCTTTTCTCTATCGTCAACTAAAATTTCTTTATCGTCTGACATTCATTTCTCCTTCATTTATGACAGCCGTCCTGTCACAGACGACTGCAAAAATCTGCATATGTTCTAATTATATCCCAGAATCCGTCAACACACAAGTGAAGATTTTGTAAACATGCAAAAAAGAGGCAGGGATTTTTGCATCCCCGTCTCTTTTTGCTTCTATTTTCTTTCGTTTGCCGGATTATCTTCTGAAATATTCCGGGAAGATCTGGCTGAAGGGATCCTGCATGGAATCGTCTCCGCTTTCACCCTCGCTGTCATCACCATTCTGATCATTGCCATTCTGACCATTTCCGTTCTGACCGTTATTTCCCTGCATATCCTGTCCACTGGTGGAAGTCTTTGCGGATTCCGGTTTTTCGTCAAGAGTCAGTGTAAACTCCTGCTCTTTATACTCGCCGCCCTCAGCTCTTTCGACTGTCAGCTTCATCTCATCACCTGCTGCATAATACTGCATACGCTCATACAGATCCTCAGCAGAAGAAATGATCACACCATCCATCTTTGTGATGATGTCGCCTTTCTTTAAGCCTGCTTTCTCAGCAGCAGAATCATTGGTCACTTCATATACGAAAGCACCGGATGGCATGTTATAGATCTGTTTTGCTTCGCTGGTGATGTCCACCGGTTTGATACCCATGAAACCACGTTTGTCTTCATCCACAATATCTCTGCTCTGGATCTCTTTCAGTTCTTCGAAGATCGGCATTGCCGTATCGATCGGAATGGCATAACCCATACCTTCCACGCCGGTAGCAGATGCTTTTACAGAGTTGATACCGATCAGCTGGCCCTTCATATTCAGAAGTGCGCCGCCACTGTTGCCCGGGTTGATCGAAGCATCCGTCTGGATCATATTATTGGTAACGGTATTTCCGTCATCTGTCTCAACCGTAACCTCTCGATCCAGAGCGCTGACGATACCGGTTGTAACAGACTGACCATAGCCAAGCGCATTACCGATGGCAACTACCTGCTCACCAAGAGCCAGTTCATCGGAACTTCCGACCTCCATCACTTTGATCTTACTCTTTACATCATCTGAGATATCGGACATTTTTACGGTAACGATCGCCAGATCATGGTTCGGATCGGTACCCTTTACATCAGCAGATACCACCAGGTCATCACTGTCCTCCGCATCAACGGAAAAGCAGACAGACAAGGTCTGTGCTCCGGATACTACGTGATTATTCGTTGCAATGAGAAGTTCATCATCCGTCTGGCCAATGATCACACCGGAACCTGTGCTCTCGGTTTCCTGCTGATAGGTCTGTCCGTAGAAGTAGCTCTGTACCTCCTGAACGCCTTTATTTGTAATAGCTACCATGGACGGCATGGCATTTGCCACGATCTCCTGTACACTGTAGGTCGTTCCATCTGCTGCACTGGCGGTTGCCACGGTGGAAGCCTCTGTTCCTTCGGTCTCGCTCTCGCTTTCCGTCTCAGATGCCTGGGCTACTGCACCGTAATGAGTGCTTACATAGCTGCCTGCTCCGAAAGAGCCGCCTACCAGAGCAACTGCAAGTGCAATGGCAGCTGCACGTTTCATCATTTTTCTAAGATCCTTGTCATGCTTCGGGCTCTTTCCAAAATTGCTGCTTTCACTGTTGGTATAATTATAATGGTATACAGAACCGTTCTCCTCAAGGTTCTCATCCTGGTTGTTTCTGAATTCTTCTGACATGGTCAATTCCTCCTCTGTTTTCCTTTATATCAATCTTTGTTATTGTTTTGATCTTTTATAGCTTTTCTTTTTTGCTATGACTAGAGTGTACCAAGGAATTGTGTTTATTCTGTGATAAGTGTTTTAAGAAACTTTGAAAAACCCTTGTCGCTTCTGTGTTCATTTTTCCCAGTAGCTCTTGTTCATGGAAAGTCTTTTTACCAGACTTTCCGGCAGCTTCCGGTATGCTTTTCCGAGCCGGTATCCAATAAATTTAAATCCGCTTTTGACTACCAGCTCAGGAAGCAGCCAGGCATGACCGCTTTTCACCAGATACTCTGCCGTCTGTTTTACCAGTTTCATACCTTCACTCTCAGAGCTTGCCAATGCAAAAATCTCCGGATGCTCTGCCTGGGAAACTGCCAGATCAAAGTTCCGATGAAGCTGCTCCAGATTTCCATAATTATGAGAATGGATCACCCTGGCGGCTGGCACATAAGCGATGCTGCCGCCGTTCAGAATGATCTTTCCCGCAAAAATCATGTCTTCATTAAAAATGGTCTTTTTCTCAAAGCCTCCAAGCTTCTGATAAGTGGAAGCCCGGTACATGGCACAGACATTGGAGCAGAAAAAGGTCTTGATCCCATACTTCGGAAGATCTGCCTTTGTCTTCACTGACGGCGTATCCGGATAGTTGAAGCTTCTGGTATAACGCTCAATCAATGCACAGTCCGCTGCCGGAAGCTGCCTTGCATAAGCCGCATCAATATCCGGAGCTTCAAAAGCTGCTGCCAGACGTTCCACCAGATATTCATCTGCCGGCACTGCATCCTGCGTCATAAAAAGAAAAAAATCCCCGGTAAGGAGTCCGGCAGCCTTGTCTCTGGTTCCGCCGTGGTCGAACTCCTCCCGGGTCACATGCTCCACACGCACGTTCGGAAGCCCCGCAACGGAGGCCTCCGAAAAATATGCTTTCTCTGTATTCATGATCAGGATCTCATGAACCGGATATGTCTGCTTCTGAAGCATTTTTATGAGTTTTTGAAATTTTTCTCCCGGCTTGTAAGCCGGGATCACAACATCAATTTTCTTCTGTTCTGTCATTATTGCGCCCCTGTTTCGTTGATGATACGGTCGCTGATCTCCTGCACGGTACTGGAAACACTCTCATAGCTGTCGCTTCCGTACATCCACTGATGGAGCTGCAGGACATTATTTGCCAGGTTGACCGGAACCACACAGTCACCACCGGTAGGAAGTGTCATCGGTGTGCTGTTGAAGGGGAAACCGGTCGTATCAACCAGATTATAAGAAGCCACATCCTTTGCAAGATCTATGATCTCCGTCAACGTCAGTGAGGTACTGATGTGATCGAACATGTCATTGACAATGCCGACAAGCGTGGTCACCGGCATAGTCTTCACCTTCTCCAGGATCCTGTTCAGCACATCTCTCTGACGCTCCGTTCTCTTATAGTCATCACCTGTCGTGTAACGGATACGGCAATAGGAAAGCGTCTGCAGTCCATTCAGGGTCTGCGGACCGGACTGTGTCACTTCTACGATCTCCTTTCCGGTCACCTGGGCTCCTTCCGTCTGATAACCATTGATCCACTGAATCTCCTCCGGCTGTACATCAATCTCGAGACCGCCGATGGCATCCACCACATCTGCCACTACGTTAAAGTCTACGGTTACGTAATCCTGGATATCCAGGTCCAGGTTCTTGTTCAGCATACTGATGGAACGTGTGGGACCACCAAAGAAATAACACTCCGTAGCCTTCCGGTATTCACCGTTGGTATTATCCAGATACGTATCACGGTAAACAGACAACAGTTTGATATCTTTTGTCTTGTCATTGATGCTTGCCACCATGAGCGCATCACTGTGCGCATCGATGGTGAGCTGTCCTTCACGGGAGTCTACACCATAAAGTGCAATGTTCGTATAACTGTTTGCTACTTCCGGTTCTTTTTCCTGTACTTCTTTGTTAACGATCACATCACCGGGTTTGATATTTACCTGCTGCATTTTATTCAGTTTGGAGAAGACATAGAGACCTCCTGCAAGGATTACCAGTACCAGTACTTCCAGTACAAAAAACAGCTTTCTGTGACCCTTTTTCTTTTTCTTCGGAGGCATCTGTCCGGGATAAGGAGCCCCCTGACGGTTCTGATAATAAGGATTCGGTCCGCCCTGGCCACGATAAGCTCCCTGCTGGCGCGGCTGTCCATACCCCGCTCCTGCCTGACCACGGTTCTGTCCATACCTCGGATCCCCCTGAGGTCCGCCCTGTGGTCTGCCCTGACGGTTCTGATTCGGATCGGCGCCATAAGCATTCTGACGGTTCTGGCTATACGGTCCCTGCTGATAACCATTCTGACCTGCGTAGGGATTTCCCTGCTGTGGATGACCATAAGGGCCATAGTTCTGACCGTTTGGTGCTCCCTGCTGCTGATAAGCTCCGTTTCCTTCCTGATTTGCCGGTGTATAATTCTGGCCGTTTTCTGTTGTTTCTCTTTGATTTCTTCTCTCTGACATAATATCCCCTTTTCGATGGATGTTTTCAATACGCGTTTTTATTGATAAAGCCTTTAAAACAGGTCAGAAACAGGATTTTAAGATCCAGTCCAACTGTCCAGTTTTCAATATAATAAAGATCATACTCGATCCTCTTTCGGATCGAAGTATCTCCCCTGTAACCATTGATCTGTGCCCATCCGGTCATGCCCGGACGAACCTGATGTTTCACCATATACCGCGGAATCTCTTCCCGGAACTTTTCCACAAACTGAGGTCTTTCCGGCCTCGGTCCAACAAGACTCATATCTCCTTTCAGCACATTAAAAAGCTGAGGAAGCTCGTCAATGCTGGTTTTTCGCATAAATTTTCCGATTCCTGTCACTCTTGGGTCATTTTTCACTGTCCAGCATTTCTGTTCATCCCGTTCTTTCTGTACTTCCATGGAGCGGAACTTATACATCTGGAATGGCCGGTTATGAAGGCCGACTCTCTCCTGTTTGAAGATCAGCGGTCCCGGTGAGGTCAGCTTGATGAGCAGTACCATCAGAAGCATCACCGGAGAAAAGACTACGATCGCCGCCAGGGAACCGCAGACATCCATACAACGCTTTACCATCATATTAAAGGTGTTGCTTAAAGGCACATGGCGGATGTTGATGACCGGAAGTCCCAGAAGATCTTCTGTATAAGGCTTGGTCGGAATGATATTGTTATAATCCGGAATGAATTTTGTGTGGACTCCTGATTTTTCACAAAGTCCCACGATCCGTTCCAGCTTGTAATACTCGTTCAGACCAAGGGTAATGGCGATCTCATCCAGATGATTCTGCGGCAGGATCACCAGCAGATTATCGATCCGGCCGATGACCTTCACTCCTTTGTACATCGTTCCCCGTTCAATACTATCATCCAGGATTCCCCGGACCACATAACCCCACTGGGGATTGGAATTGATCCGGTCGATGTATTCCTCTGCCGCCCGGCTGTATCCCACCAGCAGGATCCTTTTCAGGTTCATGCCGTTTTTCCGCATTCTGACCAGTACATAACGGATCAGAAAACGAACGATCACCTCCAGCACGGTGTCGATTCCGTAAAACAGGAAAACCAACTGACGTGAGAAATCGTCCATGTGGCTCAGCATCAGAACAGAAAGGAAGATCAGAAGCATCAGGGAATTGGCTTTTACAATGTTTCCGATCTCCAGACGCCGTCCCTGGATCCGCTTTGATGTATACAGATTAAATGCATAATAAAGCAGAAGAAGCCCCGGTACCACGAAAAACAGCGGCAGAAGGTATTCCTCTGTGGTCAGACGTCCGATGTCTTTTTGAATGAAAAAACCCAGCTGCAGGAAACACGCGAAGAGATAAGATAATGCGATCACAAACGCATCAATGACAACGTGGATACGGTAGAAAAACCGCTCGTTATCTTTTATCATTCCCGTTCCTCCCGTATATTTCTACATTTTATGTAACAGTTCAGAGCCAGCCTCCAAAATGCTTCGCATTTCGTCGGTGTGGCGTATCCGCCAAATAGATTTCCATG
>OLQE01000364.1_pt1 | contig 38684 bp, 28 predicted proteins | sample 1643161 | NCBI WGS metagenome assembly OLQE01 (sample SAMEA3136650, study PRJEB25190) | human gut metagenome
AAGCATCACCTCGTGGATCCGACCCGCTACTATCCGACCGGCCCGCGCACGCCCAACACCGCGGAAATCAACGCGCAGAACCCCAAAGCCACCGAGCGCCTGCTCGAAGGCGTCTCCAAGGTGCTGCGCAACCGCAGCAAGGTGCGCGCCTGGGGTCTGGAGCACGTTCCCGAAACCGGCACGTTCATCACCGCCGCCTCGCATGTGACCATGTACGACGTGTTCGTGCCGATGATGAGCCTGTTCCACATGGGCCGCCGCCCCCGCTACATGGCCAAGGCCGAGATGGCCAAGTGGCCGCTGATCGGCAAGTGGTTCCAGCTCGTCGGCATGCAGCCGGTCCCGCGCCGCAGCGGTCAGGCCAAGGCCATCGAGGAGGAGTCGATCAAGATCATCACCTCCGGCCGCCCGCTGACCATCTGGCCGGAAGGCACCGTGACCCGCGACCCGCAGAAATGGGTCATGAGCCTCAAGCCCGGCATCGGCTACATCGCGCTTGAATCCTCCCGCCGCCTGGGCCGGCAGGTGCCGATCTTCTGCGCCGTCACCTGGGGCGCCGCCAGCATCAACCAGTGGTGGCCCTGGCCGCGCAAGAACGTGGTCATGTGCTATGACGGTCAGCTCGACTACGCCGACCTGCTCGCCGACATGGACTCCTGGGGCGAGGATCCGCCCGCCGACAAGGTGTCGGAACTGACGATGCGCGTCTTCCGTCGCATGAACGAGGTCATGGAGGAGATCCGCGGCGAGAGCATGCCCGCCGAAGGGTATTGGGATTACCGCAACATGCGCCGCAAAGCATGGTGAACCACCGCGCGAACGTGTAGGATGGCGCAAGACGATGCGTATACAGGCAAGCGAAGGAGCGGAACGATGAAGATCACGGTACTGGGCGCAGGCGCGTGGGGCACGGCATTCGGCCAGGTGCTGGCCGACGCGGGCAATGATGTGACGATGTGGGCCATCGAACCCGAAATCGTCGAAGGCATCCGCGACCGCCACCACAACGCCGTCCGCCTGCCCAGCGTCGAACGTCTCCCCGAGAACATGACCGCCACCGGCGACCGCGCCGAAGCCGTCAGGGACGCGGAGATCATTATCGTCTCCATCGCCGCGCAGGCCGCCCGCGTCGCCCTTGAACCGTTCCGCGACCTGATCCCTGGCGACGCCATCGTCGTCTCACTGATGAAGGGCATCGAACGCACCACCGGCAAGCGCATGGATGAGGTCGTCACCGAAGCCCTCGGTCTGCCGGAGGACCGGTTCGCCGCCGTGTCCGGGCCGAACCTGAGCAAGGAGATCGCCGCGCGCGAACCGGCCGCCACCGTCGTCGCCTGTGCGAACATCGATAACGCGCGCCGCGTGGCCCACGCTTGCACCACGCATTACTTCAAGGCGTTCGTGACCACCGACGTCATCGGATTGGAGATGTGCGGGTCGCTGAAGAACGTGATCGCGCTCGCCGTTGGCATGGCGCGAGGCGCGGGGTATGGCGAGAACACGGCCGCGATGATCGAGACGCGCGGCCTGTCCGAGATGACCGCCCTGGGCAAGGCGGCCGGCGCCGATCCCAAGACGTTCTGCGGGCTCGCGGGTGTTGGCGATCTGATCGCCACCTGCGGCTCGCCGTTGAGCCGCAACTACACGTTCGGCGCGAACCTGGGCAAGGGGCTGAGCGTGGAGGAGGCGACGCGCGTGAGCAACGGCGTGGCCGAGGGTGTGCCGACCACCGATGCCGTGGTGGCGTTGGGCGCGCGGCTGGGCGTGCCGACGCCGCTGGCCACGGCGATGAGCCATGTGCTGGACCGTGGCATCAGCTGTGGCGAGATGTTGGCCGAGCTGTTCGGCCCCGATATCACCGAGGAGTGAGCGAACGGAGCCATTTCGCTGGGCTGGCGTTTGCAATCAGACGGGAGCAGCAAGACCCTTTTATCGCGGGTTTGTGAAGCTACTGCGTCAAATGGTCCATGCACACATGCGGAAGCGCCGACGTAGAGCACGGCTGCGGGTAGGCTGGTACCCGGTTATCTGATCGAATCGGTCGACTGATCGGCCGAATGAAACACGAGACAAAGGACATGGGCAGCATGGCTAAGAAGCGCATTGTGGTGTTGTACGGCGGCAAGGCGGATGAGCATCCGATCTCCTGCATCTCGACCGCCGGCGTCTTGAAGGCGATGGACGCCGAGCGTTTCGAGCCGATTCCCGTCGGCATCACCAAGGACGGCCAGTGGATTGTCAATGGCGAGGATCCGCGCGGCTGGGACCTGAGCGGTGATGCCCTGCCCGAGGTCAAGGTCACCCCGGAGTCGCGCCCGGTGCTGCTGGACGTGAGCCGCGGCTGCGACGGGTTCCTGGTCGGCGGCGACGCCGTCGAGTCCCTCGGCCACATCGACGCGGTGCTGCCGGTGCTGCATGGCCCGTACGGCGAGGACGGCACCATCCAGGGCCTGCTCGAGATGATGAACGTGCCGTACGTCGGCTGTGGCGTGCTCGCCTCCGCCGCGTGCATGGATAAGCATTACACCAAGGTGCTGCTGAACGCCGCCGGTATCGCCACGGCGCCGGGCATCACGGTCGACGCGCGCAATATCGAGGCCTCCGACGTGATGGCGCAGGTCGAACAGGCCGGACTGCAGTACCCGCTGTTCGTCAAGCCGTCGCGCGCCGGCTCCAGCTTCGGCGTGACCAAGGTGGAGCGTGAGGGCGACGTGGCCGAACTCGCCGCCGCTCTGACCGAGGCCGCCGAGCACGACTGGCGCGTGCTGATCGAACAGGGCATCGACGCGCGTGAGATCGAGTGCGCGGTGCTGTGCGCCAAGCCGGGCGACGAGCCGAAGGCCAGCTGGCCGGGCGAAATCGTGCTCGACCGCCGCGAGGACGGCGGTGACCAGTTCTACGACTTCGACAGCAAGTACATGGACTCCTCCGCCTCGCACGTGGAAGTGCCGGCGAACCTGCCGGAGGAGACGCTGCAGCGCGTGCGCGAAACCGCGATCAAGGCGTTCAAGGCCGTGGACGGCATGGGTCTGAGCCGCGTGGATTCGTTCGTGACCGCCGACGGCCGGATCATGATCAACGAGATCAACACGATGCCCGGCTTCACCCCGATTTCCATGTACCCCAAGGCGTGGGAGGCCACCGGCCTTAACTACACCGACCTGATCACCACCCTGATCGAAGGCGTCCTGCGCTGAATACCGCGCTCATGTCGATCCTCGTATGATGGAACGTAGGGAAACTCCATCGTAAAGAGGCGATCGACATGAGTGGTCCGTTCCGCAACCTGCGCCCGCCCGCTGTGGCGGGCGCATTCTATCCCGCCGATCCGCGCGAGCTCGCCGACATGATCGACGCCCAGCTCGCCTATGCGCGCACACTGCTGGGGAACAAGACCGGTCGGCGACGCGATGGCATGATCGACGCACAGCTCGTCTACGCCCGCACGCTGCCGGGGAACAGGAGCGGCGACCGACCTGACGGCATGGGGGAAGCCGGCAAAGCCGAAGCATCGCAATGTTCCAGACCGATGTGTGGGACCTGCGGGACTACTGCGCCTCCGCCGGAACGTTCCGCCCGCCCATGGCCGAAGGCCATCATCGTGCCGCACGCCGGCTACGTCTACTCCGGAACCACGGCCGCGCTCGCCTACGCGCTGTTGGCGCCGGGCCGCGGCACGATCCGCCGCGCGGTCATCGTCGGCCCGACCCATCGCGTCGCCGTTCGTGGCGTCGCCTGCGCCACCTATGACGCGTTCCGCACCCCGCTCGGGGTGGTGCCGGTGGACGTGGCTTCCGAATGTCGTGCGTTAGGTCTTGTCTCGCCAAGCCGCAATACCGCGGCCACACTCCCTGACGCCGGCGGTCGCGATGTCCCCGCAGCCGTTCCACCGCTCCGCTCCGGCATGACCGCCGCTCCCGGCGCCTCAGCATTGATCGTCAACGACCCGACGCACGCGCAGGAGCATGCGGTCGAAGTGCAGATCCCGTTCCTCCAGCGCGTGCTCGGCGACATCGAAATCGTCCCGCTCAACGCCGGCCTCGCCACGTCGCGGCAGGTGGGCGACGTGCTGCGCGCGTTCTGGGGCGGACCGGAAACCGTCATCGTCATCAGCTCCGACCTGTCGCACTACCACCGCGAACGCATCGCCCGCCACATCGACGACGACACGATCCGCCGCATCACCGCCCTCGACTATCCGATCGACCCCGATCTCGCGTGCGGCGCGTACCCGATCAACGGCATCCTCGACGTCATCGCACGCGGCGTCGCGCGTTCGTCATCGCGCGACTCTAGTGCCGCTGTCGTGAAACGGACGGCGACGGGTACGGTGTCGTCCGCTGCCGATTCCGTACCTGTGCTCCGGTCGGGCGCGTCTGACGCCGCGCTGCGACTCGAATTCCTGGGATGCAGCACCTCCGGCGACGACGGGGTGGTGGCGCTCGCCGGACAGAAGCGTCCCGCGATGGCCGATCCGGACGACCGCGTGGTCGGATACGCGGCGTGGGCCGTGTGGGAGGAAAGCGCCGGTGCTCCGGCTGTCCCTCCCTCCGTCGAGCAGGGGGCGACGTCCCCCTCGTCAGGAGAAATCGTCGAGGATGGTGCCGGGCCACGTATGGCAGATGTCTCGTCGGAGAAGGGGCATGGTGTTCGGAGGGCTTCGTCCTCTGCTTCGCGGGGTACGGGACATTCCTCGTTAGGGGGCGGTGCCGGGGATGGTGCCGGGCCGCGTATGGCAGAGTCCTGTGGCGATGTGTTGCTGGACCTGGCGCGAGCCTCCCTGCGCGCGCATCTGGGACTGCCGGTCAGACGGACGCCCGCCGACATCGTGGCCGCGCATCCGTGGCTGAACGAGCCCGGTGCGAGCTTCGTGACGCTCAACGAACACGGCGACCTGCGCGGCTGCATCGGCACACTCGAAGCGTACCGACCGCTCGGCCGCGACGTGGCCGAACACGCGGTCGACGCCGCCGCCCGCGACCCGCGATTCCCGCCCGTCACCCCGGACGAATACCCCAGTCTCGACATCGAGGTCTCCGTGCTCTCCCCGCCGGAACCCATCATGGTCGCCGCTGCGGCGGATGCCGCCCCTCGGGGCGGAAACCCCGACAACCCGTCTGGGCGTGATTCACTCCGCCCGGTCCGTTCCCGTGCCGAATTGGAACGGGCGCTGCATCCGGGCAGGGACGGTCTGATCATCGAGGATCGGTCCAGCCGGCATCGTGCTACGTTCCTGCCACAGGTGTGGGAGGACTTGCCTGATCCGCACCGGTTCGTCGCGCACCTGCTCGCCAAGGCCGGTCTGCCCGCATCGACCGACTGGCGCGACGGCGAGATCCGCTGCAGTCACTACGCGGTCACTGCCTATCAGGGGAGGGCCGACGCATGAGTGCGGCGGCGTCCCCACGGCAGTCGGACTCTTTCGACGTGTCCGTCGCCACGCCGCCCCCGCAGCCGACGGCTGACGCATCCGGCGGTCCCGCCGACGCGCCGGGGCTGTCGGCAACGGTCGCGTCTGCGGCGCAGTCGTCTACGGAACGGCCAGCACCCATCCCAACCGACCCTGCGGTCGGCCGCTGGCAGCATGCCCTCCCCGACGATCGCGTCCAATGCGACTTGTGCCCGCGCGCCTGCCGGCTGCGCGAGGGGCAGCGCGGCTTCTGCTTCGTGCGGGCGAACCACGGCGGTCGCATCATTCTCGACACGTATGGTCGTAGCTCAGGCTTCGCCATCGACCCGGTCGAGAAGAAGCCCCTCAACCATTTCCTGCCCGGCTCGCGCGTGCTGAGCTTCGGCACGGCGGGCTGCAATTCGGCCTGCCGATTCTGCCAGAACTGGGACATCTCGCGCGCCCGCGACTGGGATCGCGTCGGCGTTCAGGCCACGCCCGAGCGGATTGCACGGGTGGCGGCCGACTACGGCGTGGAGTCGGTGGCGTTCACGTACAACGACCCGATTGTGTTCGCCGAATACGCGATCGACACGGCCGTGGCCTGCCGGGAGCTGGGACTCCATCCGATCGCAGTGACGGCCGGGTACATGTCCGCCGCGGCCCGCCCCGACTTCTATGCGGCGATGGACGCGGCGAACATCGACCTGAAGGGGTTCACGGAGTCGTTCTACTGGTCGGTGACCGGCACCCACCTGCGGGACGTGCTGGACACGATCGAGTATGCGGTGGTCGAGACCCCGGCGTGGGTGGAACTGACGACGCTGCTGATCCCCGGGCACAACGACGACGATGCGCAGTTGCACGCCGAATGTGCGTGGATCCGCGAGCACTGCGGCGTGGACGTGCCGCTGCACTTCTCCGCGTTCCATCCGGCGTACCGAATGATGGACGTGCCGGCGACGCCATTGGACACGTTGGTGCGGGCGCGGCGGATCGCGATGGAGGAAGGGCTGCGGTACGTGTACACCGGCAATGTGCACCATCGTGAGGGTGATGCGACGGTCTGCCCGAACCCGGACTGCCATGCCGTGCTGATCCAACGCGACTGGTACCGGATCGAGCTGGACCGGTTGTCCCGGAACCATGACGGTGACGCAACGATTGGCGTCTGCCCGGATTGCGGCACCCCGGTGGCCGGGGTCTGGTGACGGGTCCGCCGCCCACTGTTCAACTGTTGACTTACGCGCGTAAGCGGGCCTTTGGGCGCAAGGTTTTCAACAGTCCCACTATTCAACTGTTGGTCTACGCGCGCAGACGGGGTCCTTTGCGCAAGGTTTCCCACAGTCCCCCCTATTCAACTGTTGACTTACGCGCGTAACCATGCATGTTTCCGCAACCTTTTCTACAGGGCCGCTTTTTCAACTGTTGGTTTACGCGCGCAGATGGGGCCGTGGGCGCAAGGTTTTCAACAGTCCCACTGTTCAACTGTTGACTTACGCGCGTAATCGGGGTGGTTTCCGCCACCTTCTCAACTGTTGACTTTGGTCGGGGCGCCATCTGCGCAACTGGATTGGGACGTGGGTTAGACTAGGGCTGGACTGGACCGTTTTGGGGAAAGGAACGGCAATGGATTGGCTGACTCAGGCGCGGTGGCGGTTCGGCCGCATCGGCGCGGGCGCATGCGTGATGCTGGCCGCGTGGGTGGTGCTGAACGTGGCGTTGAGCGTGATACTGGTGCGGATAATGGGCGAGGGGGCGGCGAATGCGCCGCTGTGGCTGATGTTCCTCATCTCGAGCGGTCCGTTGTATCTAATCGCCATGCCGGCGGGACTGATGCTGATGCGGGCGGTGCCGGAGCTGCCGACCCGCAGGTTCGGCATGACCCCGGGCAGGTTCGTGACGTTGCTGCTGATGTGTCTGCCGATCATGTACGGAGGCAACATCATCGGCACCGTGCTGTCGGCGGTCCTGTCCGGAGGCGCGGCGGAGAACAGCGTGGCCGACTTGGCGATGGCCAATGATCCGGCGATGCTCGTTTTCGGCGTGATTCTGGCGCCGATCTTCGAGGAGTGGATGTTCCGCAAGCAGATCATCAGCCGCACCCGGCGCTACGGCGAGAAGCTGTCGATCCTGTTGTCGGCCCTGATGTTCGGCCTGTTCCACCTGAATCTGTTCCAGTTCTTCTATGCGTTCGGGCTGGGGCTGATGTTCGGCTATGTGTATATGCGCACAAGCCAGCTGCGGTACTCGATCGCGATGCACATGATTGTCAACTTCAACGGTTCCGTGCTGGCCCCATGGGTCATCTCGCAGGTGGATCTGGAGGCGCTCGCCAACGCTGACCCCACCGATCCGGCGGCGGCCCAGGCGCTGTTGGCGCAGAACGGCGCCGGCATGATGCTGGTGACCGGCTATGGGCTGCTGCTGATCGGTTTGACGATTGCCGGCGTGGTGCTGCTGATCGCCAAGCGGCGTGCGTTCGAGTTCTATGTCACGCCCGAGCAGCTGCCGAAGGGTCTGGGCGGTCAGGTGGCGTTCGGCAACCCTGGCATGGTGGTCTACATCGCCGTATGCGTAGTACTGATGGCCCTGTCGGTGTACGGCCTGTTCTAGGAGGCGGTGCAACCCCGATGATGGCGGCTGGCCGCGCTATTCCACCGTGCCCAGCGCCGCGTGCTGCTCGATGAAATCGGCGCCGGCCAGCGCCCGCGCCGCCGCGTCGGCCGCGGTGGAGGGGAAGACGTCGAACCGTGCGTACACCTGCACCTCTGCGGTGATGCCGTAAGGCGTGAACCCGGTGAACTTCACGAGCGTGGGCGCATTCTCCAACCGCATGCCTTCGGTCGCCTTATTGACCACTTCCAGCGCCCGCCGTTCGACCTCTTTGAGATCGCTGCCCGCGGCCACCGTGAACGGCACGGGCACGTAGCCTTCGGCCGTCGGCGTCAGTTTCTCCAGGGACGACGTGTTGAGCACGGAGTTGGGGATGACCATCTGGTTGCCGCCGCGTTCCAGGATCACGGTCTGCCGCCAGGTGATGTCCTGCACCACGCCGGTGGTGCCCTGGATGCGCACCAGGTCGCCGGGTTGGATCACCTTGCCGAGCATGAGGCCGAAACCGCTGATGATGTTGGCGATCGTGTCCTGCATGCCGAGGGAGATCGCGACGCCGCCGACGCCGAGCGCCGCCAGGATGGTGGTGGGGTTGATGCCGAATACCGGCTGCAATACGATGGCGATGGCAGCCGCCCAGATGACGACGCGCAGGATGTTCACGAAGATCGACGCGTTCGGCACATTCGCCCGGTCCAGCACCTCCTCGGTGATGCGGGCCACGACCTTGGTGGCCACCACCGCGACCGCCATTACGATCAGCAGCAGGATGACTTTGCCCGCGTGCTGTTGCAGCCAGTTCGTCACCATATCCATCGCATGCCCCATTTCCGTCGGTTCTCCTATTCACATCCTACTGGCCTAACCGGTCGCCGGGGACTCTGCCGGATTCAACTGTTGACTTACACGCTTAGCTGGGCCTCTTGGCGCCACCTTTTAACAGTCTCACTTTTCAACTGTTGGTTTACGCGCTTAGCTGGGCCTTCTGGCGCCACCTTTTTAACAGTATCCTTTTTCAACTGTTGACTTACGCGCGCAAATGGGCTTTTGGGTGCAAGGTTTTCAACAGTTCCGCTTTTCAACTGTTGCGTTACGCGCTTAGCCGGACCTTTTGCCGCCACCTTTTCTACAGTATCCCTGTTCAACTGTTGACTTACGCGCTTAGCTGGGCGTTCGGATGCTGCTTTTTCAGCTGTTAAATAGTTGGCACTAGCCGTACCGTTCCCGCCAAGTTATCCACAGACACGCCCGAATCGGCAAGCCTTCGACCACATTCCCCGAAATCGGTTCCCCCGCGGCTCGCTATCAACTAGCGTCGGCTCCATGAGAAGGCATGACGGGTTGGCCAGGCTGATTGAGCTGGCCGAACAGGAACGGCGGTGCGTCTATGTGGACGAACCGGCGGACTTGTATGCCATCCGTCGCCGCGTGAAGGAAGGCAGCCTGGCCAATCCCTTCCGCGGCATGTATGCGGAAGCGGAGTATTGGCGCAAGCTGAACCTCACCGAGCAGGCGATGCACGTCATTCGCACGCTGGCCAAACGCAAGCCCCATCGCGTGTTCGCGGGATTGAGCGCGGCCACGGTGTATGACTTGGAACATTCGTGGTCGCTGCACAGCAATGGCATGGTCACCATCGCCACCCGCAACACCACCGGCGGCCACACCTACAGGAAGTTGCAGCGTATCTATGTCCGCGAGTCGGATTGGGCGGATGTCAGGGATCAGGGCGGCATCCGCGTGACTTCGCCCGCCCGCACGTTGGTCGATTGCGGATTGCGGCTGTCGTTCGTGGATGCGCTGGCCATCTTCGACTCGGCCTTGCGCAAGCAGCTGGTGACCAAAGAGGAGGTCGAGGCGATTTGCAACGCCTTACGTCAGGACTGCACGCCGGTGCGTAAGCTGCTTGAATATGCGGATCCGGCCAGCGAGAATGGCGGCGAATCCTACTGCCGCGCGATGATCATCGAATTGGGGTTCGAACCGCCGCAGTTGCAGGTGGAGTTCCGTGACCCGGACGCGCCGGCGAATGTGATTCGCGTCGACTTCCTGTGGCGCACGCCGGATGGCGGGATGATTGTGTTGGAATTCGACGGGATGCGGAAGTATGTGGATCCGTCGATGACGAATGGCCGTGATGTGCAGCAGGTGGTGCTGGATGAGCGTCGACGCGAGGAGTCGTTGAAGAAGGCCGGTGTGACCGTGATCCTGCGCACCGACTACCGTGAGGTACGCCAAGGTTCCGGACTGTTCGCCAAACTCTCCCGCGCCGGCGTTCCCTTGGCGACAGTTTGAATCCGGCAGGGTGATCGGGCGGCGGGTATGGTCGTGGCTGCAACGGTGCCGCCGTGGTCGGCGGTGATCGGGGCGTTGTTCCGCTCCCAAGCAACGGCGGCCGGCCTCACGCGTTCAACTGTTGACTTACGCGCTTAGCCGGCCCTTCTGTCGCAACCTTTTCAACAGGACCACTTTTCAACTGTTGGCTTACGCGCGTAGCCGGGCCTTGTGGCGCCACCTTTTCAACAGGACCACTTTTCAACTGTTGGCTTACGCGCTTAGCCGGGCTATGTGGCGCAACCTTTTCAACAGCAACACTTTTCAACCGTTAGGAAGGTGGCGAGGCAGCAGCCTTTGGTGCAACCTTTTCAACAGGACTCACTATTTAACCGTTGACTTACGCGCTTAGCCGGGCCTTCTGGCGCAACCTTTTCAACAGTCTCGCCTGCCTGGTGTTGAAAGGTGGCGGACGGGCCTGGCTCTGCGCCGGCACGTGTCCCTACCGGTTCGCCGGTCGGAAGATGCGCTTCCAGGATTCGCGGACCTCTTCACCCGACATCGACAGGTACAGCCCGATGGCCATGGCGGCGATGTCGTCGTCATACAGGGTCTGTGCCACGTTCATCTTGCGCAGTTCCGGCCATCGGCGGAGAATCGCCAGAATCCCGCCCACGGCGAAGTCGATGGTCAGGTCGCTGCGCAGCGTGAGTTCCTCTGGCGTGAGTTTCAGCGCGCTGATCAGCGTCATGCGTGTGAAGTCGCGCAGGGATTCCATGAGTTCGGGGGAGCTGTGCGGGCCGGCCAGCAGCGCCAGATGGTTGAGCCTGGTGCGGTGCTCGGGCGAGTTCAGGGCTGCGCTGATGCGTTTGCTCCAGTGTTCGCGCACTGCGTCGTCGTTCATGACGGGGGTGCCGTCGTCGTCGATGGTTTCGTCGACCAGTTGGGCGATCGAGGTGTTTTCCACTTCCCGCAGGATGGCCGCGTCGGCGAGCTCGGCGAGGCTGCCGAAATGGTAGTAGAACGAGTTGCGGTTCACCTGCGCCTCGCGCACGATGTCCGTAACGGTGATTTTCCGATACTCCCGGTTCTCCAGCAACGCCCAGAACGCGTTCTCCACCCTTTCCTTGGCGGGCAGCAGTTCGGAATCGTGACGTGGTCGTGACATGGCATCATCTCCAACCTGGATATTAATTAGACGCGCTGTCTATATGATATCCGAAGCCATCGGCTTCGCTTGGCTGACGGCGAACCTGCCCGGCGTCGTGCGGGGTAAGATGGGCACAATCCCGCTGACAAGGAGGTTGCCATGGCGGTTCCGCAACGAGTGCTGGACATCATGCAGTCCGGAGATGTGTACCTGTGCGATGACGAGGAGATGCTCGACGCCCAGCGCGCCCAGCTGGAACTCCTGTACGACTTCAACGCCACCCGCCCGGGCGAGGCCGGTCGCCGCGCCACCCTGCTGCAGCGGCTGCTCGGCGGCATCGGCGAGGGCTCCTACATCGAGCCGCCGCTGCGCGCGAACTGGGGGTGCAACACGTTCATCGGCGAACGGTTCTATGCGAACTTCAATCTGACCCTGGTCGACGATGGCGTTGTGACCATCGGCGATGACGTGATGATCGGCCCGAACGTGACGATCGTGACCACCGGGCATCCGGTCCGTCCCGACCTGCGTAAGGCGCCGACCGTCACCCAGTACTCGTTGCCTGTCACCGTCGGCAGCGGCGTATGGATCGGGGCGAACGTGACGATCCTGCCCGGCGTGACCATCGGCGAGAACAGTGTGATCGGCGCGGGATCGGTCGTCACCAAGGACATCCCGGCGAATGTTGTGGCCTACGGCAGCCCGTGCCGGGTGGCCCGTGAAATCGGCGAGCATGACGACATGTATTACTGGCGTGACCGTGTGATCAACGCGCCGTTCGGGCCTCGGGAGGCGTAGACTTCCGCAGGGCCACCCGTGTCAGGCGGACTGCCAGGGCAGAGGGAAGGACGCCTTGAGCAGGATGCCGGCGGCCTCCAGGATATGTTGCCGCTCCTCGTCGCTCAGATCCACGAATGCGCCGAACATGGCCGGAATCGTCTTCGGGCCGGCCTCCACCAGGCCGATCAGACCGTGCTCGTCGCTGGCGGCCAGCACCTTGAACATCGCGTCCACCGCACGTTCGCACTGCTCGGGCGTCATATCGGCCAGCATCGCGTCGAGCGAACGTTTGAACTCGCGGGACGTCACCGAAACCTCCGGCACGGTCACGAACCCGTCGCGGTCCACCTGCCATGAGAACGCCAGATGCTGCATCGGGCCGTACTCGCTCGACTTGACCACCACGCAATCCTCCGGCGAATCCAGGATCATGCCCACAATCGACGAATCCGGAATGATCTTGACGATCCGGTCGGCCATGGCGCGATACCGGTCGCCCTCCACCACGTCCGAGGGGAAACCGGGACCATCCAGCGAATAGATACGGCGGATCCTGCCGCGCACGACGTCATCGGACTCCACGGCCGCATACACGGCCAGATTCCCGCCCTTCGAATGGCCGAGCAGCACCAGATCTCCCCGCCACAGCCGCGCCACGCGCGCCACGTACTCGGCCGCGAGCCGCTGGGCCGGCACCGGGTACTGGAAGGCCATGTTGAAGTCCTCCTTCCAGCCGACGAACGAGGTGTCGGTGCCGCGGAACGCCACCGCCAGCGTACCGTCGGGCAGGAGGAACGTCATCGCCGCGAACTGCGTCTGATGCTCGCGGCTGAACTGCTCGTCGACCGCCCCCACGCGGATCGACGAGAACCGGGGGTTGCGCGACGTCTGCGCGAACAGCATCTCGGTCAGTTTCGGATCGGCCAGGCCGGTGTAACCCGCGTTGTAGTCGAAATCCTGCGGGCTGAGCGCAGCGGCCGCGTCGGCCAGCGTCGCGTCCGGGAACGGAGGGTGCCGGAGCGTGCGCAGCGAGGCGAGTGGAGCGGTCAGGGCATGTGACATGTCGGCCGTCAGCGTATGCAGGCGTGCGGAGAGCGTGCCGTAGCGGCGCTCCCAATCGACCAGCGTGGGCACCACGTCCGGCATCGTCTGGTAGGCCAGCGAGGCCAGCACCAGTGCGTCCACGTCGTTGAACGGGCGCTCGTCGAACGACCCCGTGCGCGTGCGCACGTAGTCGATGATGTTGCCGGGCTGACCTGCCATGGCGGCCTCCTTCCAACCCACTATCTTAGTGGTGGCGCTTCCGGGCGCGCACGGATTCGCGCGCGTGTCCGGTCGTTCCCGGACCCTGATGCATTCGGGTTCCCCGCGTCTGTGGCGGCTGTCGAGGGCGCTCGCAGCGTAACCGTGTTACTCTGTGGACAGAGCTTTTCCGGCTCCCGGACGATGGTCAAGTACCCGGTGTGCGACAAGACTTGCCAGGAGTGTGTGCCATGTCATGGATCGTGTTGGTGGTGTCCGGAGTGTTCGAATCGGTGTGGGCCATCGCGTTGGACCATTCCGAAGGATTCACCAAGCCTGTTCCGGTCATTGTGTTCGTGGTTGCGCTGGTGCTGAGCATGGGCGGGCTGTCGTACGCGATGCGCGACATCGGCGTCGGCACGTCCTACGCCGTGTGGGTCGGTATCGGGGCCATGATTACGGTGTGCTACAGCATGATCACGGGGGCGGAATCGTTCTCGTGGGTTAAAATGCTGCTGATTCTCGGACTTGTCGGCTGTGTGGTCGGGCTGAAGCTGGCCGCCTGAGCCGCCAACTTTTCAACAGTTGAAGAGTTGGCGCCAGGAGGGGCCGTTAAGCGCGTAAGTCAACGGTTGAATGGTGGTCCTGTTGAAAAGGTTGCGTCAGAGGGCCCGGCTAAGCGCGTAAGTCAACAGCTGAAAACCGTTACCGTTGAAAAGGTGGCGTCAGAGGGGTTGGTTAAGCGCGTAGGTCAACGGTTGAATGGTGGTCCGGTTGAAAAGGTGGCGTCAGAGGGGTTGGTTAAGCGCGTAAGTCAACGGTTGAACAGGTGAGGCCGGCCATCCGTCCGCCGGCCTCAGCCGCGGCGCTCGCGGCAGGTTTGGCCCAGGCGGCGGGAAAGGGCGATCGGGTCCAACAGGGCGTCCAACTGCTCCGCCGGCAGATCCGTGCGCTCGCCGGCCACCTCGCGCACCGTGCGGTCCGTCGCCACGGCCTCCTTGGCGATCGCCGACGCGCGTTCGTAGCCGATCGCGTCGTTCAACGCCGCCGAGATGGACGGCGAGCCCTCCGCGTACCGGCGTCCGGTCTCCAGATTCACCTCGATGCCCTCCACGCAGTTCTCGCGGAAGATGCGCATCGCGTTGTCCATCAGCTCCATGCCGGTCAGGATCTCGTGCGTCATCACCGGGTCGAACGCGTTGAGCTGCAGCTGCCCTTCGGCCGCCGCCCAGTTCACGGTCACGTCCATGCCGAAGATCACGAAGCAGCACTGGTCCACGCATTCGGGGATTACCGGGTTCACCTTGGCGGGCATGATGCTGGAACCGGCCTGCCGTGGCGGCACGCGCAGGTCGCCGAAGCCGGAGCGCGGGCCCGAGTTGAGCAGACGCAGGTCGTCCGCCGCCTTCTTCAGGTGGATCGCCAGGTTCTTCAGTGCGGCCGACGCGGCGATGTACGCGCTCATGTCGGTCACGGCGGCCAGCGGGTCGGGCGCGGCGGTCACCGGCAGTCCGGTGATGCGCGCCAGATGGGCGATGGAGGCCTCGCGGAACCGCAGGTCGGCGCAGATGCCGGTGCCGATGGCGGTGCCGCCCAGATTGAGCACGGCCAGCTGCGGCACCAGTGATTCGAGCGCGGCCACGTCCATCTTCAGGAACGTGGCGAAGGTGTGGAACTCCTGGCCGAAGGTCATCGGCACCGCATCCTGCAGTTGGGTGCGGCCGATGGTGACGTCGTGGATGTGTTTGTCGGCCAGGTCGTGGAAGGCGCGGGCCAGTTTGCGGCACTGCTCGGTCAGCGGGCCGAGCGCGTCGATGATCGCCAGTTTGCAGGCCGCCGGATACGTGTCGTTCGTGGACTGCGAGTGGTTGACGTGGTCGTTGGGGTGGATGAACGCGTAGTCGCCGCGCGGGTGGCCGGCTAGTTCGAGCGCGCGATTGGCGATGACTTCGTTGATGTTCATGTTCGTGGAGGTGCCGGCGCCGCCCTGCAGCACGTCGACGGGGAACTGGTCGGCGAGTTCGCCCGCCTCGATTTCCAGACATGCGGCCGTGATGAGCCGTGCGCGCTCGTGGTCGAGCAGGCCGAGCTCGTCGTTGGCTTCGGCGCAGGCGCGCTTGATGGTGGCGTAGGAGCGGATCAGGCTGGGATGTTGCGAATCGGTGACGCCGGAGACCGGGAAGTTGCCGATGGCTCGCTGCGTGTTGATGCCCCAGTAGGCGTCGGCGGGCACGGGCAGCTCGCCCAACGAGTCGTGTTCGATGCGGTAGGTTGCGTCTGTCATAGCGTCTCCTGATGGGTTTCGTCTGTATCAATCATGGCCCGAAAACGCGCAAAAAGCCACCGAAACGGGGATTACGCCGAGAGCTGGGGAGCGGGCCGAGGATTCTCAATGACGTGGGATATGATGAGACCCCATCCCTCAACCGTTGATTCGGAAGGCCGCATAGTATGACGGATCTGACCACCGTGACCAGCCGCGTCACGCGCCGCGCGGTCGGTGCGTTGTCGGTTGCGTCCGTGCTGTGCGCCGTCGCCGCGGTCGCCTCCGCGCTGGCCGTGCCGAATACGGGGAACGTGGAGGCGGATGAACGAACCGCGGCGGTGGCGACGAACGCGGTCGGCAGTTGGGAGACCTCCGAGCATGGCGTCATGGACGCGGACGGCGTCATCGGTCAGCGGATCGTGGACTGGCGCGGGCCTTCCGGCGGGGAGTATCCGGACACTTCCGTCACCCCGATCACCGCCGTGACCGTGAGCATCGCCGACCAGCGCGTATATCTCAAATCCGGGAAGGACACCATCTATACCATGCTCGCCAGCACGGGCATGGACGACAGCACGCCGACCGGCGATTTCACGATCCTGACCCGCGGCGAACACTTCTACAACGCCGAGGAGAAGCAGGGCGCCGATTGGTGGGTGGCGTTCATCGGCACCACGTACCTGTTCCACACCGTCCCCACCACCGAAACCGCGGGGGATTACATCGAATCCGAGGCCCGCAAGCTGGGCGAGCCGGCCTCGCACGGCTGCGTGCGCCTGACCGTCAGCGATGCCAAGTGGCTGTACGATCATCTTCCCGCCGGCACCCCGGTCCATATCGCATGAATCGACCACTCACTGTTTACTTGCCGATTGTCAAGTACGTTTCTTTGGGTGTGCGGTTCCGTGTGCTTGCTGTCACCCACTTTTTACGTGCCGATCGTCAAGTACTTGACATCTGACAAGCAAAAAGTGAGCGGCCGGTTGGTTTGGTCGGCTGGCTGCCACGGCGGGTACACCATCCTAGGATAGAGCTGGCTGCCACGGCTACTTGGCCGTCGGGTCCTTCTGGACGAGCAGCAGGGCCAGCGCCGCCACCAGCAGCACCGCGATCGATAGCACGCCGACCGATGCGTTGCCCGTCACGGCCGTGGTCGTGGCCACCAGGAACGTGCCCAGCACCGAGGCGGTCTTGCCGAAGATGTCGTAGAAGCCGTAGTACTCGTTCGCGTGGTCCTTCGGAATGATCTTGCCGTAGTACGAGCGCGACAGCGCCTGGATGCCGCCCTGGAACATGCCGACCAGAATCGCCAGAATCCAGAACTCCACGGCCGACTTGAGGAAGAACGCGGCGAACATCACGATGCCGAGATACGCGATCACCGCAATCACGATCATCGTCTTGGCACCGAACCGTCCGGCCAGCCGCCCGTACAGGATCGCGCACGGGAACGCCACGAACTGCGTGACCAGCAACGCCACCACCAGCTGTGTGGAGTCGATGCCCAGTTGCGTGCCGTACGAGGTCGACATGGAGATGACGGTGTTCACCGCGTCGATGTAGAAGAAGAACGCGATCATGAACAGCAGCAGCGACTTGTCGCGCGCGATTTTGCCGAACGTGCCGGCCAGCTCGCGGAACGTGCCGCGCACCGCCTCGGCCGTGTGGTCGGCGGTCGTGCGGTAGTGGATCTGCCGGTAGCTGCGCAGCAGCGGTATGGTGAACGCCACCCACCACACGGCGGTGATGAGGAACGAGACGCGCGTGCAGGTGGCCGTGTCCAGTCCCAGCAGCGCCGGACCGCCGAAGATCACCGCGATGCACACGATGAACGGGACCGTGGACCCTACGTAGCCCCACGCGTACCCGTGCGAGGACACCTTGTCCATCCGATCGTTCGATGTGGTGTCGATCAGCATCGAATCGTAGAACGTGAGCGAGCCGTTCAGGCCGATCGTGGCCAGCACGTACACGATCAGGAACGCGAGCCACCCCAGTGGCAGCGACATGCCCAGGCACATCACCACGCCGGTCAGGAAGAACCCGAGGAAGAACCTGATCTTCATGCCCTGCACGTCGGCGATCGACCCCAGGACCGGCATGAGCAGCGCGATCACCAGCGAAGCGATCGTCTGCGCATACCCCCACGTCGACACGATGTTGTCCTGGCCGGCGGCCTCCAGCAGCGAGTTCGCGTAGATCGGCACCACCGCGGTCGACAGCAGCACGAACGCCGAATTGCCGACGTCATACACGATCCACTGCTTTTCGCGGCGGGTGAGTTTGCCGGCCGGCTGCACCGGGAATTCGCCGGTCGACAGGGCCTCGGGCGCATCCTGTCCCTTGATGGCACCGGCCAGATTGCCGGCACCTTGCGTGTTCTGTTCCATAACGCTCCTTTGTCACTGCTCATCCTAAATGGTGCGCCGACGCCGCGCATGTCCGAACATGAACGCCGGATGAATTCCCGGTCCGCCTTCGGCCGGGCGGGCCGGAACCGGACGGGTTGGGCGGACGCCCGCCAAGTGGGCCGGAACCGGCTAGGATGGAACAGCATACGAGGACAAGGAGGTCGTAATGGACCAGGATCCCGCCGTCATCAAACTGCCGTTATTCTCCAAGACGAGCAAGCTGGCCGCCATCCCCGGCCAGTCCGAAGGCGTGACCTATGGCGTGGTGTGGGACGCCTGCCGCGATCCCGAGCACGGCTTCGGCTATGTGGCCGAGCTGCTGCCCGGCCGCCGCGCACGGTTGCTCGCGTGGCTGGCCGCTGACGGCAAGGTCTATTCGTGCGATCGACCGCTGACCGGTCTTGCCGGCCTGCGCCCGTCGCTGGAACTCGCCCAATGGCAGGACCGGAAGGGGCAGGGTGCCATCCGCGTCCCGGACCCGAACGGCGGCGGTCAACCGGTGATCGTGGGCGAATACCAGACGACATGGGACAAGCGATACGGTTTTGTCAACCCCACGCGTGATCCGGGGCGATTCTTCCTCACCCGCAACTGGGAGCTGCGCTACTTCCTGGCGGTCAGCTGGCTCACCTTCGTCCATATCCCGCAGACGCAGGGCGTCGCGGCCGGCACGGGAGGCGGCCGTATCGGCGAGGTCATCCTCAACCTGCTGGACGGTCCGCTGCCCGACGCGCTCGACGCGTTGATCTGGCGCGGCACCACCCAGCAGGGGCAGGCGAGCGGGTTCGAGCGATTCGCCGCCCGCCAGCTGGTGGAAGCGGGGGCGGCCGACGTGCGTGCCATCGCCGCGGAACACAACGTGACGCTGGTCCGTCTGGGCTCCACATCGTTGTTCTGGCTGCGGTTCGACGACGACGTGTCCCCGGAGCAGCGGGCCACGCTGCTCGCCGTTGAGGCGGCGCTGAACCGCCTGTGGTTCGTGGAGTGGGCGGCGGGGGCGGCCGACGGCGGCACCGGCATGCTCCACGCGTTCGACGAGCTGTTCTGCGTGCAGGTCGCCCAAGGGGCGCTGCGCGAGATTTCGCGCAATGCAGTGGCGGTGGCGCAGCGCGAGCGCGCCGACAACCCGTACCGCACCATTCGGGGCGCGGAGGGCGCTCGCGGCGGCATCTGGGACGTATCCACACGATTCGTTGACACCTGCGAACGGTTGAAGCTGCCGTTCCGCCTGGAATACCGGTTCGACACGGATCTTGACGCCGGGGTGATGGCGGTGCGGTTCACCGTGCCCTCGGCAAACGCCTTCCCCGCTTCCCGCATGGGGGAGCGAGGCTGGTACGACGCCCGCGCCGGACGTCCGGCCTGCGCGGCGGCCTATGCCATACGATTGGCCGGTCTGATGGCGCAGGTTGCGTTTGCCTCCAGCGTGCGGGTGATGGCGGTGGATGTGACCGCGCATGAGGACGGCCTTGCGGGCCGTCCGCTGCTGTCGTTGGGGTTTGATCGCACGCCGTTCCTGATGGAGGCGTTGCCGCCGCTCAAGGATGGCAGGCTTGATAATCCGATGTTCGACGATGATCCGCTGGCCGTGTTGAATGTGTTGAAGCCCGTCCGTCATGCTGTGCGGTTTGCGGGCGATCGCGGGTTGTGCGAGATCACGCCGCTGCCGGTGCACGCCTCATTGGCCGCGAAACGCCAGGAGGTGTGGCGCGATCGGCGGCCGCTGCCCGAACCGCTGCGCGGGTTGCTCCGCGCCGACACGGTGGCGGAGCTGGATGTCATGCACGATGACGCGGTCGTCGGCGACGACGAGGTGCGGGCGATCCTGGAGGAGAACGAGGAATCGCCGCTGATCGCCTCGGTGCAGCTGGAGGCGGTGCTGAGCCGAATCGGTGAGATTGGCTTGGATGAACGGGGGCGGCTGCCGTTGTACTGCGCGTATCCGATGGCCCGGCTCATCGTGTCGGTGGACTCGGGGATGGGCGCAGGGTCGGTCCTGCCAGACGCGGAACCGTTGAGGTCGGCGGACACCCGGTATTGGAAGGCGCCTGATGCGGCGTACGGGGCGCACCTGTGGCTTTCGAGGTTCGCGCGGCAGGAGGGTGACGCAGACCGTGGATTGGCCGAGGCGTTGCAATGCCTGTCGCTTGCGCCGACGACCGCCAGGGCGTATATCGAGGTGGCGGTGTGCCACGCCGAGCAGGAGCAATACGCGCAGGCCGCGGAGACGTTGACCCAGGGGCTTCGGGTGGCGTTGCTGCCGGGGGACTTCCTGTACATGTACTATCGGCTGGCGTACGCGCTGTGGCGCATCGGTCGGACGAACGAGGCGGTGGCCTGCTACACCATGGCCGCGCGCGATCCGAACTCCGCCCTGACGGAGACCGCCCGCGACGAATTGGCGGAGCTGCGCCGGCAGACCGGCGATATGCGCCCGCCGATGGCGGTGGGCGAGGCCGAACAGGTGTTGCGCGCCGCCGCCATTCCGGTCGCGCCGACCGAGCGCACGTTGGATGTGTTGGCTCAGGTTGCGGTTGGATTGACGGACGCCGGTGTGCCGATGCTCGCGCATGAGGCGGTATGGTTCATGGGCCGTCACCTGCGTGGCAGCGACGTCTTCGACTCCCTGGCCGCCAGCCTTCGTGCTGGATGATCCTTGGACGCCGTGGAGCCGGCCGTACTCTGCCGCGGTTGACGGTAATCAACTGTTGCAAAGGTGGCGGAAAGGGGGCTGTTTCCGCACGTTGTTCAACTGTTGAATCGGTGGCCCTGTTGAAAAGGTGGCGGAAAGGGGACCGTTTCCGCACGCTGTTCAACTGTTGAACGGTGTAACAGGCGCACCTTACTCGGCGCCGCGTTCGACGAGCGCCATCACCTCGTCGCGCGTCGGCGGGACGGGTACGCCATTCTCGCTGTGTTCGATCGATAGCGATGCCGCCGCGTTCGCGACCCGCGTCGCTTCGACCAGGGTCCTGCCCGCCGCGAGCATGGCGCACATCACACCGGTATGTACGGTGCCGGCCGACCGCTTATGCACGGCCTTGGTCGGGAATCCGTCGACATGCGTCACCTCGCCGCCGGGCAGGCGCACCCAGGCGCCGCGGGCTCCCGCGCGGATGACGAGCGGTGCGCGCAGCGTCATGCCGAGATTGTCGCACAGCGCCTTCATCTCGTTGTCGAACGTGCCACCCACGGTCACCGGCACCTCGTCCAACGGCGCGCCCAGCCGTTCGGCCAGCTTGGCCGCGGCCTGACGGTTGCACGTCCAGATCGGCCTGGCCAGCACCAGATCCTCGAGCAGCCGGTCGTTGACCCGGTCCAGGGCGCTGGTCGGGCTGACCACGATCTGGTACGGCCGCTGGTCGGGGTTGTTGCCGGCGTTGCGGACGAACGCGTCGACGCCTTCGGCCGTGGCGTCCATCAGCGAGTTGCTGCTGATTGAGATCACGTCCCCGGACTGCGGGTCCACGTGGTCGAAGGTGTCCGCACCGCCCTGCGATTCCGCACCGTACGTGGCGATGAACGTCTTGCCGCCGTTGGTGTCGTTGAACACCAGGCGGAACCCGGTGTCGGTGTCGAGCAGGTCGGGGCCGATATGCGTGATGTCATGCTCGTAGAAGGCGTGCCGGACCATGGAGGCCCAAGGACCGGCGCCGATGATACCGGCGTGGGCGGTCGGTGTTCCCATCAGGCGCGAGGCGAGTAGCGCGCGGTATGAGCCGTCCACGGTGGGGACGGTGCTGCGCGCCGCGGCGAACCCGCCGGTTGCGGGCAGCGTGTCGACCTCCATCATGATGTCCACCCACACCTCGCCGAGCGAGACGACCCGTGCGGCATGGGGCTCGTCCGGGGGCGTCTGCCCGTCGGCAGGGACGGGCTCCGCCGTGACGCCTGAATCGTCAGGCTTGTCGGAGAGCTTCGTGGCCAGTCGCCGCCACGCCGTGCGAATGTCGAACATCGTTGCCTCCTTACCCGGGCACCCCTTCGCGCCGATTTCATCTGTTGTATCGCCGTTGCATGAATATTCCCTGAAAAGACGCTGCCGTTGTTTTGATATTAGCGTGTCGCTGCCGGACTGCACTCGTTCTGAAGGTTGATTCACCAAGGGCTGAGTTTGTCGGATGCCGCGCCTTTCCGGCTACCGATGGGGATGACGGGCGGATTGACGCCCGTGCCGGAGCCGTCCGGCGGGTGGGGCATGATACACGCTGTGTTTGCGATTTGTCGGATATAGGGGCTATATTAGTGAAGTTGTGTTCTGGCAGACGTGCCTGAACAAAGACTTGCAAGCAAGTATTAAGGGAGTCCATTATGGCAGCTCGTTGCGCAGTGTGCGGCAAGGGACCGCAGACCGGTTACACCGTGTCGCATTCGCATATCCGCAATAAGCGCACCTTCCGTCCGAACCTGCAGCCGGTTCGCACCACGGTCGACGGCGAGAACGTCCGCGTCCGCGTGTGCGCCAAGTGCCTGAAGGCCGGTAAGGTCGCTCGCGTCGCCGCGTGAATCACGCGCTAACGCTTCTGAAGCCCCGGAGCAGCTCCAAGCGCTCCGGGGCTTCGCATATCCCGCCCCGTCCGGTCACGCCCGTTCCGTCCCCGTTTTGTGACGCTGAACCATCGTGACTCTGATCTGTTCACAGAAGTGGCGGTATCCCAAGGGTCGTCACGATGTGCCGGAGCCGGGGAATCCTGGCCGCTGGACAGTGACATCTCCGGCCTTCGCCGTGATGTTGCGAATCCTCGGAATCTCGACGTTTGGGGAATTGCGTCACGGTCACGATGTGCCGGAGTCCGGAAGGACGGGTGAGGGGACGGGAGTCCGGAAGGACGGGGCGGGAGGATGGAGTGCGGGGTGTCGGCCTGGGTGGGGAGAATGGATGGTTATGAACGTTACCCTGAACACTCCGATCGCGTCGGTGATGACGAACAAGCGGCGTATGGGTGCGCTCAAATCGCTCGGCGTGCTCACCGTAGGTGACGCGCTGACCTATTACCCGTTCCGTGTGACCGACCCGGTGCCGTTGCGCGCGGTCCGTGAAGCCAAGGTCGGTGAACCGATGGCGTTCGCGGCGGAGGTCCGCGGCGTGCGCGTGGCCACGTCGGGCGCGCGGGGGAACGGCCGGCTGGAGGTCGTCGTCGACGATTCGGCGTTCGCCGCCTCACGCCGCCAACCCGGTGCCGTGGCCAGACTGGTGTTCTTCTCCCATAAGAAGCAGTACCTGGAATGGATGAAGGGCCGGCTGCACCAGGGCGCCGTTGTGGCGATCGCCGGCACTCCGAGCGTGTTCAACGACCAATTGCAGTTCACCCACCCCGAAGTGTTGACGGTGGCGGTTCGCACTACTTCGAGGTACAAATTTGTACTTACGGAAAATCAACCCTTCGATTCGGCAAACGCCAGTTTGTGCGAACCCGGGTCTGCGAGACATGACGTGGAAACCGTCGAAGAGGGGCTGACGCGTGTCTGCCGCCCCCGCCCGGTCTACCATGCGAGCTCCCGCATCTCCAGCGAGCACATCCACGACTCGATCCTCGGTTTTCTGCGATTACTGGCCGAATGTGACGACGAGATCCCCGCTCCGAATGTGTCTGAGTCCGTACCGGGTGAGGCCGGTGTGAATGTGTCAGAGTCCGGAAACGTGACTGTGCCGGGTGGGGCCGCTCCGAATGTGTCAGGCTCCGGGAAGGATGCCGCGTCGGATGAGACCAATGCGCTGGATTCCGCGGAGGACCGCGCCCGCCTGCTGGCCGGCCTGGACCGCGCCATCCCCGACATCCTGCCCGAACCGATCCGAGCGGACAGGGGCCTCATGCACCGCGCCGAGGCGTTCCTGAACATCCACAACCCGATCTCCACCGAGGACTTCCACCGGGCCATCGCCACCCTGCGCTACGAGGAGGCGTTCATCTGCCAGACCGCCTTGCTGCAGGCCCGCGCCCACGCCAGCCATTCGACCGCCGAACCCTGCCCCGACACCGCCCTGCGCGACGCCATGATCGCCTCACTGCCGTTCGACCTGACCGACGGCCAGCGCGAGGTCATCGACACCATCGCCGTCGATATGGAAAAGGACCGCCCGATGCAGCGTCTCCTGCAAGGTGAGGTCGGCTCCGGCAAAACGGTGGTGGCGCTCGCAGCCATGCTGCAGGCGGTCGGTTCCGGTAGACAGGCCGTGCTGGTGGCGCCGACGCAGGTGCTCGCCGAACAGCACCACCGCACGCTGTCCGACATGATGGGACGTCTGGCCGAACACGTGGAGGGTGAAACCGTCCCGCCCGTGATTCTGCTGACAGGTGGCATGAAGCTGGCCGCCCGCCGCCGCGCGCTCGCGGCCGCCGCCAGCGGCGAGCCGTGCATCGTGGTGGCCACGCATGCCGCGTTTTCCAAGCACTTTCAGGCGCCGAACCTGGCGCTTGCCGTCATCGACGAACAGCACCGGTTCGGCGTGGAGCAGCGTGAGAGCCTGCGCGGCAAATCGCTGTCCGGCAAGGCCCCGCACCTGTTATTCATGACCGCCACCCCGATTCCCCGCACCGCCGCGATGACCTGGTTTGGTGATCTGGATCTCTCCTGGCTGTCCGAACTGCCCGGAGGGCGCAAGCCGATCCGCACGTTCGTGATTCCGGAATCTGACGGCCGTCTGATGGGCTCGATGTTCGCGCATATCCGCCAGCGTATCGACGCGGGGGAGCGCGCGTATGTGGTGTGCGCCCGCATCGACGAATCCGATGAGGCCGCAGACGGCGATCTGCTGGATGATGTGGATTCCGTGTCGGCTGTTTCGTCGACGGCGCTGGGCGGCGTCCCCCCGCGCCCGTTGCATACGGTGATGCAGATCGCCGAGCGGTTGGCGAAGCTGCCCCAGTTCGCGGGTATCCGGTTCGCCACGTTGACCGGCCGTGATGACGATACGACCAAGCAACAGGTGATGGCGGGGTTCGCGAACGGCGAGACCCCGATACTGGTATCGACGACGGTGATCGAAGTGGGGGTGGACGTGCCGCAGGCCAGTTGCATGGTGGTGTTCGATGCCGACCGGTTCGGCCTGTCCCAGCTGCATCAGCTGCGTGGTCGCGTGGGCCGTGGCGGGACTGCGAGCTGGGCGTTTCTGGTCTCGCAGGCGGAACCGGGGAGCTTGGGGGAGCGCAGACTCACGGTGATTCGCGACACGACCGACGGTGCGGCGATCGCCGAGGCGGACCTGCTGCTGCGCGGGGCCGGCGATGTGTTGGGGGATGCGCAATCCGGCGGCAGGTCAAGCCTGAAACTGCTGCGTGTGGTCAAGGATGCGCCGCTGATCGAGGACGCCCGGAACAGGGCGCGTACGCTGTTGCGGGACGATCCGGAACTCTCCGGTGACGTGCAGTTGGCGGGGGCCGTGTTGGACTTCACCCGGGGCAACGAGACGTATCTGACCAGCAATTGACGTCGGGGTGCCGCCCGTGCCCTCCCCCCATCGTTTTTCCCAATGATGGCAACAGGTCCCGCGGTCCTTGGGATTTGGCACGTGCCGCCCCCGATACACTTGAGGCATCTCACGTCCGGATTCGTGGACGTCGGTCGGACAGCAGCGAGGCTGCGTCCGGATGATGTTGGAGGACAGAACCGTGCCGAATGACGAATAACCTCAGCCCGAGGCTGAACGCCCTTTACTCCCGCGCCGCGGCGGCGTGTAATGGAGACCAACCGACCTCCATCCGTTCCGGATGGGAGGTTTTCGAAACAGAACCCAGAATGCGCGGACCGGTCCCTAGGCGAGTTGTTCCCCCGGTCCGAGGCGGCGACGGCCGTCTGATTCGAACGGAAACAATGCAAGGACAGACATGGGATAGCCGTATACCGGACGGCTTCCCGATATGACGGGACCGGGACACGGTCAGGAAAGAATCGCAATGAGACAAGGAAAATTCACCACTAAGGAGCGGGCGTATCTGATGACGTTGCCGGCGGTCGAGTCGGTGACGCAGGAGCGCATCTTCTATTCGGAGCGGTTCAAGGCCGAGTGCATGCGCCGCTACCATGCCGGCGAGTCGCCGACGAAGATCTTCAACGATGCGGGGCTCAACTCATCGTTGATCGGATACAAGCGCATCGAACGGTGCATCGCGCGGTGGCGCGCCGACGAACGGGCCGGTCGCCTCGATATCGGGTATGAAACCGGCGATTCGGTGGTGGACGGATTGGTCGGGGCGACGCCTGCTCCGTACCGGGCGGAGCTCGAACGGAACGCACGCTGGGCCGGAGGGACGCGTTCCAATCGTTCGGTGCAGGACGTCAGCGGACTGTTGCTGACGCAGTACGAGAGCCGGTTGCGCACGTTGGAAAAACGGATTCTGACGATGAGCGAGCGCATCAACCAGATGGAAAGCGCCGCGGCGCAGAACGGCGGCGATCTGCTGTCGCACGGAAGCGACGCCTCGGCCGCCAACACGGACGCGCGTGTATGGATAATGGAAGATATGCGTGTGATTGCAGGACGATTCAAAGGTTTGGAGCTCAAGGCGGCGAAGAGCGGCACGCGGCCGACGACCGACCGTACCAAGGAGGCCATCTTCTCCAGGCTGGAATCCTGGAATGTGTTGGAGGACGCCCGCGTGCTCGATCTGTTCGCGGGAACCGGCGCGTTGGGCATCGAGGCGTTGTCGCGCGGTGCGAAGGAACTGGTTTCGATCGAATCGGCGGCGCCGGCGGCATCGCTGATCTCCGGGACGTTCGCGCAGCTGCGTCGCAACAATGCCTGGGAGCCCGGCATGAGCGTGCGGTTGGTGCGCAAACGCGCCGAACAGTACGTGGCCGGCTACACGAGGCTGCCGCGACACGAGACCATGGTCCCCGGAGACGCGGCTCCGGGGCCTCAGCCCGAAGCGGTCGGCGAGACCGGTTCGGTCCAGCCCTTTGACGTGATCTTCATCGACCCGCCCTACGCGTTCACCACGGAGGCCTGCAACCGTCTGCTTGCGGATCTGGCGACGTCGGGATTGGCGGTATCGGGCACGGTGATCGTGCTGGAACGGTCGACCCGCAGCGACGAGCCGAAGCCTCCCGCGGGATGGCGGATCACCGACCGACGCGATTACGGCGAAACCGCGGTCCACTATATCGAGGCCGTCTAGCCCGTCATCCCAAGTGACGCGGATGCTCGCCGGAGACCTCCCATCCCAGCGTCATCAGCGTCTTGCGGTCGGCCTTGTCGAGCGCTCTGCAATCGAGACGCTCAATGAGGTCCGGGCGGATCTCATTGGTGCGGGCCAGGGCCTCGTCGCGGCGGAAGCGGTTCACCTTGCCGTGGTCGCCGGACAGCAGGATGTCCGGGACTGCCATGCCCCGCCAGGTGGCCGGTTTCGTGTACTGGCGGTGTTCGAGCAGCGCGTTGCCTCCCGTATAGGACTCCTCCACGATGGAATCCGGATTGCCCATGAATCCGGGCAGCAGACGGGTGATGGCCTCGAGCATCACCGACACGGCCACCTCGCCGCCGTTGAGCACGTAGTCGCCGATTGAATATTCGCGCACGTCCACACCCTGGGCGCGGTAGTACGCGGGGATGCGCGCGTCGTATCCCTCATAGCGGCCGCAGCCGAAGACCAGACGGCCGGCGCGGCTCAGCTCGGTGGCGTCGCGCTGGGTGAACAGGGGCGCGGAGGGGTTCGGGAAGATGAGCACGGTGGCGCCCGCCGTCGTGTCCGAATCGGGGGATTCTTGCGTTTTGCCGTCATACGCAACGTTGCAATGGAAAGAATCCCCCGATTCGGACAACAAGGGGGCAACCCCGGCAGGGGACGATGCGGCGGTGGCAGGCGTATCCGTGCCCACTTCCACGGGAGCCAGCCCCAGCAGGTCGTCGAGGCATTCGGCCCAGACCTCGGGCTTCATCACCATGCCGGCGCCGCCGCCGACCGGGGTGTCATCCACGGAATGATGCACGTCGTGCGTCCAATCGCGCAGGTTGTGCGCGTGCACCTCGACGAGCCCCTTGGCCTGGGCTTTGCCGAACAGGCTCAGATTCAGCACTTCGAAGTACTCGGGGAACACGGAAACGATGTCGATCTTCATGCGGATAACCACTCCATGCCATAGTCACGGCGATGCCATCGCGCCTTCCCGGCGGGTTGTCGGATGGTGGCACGCCTGGGTCGTCTTCGTCAGTTGAGGCCGGGAATCAGGCCGCCGGGCGGATCGAGGGTCAGATATCCCTCGCCAAGGTCGATGTCGGGCACCAGCTGTTCCACGAACGGCACCAGCGCGGTCTTTTCGATGCGCGGCGCGTCCGATTCGCCATCGTCGTTCGCGGTCGGAGCGGGTGCGGGGGACGATTCGCCATCCGCGACATCGGAGGACTGCCCGGCCGCGACCAACGACGCCAGATAGGCGTCGGACAGCCGGATCTTGAGCAGCGACTGCGCGCCGTCGATCACGTCCACGACCTTGCCGATCGCCAGCCCGGGCTGCACGCCGAGCCCGTTGCCCTCGGCCATGCGGGCCTCAAGGCCGACCAGATCGCGGGGATACCAGGCGTCCTCCTCGAGCATGAGGTCGGGGTCCTCGGCCTCGCCGTACAGCTCCACCCCGTTCAGCGCTTCGGAGGCGTCACGATCGTCGACGCCCTCGAATTTGATGATCCAACGATCCTTGAACGTGCGCGACCGTTCGACGACATACTCCTGCGAGCCGTCACGGGCATACAGCACGGAACCGGGAGCGAACCGGTAATCCGGTTCGTCCGTATACAGGCGCACGGTGACTTCCCCCTTGAGCCCCTGCGCGCGACCGATACGACAGACCCGCAGCAGGTCGAGCTGCTGCGGGTCGTCAGAGTGTTGTTGACGCTCCACGCTACGGAACTCTCTTACCGACGCACGTCCATGATGTCGACGCGCACCTTGTGGTCGGACAGCGCCTGCACCACGGTGCGAATCGCGTTCGCCGTACGCCCGTTGCGGCCGATCACACGGCCGATGTCCTCGGGGTTCACGCGCACGCGCAGCAGTTCGCCGCGCGCGTTCTCATGCGACTTGACGGACACATCGTCCGGAAAATCGACGATGTTCTTGATGAGATGTTCAACAGCCTGGGCGAGCATGATCACTCAGCTTCCTCTGCGGAGGCTTCCTCAGCCGGAGCCTCGTCCTCAGTGGTCTCGGCGGCGGCCTCAGCCTCGGCGGCGGCCTTGGCGTCAGCCTCGGACTTGGCGGCCTTGAGCTTCTGAGCCTGAGCCTCGACGGCCTCGACGCGAGCCTGCGCGTCCGGGCCGGCCTCGGCGGTCTTCAGCGTGCCCTCGGCACCATCGATGCCCTTGAACTTCTGCCAGTCGCCGGTGATCTTGAGCAGGTTCAGCACCGGCTCGGTCGGCTGCGCGCCGACACCCAGCCAATACTGAGCGCGCTCGGAATCGATCTGGATCAGCGAGGGCTGCTTGTTCGGATCGTAGACGCCGATCTCCTCGATGGCCTTGCCGTCACGCTTGTTGCGGGAATCGGTGATGACCACGCGGTAGAAGGCGTAGAACTTCTTGCCCATGCGCTTCAGACGAATCTTGGTTGCCAAAATGGCTCTCCTTGTATCACTAGGGGTGCGGGTTTTCGGTTTCGGTGTGGGGCACGGAATCCGAGAACCCACGCGTTCCTCATGCAGCGCGGGAGTAGAGGGCACCGCGCCCATGAATAACCTGATGATTATAACCCCATCCCCGCGACACGCCTTGTTGCGGGGATCGGTCGCCGGTGTCGTCGGGTGGCGTGCCGCCATACGGATTCCGGTCCCGCCACGACATAAGTGGCTACGGCATGCGGAGCGTCGCGACCGTGGCCAGGTGATCGGTACCGGGGACGATGAAGGTCTCGATGCGGCCGGCTGTGATGTCGCCGCTCAACAGCACGTGATCGAGTTCGATGCGCGGCCAGACGAGCCATGAGGGGAACGACACCGACGGCTTGCGTGTGGCGCTCATGCTGGCGTCTCGGAATCCGGACGCCAGCAGCCTGCGGAAACTCGGATGGTCGATGCCGCAGTTGAGGTCGCCCAACACCACGACGGCGTCGCCGGGGGCCGCCGCGCTCTGATGTCGGCGTACCAGCCGGCCCAGTCCGATGATGCCCTGCGACCAGGCGCGGCAACCCCGCATCGGGGACTTGGTGTGTGCCGAGGCGAACGCGACGGTGGCGTCCGCGGCGGGCGTGGCGACGACCATCGGAACGTCGGCGGCGGGGATCTCGACGGAGGATGATTCGGAGGAGACGGGCGTAAGTCGTGTCCACAGGCCGTTGAATCCGCCGTTGTCGGTGGGACGGTCTTCGCCGAGCTGACGGTGGGGGAGGGTCTCGCGGATACCCGCATCGTCGAGGGCGGTGACGAGTCCCTGCGTGAGTTCCTGCAGGGCGAGGATATCGACGTGACGATCGCGCACCGCGTCGGCGATCGTGCGCGCATCCGCCCGACCGTACCGGCAGTTGAGCGTCATCACGGTGAGGGTGTGGTCTGTTTCACGCGCCGTTTCACGCAATGTTCCACGCGCTGTTTCACGATGATGATGCAGTCGATACAGCGGCACCCGCAGCAGGACGACGATGGCGAGGACCGCGGCGATGCCGGCGAGCCACCAGTCGCCGACTGCAATGGCGGCGACGGCGAGTATGAGCGCCGGAATCCACAGAAACGGAATCAGCGCAATCAGATACGGCAGCGGCAGATGCCCCTCCGCGCCGGCGGGCAGGAACCGCAGCGCCCACCACAGCACGGTAATCGCCAGCACGATGCCAATCGCAACACCCACAGCAAATCCTTTTCCGCTATACGCAACAGATGAACGAAATGTCCCGCAATCCAAGGCGGACTGCGGGACATGAACAATCGGATCGATCAGCGGCCGAACAGACCACCCAAACCGGCGCCGAGATTCGGCGGCACATCCGGGGCGCCGTTCTCGCCGAGCATATCCTGCAGGCCGGCCGGCAACGCCGGATTCTGCGGCTTCTTGGCGAACGCCGAACCGCCGCCCTTGCCGGCCAGACGGTCGCGCAAGGCCTTCTCCTCGGCCTCGCGCTTCATCGGATTGCCCGACTTGGAACCCTTCTTCTTGCCGCCCTTCTTGCCTTTCTTGCCGCCCATCGCAGGACCGCCGAAACCGGGGATGCCGCCCATGCCGGCCTTGTTCGACATGCGCTTCATCATCTTGGCGGCCTGCTCGAAACGCTGCAGCAGCGCGTTGACCTGCGAGACCGTCACGCCGGAACCATAGGCGATACGGGCGCGGCGCGAACCGTCGATGATCTTCGGGTTGCGGCGCTCCGCCGGCGTCATCGAACGGATGATCGCCTCGGTGCGGTCGATCTCGCGCTCGTCGAACTGCTCCAACGCCTGGCGATGCTGCGCCATGCCCGGAATCATGCCGAGCAGGCTCTTCATCGACCCCAGCTTGCGCACCTGCTGCAGCTGCTCGAGGAAGTCGTCCAGGCCGAACTCGCCCTCGGCCATCTTCTGGGCGGCCTTGCGGGCCTCCTCCTCGTCGAACTGCTTCTGCGCCTGCTCGATCAGGGTCAGGATATCGCCCATATCCAGGATGCGCGAGGCCATACGGTCCGGATGGAAGACCTCGAAATCCTTCAATCCCTCGCCGGTCGAGGCGAACAGGATCGGCTTGCCGGTCACGCTCGCCACGGACAGCGCGGCACCGCCACGGGCGTCGCCATCCAGCTTGGAGAGCACCACGCCGGTGAAGTCCACGCCCTCGTCGAAGGCCTTGGCGGTGCGCACCGCATCCTGGCCGATCATCGCGTCGATGACGAACAGGATCTCATCGGGCTGCACGGCATCGCGGATGTCGCGCGCCTGCTGCATCAGCACCTCGTCCACACCCAAGCGGCCGGCAGTATCGATGATCACCGTGTCATACAGCTTCTGCTTGGCCAGCGCAATCGAATCACGGGCCACCTTCACCGGGTCGCCGGTGGTCATGCCCGGGGCGGAGACCTCGTCGCCGCCGTCCGACTGCACGCCCTTCTCCGGCGCATACACCGGCACGCCGGCGCGCTCGCCTACTACCTGCAGCTGCGTCACCGCGTTCGGACGCTGCAGATCGGCCGCCACCAGCAGCGGCGTATGACCGGCATCCTTGAGCCAATAGCCGAGCTTGCCGGCGAGCGTGGTCTTACCGGCACCCTGCAGGCCGGCAAGCATGATGATCGTCGGCGGATTCTTGGCGAAGTTCAGCGGACGGTCCACACCCTGGCCGAGCACGCCGGTCAGCTCGTCATAGACGATCTTGACGACCTGCTGGGCCGGGTTGAGCGCCTCGGAGACCTCGGTGCCGAGCGCGCGCTCGCGGATACGGCCGGTGAAGGAGCGCACCACCTCGAGCGCCACGTCGGCGTCGAGCAGGGCGCGGCGGATCTCGCGGATCGTGCCGTCGATATCCGCCTCGGAAAGCTTGCCTTTGCTCTTCAGATGCTTGAAGGCATTCGAGAGCCTGTCTGTCAAAGAACTAAACGCTGCCATAATGTCCCCCAGTCTAGCCGTGCGTAGGGAGAAGCCGCCGCGCGGCGTTCAACTGGCCCATGTGCGGCAGGATTACAGGCATACTGCGTTAAAAGGGTCAGATGCCCGGCCCAAACTGTGCCCAATGATGCAGGATCATGGTGCATATGCGTCAGATGGTTCAGTTGGCTGGCCCTAACTGTGCCATTTGGCGCAGGACCATGGTGTTGCTGCACCGGATGGGCCGTCAGCCCACGGCATAATCCGGGCGTGTTGCGTCTGGTACAATGGGAAGGCACATTTTTCAGGAAAATCCCTGGACACCCCTATCGCAGACATGCCAAGCGCGCGGCCACGGGCGGCGCGACGCCTGACTGCCATGCAATATGGAAGGACCATCGATGCAGCATAAGCAAATCGAACGCAAAGCCCTCGGCGTGGGCATCGTCATCAACATCCTCATGGTCATCGCCGGCGCGATCGTGTTTTTCATGACCGGCCTGAAGGCCATGTTCCTCGACACCACCTTCACCGTGATCTCCGTGGTCTCGGGCCTGGTGGCAACCTATCTCTCCTCGCGCACCGTGCGCACCACCGAACGGTTCCCCAACGGCATGTTCGCCTTGGAACCGATCTACGCGATCTGCAAGGCGATCTTCACCCTTTCGCTGCTCGTGTTCTCGTTCCTCGACGTGGCACAGGTGGCCTGGGACTACTTCGTGCTCGGCGTGGGGGAGCGCGCGACCTTCGGCCCCGTGGTGATCTACCAGATTCTGACCGTGGCCACCTGCTTCGGCCTGCTCATGTACTACCGCCGCCAGAACGCCCGCATCGGCGATTCGAGCATGATGCTGCGCGCGGAGGCGCAGAGCACCCTGGTGGACGGCATGATCTCGTTCGGCATCGGCGTGGCCGCGGTGGTGCTGGTGCTGCTGCCGGCCGGCGGGCCGCTCGACTTCCTGCACTACACCGGCGATTTCTTCATCACCACGGCGATTGTGATCCTGGCCGTCAGGGAGCCGGTCGAGGTGTTGCGCGACGCGTTCGTGGAACTCGTCGGCGGCGTGCACGACGATGATGAGACCAACGCCTTCGTGGAGGCGGCCGCACAGCGTCATCTGCCGGCCAACACCGAATACGAGCGGACGATGATCTTCAAGACCGGCATGAACTACACGGTGGACGTGTATCTCGCCGGCACCGGCGAATCGATCGACGTGACCGATCTGGTCGAATGCAAGCGGTCCCTGGAACGGGAACTGAAGCGCAGACTGCACATCGTGGATGTCGATTTCGTGTTCGACTGAGAGGGATGCGCCGAGCATCGTCCCGCAGCCTGTCGGCGGTCGGGACACGGATGGTCCCGCGCCGGGCGGCAACGACGGATCGGCGGTCGGCGGCTCCCTTCCCGCAGGGGAGCCGCCGCGCTATTTGAGACTCCAGGTGGAGCCCTGCGGGGTGTCCTCGATGATGATGCCGGCCTCGCCCAACGCGTCGCGGATCGCGTCCGCGGTGGCGAAGTCGCGGGCCTTGCGCGCCTCGGCACGGCGAGCCAGCTGTCCCGAGACCAGCGTGTCGAGTGCGGCATGCTCGGGCGATTCGCCGCTGTCGGCTGCACCCGTCGCGCCGCCGTTGACCCACGGTTCGGCCAGCGGGTCGAGACCGAGCGTGTCCAGCATCGCCCGCACCGCAACCAGCACGCGGCGCAGCATCGCCTTCGCGTCGTCGGCTGTCGTGGTCGCGGCATCCCCGATGCCGACGCCCCAAGCGGCCACGACAACGGCGGGCAGATCGGCGTAGCGGCCGGTGTTCACCGCCTCGACCAACGTGTTGCCTTCGCGGATCGCGGTGAAGATCGCGGCGGTGGCACCGGAGACGTTGAAATCGTCGTTCATCGCGGCAACGAATGCGGTGGGCAGGTCGTCGGCGCCCATCGCCTCGATCTCGTCGCGCGCCGGTTGCCCGCCGACCGCCGCGGCGGCTCGTTCGATGAAGTTCGTCACGCGTTCGTATGCGGCGGCGGCCTCCGCCAGCGTCTGATCCGACCATTCCAACATGGACCGGTACTGCACCGAGCCCAGCGCGTAGCGCACCACCCAAGCCGAGTGTTCGGCGAGCACCGCGGGCACGGACAGGCCGTTGCCCAGCGACTTGGACATCTTCTCGCCCTTGGCCGTGACCCATGCCGAGTGCATCCAGTGGCGCGCGAACCCCCACCCGGCGGCGCGCGACTGCGCCATCTCGTTCTCATGGTGCGGGAAACGCAGGTCCAGACCGCCGCCGTGGATGTCGAACTCGTCGCCCAGGTAGCGGTGGCTCATCGCCGAGCATTCCAGATGCCAGCCGGGGCGGCCCACGCCGAATGGCGTCGACCAGCGTGCGGTCGGCGGGTCGGTCGGCTTCGGGCGCTTCCACAGCGCGAAGTCGCGCGGATCGTGCTTGTCGGGCGAGGCGTCGGCGGGGTCGACCGGATTGTATTTGTCGTCGCCCGCGTTGTCGACGCTCGGACCCATGCGGTCGGCCACGGCAGCGGCCTCATCGGCCACGGTCTGCTTCTGGTGGGTCAGCTCGCCGTACCGCGGCCAGCTGGGCACGTCGAAGTACACGTCGCCGGTCGGGTTGCCGGCCTCATCGAGCACCATATAGCCGTGGCCGTTGTCCAGGATGCGCCGGATCAGGTCGATCATGTCGAGCATATGGCCGGTGGCGCGCGGCTCATAGGTGGGCGGCAGCACGCCCAGCGCGTCGTACGCCTCGGTGAACTCGCGCTCGTAGATGTAGGCGCGCTCCCACCACTGTTGGCCGGCGGCCGCGGCCTTGTCCAGGATCTTGTCGTCGATGTCGGTCACATTGCGCACGAACGTGACCCGGTACCCGAGGCGCAGCAGCCAGCGGCGCACCACGTCGAACGCCACGGCTGCGCGGATGTGGCCGATATGCGGCGAGCTCTGCACGGTCGCGCCGCACACGTAGATGCCCACATGGCCCGGCTGGACCGGGACGAACGGTTCGACCGCATGCGAGGCGGTGTCGTACAGCTTGAGGTTCGCGGCGGCCTCGGACAGCGGGCGGACGGCCGGGTCATCGTTCGTGTCGACGGCGAGATTCGTGGTGTCGGTCATGGTTCGAGCGTATTCGCTTTGCCAGACAAGGCATGCCGCTTCAAACCGCGCTTTTCGGGCGTCTTTGGTTCGATGCGGCGTGCCTTTCTACCGTGCCGGTGCAACAATGGAGGCTATGACGTCACCGCAAGTGCTTATTCTGCAGCACGTCCCGTGGGAGAAACCGGGGCGGATTCTGGCGAATCTTGAGGATCTGGGGTTGGAGACGCTCTCGCTCAACGTGGCCAAGAAGAAGAAACCGGACATGCCGGACTTCGACGAACTGGCCGGCGTGGTGATCATGGGCGGGCCGATGGGTGCCGCCGACTACGACCAATACCCGGGGCTGAAGGTGGAGGCCAAGCTGGCCAAGGCCGCGATCAGCGTGGGCAAGCCGGTGCTGGGCATCTGCCTGGGGCATCAGATCATCGCCACGGCGTTGGGGGCTAAGCTGTGCAAGGGGGACGGCCCGGAGATCGGCGTGGGGCCGATCAAACGCGTGGACAAGCACGATTACTTTGCGATGTGGGGCAAGCAGCTGGATGTGCTGCACTGGCACCACGACACGGTGGGTCTGCCCGACGGCGCGCAGCTGCTGGCCCGTTCCCCGCAGACCAAGGTACAGGCGTTCCGGTTCGGTTCGGCGCTGGGATTGCAGTTCCACCTGGAGGTGAGCGCCGCCATGCTGGAGGAGTGGCTGGAGGAGCCTTCGATGGTCAAGGAGCTCAAGGCCGCCGGCGGTTCGAAGTCCAAGCTGCGCGAGGCTTTCGCGCAGGCCAACGCGCAGATCCAGCCGCTGGCCGAGCAGGTGTTCTCCAGCTTCGCCGCCCGCTGCAGCACCTACGCCAAGACCTTGAACTAACCGTCCTTTCCTGGCCGGGTCCACCCAGCATGCCTCCCGCCACGCCCGGATTCTTCGGACTCTGACACATCCGTGACTCTGATGCAACTCAAGAACGTTGGAAAATCAACGTTTTACGGAATGGATCACAGTCACGATGCATCAGGGTCCGGAGAAGCCGGGCGTGGCGCGGCGGGTGGTAGATTAGGGGATTATGCCGATTTACGATATTGGGTTGGAACAGGTGTCGCTCGCGTTCGCGACCAAGACGATCTTCACCGACGTGACGCAGGGGGTGTTCGAGGGCGACCGCATCGGCATCGTCGGCCGCAACGGCGATGGCAAATCCACGCTGCTGCACCTGTTCAACGGCACGCAGGAGCCCGATTCGGGCCGCGTGACCAAGCGCGGGGGGCTGAGCTTCGGCATGCTCGACCAACGCGATCCGCTCGACGACAACGCCACCGTCCGCCAGGCCGCATTGGAGGGACGCGAGGACTACGAGTGGGCGTCGGAGACGCGCTCGCGCGAGATCGTGGAGGCGCTGCTCGGCGGCATCAGTCTAGACGCGCGCATCGGCTCACTGTCCGGCGGCCAGCGCCGCCGCGCCGATCTGGCCCGCCTGCTGCTCAAGGATTGGGACATCCTGGCGCTCGACGAGCCGACCAACCATCTGGACGTCGTCACAATCCACTGGTTGGCCGAACACCTGAAAACCCGCTGGGGCAAGGGGCAGGGCGCGTTGCTGCTGGTGACGCACGACCGTTGGTTCCTGGACGAGGTGTGCGAGTCGATGTGGGAGGTGCACGACGGTACGATCGACCCGTTCGAGGGCGGTTACAGCGCGTACATGCTGCAGCGCGTGGAACGCGACCGGCAGGCCGACGTGCGCGAGGCCCGCCGCCGCAACCTGGCGCGCAAGGAGCTGGCGTGGCTGAGCCGCGGCGCCCGTGCACGCTCCACCAAGCAGAAGTTCCACGTCAAGCAGGCACGCGAGCTGATCGCCGACGTGCCGCCGTTGCGCAACACGCTGGAGCTGAAGCAGATGGCGACCTCCCGCTTGGGCAAGCAGGTGGTGGACCTGATCGACGTGACGCAGGTGTTCGCCGCCGAGAACGGCGTGACCGTGGACGGCACGCCGCGTCCCGACGCGGTCCGCCCGGTATACGTTCCCGATGACGATGCGGCCGACGCCAATGGCGTTGGCGGCGACACCGCGGCGTCCGCCCGGAGCGCGGGGGCGCTGGCCGCAATCGACCCGGATGTGGCCGAGATGGCGGCCTCCGCGTCCCGTGTGGACGTGGTGCGTCCGATGTATGCGGAGCCGCAGGCGTACGGTGCCGTGGAACTGGCCGTCGACGACCTGTCCGCCGACCCGCGCCTGCGCGATGCCGGCGTTGCCTTCGCCCCGACTGCCGCCTCCGACCCTTCCGCAGAGGGATCCGACACTTCGAAGGCGGCGGGGGAGCAGTCCTCCGCCCATTCCGCTCCTTCCGGAGCAGGGACCGCTGCTCAGGACGCGGCCGGGGAGACGACGACGCTCCCCGCAACCTCCGCGGCGCACAGGGTCTCCGTCACCGGCCGTAAGGTGCTGGACGACGTGACCTGGCTGATCGGCCCCGGCGACCGTTTCGGCATCGTCGGCGCGAACGGCGCCGGCAAGTCCACGCTGCTGAAGATCCTCGACGGGTCGATCACCCCGACCACCGGCCATGTGAACATCGGCAAGACGGTTCGTTTCGCGGTGCTCTCGCAGCGGCTGGACGAGCTGGAGGCGCTCGGCAAGTACAAGGTCAAGGAGGTGCTGAGCCGGTACAAGCCCAGCTACATCGTGGACGGCAAGGAGGTGACCCCGGGGCAGCTGATGGAACGGCTCGGCTTCGAGGCCGCGCAGCTGATGACCCCGATCCGCGACCTGTCCGGCGGGCAGAAGCGCCGCATGCAGCTGCTGCTGATCCTGCTGGATGAGCCGAACGTGCTGATCATGGACGAGCCCGGCAACGACCTGGACACCGACATGCTGGCCGTGATGGAGGATCTGCTCGACACCTGGCCGGGCACGCTGATCGTGGTCAGCCACGACCGCTACCTGCTGGAGCGCGTGACCGACCAGCAGTTCGCGCTGATCGGCGGCAAGATCCG